>WNFI01491370.1_pt1 | contig 21480 bp, 19 predicted proteins | sample 5400471 | NCBI WGS metagenome assembly WNFI01 (sample SAMN13153348, study PRJNA577476) | soil metagenome | isolation source: 100 cm saprolite on Douglas fir-dominated hillslope | place: USA:California | collected 2013-09-17
TCCCACATCGTGCTGGCGCGGGCGGTGGTGGAAACGCGGCTGTCCGGCGAGACATGGGGCGATATCTGGCGGCACCAGCTGCGCTGGGCGCGCACCATCCGCGTGTCGCGTCCCGCCGGCTATTTCGGCTACGCGATCACGAACGCGAGCGTTTGGGCGGCGCTGGCGGCTGCCGCAGGTGCGTGGCCGGTGGCGGCGGCTTGCCTCGCGGTGCGCTTGCTGGCGGGCGCGGTCACGGGCGTCGGGGTGCTCGGAGACGAGGACGTGGCCAAGCTCTGGTTTCTGATGCCGTTCCGCGATCTGTGGGGCTTTGCCGTGTGGCTGGCGGGGACGGCGGGGGAGACGGTGGAGTGGCAGGGGGAGAAACTGGGGCTGGATAAAGAGGGGCGTATTCTGCGGTAAAGCGGGACGCGGTAAGCCGAGTCGATTACTTTTAGCATTCGGATTGTGGCCAATCCATTCGCAGGATTATCGTGTCACCCAATATGGAATTTTGGCGGCCTACTTTCTGATCACGCCGTCGACACACGCTCGGCTTTCTGAAGCAGATCTATCAGGTAAACCGAATAATGCCGGCCTTGCCAGGAAACGCCGACCATTCCCAACAGAATCGTTGAGGCCTCGGAACAGTCATCCAGCACCGCGCCGACAGGAAGCGTCACAGAGGTTTTGTCGCCCCGAGGCTTGTCCAATATGGCGGGAATCGCAGCTTTTAGGCGATAGCTTTGCATGCACACACCACTCGCAGACGAATGGCGCGGCGTTTGGCTGATTATATCCGGCGTCACGTCTTGCGGGACCTCGGAAAAGTGCCATCGTGATCATCTCTTTTAGGAGCAGGCGTGATTTCCCACACGGTGAGAGGTTGCCGGGTGCCAACGGGCGGGCCAGCGTGCTCAAGCGAACGGCCTTTCGGCGATTGTGAGCAATTTTGAACAGATCGATACGACGTCATTTGATATGCTCTTACGCCTCGGCCTAAGGGAAGGCCGCGCGGCCCATAGTATTAGCGAAAATTGCTCCTTTGGAAGCAGGGCTCGCGTTTCCTTTCTTTAGGCCGTGTCGGTTTGACAAGGGTGCACGAATTGCTCTGATCCCTTGTGCTGTTCTTCAACGGCAGCAGAGCTGAGGCCTTGTGAAATTAGCCACACTTCGATCAGCGACGATTTGCCTTTTGTTGCTGGCGGCGCGTCTGGCTGCAAGCCAAGCGGTTGCGTTGACTTTGTCGCCTGTGGACACGCACGTCAATGACACGATGCGGCTGAAACTGCTCCTGCATGCGCCCTCAGACTCGGCGCCAGCCGGACTTCAGTGGATATTCCGGATTCAGCCCGGTCTGAAAATCACAGGGATTGAGGCGGGCACGGCCGTTAAGAAGGCAGGGAAGACACTGGTTTGCAATGGCGCCAAATGCCTCGTTTACGGAATGAACCGCACTACGATTTCTAACGGCCCCATCGCCATCATACAGATTAAAGTCGATCAAGCGTTCAAATCAGGAAAACGCCCTGCGCCGTACGAAGCCGATGGTCGAGCCAGAATGAAAAGCCCGGAAATTCAGATTGGCGACCCCGTCGGCGTTTCCGCGCAAGGCAGATCGATCACGGTGGTACCCGGCGACGGTATTGCCATCCCTTCCACCACTCCGTAGTTGGTTTGTCCTCGGTCCGAAACATGATTTGGCGGCCCGCCATGGCCAACCTCTAACGGCCCAATTCCTGAACTCTTAGAGCCTCCGGAAGGACACCATCGGTTGAAGAGTCCGGTGTAACTCGTTGCCGATCGGGGGATTCGTGATCTTGTAAAAAAAATCACTTTCTGCTTCCCCATCCAGGGCGGGAATCTCAAGAAAACGTAGGAGTTGTTTATGGTTGACAGGGTTTTCGCGAGGTTGATAATAGAGAACGCCGCCACTATTTAATCGCCGCTATCAACCTCTCAGGCTAGGAATCAGGAAACGCCACGACGGTCTGAAAACAAGTAGAGAAGGAGCCAATTGCCGTGTGCGGGTAAGTTCTGGTCCGTCAGTTACGACGTAATCATTTCATTGGGCTGACCCAGAGGTTGGCCTGATTCCCGATGACATGCGCCGGGGCGGGTCGGTTCCGAGTGTCTTTCTGACGGCGGTTCAGTCAGTTTTTCGCGCCATGACGACTCAAATCAACTGAGGAGGCAGGAAATGTTTGCTCGTAATGTTACTGTCCGTATCAAACCGAACGGCGTTGCGGATTTCAACCGAACAATGGAGAAAGAAGTGCTGCCACTGCTGCAGAAGCAGAGTGGCTTCCGAGACGAACTGACGCTGGTTGGAGAAAATGGATCGGACGCTGTCGGCATCAGCCTATGGGATCGCAAGGAGGACGCGGAAGCCTATAACCGGACGACTTTTCCCGAGGTGCAGAAACTCTTGTCGAAAGTAATTGACGGAACACCCCGGGTGCAAACGTATGAGGTTGGCAGCTCCACGTTCCACAAGGTTGCCGCGCGCGGCGTCTAAGGGCGGGGACAAGCCATCACGATGAGGGGGCGAGATTTTGCCCCCTCGCTCTTGGTTGATGCTGGCGGAACTCACGGCGCCGGGACGTGCGTAGGCGGCGGCCTGAGACGGCGTGAGCGCGCCGCTGGAAGGAGCGATCGGTGGCCCATGACGTATCGTTGGGAATAAAAACAAATACAACAAATACAACAAATACAAGAAATACAGGAGAAAAAGAGATGTCAAATCGTCCTCTTGCCGCCACACTCGGCACATGTCTCGTGGCTGGCACAATCGGAGCTGGAGTGGCGCTGTTGTTCGCGCCTTACTCGGGGCACAGAACCAGACGCCTGATTCGCCGCAAGGCAGAACAATACATCCAAGAAGCACGCGCCGATGTGGCCGAGAAAACGGAAGAGCTCTACCTTCGGGGCAGACAGGCTGCGGGAGATACGGCGCGAAGACTTCGGCGGAAGCTGAATCTGGCGGCCTAGCGAATTGAAGGGATCTTCGTCAAGGGCGACGCGGGTTCGTTCGATCACGGCCGGAAAGTATCTGTTTCAGGCCGCGTAAACTGGGCTGGTCTATCGGAAAAAAGGTTAATACTCCAGGCCATCACCTGCTTGACCCTGGCGCCTGGAATTCGATAGCCTGATTCAGGTTGGGTGACATGCCGGGACGTGCAGGGGTCCCGGTGTCCGAAAAAACCTGAGCCAGCCGGTACGGAGGATGCTTGATCGTTCTGCTGTTCGGGGCGCCGGGGTCGGGGAAGGGCACGCAGTCCCGATTCATTTCTGAGCGCCGCAAAATTCCCACGATTTCGACGGGCGACATGCTGCGCGCGGAGTGCCGCGACGAGACTGTGGTGGGCCTGGCGGCGAAGTCGGTTCTGGCGAAGGGTGGCCTGGTGGAGGATGAGCTGGTGAACGAAATGGTGGTTCACCGCATTACGGAGCCCGACTGCCGCGGCGGCTTTATCCTGGATGGCTACCCGCGCACCGTGCCGCAGGCCGTTTTTCTATCGGAATTTCTGAAAGAATCCGCGCTGCCCAGCCCCACCGTGATGCACCTGGACGTGCCCATTCCGGTGCTGGTTTCGCGGCTCTCTTCGCGACGCCACTGCCCAAAGTGCGGCCGGATCTACAACCTGGTGTTCAAGCGGCCGGCCGACGACACGCGGTGCGACGTGGACGGCGAGGCGCTGATCCACCGCAATGACGACGCCGAAGACGTGGTGCGCGAGCGGCTGGAGGCCTATCAGCGGCTGTGCGGGCCTCTCATCGAGTATTACCGCGGGCCGAATTACCACCGCATTGACGGCCAGTGCGCGCCGGAGAAGATATCCGAGCAGATCAAGCGCATCATTACGTCACATGCGTACAAGCCCGAAAAACCAGCCGTAAAAGCCGGCGTGGTTCTGCCTTTTCGCACGCCTCACACGAAAACGACCTAACGGCTGCTCTGGTTCTTAAAAACAGCGCCGGCGCGAGCCCACGGTTTCCGAAACGCAAGCGTCAATCTCTTCGTCTAGGACGGTGCTAGGAGCACAGGCATGAACGCCCATTCCGCGCGTGGCTTGGCTTGTCTTGCGATGGGGTTGGCGATGGCGCGCGGAGTTACCGGCGGCGAGCCCAGGCCCAACGAATATGCGCTGATTCTGCAGGACCCGCCGGTGGCGCGGCAGGTGGCATCGGGCAAAGAACTGCTAATGCGCGCGGCGCTCGATCATGGAGCGCGCCTTGCGGCGGCGCAAAGGCGCGTCACCGATGAGCTGGGGCGACGGCATATTCGCGTCACGGGCGCGGCCCAAACACTAGTGAACGCCGTGTTTGTCAGCGCCGCGAGCAACCGCGTGAAGGAACTGGCGGCGCTTCCAGGCGTGATGCGCGTTCAATATTTACCGCCGGTGCATCGCAAGCTAGATCGCGCGCTCGATCTGGTCGACGCTTCGGCGGCCTGGAGCGCATTGGGCGGCCAGCAGAGCGCGGGCAAGGGCGTACGCATCGCGATTCTCGACACGGGAATCGATCAGGGACACCCGGCGTTCCAGGATGCATCGCTCGTGCCACCGTCCGGATTTCCCAAGGGCGAGACGGCCTATACCAACAGTAAGGTGATTGTGGCGCGCAGCTATGTGGCGATGCTGCCGTTTGCCCTGGTGGACGCGTCCGATTCGCGGCCGGACGACGTGACGCCGCGCGACCGTTCGGGGCATGGAACGGCCATCGCCATGATTGCGGCGGGTGAGCGGGTAACGGGTCCGCTAGCCACGATCAGCGGCATCGCGCCGCAGGCGTTTCTTGGGAATTACAAGATTTTTGGTTCGCCGGGAGTGAACGACACTACGCGCACGCCGGTGATCATCCAGGCGCTCGAAGACGCCATCAGCGACCACATGGACATTGCGGTGCTGCCGGTGGGCGATCCGGCGGTGTATGGCGCGACGCAGGAGGACCCGTCGTGCGCCGGGAGTGCGCAGCCATTCGGCATTCCCTCGGATGCGTGCGACGTGCGCGCGCAGGCGGTGGAGAATGCCGTGCATCTGGGTTTGACGGTGGTGGTGCCGGCAGGCAATGAAGGCGGCAGCGGGTATAACTTTCCGGCGCTGGCATCTGTGGATACGCCGGGCACCGCGCCTTCGGCTATCACGGTGGGCGCGACGTCCAACCGGCACGTTCTCTACGCGGGAGTGATGGTGCCGGGACGCGCGGCGCCGATCAATACGCTGTTTGGAGACGGGCCTAAGCTGGGGGCTGCCCTGAGCGCGCCGCTCGGCGACGTCTCACTTTTGCAGAATGACGGGCGCGCATGCGCGGCGCTGGCTCCTAATTCGCTGGCCGGGTCGATTGCGCTGGTCGAGCGGGGCGAGTGCGACTTCTCGATCAAAGTGACGAACGCCGCCAACGCGGGGGCGCGGGCGGTGGTGATCGTGCAGAGCGCCGGCGACGAGCTTCCTTTTTTGCCGGTGGGCTTGGGGACCACCGCGATTCCAGCGGCCATGGTGGGCAATTCGGACGGCGCGATTTTGCAAACGATCGCGCGGTCGAAGCTGGCGCAGAAGATCACGCTCGATCCGGCCATGCATGCGGTGGACGGAGCGCCGGATGTGGTGGCGAGTTTTTCGTCGCGCGGGCCGGCGCTGTGGAAGTCGGCGATCAAGCCTGAGATCGTGGCGCCGGGAGCCGATCTCTACACGGCGGCGCAGAGTTACGATCCGAACGGCGATGTGTACGATGCTTCCGCGTACACGGGCGTTTCCGGCACCAGCTTCGCGGCTGGGCTGGTGGCGGGGGCGGCGGCTTTGGTCAAACAGGCGCATCCGAAATTCACGCCGGCGCAGATCAAATCGGCGCTGGTGAATACGGCATCGAACCAGGTTTTGGATAACGGCGCGAACGCGAGCGTAACGGCGGCGGGGGCGGGGAAGCTGGACGCGGGCGCGGCAGTGAATACGACCTCTACCGTGGAGCCGGCCACGGTTTCATTCGGCGAGATCAACGCGAGCGTGGCGCTGCCGGTGAGCGTGCCGCTGACGCTCAGCAACGTAACGAACGCCTCGCTGCGGGTCGCGATTCAGGTGGCACCATCGGCGCAGGATGCATCCGCCACCGTTACGGTTTCCCCGAACGCGGTGACGCTCGCCGCGGGACAGACGCAGCAGTTGAATGTGCAGTTGAAGGGCAGCCAGCCGGCGCCAGGTTCGTATGAAGGCTTTCTGCAGATTTCCGCGGGATCGGCGACGCTGCACGCTCCTTATCTCTATGTAGGGGGCGATGGCGTGGCTGATAACGTCCTGCCGCTGGCAGGCGCGAGCTTCACGGGCTCGGCGAACGATCAGGATTTCTTTCTGATTCTCAAGCTGATCGACCGCTATGGCGTGGCGGTGACCTCGGAAACGGTGGCGTTCAACACGATAACCGGCGATGGCGCGATCACGGCTGCCGACGCCGCTACCGATGTGTTGGGCATTGCGGCGGCGAAGGTGAACCTGGGATCGCAACTGGGCGCGCAGACTTTCAGCGCGGACGCCGCCGGATTCCATGTGGAATTCGACGGGTTCGCGCGGCTGCGGCCCGCGATCAATGCGGGCGGCGTAGTGAATGCGGGGGACCATCAGGCGGGACAAGGTTTCGCGCCGGGAGCGTATGTTGAAATTTACGGCGTGGGGTTGAGCGACGCGACGCGCGTGGCGTCGACGCCGTATTTGCCGGTCGCGCTGGCGGGCGTGACCGTGAGCTTCGACGCCCCGGGACTGAGCGTTCCCGGGCACATCCCCTTTGTCAATCCGAACCAGGTGAACGTACAAATTCCGTGGGAATTTCAGGGCCAGACTTCGGCGCTGCTGAAGGTGAGCGTGGGCGGCAGCCAGAGCGCGGTCTACACCGTGCCCCTGGCCAGCGTCTCGCCGGCGGCGTTTGAAGTTCCGGACGCATCGGGGAACCGGCTGGTGATCGCAGCGCTCGACACGAACAACAGATTGATCAGGACGGCCAACCCGGCGCGGCGCGGGCAGATAATTTCGCTCTACGTGAATGGCCTGGGCGCGGTCGACCACACGCCGGTGAGCGGCGATCCGACACCGGGGCAGCCGCTGGCGCAGACGGCTGCCAAGCCTCGCGTGACGATCGGCGGCGTGGATGCAGCGGTGCAGTTCAGCGGCCTCTCACCCGACAGCGTGAGCTTGTACCAGATCAACGTGACGGTGCCCGCGCAGGCGCCCACGGGCCGGCAGCCGATCAAGATCACTATCGATGGTATAGATGCCAAAGCGTCGAGTTTGCCGGTACAGTAGTACCTGCGGGGCCTCAAGCGAATGAATAGCCATTTTCCGCGCCACCTTTGGGTGACGCTTCTCTTTTTATCCGCGAGCTGGGGGCAGGTCGTCCCCGACCGCTACATCGTTGAGCTTTCGAGCGCACCGGCGGCGGGGCGAGTGCGGGCGGAGGGGCGACGCGCCAATATGCTCGAAGTGGAACGGCGCGGCGCCGAGGTGCGCTCCGAGCAGGCGCGGACGCGTCTGGCTATCGAGCGGGAAGGCGGCCGGGTACTCGAGAGCGCGGATACCGTCATCAACGCGATCTTTGTGCAGATTCCCGCGGCCGATGCCGCGCGGCTGGCGGGAATTCCGGGCGTCAGGCATGTTCACCCGGTGCGCAGGTTCAAACCGCTGCTGGATCAGGCGGTGGTGGTGCACAAGGTTGTGGATGCGTGGAACCAGATCGGCCTTGATCATGCCGGCCTGGGGATCAAGATTGCGATGATCGACACCGGCATCGACAACACGCATCCGGCGTTTCAGGATTCATCGCTGCCGGTACCCAACGGGTTTCCAAAAACCAACAACGTCTCCGACCAGCAGTACACCAATCACAAAGTGATTGTGGCGCGCAGTTACGTCAGTATGCTCAGCCCGGATCCGGATCAGTCGGCGCGCGACCGCCAGGGTCATGGGACGGCGACGGCGATGGCGGCGGCGGGCGTGCTGAACGCCGGCCCCTTGGCCACCATTCGTGGCGTGGCGCCCAAGGCTTACCTGGGAAATTACAAGGTATTCGGCTCGCCGGGATCGAATGACACCGCCACCGAAGACGCCATCATCAAAGCAATTGATGACGCCGCGAAGGATGGCATGGACGTGATTAATCTCAGCCTGGGCGATGCCGTGGCCGTTCCGCTGGCGGCTGACACGGAGGACATCGCGATTGCGAATGTGGCTTCGCTGGGCGCGATCGTGGTGGTGGCGGCGGGGAACTCAGGGCCCGATCTTCACACCATTGGTTCACCGGCGAGCGCGCTTGGGGCGATCACCGTGGGTGCGTCGCTGAACGACCGGCGGTTCGTGGCAACGGCGACGGTGGGCGGCACGCGGTACATTGCCATTCCCGGGACAGGTCCGGCGCCGGCGAAAACGCTCACGGCGCGGCTCAAAGACGTCACCACGCTCGGAGACAACGGCCTGGCTTGCGCGCCATTCGCCGCCAATAGTCTCAAGGGCGATATTGCGCTCATCCTGCGGGGCACGTGTTTCTTTACCGACAAGATTGCCAATGCCGTGGCCGGCGGCGCCGCAGGAGCGCTGATCTATACCGACCAGGCACGGCCCGATGCCATCACCATGGATGTGGGAACGGAGGCTTTGCCGGCGATGATGGTGAGTTACGCGGATGGCATCAGCATCAAGAATCATTTAGCGGCGCACCGTTCAGATACGGCCACGCTGGATTTCAACCTGCAATCGTTTTCGGTCAATCCGGACGCGCTGGCGGATTTCAGCGCTAACGGGCCGAACGTAGATGGGTCCATCAAGCCGGATTTGGTGGCGGTAGGGCAGTACGTATACACCGCGGCGCAGAAGTTCGATTCGAAAGGCGATCTGTACGATCCGAGCGGATACGGCTTCGTGGATGGCACCAGCTTCTCGTCACCAATTGTGGCGGGCGGCGCGGCGCTGTTGAAGGGGGCGCGGCCGGGGCTTACGGTGGCACAGTACCGGTCGCTGCTGGTGAATACGGCGGCGCCTGCATTTCTGCAGCCTGGAGTTCCGGCGCGGGTACAGGAAGCGGGGGCGGGAATGCTGGACATGAGCGCGGCTCTGCGGGCCTCGGGTGCGGTGGCGCCTGCGTCGCTGGCATTCGGCGTAGGCGGCGTGGATGTGCAGGCGACGCGCAATCTGACAATTTCGAATGTCAGCGCGGCCAGCGAAACTTTTACGATCTTCGTTGCCGGCCGAGATGCACCCACCGGGCCGGTGCCGCCAGGGAGCCGCACGGCGGAAGCGCTGGACACTTCGGGAAAGGAACCGGTGGTCACGGTTTCCACGCACAGCCTGACTTTGGGTGCGGGGGCAACGGCCAATGTCACAGTCGGCATGACGGCCTTTGGACTGCCGGCGGGAGCATACGAAGGTTTCGTTCACGTGATGGGAACCAACTCGGGCGTGGATGAGCGCGTGCCTTACTGGTACGGAGTGGCATCGACGATACCGGCGCACATCACCGTGCTGCAGACCGTGAATAATCCCAAGGCCGGGAGCTTCAACCAGGATGCCGCGCTGTTTCGCGTGACGGATGCCAACGGGATGACGGTGGCGGGCGCGCATCCCACGGCGAGGGTCATCGACGGCGGCGGTTCGGGGGGGAGCATCAACAATGAAGATGCGTTCACGCCGGGAATTTTTGGACTCGGCGTGACGCTCGGATCTGTGAAAGGCAATAACGATTTCGAGATCCGCGTGGGCACGCTGACGCAGATCGTTACTCTGGTTGGTCAGTAGGGCGGCATCCCAACTAGCCGCCGCTGGAAGGTCCTATAATGTGCGAGTAGGGGCGGTTTCCGCGCGATGGCCGATTTCAAGAAAAAATTGCACGACGAGATTATGGCGCTCGAGTACGAGCTGCGCAACGAGCTTCCCAAGGAGATCCTGAAAGCCAGGGCCCATGGCGACCTCAGCGAGAACGCCGAATACCACGCCGCCAAAGAGCGGCAGGGGTTCGTCAACGCCCGGCTGAATCAGTTGAAGCAGCGCATGGCCGAGATGTCGATGGTGGATTTCTCCAAAATTCCACACGATCGCGTTGGACTGGGTTCGCGGGTGGTTCTGCTGGACGTGAAAAAGGACGAGGAGATCACGTATAATCTGGTGACGAGCGAGGAAGCGGATGCGGCTAGCGGGCGCATCTCAACCAACTCGCCGATCGGACGCGGCCTGCTGGGCAAGGAAGTGGGCGACGTGGTGAAGGTCCAGATTCCCGGAGGAATGAGAGAGTTCGAGATTTTGAAATTCACCACCATTCACGAGATGACGGAAACATGACGTACACCCGCGCGATCGGCTGGGTTTGCGGCAAGATCCTCTACCGCATTGTGGGGGCTCTCGCGCTATCGCGCATACATCCCAACGTTCTCACGTTTCTCGGGCTGGTCATCAATACCTGGGCGGCGGTCCTGTTCGCGGCGGGCAGGTTCAGCGCGGCGGGCCTGGTAGTGATTCTGGCGGGCCTGTTCGACATGGTGGACGGGCGCGTGGCGCGCGAGACCAACCGGGTGACGCGCTTCGGCGGGTTCTTCGATTCGGTCATCGACCGCTACTCGGATCTGGCGCTGTTCATGGGACTGCTGGTCTACTACGCGTCCATCAACCGGTTTTTCTATATCGTGCTGACGGCGATTGTGATGACCGGGTCGGTGATGGTGAGTTACACGCGGGCGCGCGCTGAAATCTCGATTCCTAAATGCAAGGTCGGGTTTCTGGAGCGCCCGGAGCGCGTGGTGCTGATTATCATCGGCGCGCTCTTCGACCGCATGGCGCCGGTGCTATGGGTGATCGCCGTGCTCTCGAATCTGACAGTGATTCATCGCATGATTTACACCTGGCAGGAAGCCAAACACCTGGAAGAAGCGCAACTGCGCGCCGTGCCGGAAGCCGAGACGGCGGGAAGCGCCAAGCGGTAAGCGGCCGCGCTGCAAAATTCTCCACAGCTCTTCATGGTCCGATGAGCCACCTGCCGGCGTTCTTCCGTAGTCAGCACAGGGTGAATCGGCGGTATCGTGCTCTCGAACGTCCAACCGGGCGAACATCGTAGCGCAAACGCTACATGTAGGGCGGCACTTCAATCCCCAGCACTCCGAGCGTGCGCTCCAGCTGCGCGCGGAAGAAATCCGTCATCCACAGCAGGAAGACTTTTTTCTCGCGATCCTGCTCGTGAATGATGGGGTGCTGGTGATAGAAATTGTTGAACGCCTGCGCGATCTGGAACGCGTATTTGGCGACATGCGCGGGCTCGCCTGCAGTTACAGCGCGTTCCAGCATGGCATCCGCCTTCGACGCCGCCAGCAGCACCTGCCAGAAATCTTCGGACTGCAGTTGCCGCCCGAAAGCCGCGGCGTTCAGCTCGGCGCGAAAATCCGGCACGCGCTCGCCCTTCTCCTCGAGTTTCCGCGAAATGCTGCGGGCGCGCACCACGGCATACTGAACGTATGGTCCGGTTTCGCCCTCGAAACTCAGCGCTTCCTGGAAATCGAAGGCGATCACGGACGTCCGCGTGAATTTGAGCAGGAAATAGCGCAGCGCGCCGATGGCAATCTGCCGGGCAACCATCCGCTGCTCTTCCGCGGAAGCTTCGGCATGCCGCGACGCGACTTCTTCCAGCGCCTTCTCGATGAGCTTGTCCATCAGGTCGTCGGCTTTCACGCCGAGCCCCTTGCGCCCTGAAACCTCGACATACGGCCGCTTGCGGTCCTCTTCGGAGAGCGGAATGCCCAGTTCAGCGCAGCAGCGCGGTGAGAGGGCTACCATTTCGTACGAAAAGTGGATCGACTGCCCGGCCTGCTGCTCGAAACCGAGCGCACGCAGCCCCGCGACGACCACATCCTGCAAGTACGATTGCCGCACATCGATCACGTTGTAGACGCGCGTGGCCTGGCCGAACGGCGGTACCTGGGAGGTCGGAGCCGCCGCCTGGTCTGATGTTACCCACAGCACGCGGCCGTCCGCGTACTTGTGTAGAGGATGGTAGTAAAAGTCCTTGCCCAGCAGACCGAATTTCCACAGCTGGTACGCGATATCTTTGCCGACATAAGTGACGGTGCCGTCCGAGCGCACGATCACTTTGCTGTCTTCTGAATCGTCCGAAAACGCGGCGGCGGGCATCACCCAGCAGCCTGTGTTTTTTCCTTCGGTCTCGAGATAAATCGCTTTGCGCTCCTTCAGTAGATCGAACGCGTAGGCCCAGAATTTCAGGTACAGAATTTCGCTCTCGCGCGGCAGCACGTCGTACTCAACGCCCAGGCGCAGCATGGTTTTGAGGTGTGCTTCGACGATGGCGTCGGCCACCATCCGGCCGATTTCCGCCTGCGAACCCGCGCCCGCTTCGATCGCGTGTAGCGCCTCGCCGCGCCACGCGAGCGCGTCGGGCTGGTCTTTGTAATGCGCCGACGTGCGTGCGTAGAGATCCCAGCAGTAGTAGTCGAAGCGCAGGGCTGGGTCGGCGATCAGCGCGGCCACGTCGCCGGGCGACTTGTGCTCCAGATAGTGAAACCCCACCACCACGTCCGCCACCTGCACGCCGGTGTTGTCGATATAGTTCTGCACCTCGACGCGCTTCCCGCGCGCGCGCAGCATGCGTACGAACGTATCGCCCAGCGTGGCGTTGCGCAGATGGCCGATGTGCGCGGCTTTATTGGGATTGATGTTGGTGTGCTCGACGATGATCTTGTCGCCGGTAGCCGCGGCCGGTTCGGCGGCTGGTTGGAGCAGCGCCGCGCCGTATAGCGCACGGTCGAAGCGCACGTTGATGTACCCGTTGCCGGCGATTTCGAGCGCGGCAACGCCTTCGATCGCGCCAATGTCCGCCACCAGCTCGGCGGCGATTCTCTTCGGCGCCTGCTTCAGCTGCTTAGCCAGCTGAAACGCCGCCGGCACCGCTATCTCGCCGAAATCCGCCTGCTTCGGCTGCTCGATGGCGACCGCCAGATCGGCCCCGTATCGCGCCCGAATGTGATGGTGAAAGGTGTCCTGAACTCGCTTTTCCAGTTGATGAAACACGAATCCCGAGTATAGCGCGAGGGCCGAAACGGTCTTTAGATCTCGTACTCGGGCCGCTTGGGACGGCCGTAGGGAATATAATTCCAGATCCGCTCGTGCACGAAATAGAGCGAGATCTTCAGCACCATGTCCAGCGCGCCGGCGCCTAGCGACAGCTTCAAGCTGCCGCTAAAAATCAGCACGATGAGCGCCGTGCCGGTTGATCCCAGAATGCGGTAACTGACGGCCTTGGCGAGGCTGCGGGACGAGGAATCCATAGGCAAAAGCTCGTTTCAAATTGTACTACACAATGTTGATGGAGAATAGGGGCATTTGGTCGCAGGTTATTGGACCCGCTATAATGAAGGGGTGCCCAAGGTTACGTTTCTTCCGATCGGCAAGACGGTCGAATTCGAGTCCGGCAAGCTGCCCTACAAGGGCCACGGCAAGCCGGAATCGCTGCTCGACATCGCGCTGAACTTCGGCATCCACCTGGAGCATGCCTGTGGCGGCAACTGCGCATGCACCACCTGCCACGTGGTGGTGAAGAACGGGCTGGACGCCCACCTTACCGAAGCTGACGAAGATGAAATGGACCGCGTGGATATGGCCGCCGACCTGACCCCGCACTCGCGCCTGGGCTGCCAGGCGGTGGTGACGGGCGACGTAGTGGTCGACATCCCGGCCTGGAACCGCAATTACATCAGCGAGGGCGGCACGTCGATCCTGGGTGACGGCATTCCGCCCCCCAAAAAGCACCAGCCGGCCACGGGGACAACGGTCGGCTAGAGCGTCCTTAGGGGTTCCAAAATCACCGCATCGTAACCGGCAGCCCGTGCAGGCGCGGATCATTTCCCACCAGGTCGATCAGCTTGTCGATCAGGTCCTGGGGAATCGCCACGGTGATCTTGACGGTTCGCTGCTGCTGATCCACTTTGATTCCATCCCACAGGCGCAGCAGTTCGGGCTGCTTTTCGGGAACGCTGAGGCGGCCCAGGCCCACCAGGCCGCGCGCGGCATCGCCCAGGTTCTTCGCATCGGCGTCGGTGCGGCACTGGCCGTTGATAAAGCCATTGAGCCCGGCGCGGAGATCGGCGGCGGCAGTTGTATTTTCGAGCGAGCCCAGGATGCGTCCCGCATTGGCGGCGTTGCCGGTCTCCGGAATCCGGCCGGTGAGCAGGTTGTCGAAACCGTTGGAGACGGACCACACCTGATTCTCGGGCGGAATCTGGCGCGCGCGCGCCAATAGTTCCGAGGGGCCGGAACTGCCGCCGCGGCGGTCCAGCGCGGCATGCAGTGAGTCCAAAGACCCGGCGATGGCCGTCGAACTATCGATCAGCGCCACGCCGCCGCGGTCGCGCGTGTACAGCGTGAAGCCCTTATATGTGCTCCGCGTCATGCCCTCGAAGGCGCGCACGTTGAACGTCCCGCGCGCCGCCACCAGGCTGTCCTTGCCGTTCGACGCCACCAGCAACTCACGTACATCGCGGCGCGGATCGAAACCGGTCTGGCGCGCGAATTCATCCAGCCGTTTCGGCGAAGTTGCACGCCGTCAGCGCCATCAGAAGAATCCAGATGTAGCGCAGCACGCCGCACGGTTTCGGCCGATTCGCGCCCGCTTGCCAATATTGCCCGACCGCCGTAGCGCAGGGCCACACCGCCTTTGCGGGGACCTGCGGCTGTTTCCCGCGTCGGTGTTCTTCCCTCTGCCTCAGCGTTCCCATGTCAGTAATTTTTCCTCGCGAATACGTAAATCCCGGCACCCAGCACCACCACGCCAAACAACCCCGAGCTCCAAACCGGCATCCAGTTATCGATCCGATCGCCAAGCACCAGCGAGCGCGCTATGCGGCCCAGGTCGAAAACTTTGGGCAGCGCATAATACGCCCCGCGGACTATATTGCGCGACGTCTCGGAAGTCAGCAGCCGTTCGAGCGTCGTCTGCTGCGCCAGAATGGGGCTGACAATCATGATGCCGAACGTCACCATGGTGGTAACCGCCGCGCTCTCCCACAGCACGCCCACCAGCACCACAACCGTCAGCAGCACCGCGAACATGTAAACCGTCAGCACACTCGACCAGAGGAAGCCAACCGTCCAGACACCAGTCTTAATTCCAAAAATCAGCCACACGGCAAACACCAGATAAAAAATATTGGCGGCGATCACCAGCACATTGCCCGCGTAACGGCCCAGCAGGATGTGGTAGCCCTCCACCGGTTTCGAAAGCAGCAGTTCGATGCGGCCCGGCTCGAACACCGAAGGGATCAGGCCCGCCGATGCGAACACCGCCAGAAACATGCCCGCCGCCGAACAGCGAGACCGTCGCGATCGCGCCCTGCACCACGTCGATCCGCATGATGAAGATGAAGAACAGGATCAGCGCAGTCGAGCAGCCGAAAAAACCCCAGAAAATCTTGCGCGCGAAGGCTTCGCGAAACGTGTCGCGCACCAGCGCCAGCGTGACGCCGATGGTCTTACTGTTCATTGATCGCCTTCACGAAGACGTCTTCAAGCGTGCTGCTGGTCCGCGCCACGGACTCGATCTGGCAATGCTCGGCGCGCAGCAGGTCGACGGCCTGGTTGGCTTCGTCGCGGCTGCCAAAGAGAAATTCGACATTGCCGTTGCGTTGGGCCACCGCCATGGCCTTGGCGCGTAATTCTTGTTCGACGCGCTCGGGCACGTGCTCCGCTTCCACGCGGTAGCCGCTGCCCGCCGTCAGATCTTTGACTTTTCCTTCGAGCGCGACTCGGCCGCGATGAATGATGGCCACGTCGTGACAGAACAACTCGACCTCCGCCAGCAGGTGGGAATTCAGAAAAATAGTCACGCCCTGCTGTTCGAGCGCGTGCAGGATGTCGCGAATCTGGCGCCGTCCGATGGGATCCACGCCGTCCGAGGGCTCGTCGAGAATCAACAGTGACGGTGCGTGCATCAGGGCCTGCGCCAACCCCACGCGCTGCAGCATGCCCTTCGAATATTTGCCCAGCCGCACATCGCCCCACTCGGCGAGCCCGACAGTGGCCAGCAGCTCGGGGATGCGCTTGTGCCGCGCGCCGCTGTCCATCCCCGATAGCGCGCCGTAGAAATCCAGCATGCTGCGCCCCGTCAAGTACGTGGGGAAGCGGTGGTTCTCGGGCAGGTAGCCGATGGGCCGCCGCGCTTCCGCCACACGCGAATCCCGGCCGAACACCATGGCGCGCCCCGCCGTCGGATGCGCGCAGGAAAGCAGCATCTTGACGAACGTGGTTTTGCCCGCGCCGTTCGGCCCGAGCAGCCCGAAGGTCGCGCCCGGCTCCACGCGCAGCGAGATCCCATCCACCGCGCGCACTTCTTTGCCCGACCAGCGGCTGCGGAAGATCTTGATCAAGCCCTCGGTTTCAATGGCGAAGGACATCCGATGAATGGAACGCGCCGACCGCCGCGTTAGTTCACTTTCATTATGGATGAACGGTGATCGCAGGTGAAGTCTTGGGCAGCCGTTTTTCCATACCGCTGGATTCCGGCACGTTTCCTACAAGCGGACTTCGGGACAACCATCGTCAAATACGCAGCCGATCTGTACGGTCGATTTGTAAACACTACGCCGGCAGGAAGGATCTACCTCCGCTTGCTTCCACGAAAGGGACACAACTGGTTGACCGTTGAGGCTTCCCAGGCATATGTCCTCCCCATGCCAAAAATTCTATCTGACTGAATCTGACGACTCAACCAATCGGGCGTACGATCTCACGCCCAGTTTCGAATTGCGTAGCGCCCTGCCGCGTAGTGTTTACGGATACTAACGTGGGTGTGTACTACGGCGATTCGGGCCCCAAACGGAGTTCGCGTAATCTAGATAGAGCTAGCTGATAGAGAACAGTGCAACTTGCATGACCGAGAGCGAACCAGAATACTGCTTCGAGCACCCTCTTGAAGGTGGCTTCATAAGGAACGCTCCTCATGTCGCCTGAGGACATCGTGGACCTCCTGGCTGGCTTCCAGATCGTCCGTGAGTTTGGGCGCCTTCGCACCCGCATCTAGCAGCGCCTCCACGGTGGCAGCATAGTCTCCCGTTTGCCGGTGCCAGCTGTTTTCGGAGCCGTGGAGCGCGCACCCCAGTGCCGTGATTTCATGCTGGCAGCTCAATTCGAGTTTGGGATCATACCGCAGAATCTCCCGGACCATCTCGGCGTTTCCATGCCAGGCCGCCCACTGTAGGGGTGTCATTTGGTACTCACCCCTTGCATCCACCGGCCAGCCGGCTACCAGCATGAGCCGCACGGCAACTGTATTGTTGTTTTGCGCGGCATCGGGGAGCCGGCGGCGATCGTCATCCGATAACGTCTCAATCAGATTCGGATGGCTGGCCAATAATGCGCGGAAGGCGCCCTCGTCGCCCAGTTCACACGCCTGGGTCAGTTTCACGTCCTCCGGAGTGCGCTCCATGAGGAATTGCAAAACCTTCTCATGTCCGAAGTCGCGGGCAACCATGTGTGGAGTTCTCTGTGACCCGAAGATCTGAATATAGATCGTGCCTCCGCTTCGGGGATCCTGTTTCGGAAAGTACACCTCCGAGACACGCGTGCGGATGCACCCCGGATCGGCATCGAGGTGCCGGCGCACCAATTGCAGGTCGCCAAGAGCCGACGCCATGAGAACATCGGTCCGGCAACCGCGAGCCACCAAATGGCGCGCGACGTCCTGGCGGTCCCGTGGATAATGCCGCGCCTGAATCACGCGCAGCATGTGCTGGGCCGGCGTAGATTCGTGTTGAAGGTCGCCAGAATCGATGTCGGCTCCATGATCGAGCAAGTACTGCGCGATCTCCACAGTGGAGGCGAAATGCAGCGGGGTTTGGCCGTTGGCGCCCCGAGCGCCGACCACGCCCCCGTCGGCCATCACGAGTTGCTGCAGTTTCTCGAGCATCCCCAGGCGTGCCGACGCGTGTGCATCCAGCACGGCGCCGCGCTCCATCAGGAACGCGGCCATTTCGGGCGCGCACTCGTCAAGAACGCCGATGCCTCCGGCCCACCATCGGCTTCTTGCCTTGATATCTGCACCGCCTCGGAGCAGCACGTCAATGGTCTTCCGGTCGCTTCTCTGCACGGCTGCAAGAAGGGCCTGCATGCCAGATCCGCCGTAATTGGCCATGGGTTCGTTGATCTGAGCCTTCAACTCGGGGTAGTTTTCCAGTACTCGAGCGGTCTTGTCCGCGTCACTCGAGCAGACCGCTGCGGATAGCATTCCGGCGGGATCAAGCGCCAGAGATTCTACGTGCTCCTTCAGCTTCGGCCAACTGGCAAAGCCGTACTCGCGGGCAATGACGTGTTGTGCGTCGACGAGTTTTACACTCGCAGGCGCGGAGAATGAAACGTGAGAACGAACGCGCTCAATTGCGACGGCGTCACCCTGCCGGATCTTGCGCAGCAGATCTTTAGCCTGTTCTTTGAGATGTTCGAGGTTTGCTTTTACAGGTAGTTCGCGAGACATCACTCCTCCTTCTTTGTGGCCCGGCGTCCGCTATAACGGGCAGAAGTGAGGTTGATGTTCGGTAGTGCTCAACAGCTCAGGTGGGATAATCCCTTCCCGCGGACGGGATGCACCCTGGATGCACCTTCAATGATACTCAAGCGATCGCCGATACGCAATACGTTGGGATCAATGTCGGGCGTCGTGCCGAGCCGGATGTCACATAGACGAAAGGTCGGTGACGCGTCGAACGGGGCGGCCGGGCTGTTTAACGCCCCGGATACGGTAGTACCGTATCGGGACTGCCCCGGCGGACGGTGAGGCTGATTCAGTGCAAGAAGGCCGATGCCGGGGCGGTTTCGATACGGTCGTTTGCAGGAAGATGGTCAGTGACATGGCTGGTTTCCACGGCTGATGTCGATTGCGACCAGCGGCTGCCCGGTGGTTCTCGAACGTTTTCGGCATGGTGGATTTAAGTAAACACACGAAGAACGCACGCAACGGATCGCGTGGAACGATCGCCGGGAAGAGGCTACGACTAAGACGTATCAACGGTGTTCTGCTGGAAGGCGACCCAGCGCAGTTGCTGAGCGGTGAGGGTCCCGATAATCACCATCGCCCCGGAACAGCAAGGACATTTCCAACCGGCTGGTGGCCGAGCATCCGCAGCCGGGACGACCGGGGTTTGCTCCTGCGAGGGCATAGCCAACAGTTGCCGGCAAAGTGGCAGCATGTTCGCTCGCCTCCGGTTGGCGAGGAAACCGAAGAAGCGAATCCGCACGAAACCATGCGGCAGCACGTGCAGAAAGAAGCGCCGCAGGAATTCATCCGAACTAAGAGTCATCTGGCGCTTTTTATTGCCGTGCGCATAATCCTTCCAGCGGAAGGTGACCTTGTCTTCCTCCAAAGCGATCAGCCGGTGATTGGAGATCGCCACTCGATGCGTGTAGCGGGCCAGATAGTGCAGCACATGTTCCGGTCCGTCAAAGGGCTCCTTGGCATAGACCACCCAGTCGTGCGCAAAGACCGAGCGGAGAAGAGCCAGAAACATCTTCCGATTCAACAAGCATCGGAGCCGGCCATGAAAGCTTAGTTTTCCTCTTCGGAACGCTCTGTTCAAAGCAGCTGTGAACTTGCCGCGGAATACCCGGCTCAGCACCTCCACAGGCAGGAAGAAGTGATGCCGCGAATGGATCCAAGCCGTGTGGTCCGGCGACAAACCGCCGGCAGGGATCACGCAATGAATATGCGGATGGTGGAGCAGATTCTGTCCCCAGGTGTGCAGAACGCTGAGGAATCCAATCTCGGCGCCCAGGTACTCGGGATTGGCGGCAACCTCGAGTAGCGTCTCGGCGCAAGCGCGGAACAGCAGGTCATAAATGACGCGCTTGTTCTGCAGCGCCAGGCCAGTGAACTGATGAGGCAGCGTGAAGACGACATGAAAGTAGCCCACGCCGAGAAGTTCCTTCGATCGGTCGGCCAGCCACCTGTTGCGGGCATTGGTCTGGCATTTTGGGCAATGGCGATTGCGGCAGGAGCAATACGAGATGGCGCGATAGCCGCATTGCGAACACTGATCCAGGTGCCCGCCCAGCGTGTGCGTGCGGCACGCCGTGATGGCACGGTACACCTTCAAGTGTTGAAACGTAAACCAACCTGGTTCGCGGTCGAGGAAAGCCCTGCCCTGCCTGCGAACAATATCGGCCACCTCCAAACAGGGTCGCTTCATTTCATTCGCCTCTGCGCTCGCTTGGTGAAGGTGGGAGGGGCGAAGTCGAGTCTATCGAGAGGATTCGGTGCGCGCTGCAAGTGCCGTTTGGACAGATGCAGATAGATCATGGTGTCCCGGACGTCGGCGTGCCCCAGCAGATTCTGCACGCTGGCCAGATCGGCGCCGGCTTCCAGTTGATGGGTCGCATAACTGTGCCTTAAGGAATGGGGAGAGAGCTTCTTGTCAATGCCGGCTCGTTTTGCGGCTTGCCGGCAGGCGTGCCACACCGCCTTGGCCGAAATCGGCACGTCGGCGCGGCGGTAATTTTCGTAGCCCGGGAACAGGTACGTCCGCGGCTTCATCCAGCGCCAGTAGTCGCGCAATTCTGCGAGCAGCCTTTCGCTTAATTGCACGTCACGGTCGCGATTGCCTTTGCCCTGGTAGACGTGGATCACCATCCGCTGGCTGTCGATATCACTGACCTTGAGCTTGACCAGTTCGCTTCTTCGTACGCCCGTCGAATACAGAGTCATGAGCATCGCGCGGTGCAGAGGATTGGCGGCGCAGTCGATGAGTCGCGTCACTTCTTCCTGACTGAGAATGATCGGCAGCCGGCCACGTTGTTTGGGAAACGGGATTTCGTCCGGCAGATAGGGACGCTTGAGCGTTTTCACATAGAAGAAACGCAGAGCCGATACGTGCTGGCTGACGGTGTTGGAGGAGAGCTTACGCTCGCGAAACAGGTACGCCTGGTATTCGCGGATGTGGTCCTGGGTAAGCTGCTCCGGCGCGCGATGGAAGTGCTTAACAAACCCCTTCATGGCGCGGAGGTAAGCCTCCGCAGTAAGCTGAGAGTAATTACGACGTTGGAGTTCCTCCAGCATCATTTTTCGTTGTTGGGTCACGGGGACCTACTTGTGACCCAACGGTACCGCGCTCTTTACCTACTGCCGTCCCTTCCTACGTACGCGTAGCGTCCGCCGCGTCAGCGGCTTAGTGCATACGGAGTTCGCGGAAGTCTCAGCCGCACCGCTTCCGTTTATCATGAACCCATGCGGATCGATGCGCACCAGCACTTCTGGGATATCCAGCGGTTCCAATATCCCTGGATGCCGGCTGGCGAATCGCCGCTGCGCCGCAACTTTCTGCCGCATCAGCTCGCGCCCATTCTGGAGCGGAATAATTTCCAGGGATCGGTTGTGGTGCAGGCCAATACCATACCCGAGGAAACGCGCTGGCTGCTGGAGTTGGCGGCGCAGCACGAGTTCATCCGCGGCGTGGTCGGCTGGGTGGATCTGACCGATGCGCATTTGGGGGCG
>WNFI01274558.1_pt1 | contig 21469 bp, 22 predicted proteins | sample 5400471 | NCBI WGS metagenome assembly WNFI01 (sample SAMN13153348, study PRJNA577476) | soil metagenome | isolation source: 100 cm saprolite on Douglas fir-dominated hillslope | place: USA:California | collected 2013-09-17
CGTGCCGCTCGCGCTGCTGCTCGGCGCCTGCCATGCGCTGCGCAACAACACCTGCAACGCCCCGCAGCTCTACATGCGGGCGAAGAGCGTGACGCCGCTCCAGACTCCCGCTGGGCTCGATGCGCCCGAGACCACCAACGCGCTGCGCATTCCGGTGCTGAAGGAGCCCGCGCCGCCCCCGCGCAGCGCCAAGGACCCCTGTCTCGATGCGCCGCCCCCCTTCAAGGTGCGCCCGAGCACCCCGCCCCCGCAGGCCTGATGCAGTGCCCGCTTCCCATGCTCTATCATGCGCCGCCCGGTGCGCCGCAAAAGCATCGTAAGTCATTGATCGGAGAGGTGGCCGAGCGGTCGAAGGCGCTGGACTGGAATTCCAGTAACATCTTAACGGGTGTTCGTGGGTTCGAATCCCACCCTCTCCGCCAGACCCGAGCCGCTCGCGTCCGTGAACTGGCGCTCGCAAGGGCGATTAGGCGGGCCGCTGAAATCGCCGCAGGCGATTTCAGCCAATTGAATATGGTGGCCCGCATCGGTTTCTCCGCGACGACCAGTCGTGAACCCCGTCAGGGCCGGAAGGCAGCAGCGGCAGCGGCGATGTCGGGTGCCGGAGCTCAAGCTGGTGCGGGCCGCCTCCAGGTGCGGTCCGCGGGCGAGGTCTCATGAGCTATACCGCCCTGGCCCGCAAATGGCGCCCGAAGAGATTCTCCGAGCTTCTCGGCCAGGAGCACGTGCGCCGGGCGCTGGTGAATGCGCTCGAGAGCGGCCGTGTGCACCACGCGTTCCTGTTCAGCGGGACGCGCGGCGTGGGCAAGACCACGATCGCGCGGATCCTGGCCAAGTGCCTCAACTGCGAGAAAGGCGTGCGCGCGGAGCCGTGTGGTGAGTGCGCCAGCTGCCGCGAGATCGACGCCGGCCGCTTTCCGGACCTGATCGAGGTGGATGCCGCCTCGCGCACCAAGGTGGACGACACCCGCGAGCTTCTCGACAACGTGCAGTACGCGCCGGCACGCGGGCGCTACAAGGTGTACCTGATCGATGAAGTGCACATGCTCTCGGCACACTCGTTCAACGCGCTGCTGAAGACCCTCGAGGAGCCGCCCCCGCACGTCAAGTTCCTCCTCGCTACCACCGACCCGCAGAAGCTGCCGGTTACCGTGCTGTCACGCTGTCTGCAGTTCAACCTCAAGCGCCTGCCGGCGGCGGACATCGCCGCGTACCTGGGCCGGATTCTCGAGCACGAAGCCATCGCTTTCGAGGCGGCGGGTCTTAGGCTCGTGGCGCAAGCGGCCGATGGGAGCGTGCGTGATGCGCTCTCGCTTCTCGATCAGCTGATCGCTTTCGGCGGCGGCGAGGCGGGCGAGGCGCAGGCACGCGCGATGCTCGGCACCGTGGCCCGCGATCATGTGGGCGATGAGCTGTACGCACCGGAGCTGCTGGCGCGGCTCGCGGCGGCGCTCGCTCCCGAGGATGTGCAGCTTTACTACCAGACCGCGATCACCGGCAGGCGCGATCTGCCCCTCGCACCCGATCCGCGCACCGGCTTCGAGATGACGCTGCTGCGGATGATCGCCTTCCGTCCGGCGGTCGAGTCCGCGCAGCCCCGGCCGGCCGCCCGGGCACAGCCGGCCGCGGCGGCGCTCACCGTGCAGAGCGCCGCGCCGGCCGGCGGTGAGTCCGCCGACCCCTGGGCCGGCATCGTCAATACGCTCGAGCTCACCGGGGCGGCACGGCAGCTGGCGAGCCATTGCGTGTTCCTCGGCCGCCACGGCGCTGCGGTGCGCCTCGGGGTCGATGTGAAGAACCCGCCGGTGCGTACCCCGGCCCAGGAAGAGAAGCTCGCCCAGGCGCTGACGCGCTACTTCGGCGAGCCGGTGCGCCTTGAGTTTCAGACCGTCTCGGCGGGCGCCGAGACGCCTGCCCTCGCCGCACGGCGCGTCTCGGAGCAGGAACTCGCGGCGGCGCGCAGCGCCTTCGAGAACGATCCGGGCGTCAAGAGCCTGCGCGAGCGGTTCGGCGCCACGGTGCTGCCCGAAAGCGTGCGTCCGGTAAAATGAGCGTCCGGTTAAAATGAGCGTTTCCCCAAGTGCGGCGCGCGGCGCCTGACAGGCAAGAGACTTCGATGCGAGGCAACTTCGACAACCTGATGAAACAGGCGCAGGCGATGCAGGCCAACATGCAGAAGGCACAGGCCGAGATCGTCAACATCGAGGTGGTCGGTGAGGCGGGTGGCGGCATGGTGAAGGTCACCATGAATGGGCGCCACGAGGTGAAGCGCGTGCAGATCGAGCGGGCGGTGAGCGCTGAGGATCGCGAGATGCTCGAGGACCTGATCGCCGCGGCCGCGAACGATGCCGTGCGCAAGGTCGAGGCGCGGGTGCAGGAGAAGATGGCGAGCGTCGCCGCGGGGCTGCAGCTGCCGCCGGGAATGAAGCTGCCGTACTGAGGCGGACCGGATGAAGCACGCGCTGCCACTCGCCCGCCTGATCGATGCCCTGCGCACCCTGCCGGGAGTGGGGCCCAAGAGCGCGCAGCGCATGGCCTTTCATCTGCTGCAGGAGGGACGGCCCGGGGCCCGGGCGCTCGCCGAGGCGCTCGATGCGGCGCTCCTCACCGTGGTGCGCTGCCGGCGCTGCCGCATGCTCACGGAAGGGGAGTTGTGCGCGATCTGCGCCGCACCCCAGCGCGATGCTACGCTGCTCTGCGCGGTGGAATCGCCGGCCGATGTAGTCGCCATCGAGTCCTCGGGGAGCTACCGGGGCCGCTACTTCGTGCTCATGGGTCATCTCTCACCACTCGATGGCATCGGGCCCGAGCAGCTCGGCGTGCGCGAGCTCGAAGCGCTGCTCGCCGCGGGCGGCGTGCGCGAGCTGATCCTCGCGACCAACTCGACCGTGGAGGGAGAGGCGACGGCGCATTTCCTGAGCGAGCTCGCCGCGCAGCGCGGCATCCGTGCCAGCCGCATCGCCCACGGCGTGCCGGTCGGAGGCGAGCTCGAATACGTCGACGGGGGCACGCTGGCGCACGCGCTCGCCGGGCGCCAGTCGGTGAGCTGACGCATGCCGAGCGGCGATTATCTGGTGTGGATCGATCTGGAGATGACGGGCCTCAAACCCGACACCGACGTCATCATCGAGATCGCGACCGTGGTGACCGATCGGGAGCTTAAGGTCCTGGCGGACGGGCCGGTGCTCGCGATCCACCAAAGCGATGAAGTGCTCGCCCGCATGGACGAGTGGAATCAGCGCCAGCACGGCTCCTCGGGCCTCCTGGCGCGGGTGCGCGCGAGTGGGATCAGCGTCGCCGAAGCGGAGCAGCGTACGCTCGGGTTTCTCGCCCCGCTCGTGAACCCCGGCAGCTCGCCGATGTGCGGCAACAGCATCTGCCAGGACCGGCGCTTCCTCGCCCGCACCATGCCGCAGCTCGAGGCCTTCTTCCACTACCGCAACCTCGACGTGAGCACGCTGAAGGAGCTCGCCAGGCGCTGGGCCCCCGCCGTCTCCGAGAGCTTCGTCAAGCAGGGTACACACCTCGCGCACGCCGACATCCATGAATCGATCCGCGAGCTGCGCCATTACCGGGCGCAGCTGTTGGCGCCGGCGTGGGCCGGCAGCTCGTGACCCATCGCGGCGGCTGCCACTGCGGCGCGGTCGCCTTCGAGGTCGAAGCGCCGGTGCGGGTCACGGTGAGCGAGTGCAACTGCTCGATCTGTCGCATGAGCGGCTATCTGCACCTGATCGTGCCGGGCGCGCGTTTCAGGCTGCTGCGCGGAGCGGAGAGTCTCAGCGAGTACGCCTTCAACACCCGCACCGCGCGGCACCTGTTCTGCCGCCACTGCGGCGTGAAGTCCTTCTACGTGCCGCGCTCCAACCCCGACGGCTACAGCGTCAACCTGCGCTGCCTCGATCGCTCGACGCTCGAGGAGGTCGAGATCGAGCCCTTCGACGACAACGATCGCGCCGCTTCCGAGGCGCGGATTCGGGATCGCTCGAGGCTCTGAGTGCGGTAAGCGCCGCTTCAGCGCGGCGCCTGCGCTGCGGGCTGCTGTGGCGTGCGCGGCTGGGCAAGGAAGAGCCACGTCTCCACCACCGTGTCGGGATTCAGCGAGAGGCTCTCGATGCCCTGATCGACCAGCCAGCGGGCGAGGTCCGGGTGATCGGACGGTCCCTGGCCGCAGATACCAACGTACTTGCCCTGCTTGCGGCAGGCGGCGATGGCCATCGACAGGAGCTCCCGCACGGCCTCGTCCCGCTCGTCAAACAGGCTCGCCATGATCGCCGAGTCGCGGTCGAGACCGAGCGTGAGCTGCGTCATGTCGTTGGAGCCGATCGACATGCCGTCGAAGTACTCGAGATACCGCTCGGCGAGCAGCGCATTCGTCGGCAGCTCGCACATCATGATCACCTTCAGCCCCTGCTCGCCGCGGCGCAGCCCGTTCGCCGCCAGCAGCTCCGTGACCTGGCGCGCCTCGGTCAGGCTGCGCACGAACGGCACCATGACCTGCACGTTGCCGAGGCCCATGTCGTTGCGCACCCGCTTCAGGGCCTGGCACTCGAGCTCGAAACAGGGGCGGAAGGCCGTATCGACGTAGCGCGCGGCGCCGCGAAAGCCGAGCATCGGATTCTCCTCCTTCGGCTCGTAGCGGCTGCCGCCGATGAGATTGGCGTATTCGTTGGACTTGAAGTCCGAGAGGCGCACGATGACCGGCTCGGGGGCGAAGGCGGCGGCGATCTGCGCGATGCCTTCGGCGAGCTTCTCCACGTAGAACCCGACGGGCGTCGAATAACCGGCCATCTGCGTGCGGACCTGCTCCTGCAGCTCTCCGTCCAGGCGGTCGAACTCGAGGCAGGCGCGCGGGTGCACGCCGATCATGCGGTTGATGATGAACTCGAGCCGCGCCAGTCCCACGCCGTGGTGCGGGATGCTGGCGAAGTCGAAGGCGCGCTCCGGGTTGCCGACGTTCATCATGATCTTGACCGGGATCTTCGGCAGCGCACCGGGCTCGAGCTGCTTGCGCTCAAACTGCAACAGCCCTTCGTACACCTGGCCGGTATCGCCCTCGGCGCACGAGACGGTCACCTCCTGGCCCTCGCGGATGCGTTGCGTGGCGTCTCCGCACCCGACCACCGCGGGGATGCCCAGCTCGCGCGCGATGATGGCGGCGTGACAGGTACGGCCCCCGCGGTTGGTGACGATCGCCGCGGCGCGCTTCATGACGGGCTCCCAGTCGGGATCGGTCATGTCGGCGACCAGAACATCGCCGTTCTGCACGCGGGCCATCTCCGCGGCGTCGCGGATCACGCGTGCCTTGCCGGCCCCGATCCGCTGGCCGATGCTCCTGCCCGTGGCCAGAACGCGCGAGCGGCCCTTGAGAGCGTAACGCTGGATGGTGCGGCCGGCGGCGCGGCTCTGCACCGTCTCGGGGCGCGCCTGCAGGATGTAGATCGCACCCGAGGCGCCATCCCGCGCCCACTCGATGTCCATCGGCCGCCCATAGTGAGCTTCGATCAGCAGCGCCTGCCGCGCGAGCGTGCCGAGGTCCGCATCGCTCAGGCAGAAGCGGCGGCGGTCGGGGGCAGGCACGGCGACGGTGAGCACGCGCTCGGCCGAGCCGGCCGGTGCGTACACCATCTTCAACGCCTTGCCCCCGAGATTGCGGCGCAGGATCGCGTGCCGGCCGGCGCGCAACGCCGGCTTGTAGAGGTAGAACTCATCCGGGTTTACCGCGCCCTGCACGACGGTCTCACCCAGGCCCCAGGAAGCGGTGATGAAGACCACGTCGCGGAAGCCCGAGTCGGTGTCGAGCGTGAACATGACGCCGCTCGCGCCGAGGTCGCTGCGCACCATGTGCTGCACGCCCGCGGAGAGCGCCACCGCGCCGTGATCGAAGCCCTGGTGCACGCGATAGGAGATGGCGCGATCGTTGAACAGCGAGGCAAAGACGGCGTGCATCGCGGCGAGCACCGCGGCTTCCCCGCGCACGTTGAGGAAGGACTCCTGCTGACCGGCGAAGGAGGCCTCGGGCAGATCTTCCGCGGTCGCCGAGGAGCGCACCGCGACCGCGACGTCGTCCCCGGCGCCGATGCGGCGCAGCTCCGCGCTGACTGCGGCGGCGAGCGGGCCGGGCAAGGGCGTGGCGAGGATCCACTGGCGGATGCGCGCCCCGGTGGCGGCGAGGCGCGTGACGTCATCGACGTCGAGCGTGGCGAGCTCGGCGCGGATGCGCTCATCGAGCCCGTCCTGCCGCAGGAATTCGCGATAGCCGTGTGCGGTGGTCGCGAAGCCGCCCGGCACCTGCACACCGAGGCCCTGGAGCGCGCCGATCATCTCTCCGAGCGAGGCGTTCTTGCCGCCGACCGTCTCGAGGTCGCGCATCGAGAGGCGCTCGAAGGGGATGACGTAGGCGTTCACGGTCGCTCCTGAAGATCAGCCGGCGCTCTCTTGCGAGCGTGCGCGCCGGGTGAAACACTGCGGACTCGTCGCCCCAGCCTTGATGAGCACTGCCGCGCCGTGAGCCGTCGAACCGTGTTTTTCGTTTCGGACCAGACCGGAGTGACCGCGGAAACACTCGGCCACAGTCTCATGACGCAGTTCGAGGGACTGGAATATCGCCCGGTGACTTTGCCATTTGTGTTGACCCTTGACAAGGCGCAGGAGGTCGTCCGGCGCATCAACCGCGCCGCTGAAGAGCAGGGCGTGCGCCCGATCGTGTTCAGCACGCTCGTGCAGGACGAACTGCGCGAGGTGGTGATGGCGGCGGATGCCCTGTTCCTCGATCTGTTCTCGACCTTCGTGGGTCCGCTGGAGCGCGAGCTCAACACCCGCTCGACGCATCGCGCGGGGCGTGCGCACGGCATAGCCGATCTCGCCGCCTACACGACGCGCATCAACGCCACCAACTTCTCGCTCGCCAACGACGACGGCGCGGGCGGGGATTACGCGCACGCCGACGTGGTGCTGATCGGGGTCTCCAGGGTGGGCAAGACTCCGACCTGCGTGTACATGGCGCTGCAGTACGGGGTGTTCGCCGCCAACTATCCTCTCACCGAGGACGACCTCGAGACCGGCAAGCTTCCCGCGCGCCTCGAGCCCTTCCGCACCAAGCTCTACGCGCTCACCATCAGGCCCGAGAGACTGCAGCAGATCCGCACCGAGCGTCGCCCGGAGAGCCGCTACGCCTCGCGCGAGCAGGTACAGTACGAGCTGCGCAGCTCCGAGGCGCTGTACGCGCGCTACGCCGTGCCGTGGCTCGACACCACGGAACGCTCGATCGAGGAGATCGCGAGCCGCATCCTCAACACCACCGGCATCGAGCGGCGGCTGCGACCCTGAAGCGGGGGCGCCACGCTGATCCGCGGCGCACGCAGCTGCACATTGTTGCACGACTCGCCTTCCTGTGGGCACATCCCCGGCGGTCGCACGAAAATTGCAAGGACGGCGCGCGGTAAATCAAGCGCAAATTCGCGCCGTCATCGGCTTGCAGGGCAGGCCTTGTGCGTTATAGTCGATGCGTGCTCGCCGCCGACACACAGACTCTGGTTTCATGGCGCGCGCGACCGCGCAGCTTCGTCGCGCTCATGGGCCTTTATGAGAGCAACTTCATACGCCTCGGGTGGCTCGCCGGGAAGCTGAGCGCGCTCGCCGGACGCTACCGCTCGAGCGTGCCGGGAGACTGTGAACTCGTTCTCACCGTGACCGAGCGCTCACCCTACACCAGCACCGTGAATCTGACCTATCTGCTGCCCCGGGGGCAGGGCTCGCGGAGCTATCCCGACCTGCGGGTGCGCATCTACCACGACGCGCACCTCGCCGAGGCGCAGCGCTGGTCGCAGGCCCCCGCCCCGCCGCTGCTGCGGGCCCTGCGCATCCGCGCGGAGCGTGAACTGGATCAGCGCTGGGCGCGGAACATGATGTTAAATAAATGGCTGGAATACTGCGTGGAGCGGGGTCATCGCTTCTCATCCCGCACGGAGCGTGAAGCCGGCGCTTGAGAAGGGGCGGTCCGCCGCCGCATTTCTCATGAAAGCGTTGCGCCAACTCGGTTTTCTCAAGCTTGGCTTACGCCCGGACGGGGCCCCCGACGAGGACCATCGGGTACTCGCGCTGTTTCGCAACCGGGCCGAGCTCAAGAAGGCCTACGGCGGGCTGCAGGAAGAGATCTTCCGCCTCAAGGATCTCGTCAAGCAGCAGGAGGCCGCCACCCAGCGCGCGCAGGACATGATGGGTACGCTCGAGGGGCGCCTCGGCGCCGCCGAGACGGCTTATCCGGCGCTCGTGTTCTATCAGCTGCGGCGGCTGTGGCAGGCGGGGCGCGAGCTGATCACGCAATTCGTGGCCGACCTCGTGCGCCAGCAGGATGAGCGTGAGCGGCGCGTTCACCTCGCGCAGCACAACCGCGAGCAGCATGCGAAGCGCCAGGCGGCCGAGGAGCAGGTGCGCGCAGCGGAAGCCCTGCAGGGGCAGGCCGCCGCTGCGCTCGCGGGCCTGGAGGGCGAGCGGGGGCGGCTCACGCGCTTCTGGCACTACTTCGAGCGCCGGTTGCTCGAGCGACGCATCGCGGGCGCGCGCACCGCGCTCGCGGGCGCCGCCGCTTCACTCGGGCACGCACAGCTTCACCTGCAGGAGGTCGCGCGCGAGGCCCCGCCTGAATTTCCCGGACTCGCATTGTCGGCGCGCCGCGCGATCAATCTCGCCGCCATCGGCTACGCGGAGGTGCTGTGCCTGCGCCTCGCGACGCTGAAGACCCCGCTCCTGAAGCTCGCCCAGGATGCGACCTCGCGCCGCGAGGCCGCGGACCAGTACGGCTCACCGCGCGAGTGCGTGCTGCTGATGGGCGAGATCGCGCGCGCGCACCGGCTGATCACCGATCCTGCCGGCGTGGCTGCGGAGATCCGCGCCCACGGGGACCGGCTGCAGAGCGTGGCGCGCTACCGCGGCGCGAGCGATACGGCGCCGACCAACGACTCGATCGCTTTCAGTGAGGGCGATGTGCTGGCCGGGGCGGCCATCGGCACGCACGCGGCGCGGCTGCCGAACGTCCTCGCCGAGGACATCTGGGATCTGTTCAGGGTGCTGCTGCGCTGAGCCGGTCAGCTGGCGCGCGCGGTCTTCTGCTGCGGCTGCGGGCGCACCACGGTCACCATGTCGGCCATGACCTCGGTCGCCTGCTCGAGCACCACATCGGCGGCGCCATCCTTGCGTTTCTCGAGCTCCTCGATGCTCTTCAGCGGCGGCAGGTTCTTGGCGGCGCGGCGGCTGTTCTCCCGCGTCAGCCGGTCGCTCTCGACGTGCGCGCGTTCCTCGCGGCGCGCCTTGAGGTTCAGCGACACACTGTGCTGGCCGCGCACCGAATCGATCGCGGCGATGTCCGAGACGAGCCAGCGATAGTCCGGATCGCGCTGCGCACGCGCACCCTCTTCGGTCGCGAGCGCCGCCACCGCAGGCGCGGCGGCCGTGCCGGCGCTCAGCTTGAAGGGCACCCCGGCGATGCGATCCCACGGGAGCGCCGATTCGAGGGCGCTCTCGCCGACTTCCTTGGTGTCGAGCGGCGAGGCGAGCGGCACGTCGGGCTCGACACCGTGGTGCTGAGTGCTCTCCCCGGTCACGCGGTAGAACTTGCCGATCGTCACGGTCAGCTGCCCGTTGATCGGCTTCTGCGACCAGCGATCGAGCTGCACGAGGTTCTGCACCGTGCCCTTGCCGAAGGTGGTCTGGCCGAGGATTACGCCGCGGTGATAGTCCTGGATGGCGCCGGCGAAGATCTCCGAGGCTGAGGCGCTCAGGCGATCGACCAGCACCGCGAGCGGGCCGTCGTAGGCCGGCGCGGGCTCGGGGTCATCGAGCACCTCGAGCCTTCCGGAGGTGTCGCGCAGCTGCACGACCGGCCCATGGTTGATGAACAGCCCCGTGAGGGCGGTCGCCTCGGGAAGGTAGCCGCCGCCGTCCCCGCGCAGATCGAGCACCAGACCTTCGACGTTCTCGCTCTTGAGCTCGCGCAGGAGCTTCAGCACATCGTGGGTCGTGCTGCGGAAGTTCTCATCCCCCGCGTTCTGCGCGGCGATGTCCTGGTAGAACCCGGGTACGGTGATCACGCCGATCTTGAGCGTGCGCCCGTTGCGGGCCACGGTCTTCACTTCCTTGTGTGCCGCCTGCGCCTCGAGAGTCACCTTGTTGCGTACGAACTCCAGCATCTTCTCGGGACTGCCGGGAGCCGCGCCCGCCGTCAGCACCTGCAGCCGTACGCTGGTTCCGGCCTTGCCGCGGATCAGCTGCACCACATCATCCAGCCGCCAGCCGATGACATCCGTGATCGAGCCCTCGTGCCCCTGGCCGACGCCGGTGATGCGGTCGTTGGTGTTGAGCGTGCCGGCGACCGCAGCCGGGCCACCCTCGAGCACGTTCATGATGGTGACGTAATCGTCCACGAGCTGCAGCGAGGCCCCGATGCCGTCGTAGTTGAGGCTCATCTGGATGCGGTATTCCTCGGAGCTGCGCGGCGAGAAGTAGCTCGAATGGGGATCGAACGCGCGCGCGTAGGCGTTCATCAGGCCCTCGAACACATCCTCGGTGCTCACCTGGTCGACGCGCTTCAGGACGCGCTCATAGCGCTTGCGCAGCACGTCGGCTGATTCCGGCCACTGTTTGCCGGTGAGCATCAGCGACAACGCATCGTTCTTCACGCGCTTGCGCCACAGCTCGTCCATCGTCGCCGCATCGGCTGGCCAGGCGGCATGCGTGCGGTCGAACTCATAGGACTCGTTCGCGGTCCAGTCCGGCTCGCTGTTGAGCAGTGCGATCGCGTGGTGGATGCGCTCGCGGTTGCGCTGCTGGAAGCGCGCGAAGATCAGGTAGGCGGGGTCGATGTCCCCGGTGCGGATCATGTCGTCGAACTGCTGCCGGTAGGCGTTGAACTCCTCGACGTCGCTGGCGAGGAAATAGCTGCGCTGCCCGTCGAGGAATTCGAGGTAGCGGTGGTAGACCACCTCCGACATCTGGTCATCGAGAGCGGCGTGGCTGTAGTGCGCCTCCTCGAGAATGCGGCCGACCTTGCGCGCCGTCGCCCGCTGCGTCTCACTCGGCGCGAGCGCCCCCGGCGGCAGAAGTGAGGTGTTCGCCGGGGCCGGGGCCGAGCCGGCCAGCGCGAGGGCGACCACCAGCAACGCGGTGGCAGTCAGCCATCCGGAAGATCGGCGCAGGCGCAGGAGTGGGCTCATGAGGTCTCGCAGCTCGGGTACACTTTAGAGCTAGGCTAGAGCGCGCGGTTCGCCTTTAGCAAGTACGGCCCTCACACCTTCGGCTCTCAAGCCTCCCATGCGACCGTTGACCGTGCTGCTGGGGATCCTCATGGGGTCGGCGGTGGCCCTCGCGACCGGGCTCCTGATGACCTGGATCGTGATTCTGCTCCTTCCGGCCCAGGAGGCGCGTTTCGCACCCGAGCATGCGGCGCTGCTGCGCGCCATGGGGGTTTTCACGCTGTTCTCGGGGGCCTCGGCGGGCAGCTTCTACGGGGAGCTGCGCGCGCGCTCCTGGCGGGGCGTGGCTCACGCGGCCACCCTGCTGATCCTGGCACTCACCGTGTGGACGTACTGGCCCAAATGAGGCGCGGCGCCCGCTAGGGGAGCGCCCGCACCAAGGCTACGAACAGCCGGAGCCCGAACAGCAGCACCGCCGGGCCGAGCGCCACCCCCCAGAAGACCGCCGAGCCGTGCAGGAGTCCCAGCACGAAGTCCCCGAGGAGGGCGAAGGGTCCGGCATGCGGGTTCTGAGCGTGCACGTAGGGCCCGAGCACGCGATTGCCGGCGAACCAGATGAGGAACGGCATGAGGATGAACCCGGTGAGGAGCATCACCCCGAGGAGCATGAGCTCGCGATTCGGACGCGACAGGGTGGCATAGCGCTCGCGCCAGCGCGCCAGGGGCGTCAAGTCAGCGGCTCCTTCGGTCGGGCGGGATGGACAGCGGGCATAATAGCCTTCTCATGCAGAAAATCAGAGCCGCCGTGGTCGGCGTCGGCTATCTCGGGCGGTTTCACGCGCAGAAATACGCGCAGGCCGCCGGCTGCGAGCTGGCGGCGGTCGTCGATACGCGACCCGAGGTGGCGGCGCCGCTCGCCGCCGAGCTCGGCACGCGCGCGGTGCACGAGTACCGGGGGCTCCTCGGCCGCGTGGACGCGGTGAGCATCGTCACTCCGACGCCGACTCACTTTGCCATCGCGCGCGAATTTCTCGAGGCCGGCGCGCACGTGCTGGTCGAGAAGCCGATCACCGACACCCCGGCGCAGGCGCGCGAGCTGATCGCCCTCGCCGCGCGCACCGGGCGCATCCTGCAGGTGGGGCATCTCGAGCGTTTCAACGCCGCGATCCTCGCCGCCGAGCCGCACCTGAAGGCCCCGCGCTTCATCGAGTGCCACCGTCTCGCGCCCTATCGTGAGCGCGGCACCGACGTGAACGTCGTGCTCGATCTGATGATCCACGACATCGACATCGTGCAGACGATCGTCGATGCGCCGATCGAGGCGATCGATGCGGTCGGCACCCCGGTGTTCTCGGCGGAGATCGACATCGCCAACGCGCGGCTGCGCTTCGCCAACGGTTGCGTCGCGAACGCCACCGCCTCGCGCGTGAGCCTCAAGACCGAGCGCAAGATGCGCATCTTCGAGGACGACGCCTACCTCTCGCTCGACCTGCAACAGAAGATCCTGACGCTGATCCGCAAGCGCGCCCCGGCCGACACACCCGGACCACTGCCGGTCACGATCGAGGAGCAGAGCCTCGAGCCCGGCGATGCGCTCAGGGCCGAGATCGACTCGTTCCTCGCGTGCATTCGCGAGGGGCGCGTCCCGGTCGTTCCGGGCGAGGCGGTGTCCGGGGATCCGCAGCACTTCGAGCGCCCGCCGCGGCCGGTGACCGTAGCGGCCATCCAGATGGCGTGCGACTGGGACAGCGAGGCCAACATCGCCCGCGCCGAGCGCCTGGTGCGTGCGGCGGCCTCCCAGGGCGCGCAGGTGATCCTGCTGCCCGAGCTCTTCGAGACGCCCTACTTCTGCATCGAGCAGGACGTGCGCCACCTCGCGCTCGCGCGCGCCGTGCCCGAGAACCGCGCCGTGCGCCACTTCGCCCCCATCGCCCGTGAGCTCGGCGTGGTGCTCCCCGTCAGCTTCTTCGAGCGCGCGGGACCCGCGTACTTCAATTCGATCGCCATCCTGGATGCCGACGGCACCAATCTCGGCGTGTACCGCAAGTCGCACATCCCGAACGGTCCCGGGTATCAGGAGAAGAGCTACTTCTCCCCCGGCGACACGGGGTTCCGGGTCTGGAATACGCGCTTTGCGCGCCTCGGTGTCGGCATCTGCTGGGACCAGTGGTTTCCCGAGACCGCGCGGGTCATGGCGCTCAGGGGTGCCGAGCTCTTGCTGTTTCCGACGGCGATCGGCACCGAGCCGCCGCCGGCCGTGCCGGTGAATTCGCGCGAGCACTGGCAGCGCACGCAGCAGGGACATGCCGCGGCGAACCTCACCCCCCTGATCGCGGCCAACCGCTATGGGCTCGAGCGCTCGCGGCAGGACCCGCAGGGGCTCTACATCCGCTTCTACGGCTCATCGTTCATCGCCGACGCCATGGGTGCGAAGGTGGCCGAGGCACCGGAAGAGGGCGAAGCCGTACTCGTGCACCGCTTCGATCTCGAGACCATCGCGCAGCTGCGCGATAACTGGTTCGTCTTCCGCGACCGGCGGCCGGATCTGTACGGCACGCTCACTTCCCTCGACGGCCGGCGCGATGGCTGAGGGCGCCAGAAACGCGCCCGGTGACTTGAAGCATGCGCGTCAGGACATGCGGCGCGCGGCGCAGCAGGATGGGTCCCGGCCTCTGGCCGGGACCCTCGCTCGGTGGTGGAGGCGGGGGGAATCGAACCCCCGTCCGTAAGCGCTAGACAGCAGGATCTACGTACGTAGCTCTCTCATTGATTCTCGCGCGGCGCTACCCGAGGAGCAGGGAAGACGCAACGCCAGCGGCCAGTGACTCTTAACGCGCCGGCCTGTCGCACGCCGGTGCGCGATCCTGTGAACGCGTCCCCTGATTCGGTCGCACAGGCACGAGCCGGTCAGAGGTCAGCTGCGACTAGGCAGCTAGAGCGTAGTTGTCGTCGTTGGCAACTATGAGTTGCAGCGTGATTAACGAGGGCACTGCGCCTCGGTACGCCCCTGAAGGTTCGCAACCCACGTCGAAACCGGTCGCCCCCTCAAGGTACGCCTACAGCATACCTGAAAGCCCCCGGGGCCCGCCGGCAAGGCGCAGAGGGGCCTCTAACGTTATGTTCAATAGGGGGTTCTAGCCACGGCGCAGCAGCCGGGCCTTGTCGCGCTGCCAGTCGCGCTCTTTCTCCACGGCGCGCTTGTCGTGCTGCTTCTTGCCCTTGGCGAGTCCCAGCTGGAGCTTCGCCCGGCCGAGCTTCCAGTACAGCTCGAGCGGCACGAGCGTGTAGCCGCGCCGCTCCACCGCACCGATCAGCCCCTGCAGCTCGCTGCGCTTCATCAGGAGCTTGCGGGTGCGTACCGGGTCGGGCGCGATGTGCGTGGACGCGGTGGGCAGGGGCGAGAGATGCGCGCCGATGAGGAAGGCCTCCCCGCCGCGCAGGTAAACGTACGCCTCCTTGAGCTGCGCCCGCCCGGCGCGCAGGGCCTTGACCTCCCAGCCCTGCAGCGCGAGCCCCGCCTCGTAGCGCTCCTCGATGAAATAGTCGAAGCGCGCCTTGCGGTTCTCGGCGATCAGTCGGGGCGATTGCGCGTCTTGGGGCATGGTTGCGGCTAATGGGACAATGCCCTGATGCGAGAGGTCAAGCGCTCGGCGCTCGTAGGCAGGCCCCCCGGGGAGATGTACGCGCTCATCAATGATATCGAGAGCTATCCGCAATTCCTGCCGTGGTGCACACACGCGCGCATCGAGTCGCGCTCAGAGGCCGAGATCATCGCCACCCTCGGTGTCAGGCAGGGCGCGCTGCACGGGGAATTCACCACCCGCAACACGCTCGAGCCCGTGCGCCGCATCACCATGCAGCTGCTGAGCGGACCGTTCCGCACGCTGGAAGGGGAGTGGCGGCTCACACCGATCGACGGCAGCGGCTGTCGCATCGAGCTCACCCTGCGCTTCGCGTTCAAGAACCCGCTCACCGCGCTCCTCCTCGAGACGCGCTTCGCGGCGACCGCCGGCTCGCTCCTCGATGCCTTCGTCGCGCGCGCCCGGCGGGCACCTTGAGCGCGCCCCCGCGCGGTGCGCCGCCGCGCATCCGCTGCACGGTGGCCTACGCAACGCCCGGGCGGCAGTACCTCCTCAGCCTCGAGCTCGATGCGCCCGCGAGCATCGCCGATGCGCTCACCGCCGCCCGCGCGCGCGCGGATCCCGCCGCACAGATCCCGTGGGAGGCGGCGGCCATCGGCGTGTTCGGCGCGCCGCGCGCGCGCACCGATCCTCTCGCGGACGGGGATCGGATCGAGCTTTACCGGCCGTTGCGCAAGGACCCGCGCGCGCGGCGGCGCGAGCGCGTGCAGCGCGAGCGACGCGGCCCGCGGAGCTGAGCGGCTCTTAAGAGGAAGCCTCGCCCTAGATCGTCGGGAACTTGGAGACGTTCGGGCTATCCGGCGATTGCGGCGCGCTATTCGGCACGTTGTCGCGCTCGAAGCGCGTCACCTTGTCCTCGGCGAAGTACACGACGAGGTGCCGCTCCTCCGGCTTCTGCAGCCGGCCACGCCTGAAGTAATAGACGTAGTCCCAGCGGTCCCGATTGAACACCGCGGGCACCATGGGCGTGCCGAGCAGGTAGCGCACCTGAGTGCGCGTCATGCCGACCTGCACCTGATCGACCTGCTTGCCTTCCAGATAGTTGCCCTGTTGGATGTTCATCCGGTAGACGCAGCCGCTCGCCGCTGCGGCGAGCAGCGCGCCGAGCGCGGTGAGGATTAGGCGGCTCAGCGCCCGATGGAGGATAATCATCGCGTCGATCATACCTGATCGCGCCGCGGTTGCCGTCGGGCAGCACGCAGCGCCGGAGACCACATGGAAGGCAAGGACCTGCGCAAAGCCGGTTTGAAGGTGACGCTGCCTCGCCTGAAGATCCTCGAGCTTCTGGAGGGGAGCTCCACGCGGCACCTCTCGGCGGAAGATATCTACCGCACGCTGCTCGAATCCAACGAGGACATCGGTCTTGCCACCGTGTATCGCGTGCTCACGCAGTTCGAGGCCGCCGGGCTCGTCACGCGTCACCACTTCGAGGACGGCATGGCGGTGTTCGAGCTGAATCAGGGAACCCATCACGACCACATCGTCTGCCAGGACTGCGGAAGGGTCGAGGAGTTCGTCGACTCCGGGATCGAGGAGCGCCAGAACGCCGTCGCCAGCCGACTCGGCTTCACGATCCGCGACCACTCGCTGATTCTCTACGGGCGCTGCAAGCGGCCGAACTGCCCGTACCAGAAGCCCCGCTGAGGGCCGGGTGTGACTAGCGCCGCCGGGCGGCCGGCCGGCGCCGTTGCGGCACCGTGTCCTCGGGCGCCTCCCTCGCTCCCGCCAGCATGTCGCGGGCGTGCGCGCGGGCCTTGTCGGTGATCTCGATGCCGCCGAGCATGCGCGCGAGCTCCTCGACGCGATCGGCGCTGGTGAGCTCACTCAGCGTCGTGCGCGCGCTGCGGCCGTCGCTCAGCTTCGTCACGCGCAGGTGATGGTGCCCCTGGCAGGCCACCTGCGGCAGGTGCGTCACGCACAGCACCTGGCCACGCGCTCCGAGTGTGCGCAACTCCCGCCCCACGATCTCCGCGACCGCCCCGCCGATGCCCGCATCGACCTCGTCGAACACCATGCAGCGCGCCGCTTCGGCGGTGCACGAGACCTGCACGGCGAGCGACAGGCGCGCGAGCTCCCCGCCCGAGGCGACCTTGGCGAGCGCCCGTGGCGGGGAGCCGGGATTAGCGGTGACGCGGAACTCGATCTGGTCGATGCCGTGCTCGGTCGGATCGGCGTTGCCCTGCTGGGTGACGTCCGCCTCGAAGCGCCCGCCCGTCATGCCGAGGGTCTGCATGCGCGCGCAGATGTCGCGCGCGAGCTCCCGCGCCGCCAGCATGCGCTTGCCGGAGAGCTCCTGCGCGTGCGTGCGATAGCTCTCGAGCGCGCCGGCGAGCTCGCGGCGCAGCACCGCGAGGTCGAGCTCCGCGCGCTCGAGTGTTTCCAGCTCGGCGGCGAGCTGGCGGGCGCGCTCGGGCAACTCGCCCGCGCTGATGCGGTGCTTGCGGGCGAGCTCCTCGATGGCGGCGAGACGCCGCTCGACCTCCTCCTGGCGTGGGGCATCGACATCGAGCGTCTCGCGGTAGCGCTCGAGCTCACGGGCCGCCTCGCGCACCTGGATCGAGGCCTCTTCGAGGAGCGGCAGCACCGGGGCGAGCTTGGCATCGAGCGCGGTGAGCCCGCGCAGGGCCTGCAGCGCGCGGCTGACGCTCCCGTGCGCGCTCGAGCCTTCGTTCTCGTAGAGCTCGGTGAGGGCGGTCTGGGCGCCCTGCGCGAGGCGCCCGCGGTTGGCGAGCCTGGCGCGCTCCTCGCCGAGCGCCTCCACCTCGCCCGGCCTCACGCGCAGCCCCTCGAGCTCCTGCAGCTGGTAGCGCAGCAGCTCGAGGCGCGTATCGCGGTCGCGCGCCTGGCTCTCGAGCTTGAGGGTGCGGTTCAGCCGCTCGAGCCACACCCGATGGGCGCTGCCGACCTCGGCGGTGAGCGCGGTGAGTGAGGCGTAGGCATCGAGCAGCGCGCGCTGCGCGGCGGCGCGGGGCAGCGACTGGAATTCGTGCTGGCCGTGGATATCGATGAGGACGGCTCCCGCCACGCGCAGCAGCTGCACGGGCACTGCCTGACCGTTGAGGTAGGCGCGCGAGCGGCCGTCGGAGGCGACGATGCGGCGCACGGTGAGCTCATCGGCGGCACCGAGTGACTGCTCCTCGAGCCACTGGCGCAGCTCCTGAGGCGCGCGGCTCAGGTCGAAGGTGCCCGAGACTTCGGCGCGCTCGGCACCGTGACGCACCACTTCCGCCCCCGCGCGCCCGCCGGCGAGCAGCTGCAGCGCGTCCACCACGATCGACTTGCCGGCGCCGGTCTCGCCGGTGAGAACCGTGAGTCCGCGGCGCAACTCGAGCTCCACCGAATCGATGATGGCGAAGTCGCGGATCTGCAGGTGATTCAGCACGCGCTCAGCGCTCGAAGCTGCCGTGGCCCCAGTGAAGCTTCGAGCGCAGCAGCTTGAAGTAGTCGTGCCCCGGCGGGTGCAGGAGCGTCACGTGCTCGGCGGCGGTGCGCACGCTCAGGCGTCCGCCGGGACGCAGCGCGCCGAGCACGGCACCGTCGCAAGTGACCTGCGCCTGGGTATCGGGGCGCTCCATCAGCGTCACTTCGATGAGCGAGCGCGCGGGGACCACGATCGGGCGGTCGGAGAGGGTGTGCGCGCAGATCGGCGCGAGCACGAGCGCCTCCAGGTGCGGCTCGATGATCGGTCCGCCGCACGAGAGCGCGTAGGCAGTCGAACCCGTGGCGCTCGCGATGATGATGCCGTCACCGTCATGGGTGTTGACGAAACGCCCGTTGACGCGCGTCTCGAAGTCGAGCGTCCGTCCCGTCTCGTGCTTTTGCATGACCACGTCGTTCAGGGCGAAGGCCTGCACCAGCTGTCCCTCGGGGCTGCGCAGCTGCCCGGCGAGCAGCGGCCGCTCGTCTGCCTGCAGCTCTCCGGCGAGCGCCGCATCGACCGCGGGCAGCATGTCCTGGGGCATGACGTCGGTGAGGAAGCCGAGCCGCCCGCGGTTGACGCCGAGCAGCGGCACCCCGTGGCGGGCGACGAGGCGCGCACCGTGCAGCAGCGTTCCGTCGCCGCCGATCGCGATCAGCAGGTCCGCGCGCTCCCCGAGCGAGCGCTCGGGGACGCGGGTCACCGCGGCGCCGGCGGCGAGCACGGCGTCCTCGCTCACCAGCACCGTGACGCCCCGGCTCGCGAGGTGCGGAAGGAGCGCATACACGCTCTCGGCGATGCGCGCATCCGCGAATCGGCCGACTAAGGCGCAGCAACGCACTGGAAAGGCCATATCGGCAGCCCTTGTCGATCCCGCCCGTCATCCCGCCGCCATTACGGGGCGGGCCTTTGTAACACGCCCCCGAGCCTTCCAGCCAATGCGGCGGGTCACGTCTTCGCGGTGCCGGGACCGCCGCGGCGACCCTTGGCTTGACGGTCGGTGCGCGCGGCCCTAGCTTTCCCTTATGCCGCACGATCGGGACGAGGCATTGGGTGAACGGGCCCAGCACCTGCTGCGGATACTCATCGAGAGCTACATCCGCGACGGCCAGCCCGTGGGCTCGCGCTCCCTGTCGCGCGAGTCGGGGCTGCAGCTCTCCTCGGCTACCGTGCGCAACGTCATGGCGGACCTCGAGGAACTCGGTTTCGTCTCCTCGCCCCACACCTCCGCCGGCCGCATCCCGACGGATAAGGGCTATCGGTTCTTCGTGGACACGCTGCTGCAGCTGCGCCCTCTCGATGAGGCGGCGAGCGCCGAGATCCGCCGCCAGCTCGAGGCGAGTCGCGAGAGCTCGACGGACCTCATCGCCAACGTGTCGCAGCTGCTCTCGAGCGCGACCCAGCTCGCCGGGGTCGTCACGCTCCCACGCACCCGGCAGGCTTCCGTCACGCAGATGGAATTCGTCGCTCTCTCGGAGAACCGTGTGCTGGTGGTGCTGGTCTTCAACGACCGCGAGGTGCAGAACCGCATCATTCAGCTCGAGCGCCACTACTCGCCCGACGAGCTCAAGCGCGCCTCGAGCTTCCTCAACGAGCAGTTCCGCGGGCGCTCGCTGCGCGAGGTGCGCCAGGAGATCCTGCGCCAGCTCTCCGAGGCCCATGCGCACCTCAACCAGATCATGGTGGAGGCGATCTCGGTCGCCCAGCAGGTGTTCGAGAGCGGTGTCGAGGAGCGGCTCGAGTACGTCATCAAGGGCGAGACCAACCTCATGGGGGCCGCCGAGCTCACCAACGTCGAGAAGCTGCGGCGCCTGTTCGAGGCCTTCAACGAGAAGCGCGACTTCCTGCACCTGCTCGACCACAGCTTGAAGGCCGAAGGGGTGCAGATCTTCATCGGACACGAGTCCGGCTACCAGATCCTCGATGACTGCAGCGTCGTGACCGCCCCCTACGCGGCAGGGGAAACCGTGGTCGGAGTCCTCGGGGTGATCGGCCCGACCCGTATGGCCTACGAACGGGTCATCCCCATCGTCGAGATGACCGCTAAACTGCTCGGCGCCGCCTTGAATTCGCGGCGCTGACCCCCACCCCTGCGGCCGCCCGCTCGGGTGCGCGGGATGGGTAGTCCTTGAGAGGTTTCGTATGACGGCCAGCGAGTCCGGAGGCGAACGCGGGGACGCTGCAGCCGAGTCGACCACCGTGCTGCCGGAGACGGCCGCGCAGCTGGTCGAGCTCGAGAGGCTGCAGCGCGCGCTCGCCGACTCCGAGGAGCGGGCGAAGAGCCACTGGGAGCAGTACCTGCGCGCCGTCGCGGAGCTGGACAACGTGCGCAAGCGCGCCCAGCGCGACATCGAGGCGGCCAACCGCTACGGGCTCGAGAAGTTCGCCGCTGAGCTCCTGCCGGTGAAGGACAGCCTCGAGGCGGCGCTGGAGAATGCCGGCAAGGCAGATCCGGGGAGCCTGAGGGAGGGGCAGGCGGCGACGCTGCTGCTGCTCTCGCGGGCGCTCGAGAGGCTCGGCGTCAAGGTGATCGACCCTGCGGGGGAGCCTTTTGACCCCGCGCGCCACGAGGCCATGATGACCGAGGAGAGCAGGACCGCAGAGCCCGATTCCGTGCTCAGGGTCGTGCAGAGCGGCTATGAGCTCAACGGACGGCTGCTGCGGCCGGCCCGGGTGATCGTCGCCCGGGCGCCGGGGTAGAACGCATGCGCCGCCCCGAGAGTCAGGGGATTTGCCGCCGCCCGGGCTTGAAAGCCCGGCGCGCTACCCCTAAGTAAAGGCCCGGGGGTCCCCCTTTGCCACACGAATTTGCGCGGGAGTAAGTCAATGGCCAAGGTAATCGGAATCGATCTCGGCACGACCAACTCGTGCGTCGCCATGATGGAGGGCGGCAAGCCGCGCGTGATCGAGAACAGCGAGGGCGATCGCACCACTCCCTCGATCGTGGCCTTCACCAAGGACGGGGAGGTGGTGGTGGGACAGCCCGCCAAGCGCCAGGCCGTGACGAACCCCCAGAACACGCTCTTCGCCATCAAGCGCCTCATCGGCCGCAAGTTCGAGGACGAGGTGGTGCGGCGGGACATCAAGATGGTCCCGTACCAGATCACCCGTGCCGATAACGGCGACGCCTGGGTCGACGTGCAGGGCAAGAAGATGGCTCCGCCGGAGATCTCCGCGCGCGTGCTCATGAAGATGAAGAAGACCGCCGAGGACTACCTCGGCGA
>WNFI01544992.1_pt1 | contig 21468 bp, 18 predicted proteins | sample 5400471 | NCBI WGS metagenome assembly WNFI01 (sample SAMN13153348, study PRJNA577476) | soil metagenome | isolation source: 100 cm saprolite on Douglas fir-dominated hillslope | place: USA:California | collected 2013-09-17
CGGGTACGCGGAGACAAATGCTTCGGGGAAGAGCACGAGTTGCGCGCCCATGTGGGCGGCTTCGTCGGTGAGCGCGTGAACTTTATCCAGCGTTCGCTCCCGGTCGAAAGCGACCGGAGCAGCCTGGACGACAGCTACTTTGACTTTCCGACCAGCAAGTGCTGCATCTTGTTTGAGAGTCATATTCGACCTGGCTGAAACGATACCGCGAGCGGCCGGGATCTAAGCAATATATACCTGAGAATCTTTTGGCGCGACCGCCAGCAGGAGTTCTTGGCTTGCTGAGGTGACTCCTGTAGGCTGAGTTGACCGGCGATGACTCAGAAAAAAGCGAACTTCGTTCCCGTCAGTGCGCTGGACAAGCGACGGCCGTCGAAGCGCGAGCTGCTGCGTGGATTGGTGCGGCAGGCTCCCTTTGTGACAAAAAACTTTCAGCTTTACTTTCGCAACGCATGGCGGCGCCACGTTTTGCGGACCAAAGTCGTGGCACCCTATGCGGTTACGTTCTACGTCACCCACAAATGCAATCTGGCGTGCAGTTACTGCACGCAGAAAGAGCCGGACGTCTTCAGCGATGAGGTGCCGACGAGAGAGACAATTCAGCTGCTGAAGCGTATTCGAAAAGAGACGGACTCCATCGTGATTACGGGCGGGGAGCCGACGCTGCGGGCGGACATCGAGGAGCTTGTCGAGGCTGCTCGCTTCGAATGCAAATACCGTTCGCTGCTGCTGATCACCAATGGCACATTGCTGGATCGCAAGCCGCGGATTCTGCGAGCAGTGACCGGATTGGTGGTGAGCCTGGATGCCCTGGCGGCCGATCCGACGAATCCGCTCTCGAAACCGGCGGCGCTGCCGAAAGGGCTGGAAAATCTGGAGTTCGCGAAGGAACAGCTTGGCAGCCCGCGGCGCATCACTATCAGCACAGTGATCGAACAATGGAACATCGCTGAAGTCGAACGATTGCTGGACTGGTGCGGGGAACAAGGATTCGTGTTTGCGGCGCAGTCCGCGCAGATGGAGAAAATGCCGAATTTGGCGCTACTGCAAAATCCGAACTACCAAGCGCTGGTGGACAAAATCATCGACCGGCGGCGCCAAGGAGTTCAGCCCATCAATGGCACGCCGCGGACGATCGAGACGCTGCTGCGCTTCGGAGATTTTCAGTGCTATCCGACGATGTTCCCCCGGGTGTATCCCAATGGCGATGTTTTTTATCCTTGCGAGCCGCTGCGCAAGGTTGCCGGCAATTTGCTGCGGGATGGATCCTTGAAGAAGATCTTCGCGCGCGGGAAGAAGATTTATGGAGATATTCCGCCTTGCCAGGGAATCTGCTACCTGTTTGGAAATGTGCTGTCGCATTATTACGTGAACGACTTCTGGGGCTTGGCGGGAGATTTTATACGCTAAGCGCGAGCCCGGCTTAACTTCCACTAACACGTTTGTTCCTATTGACACTCTATATGTAGAACCGTACTATCCCTATAGAGATTCGATAGGAGTCGCGAGTTGCGCCCTGAACCGACAAGTCTTTTGCAGGGGACTTTGGACCTGCTGATCTTGAAATCGCTAAACGCCGGCGAGATGCACGGATTGGGAATCTCGCGCCGGATCCAGCAGATCACCGGCGGAACCTTTGTTGTTAAACCCGGTTCGCTCTTTCCCGCTCTGCACCGAATAGAAGAGGGATGGGTCTCCTCCTTCTGGGGAGACTCCGAAAATAACCGCCGCGCGAAATACTACCGCTTGACCAAGCCGGGACGGAACCAACTCGAAGCGGAAACCAAACGATGGGGTCGCATTTCCTGGGCTATCGCTCAAGCTTTGGAAACGTATCAGAGAGGTGTTTGGTATGCCGCTCTTTGTGAAAGTCAGAAGCTTTTTCCGCAATCTGCTCTCCTCTCGTCCGGTGGATGCCGATCTCGACCAAGAGCTGCATTCCTACCTCGAATTGTTGACACAGGAAAAGATCCGCGAGGGCATGCCGCCGAAGGAAGCGCGGCGGGCCGCGCGGATCGAACTTGGCGGCATCGAACAAGTGAAAGAACAGGTTCGCGAAGTGCGGATTGGCGATTGGTTGCACTCCGTGCTCGCCGATTGCCGTTACGCCTGTCGCGGCCTGCTCCGAAATCCGGTCTTCGCCCTAACCGCCGTCGTCTCCCTCAGCCTAGCGATCGGAGCAAACACGGCGATTTACTCCGTTGTTGATGCCGCCCTGTTGCGGCCGTTGCCCGTACTGCAACCGGAACGGCTGTTCACTTTGACGACGCTGGAAATGGACCAGCCGGGGACTCCGGCATTCAACAACGGCGACACGTTTAGCTATCCGCTCTATGAGCAGCTTCGGGGGACGGCTGGCGATTCCGCGCGTCTCGCACTTTTCGACGCACCGAGTCTCATGGAAGCGCAGGCATCTGGCGCGGACGGGCCGTATGAAGAGGTGACACGGCAATTCGTCTCGCCGGATGCCTTTGACATCCTGGGTGTTCCCCCAGCACTGGGCCGACTCCTATCCCCCGGCGAAGACTATTACTCTTCTCCGCGACCCGTGGTGGTCCTGAGCCACGACTACTGGCGGCGCCGGTTTGGTGCGGATCCATCCGTGTTGGGGCGGAGATTCATCCTAGACGGCAGGACGTATTCCATTCTCGGCGTTACTCGAGAAGGCTTCACCGGCACAGAGCCGGGTAAGTTCGTCGATATATGGCTGCCGATAACGCTGACCGACCCCAACATCTTCACGAACCCCGCCAACCGATTGTTTCATCTTAAGGGGCGTCTCTCTCCCGGTATAAGCAGGGAGCAACTGGCGGCGCGTTTGCAATCAGTATTCCACCATCATCAAGAAACCAGGATTGAACTGGAACCCGAGATGTCTCCCGCTATGCAAAAGCAGTTGCGGGACATGCACCTTCTCGCACGTTCCGGGGCCAATGGGATATCCGCATTCCGGCAGACTTTCTCACGTCCATTATGGATTCTGCTGGGAGTCTCTGTTTGCACTCTGTTGATTGCCTGCGCCAATGTAGCCAGCCTGTTACTCTCTCGCTCCACAGCGCGCTCGACGGAGATGGCAGTGCGCGTTTCTCTGGGAGCGCCGCAAACGCGCCTGATGCGTCAGCTTCTGACGGAAAGCCTGCTGATCTCGTTGCTGGCCGGCCTTTGCGGGTGGGCGATAGCGCGCATTGCCGCCCCGGCGCTCCTGACGATGGTTTCGACAAAAGCGAATCCCGTACGGCTCGATCTGGCGCTCGATACGCGTGTCCTGTTGTTCTGCGCTGCGATCTGCGCATTTTCCGCGCTGTTCTTCGGATTGTTGCCGGCGTGGCAGGCTATCAGCACAGCCCCCATGTTGGCGCTTCGTCATGTGAGCGGGCCGGCGGGCCGTTTGCGTATGGGCCGTCTATTCGTAGGAGTACAAGTGGCGTTCGCTTTCTGCCTGGTAACCGGTGGTGCTGGATTTCTGTTCAGCCTCCGCAACTTGGCCGCAGTGGACACCGGGTTTGATCCAAGGGGCGTAACGGTCCTGACGATGAGCAACACGTCGCAGATGGACCGCCAACTCGCGTTCATGCAGCAGATACAAATGCGTGCCGCGGCGCTGCCCCAGGTACAGGGAGTGGCCACCGGTTGGATGGCCATTTTCTCCGGAGGCCGCCGCGCACAGAGGGTGATTCTGCCTGGCAAACCACCATCCGAGCGCGAGGAGACTTTTTACCGTGTCTCGCCCGGCTATTTCGCCGCCCTCCGCACGCCCCTACTCAGCGGGCGCGATTTTACATTCCTCGACAACGACAATGAGCCGGTGCCAACCATTATTAATCGCGCATTCGCGAGAAGATACTTCGGAAGCGATTCGGTGTTGGGCAAAGAATTTTGGCGCGACGACGGCGTGCGTCATCAGATTGTCGGCCTGACCGTCGATTCGCACTTTGGCAGCCTGCGTAACGGCCCGGAAGCAATCGCCTACATGCCGATGAAGCCCCCAAGGGCTTTTACGTTGTACGTGCGCTCTACGTTTGACGCCAGTTCGGTGGCGAAGATGGTGGAGCGCGAAGCGGAAACGCGGGGATCGGGGATCAGGGTCAGCGATGTCACGACGGTGGAGGCACTGGTGGAGAGCACCATTCTAAACGAACGACTGCTGGCCGGCATTGGCGGGGCGTTTGCTTTTCTCGGTCTCATTCTGGCTGCTATCGGCTTATTCGGGCTGCTGAACTACTCGGTGACGCGGCGAACAAAAGAGATCGGCGTTCGCGCCGCACTGGGCGCGCAGCGATTGACGATCTACCGCATTGTGCTGAAAGATTTGCTGGGCATGACCGCGGGAGGACTCACGGTTGGGCTGGCTGGTTCGCTCGCGCTGATGCGTTTTACGCAGTCGCTGCTATTTGGAATCCGGCCTGCCGACCCACTGGTTATCGGCACGGCCATGGCAATTCTTATTGCAACGGCCTTACTCGCTGGCGGATTGCCAGCCCGTCGCGCCGCCCGCGTCGATCCCATCATCGCCCTCCGCTACGAATAGAATCTAGCTCCTAGTTGTTTGACCGTTTAGGTAGGCCAGCCGACTTGGATGCATAGACCATTTCCCGGTAAATGCCTAATGAACGCACGTTCGTAGAAGTGCGGCAAGCCCGCATGAGAGCGTAAAGATCTGCTTCGGCCAAACGGACCATTCACGCTCGCAGAATCTCTTGCCAAGAGCTATTCCACTTAACTATCAAATGGACTTCTGCCAGACTTCGGGAAAGAGAAGCGGGTTGCTGCCCGTTCGTTTCGGGCAACGAGCGCACGCTCCCGCCTTTGGCAGAAGCGCTTCGTCCTGCGGGTCAAACGGCGCGTTCGTGAGGTCCAGATGGATTTCTCGCTCAATCCATGCGCGAAGCTCCCGTACTGTGGTCGCCTCGGCCTTCTTGTCTTTCAGGATGGCGGCGGCGTTCCGGTAATGCGGGAAGCATTCCTGTAGAGCGCGGCGCTGGTCATTCGGTTGTAATGTAGTCGACTACATAATCCCATTATGTGGTGCTTGTGAAAATGAGGCTTCGGATATGGAACCTGCTGTGTTTAGCACACTCCCCTTCTTTGAGGGCCACATAACAACCGTGTGGAGCGGGTGGGGGGCGTTCGGGGTGCAGCCGGCAGTTCAGGAATAATCCTAGAGGCAAAGTGATTGCTCACATTACTCTTGTCTGAGCAATTCTGCTGGATGAACGCGTAAGGCGCGCTGTGCGGGAATCCAGGTCGCCACGAAACCTAACAGGGCCATCGTTGTCATTACCCCAGCAAATACCACCGGATCACGCGGCGTGGCCTGGTACACAATCTGCGCCAACAATTGGCTAGCCATCGCGCCCAGGACCAAGCCAGCCGCTGATCCCGAAAGCAGTAAAATAAGCGGACGGCTCAGGGCTGAGCGCATAAGCTGGGCCGGCTGGGCTCCTACTGCCACGCGGATTCCAAACTCTCTCATTCGCTTCGAAACGGAATACATCGCCATTCCGAAGACTCCAGTGACCGCCAGCATGGCCGCCAACAAACCCATCACTCCGAGTGTTGCCGTGGCCACACGTGCCGGAAACAATACCAGTGCGAGCGCGTCAGGCCAGGTGTGGAAGACAAACGGCAAGGTTGGGTCTATTTGCGCCAGCGTTCGTCTGAGTTCGAGCATGACTTCCACTGTTGATAGTTGCGACCGCAGCACTAGAGACGTATAGCTGTTCGGATTCTGCTCGAGAGGGAAGAACACCGCGGACCAGGGGGGTTCCGTGAGCGAATCATATTTTCCGTTTTCGACAACGCCAACAATCTCACAAGGGACCTTATCTCCCATCATGAACTGACGTCCAAGCACCGGATTGTTTCCAAACAAGGCGTGCGCAAAGGTCTGGTTGATGATGGCAACTTTAGGAGCCTTGGCATCGTCGTGCCAAGTAAAGTCTCGCCCAGCCATTAAACGCGTGCCGGCAGCATCCAGATAGCGGGGCGAGATGGAGAAATATTTTGCGCCGAAAGCGCTGTTGGACTGCCGGAAATCGGTTGTCCCCATACGATAAATCAGTGTACTGCTCCCGCCTGTGCCCAGCGGCGTTCCGTCAATAATCCCCGCGGACGTAACGCCGGGGATGCGGGCAGCTTCCTCCAGCATTCGTTTTCGAATCAGCAGGACCGAAGCTCCGAAATGTCCCCCCATGTGCAAATCGGTCTGAGCCAGAATCGCGCCCTGCGGCTGGAAGCCGAGCGGCGCGTGCAGCGAGCGCTGCATCCCACGCAAAGCCACCAAGGAAGCGGTCACAAGCAAGGTGCAGAGCGTAACCTGAATGCCCAGGAGCAGATCACGAAGTGTGAAGCGGCGAAAGACCATCGTGCCTGCCGCGCCAGTCTTCATCACCTGCGAATAGTTTGTCGCCCAAACTTGCCGCATGGGGACCAGGCCCCACAGCATTCCGCTCCCGATGGAAAGCAGCAGAGCGACGAAGTAGACCTTTAGGTCCGGGCTAACGGCTACGCGGATTGGGAATTCCGGGAAAGGGTGCCAGCGCGTCAACGCCTGCAGCAGCTCGGCCGAGAAGATGGCTCCCAGAGCGCCACCCAGAGCAGAAAGCAAGACCGCTTCGGCCAGCAGCTGCCTTAGGACGTGCCACCGGCTGGAGCCAATGGCAAGCCGGATCGCCAATTCACGACTGCGGTCGGCGGTACGCGCAGAAAAGAGGCTTGCGAGGTTCGCACACGCAGCCAGCAACACCAGAAATGCAAGCAGCATAATCCCAGCCAGAAACGACCGCGCAGGATCACCGAGCATGTCTCCCATCAAGCCAGGTTTCGTAAGCCTCGCGCTCAAGCCATCATCCGCAGGATCCTGCCCAGCCATTTGGGTTGCGATCGCGTTGAGATTGTCGGTGGCTTGCTGTGGAGTTACATCCGGCTTCAGCCTGCCCACGACCCAGAGATTGTGCGACCCACGCCATGAAAGAAAATCCGATCCCTCATCGTCCGGGTTGTCGACGATGGGCATCCAGAAGTCTGGCCATAGAAACGCATCGATTCCATGAAAGCCGGGCGGCGCAACTCCAAGGACGGTAAACGGGTGCTTGTTTATTTCGACTTTTCTGCCAACGATGCCGGGATCAGAACCGAGCCGGCTGCGCCAAAAGTCATTACTCAAGACGATGTAGGGAGCCGAGTTCGGTCCGTGTTCGTCGCTCGCGTGAAAGAGCCGCCCTTGCGCAGGCTGAACGCCTAGCATGTCAAAGTAATTGCCGGAGACTCGATAGTACGAGCATTGGTAGGCGACGTTTCCTGCACTGAAGCCCGCGATCTCGAACCTGTAAGCTGCCATATCGCTAAAAGTCGAATTCTTGGTCTGAAAATCCACATAGTCCGGATAAGACTGATTGTCGTATCCCGCTTCTTTATGCACGACGTTGTAAAGGCGGTCCGGGTGCGGCACATCGAGCGGTTTCAGAAGCAGCGCATTCAGAACGCTGAACACGATGACGTTGGCGCCGATTCCCAAAGTGAGCGTCACCAAGGCTGTGGCCGTGAATGCCGGCGACCGGCGCAACTGCCGCCCGGCGTAGCGCAGATCACGCCCGAAGGAATCGAAAGCCGTCGCCGCGTCCGCAGCTGTGATGCGCTCCCTCATCACAACTCGATTCCCGAAACGAATCAGGGCATCGCGGCGAGCCCCTTCGGGTGTCATCCCTGCAGCAATGTTGTCCGCAATGCGCATTTCGACGTGAGATTGCATTTCCGCGTCTATTTCCTGATGCAACTTCGAGCGGGAGAATGTATTCACGATGCGGCGAAAAATGGACATGGGTTACCTCATGCGTAGCGCAGGATGGCGCGGATCCCTTTGACGAGCTGTTCAAAGCTCTTTTCCGCGCTCTGCAACTCTTTCTGTCCGGCAGGCGTCAGCCGGTAATACTTGGCCTTACGATTTGTGTCCGTGACTTTCCACTCCGAGCGGATCCATCCGCTCATCTCCATGCGGTGCAGCGCCGGATAGAGCGAACCCTCCTCCACGGACAGTAGTTCATCGGATGCTCTTTGGATGTGCAGGACGATTCCGTATCCGTGGAGTTCTTCCATTTGCGAGAGGGTCTTGAGAACCAGGAGGTCGAGACTTCCCTGCAGATCATTCCTTGCCATGCAAACGCACCCCTAGACAACTTGGTAGTGGCAAAGATAGTCCTAGAAGTGGAGGTATGTCAATAGAGGAAGTATTGGTTCTCCGGTACCGCAACTTATTGTCTACTGGTTTGCTCGCTTCCTATTGACACTCTGTATGTGTATCCGTAATCATTCCTATAGAGCACCGATAGGAGATGTGACTTGAAGTCTGAACCGACAACGCTTTTGCAAGGGACTTTGGACCTGCTTATCTTGAAATCGCTGATCGCCGGCGAAAGGCACGGCTTGGGGATCTCCCGCAGAATCCAGCAAATCACAGGCGGCACTTTTGTTGTCAAGCCAGGCTCGCTCTTTCCCGCCCTGCACCGAATGGAAGAAGAAGGCTGGATTTCCTCTTTTTGGGGAGAGTCCGAGAACAACCGCCGCGCGAAATACTACCGTTTGACCAAAGCTGGACGGAAGCAACTCGAAGCCGAAACCAAGCGATGGGGCCGCGTTTCCTGGGCGATCGCACAAGCTTTGGAAGCATCGTAACGAGGTGACTGCCATGCCAATCTTTGCGAAAACGCGAAGCCTTTTGCGAAATTTATTTTCATCTCGCCGCGTCGATGTGGACCTCGACCAGGAGGTTCGTGCCCATCTTGAACTGCTGATAGCCGAAAACATTCGTGCCGGCATGCCGCCGAAGGAAGCGGAACGAGCTGCCCGGATCGAGGTCGGAGGTATCGAACAAGTGAAAGAACAGGTTCGCGAAGCAGGGGTTGGCAATTGGCTGCACTCCGTGTTCACCGATTGCCGCTACGGTCTCCGCCAGCTTCGCAAGAATCCCGGCGCCACGGCCGTCATGGTGTTCACGCTTGCGCTGGCCATCGGCGCGACCACAGCAATCTTCAGCGTGGTCTACGGCGTGTTGCTGCGCCCGCTGCCGTACACCGATGCGAACCGCATCATGGCCGTCTTCGAGGTCAACACGAAGGGCACTTGGTCTCACCTTGCGGACCCGAACTTCGACGACTTTCGCGATCAAAACCGCAGCTTCCAGGCGATTGCGAAGTACAACCAGGACGTCGTGTCCGTTTCAGGTCCTTCTCAGCCGACCCGCAATATGGTCGCGGGCGTCTCGCCTGATTTCCTCAAGGTTTTCGAAATTCAGCCGATGCTCGGTCGGGATTTCACTGCCAGCGACGCGAAAAAAGGGGCCGCCCGCACCGTTCTTGTCAGCTATGGATACTGGAGGCAGTACCTCGGATCGTCGCCGGACCTTTCCCAGTCGCACCTAAAAATTGATGGCGCGCTCTACTCCGTTATCGGCGTGCTCCCGGCCGCATTTCCTTTCCCGGCAGACGTGGATCTGTGGCTGCCGGCCGACCTGGACGGCGAAAATCCAAGCAGGACGTCACATAACTATTACGCGGTCGCGCGACTCCGCGACGGTGTGACCGTCGAGCAAGCCAATCAGGATATCAGCGCGATTGCTCGCCGCATTCACGATACCTCAAGCGAGCAAAGCGATTTTCTCCTTAAGGATGGAGTTGTCGTCCCGCTACAGGACTCGATCACCGGCAAAGCCCGCCCGGCGCTGCTCGTCCTTCTCGGGGCGGTGGGATTTCTACTGTTGGTGGCCTGCGCCAACGTCGCGAATTTGCTCCTTGCCCAAGCAACGGCGAGAGAGCGCGAACTGGCCATTCGGAGCGCGCTCGGTGCGGCGCGCGGACGGCTGATCCGTCAATTCCTTACCGAAGCTTTCCTGCTTTCGCTGGTCGGCGGCGGCCTCGGCGTGCTGGGAGCGCTCTGGGGAGTGACGGGATTAGTTGCGCTGGCGCCCCAAAATCTCCCACGGCTGGACAGCGTGTCGATCAATATTCCAGTACTGGTGTTCGCGTTTCTGCTTTCCACTGCGGTCGCCGTCGGCCTCGGAGCGTTCACAGTTGCACGCGCGACTTCCGGGGACGTGCGCAAGGGCCTCGGAGAAGGCGGGCGCGGACAAGCAGGTTCGCAAGGCAGCCAGCGGGTTGGCCGGGTAATCGTGGCGGCACAGATCGCCATCACATTGATTCTTGTGGTCGGAGCGGGACTGCTCGGGCGCAGCTTGATGAAGGTGCTTGAAGTGAATCCCGGGTTCCGCGTGGACAAGATTATCGCCATGGATGTCTCGCTTCCATGGGAAGGGTGGGACAACCCCAAAGCAAAGGCAAGTCAGGCAATCTTTTTTTCCAACCTGATTGACCGCCTCAAACAAATCCCGGGCGTGCGCAGAGTTGGCGCCGCGAGCGGCCTGCCCCTGGTTGAGGGCGGGCTTCCCAACGGAATGTTCCTTCTGCCGTCGCAGAATGAGGTCCCCAAGACCATCGCGGATGATCTTGCTGCCATGTTCCAGCAAAAAGAACGCGTTGGCATTGCGGATTTCTGCGTCGCTACGGAGGGATACTTCCAGGTTCTCGGAATTCCGCTGATTCGCGGCCGCATCTTTGACCAGCACGACGGTCCCGATTCTCCGCATGTTGCCGTCATCAGCGAATCGCTTGCGCGCGACCGTTGGCCAAATCAGGACCCCATCGGCCATACCATCGAGTTTGGGAATATGGATGGCGACATGCGATTGCTGACCATCGTTGGGATCGTGGGCGACATTCACGAATATGGCCTGGATGCGCCGCCGCGCCCGACCGTTTACGTGAATTTGTTCCAGCGCCCGCGGTCGGCGATCACCTTAACGATGCTGAGTGATGCCGACACGCGCTCGGTCACCTCGGCAGCGCGAGGAATTCTGCAGGACCTCAACCCGGAGATTCCGGCGAAGTTCCGGACGTTTTCGCAAGTCTATTCCGCTTCGCTGGGCTCGCGGAGATTCAACGTCATTCTCACCGGATTCTTCGGAATCGTCGCGCTGCTGCTTGCTACGGCAGGCGTGTTTGGCGTGATGGCCTATTCGGTCAGCCGCCGCACGCGCGAAATCGGCGTGCGTGTCGCTCTCGGCGCGGGCTCCGGCGAGGTGGGGTGACGCTGCTCCTCGTTGCTGCAGCGCTGCTGGCTTGTTTCATTCCGGCGCGGCGGGCCACCAAGGTAGACCCCATGGTCGCCCTGCGTTACGAATAAATTTGCTTCCGGCCGTTTCGATCGTTGAGGTGCTTATTACGCCGACTTTCGTGAAAGCTCGAAGTTTCTGCGAAATCTTTTTCTATCCCCGGCGCGTGGAGGCAGATCTAGTTTAGCTCGGCGATTTTTTTGTCGAGGTGGGCGAGGGCGGCTTCGAGGGACTTGCGGTGGTTGGGATGAGTGGCCGAGCCGAGATCGTTCACGATGCGGGTACGGGATAGTTGAAGATCCTTCAGTTGTTCTTCGCGCATGAGTTGTTCCGGAGTTTTGGGTCCCGAACTTGGTTTCTGTTTTGGGGCTTCCGTCGCTTCGACCTGCGATTCGACGTCCTTGCTTTCCCAACCGCGTGCCATAGATACAGTGTGACACAAATTGCGCAAGCCGTGCGCGAATCCGTGCAAAAAAGTGGCGGGACGAGTATCAAGCGCCAGCGGCGCGCCGTTGGGGGAGGACCGGCAGAGCGGGGCGCATCACGCTCTGGATCGTGGTTTCCGCAACGCGGGCAAGATGTTCGGCGAATACCCCGTCGTAGGCAAATGCGGCTGTCTTATTCCCCCAGTTGACGCGTAGGAACCAACGGCCCTGGGACTCTTTAGCTTGTGCCGATGTGATTTCACTGATGGGGATTTCCAGAAAGGATTGGAGACGCGAGTCGCGTACGGAAACTTGTTGGGCGCCAACGAAAAGTTGGGCGCCAAACGACGCTGCGTCTCCTAATTTGAACCGGCCGCCATTGACAACTACAAGAGCGCCAAGCTCGCTGGCTTTGTCGCCGACGTTGGTAACGGGTTTGGCGGGCGGCAGAAGAATGGCGCTGACGAACAGGAGCAGACCTGCGATGGCCGGAGCGTAACTGCTCCAAGCGCCGAGCGGAAGAATTACCAGCGCAGCTCCGGCGACTCCCAAGAAAATGCGGAAGAGCATCCAGGAGCGCGGGTTGCGGCGCGCATGCAGAATCTTGGGGATGAGCAATACCAGGGCAAACAGAACTCCAACGACAAGATGACGCAGCCGCTTGCCGAAACTCTCTTGCCGGGCAAGCGCGGGATTGCGTGCGGTGCTCATCTTTGATCCTTCAGCACGGATCTCTCAAGGTTCGAGGCCGCCGATTTCGCGCATGCGGGCAAAGGCGCGCCGCACGTGAGGAATGGTGATGGAGCCGCCAACAATCAGCGCTACGTTGAGCGCATCGATCACTTCTTCGCGCTTCCAGCCTTCTTCGCCGCAGCGGACCAGGTGATAGGTGATGCAGTCATCGCAGCGCAAAACCGCGGACGCGACCAACCCGAGTAATTCTTTCTGCTTGGTGCCGAGCGGGCCGGGTTCGTAGGCCTGGTGGTCGAGAGCGAAGAAGCGCTTGATGCCCAGGTGCCCGCAGCCAAGGATTTCCTCGTTCAGGTCAGCGCGAAATTTCTGAAAATCTTCGAGGCGATCGGCCATGACTCCTCCCGGAGGAAATACTCGAAAGCACCAACCGTGCAGCTATTATGAACCAACTACGGCAATCCCGTTAAGCGCGTGTCAGGGCAGGTGACGTTGGGCACGAAACTCAGGGCATGTAGCCGGGGCCGCGGAGCACTTTGCCGGGCAACGTACCAGTCATCTCGCCACGGTCGATGACCGCTACGCCGTTCACGAGCACGAACTCCATGCCCTGCGACAACTGGTTGGGTTTCTCAAAAGTGGCGACGTCGTGAATTCTTGCCGGATCGAAAATGACGATGTCGGCGCACAAGCCTGCCTTCAAGACGCCACGATCGGTCAAGCGCATGCGCTGCGCGGGCAACGCGGAGAATTTGCGAATGGCGTCTTCGAGAGTAAGCTTGTGCTCTTCGCGGACATATTTGCGCAGGATGCGCGGGAACGTGCCGTAGGCGCGGGGATGCGGGTGTTCCTGGCCGAGGATGCCCTCGGGAGAAGTGCCGGAAGAGTCGTTGTCGACGGAGACCCAGGGCTGCTGGAGCGCGAGGGAAACATCCGGCTCGGACATGCCGAAGACGGCGACGGAAGTGAGCGCATGGTCTTCGATGAGCAGGTCAAAGAGAGCATCCATCGCGTCCTTGTTCCACAATTTTGCGATATCGGCTAGCGTCTTGCCCTGCAACGGAAGCAATTGGGGATTGTGCACCACCCCTATGAGGACCGCTTCTGGGCCGGGAATCTCCTGCCATTCGTTGTCCCACTGGTCGGAAGGCGTGAGCATATCCTTACGGATGCGATCGCGCATTGCGGGATCTTTCAAACGTTCGATGAGCTTGGCGTTGCCACCGTCGTGGGCCCACGCCGGAATGAAAGCAGAGAAGTCGTTGAACCACGCAGTGTAAGCGTAAGTGTCCGCGGAGACGTCGAGCCCCTCCGCTCTAGCGGCATTGACCTTCGCGATGGCTTCCGGCATGTGTCCCCAGCTTGGTTTGCCGCCCACTTTGAAATGCCAGATTTCCACGGGGATATGAGCTTCGCGACCGATGCGCAACGCTTCGTCAATGGCCGGCAAGATGCCGGTTCCTTCGTTACGCATGTGCGTAGCGTAGATGCCGCCGAACTTGGAGGCTTCCGCGGCAAGGGCGATTAACTCTTCCGTCTTCGCATAGGGAGCGGGAGCATATTCGAGCGAAGTGGAGACGCCGACAGCGCCCTCGCGCATCGCCTGGCTTACCAAATCTTTCATTTGCTCGAGCTGGGCGGGCGTGGGTTGCACGTCGTTATCGCCGAGCACCATGCGCCTGATGCGCGTTGCGCCTACGTAACTGGCAATGTTGATGCCGATGCGCTGCTTTTCGAGGCGTGAGAAGTAATCGCTGAACGTCCGCCAGTCGGCTTGAATGTGATAGTGATCGTATTGCTCTCGATCGGCACGGAGAATAGCGTCGTTCAGCGGCGCGATCGATTCGCCCTCGCCGGTAATTTCCGTAGTGATGCCCTGGTAGATCTTGGAGGGTAGGCGGGGGTCGACGAGGATGGTGTACTCCGACTGCCCGAGCAAGTCGATGAATCCAGGGGCGACGACCTTGCCGCGTGCATCGATGGTGCGAGAGCGTGGCACGGCGCTAAGATCGCCGATGGAGGCAATCTTGCCGGCGCGAATTCCGATATCGCCCGAATACCAGGGCGAGCCGGTGCCGTCGATGATGTGGCCATTGATGATGACAATATCGAAAGATTGCGCCGGTTCGCGAGCTTCTAAAGGAGCGACACCGAAGAGTAAGATCATGGAAAGGAACACAGACTTCCACTGCTGAAGCATACCGTTGGTCATTAGCTGATCCTCGCTTCGTCCACGACACAACTTGTTTCAAAGCCCAGACACATTTGGCATTTTACATGCAACTTCCTAGGGTCTTTGGGGAAGTTCCCGCGCTTGGGCGCCGAGGCCGCTTGTGCGCACGCGATACCAGATAACGATGAAGCCGACGGAGACGGCAAAGATCAGAGTAGAGACAGCGTTAATCTCGGGAGTAATGCCGCGGCGCAGACGGCCCCAGATCTCGAGGGGCAGAGTATTGTCCCGTCCGATCAGGAAGAAAGTGACGGCGATTTCGTCCATCGAGAGAGTGAAGATGAGCAGCCCGGAGGCAATCAGGGAGAGCTTCAGATTCGGCAGAGTGATGCGCCAGAAAGTTTGCCACGGTGTTGCGCCGAGGTCGAGCGAAGCTTCTTCCTGCGCGCGGTCCATTTTTTGCAGGCCCGCGAAGAGTTCCGTGGTGGCGACAGAAATGAGCGCGGTGCCGTGGCCCAGAAAAACCGTGAACAGGCTAAGCTGGGCGCCCGCGAAAACGGCGAACATGAGTAGGGAAAGCCCCGTGATAATGCCGGGAAGGATCAGCGGCAAGAGGACGAGTCGGCGGAAGAGTGCTTTGCCAGGGAAGTTGACGCGATCAAGGGCCAGCGCAGCCAATAAACCCAGAACCAGAGCGAGCGCAACGCTGCCCGCAGCTACGATCAGGCTGTTCACGACGGCGTCCCAAATGGGAGCATCGGCGAAAAGCTGGCGGTACCAATCGAGCGTGAAATGTCGGGGCGGAAAGCCGCCAACACCGTCCCGATTGAAGGAGTAAAGAATGAGAACGACGACCGGCAAATAAATGAAGATGAAAACGAGCGCGGCATACATGGTCAGCAGCGGAGCCCGGCGGGTTGAAGTGGCGCCGCTCATTTGAAGGACCATCGTCTTTCCAGGCGCTCGGTGAGGAAGAGCAAGGTAATGATAACGAGCAGAATGCAAACGGAGATCGCCGCGCCGAGAGGCCAGTCGAGGGCTGCGCCAAACAGGCTCTGTACAACGTTGGCGATCATCGTGCCGGAAGCGCCGCCGACGAGGAGGGGCGCGAGAAAATCGCCGAGAGAGAGAACGAAAGCAAAAGTTGCCCCGGCGAGCAGCCCGGGAATCGAAAGAGGCAGGATGACGCGCAGAAATGTTTGGGCCCGTCCGGCGCCGAGGTCATGCGAAGCTTCGACAAGCGGGCGTGGTATGTGCTCGAGGGCCGCGTAGATGGGCAGAACAACGAAAGGCGTGTAGATGTGTGTCAGCACAAGAACCACGGCGAAAGGGCTGTAGAGAAGGGACGCCACGGGCTCATGAGCGAGATGCAGGTACTGCAAGAAGCCATTGAGAACGCCTTCGCTGCCAAGAATGGTTTTCCACGCATAACCGCGCACCAGATAGCTCACCCACAGCGGCACGATGACAAATTGGTAGAGCAATTCCTTGCGCGCGCCCGCATGAAACGACAGATAGTAGGCCAGCGGGTAACCAAGCACCAGGGAGCACAGCGTCACCGAAGCGGCGACGCGCATGGTGCGCAGCAGGACTTCGACGTAGACGGGCTTGGAAAAGAGAGTCCAATAATTGTGCAGGTTCCACTGATGGACTAGAACTCCGTCATGGACGGCCCAAAAGCTGTGCGCAAATATCAGCGCGTAGGGAAGCAGGAGGAATAGGCCGACCCAGAGGAGAGGCGGGATAGAAACGAGCGATTTGTAAGTGCGCGAGTACATGGCCGATAGAGGCGATTACTCCTGGACGCGGATGGCGTCCGCGGCCGAGAAAACAAACTCTTGTTCACCGGAAAGCGGACCTCGCGCGGGAATACGCACGCGCAGGAGTTGGCCGGCGCAATTCACTTCGAGCAATTCGCTCGCGCCGCTGAAAACCTGCTGTTGGAGCAAGGCGCGGAACTGCGCGGTTCCCGGTGCGGCCACCACATCGGAAGCGAAACGAATTGCCTCCGGGCGCAACGAGAAAACTGCCGGTCCGCTTGGCCCAGAGGAGGGCCATTGCAGCGCGCCGCATCTGGCCGTGCCGTCAATAATTTCGCCCCGCATTAAGTTGGTCTGGCCGATGAATTGCGCGGTGTAAGCCGTAGCGGGATGCAAGTAGATCTCGCGGGGAGGGGCGACTTGCTCCAGCGAGCCGTTGCGCAGCAGCGCAATGCGGTCAGAGAGCACCATGGCTTCTTCCTGGTCGTGAGTGACAAACAGAAACGTAATGCCGAGTTCGCGCTGCAAGACTTTCAATTCGCTTTGCATTTGCTTGCGCAAATTGGCGTCGAGCGCAGAAAGCGGCTCGTCGAGCAAAAGAAGCATCGGGCGATTGATGAGTGCGCGAGCAAGCGCGACGCGTTGCTGCTGGCCGCCGCTCAGCTTGGACGGTTGGGAATCTGCGAACTCCTCGATCTTCACCATGCGCAGAGCTTCCTCGACACGGCTGCCGATTTCCTTTGCGGGGGTTTTCTTGACGCGCAGTCCGTAGGCGACGTTAGCGCGCACACTCAGATGCGGAAACAGCGCATAGTGCTGGAACACGGTGTTCACGCGGCGCTTGTAAGGTGGAAGCGTTTCCAGCCGCTCGCCGCTCATCCAGATCTCTCCCGCGGTGGGTTGCTCGAATCCGGCGACCAGTCGAAGGAGCGTGGTTTTGCCGGAACCGCTTTCGCCAAGCAAGGTGAGGAATTCTCCTGAAGCGATATTCAAAGAAATGTTGTTCAGCACAGCACGCGCGCCGAAGCTCTTGGATACTCCGCGCACTTCCAGCAAGACTGCACCCGCGGGAGATGCGGTCCCCGGCGGACTGGCAGCAGAAGAATTCACTGTGCCGCTTTCACTTCGTTCCAGATTTCGTTGTACTTGGCGCGGCGTGGAACATCCTGCCAGAAATAGATTCGTTTCATGTAAGCGTCGGGATTATCGAGGTGCAGTCCTTTGATTTCGTCGGCGGTCAAAAACTGTGACGCTCCAGGGTTCGCGGGAGTGTAGTGCGTCCTGTCGGTGACCAGCTTCTGCGTTTTCGCTGCGATCATGTACTCGAGAAAAGCGTGCGCCAATTCCTTGTGGCTGCTCGCGGAGGTGATCATCAAGTGGTCGATCCATCCGGTGGGATTTTCCTTGGGAATGGTTTCGCCAATGGGGAAATTCAACTTGCGAAGGTCATTGGTATTCAACGGCCAACCCATGGCCAGAATCACTTCGTGGTTCTGAAAGAGGTTGGTAAGTTCTCCGCCGGTGGCCCAGATCTTTCGAATGTTGGGCTTGAGCTCGATCAGTTTTTTCCTGACGGCGGCGAGCTGATCGTCCGTGAGGTTGTAGAGTTGCGAAGGGTCCGGTTTGTCAAAGCCGAGGATCTGAGCAGCGAGGTAGACGGTGGAAAGATCGTCCCAGACGGAGATCTTTCCTTTGTACTTCGAGTCCCAAAAAATCGTCCAGGAATCCGGCGGTTGCGCAAAGGCCGTGGTGTCGTAAAGAAGCGGATTCGGTCCCCACATGAAAGGAACGCCATAGACTTGGCCGTTGGCTTTGACAAGCGGGAGGTCGCGGAGTTTAGAAGAAAGCTGGGTGTAAGACGGCAATTTTGAAAGATCGAGAGGCGCGGCGAGGCCGGCGCGCGCAATCGAGGCGGCCACGTCGCTGGAAGGAGAAATTACGTCGTAATTCGAGGCGCTGCCACCGCGCAGTTTCGCTACCAGCTCATCGCTGGAGCCCATGTAGGAAGCGCTGACCTTGCAGTGATGACTTTCTTCGAATGTTCTCAGGAAAACGGGATCGGCGTAACCCTCCCAAACCAGCAGGCTCAGCAGTAGTGACAACCTTGGTGGCTGTAATCTTACGTGGTTCCACGTCGAAGATATTCTGCGAAAGGATGATCAGATCGGCGAGCTTGCCGATCTCGAGCGAGCCTTCCGATTTTTCGCGGCGGCCGGCGAACGCCGCTCCCAGCGTATAGCCATCAATCACTTGCGCCACGGTCAATCGCTGCTCGGGGACAAAGCCCGCTTCGGGCTGATCTTCTGACGTCTGGCGCGTAACTGCTGTCTGAACCCCTTCCCATGGGTTGAGCGTGACGACAGGCCAATCGCTGCCGAAGGCCAGGTGGCCCCCTGCATCAGCGATGCTCTTCCAAGCCCATGCGCGCGAAGCGCGATCGGGACCGGCATTCCGCGCCCAGACATCGAGGGTGTCAGCGTCCGGGTAAGAATGAAGCGGCTGCATGCTGGCGATGACCCCCAGCTTGCCGAATCGCGGAATGTCGGAAGACGCGATGGTTTCAATATGTTCGATACGCGACCTGCGGTCGCGCTGGTGGTTGCGCGTCTCGGCATTTTCATAAGCATCCAGAGCCGTCCGCACGCCGTAGTCGCCGATCGCGTGCGTGAAAAGCTGCAAGCCGCGCTTGTCCAATTCCGCAACTGCTGCCGTGTACTTGGCGGGCTCCCAGAAAAGCTTGCCCTTTACTGAAGGATCATCGCTGTAAGGCTCAAGCATCGCCGCGGTGTGCGATTCGACGACACCATCCACCATGAATTTGACCGCGCCGGCATCGATCCAGTCGTCATGGAATCTTTTATGGGCGTGTTCGATGGCGTCGAGGTCCTGGGGCCGGAGCTCGGGCGGATTCAGAAAGTAAGCGATGTACATGCGCAGGGTGAGGTCGCCCCGCTGGCGCATTTCGTCAAATAGATCGAGCAGTTCAAAATCCCCGCCGGCGCTATGCACGCGGGTGATACCGTGCTCGTTTGCCCATTTCATGCCCGCACGGAGCGCCAAAAGCTGTTCGGCGCGAGAAGGCTTTGGGATGATCTTCGAGACTAGATTCCGCGCGGATTCTTTTAGCGCACCTGTCGCCTCGCCCGTCTTTGGGTCGCGAACGATCGTGCCGTTAGGTGGATTCTGAGTTTCGCCGGTGATCCCGGCCATCGCGAGAGCTTTCGAATTTGCCCAGTAAGTGTGTCCGTCATAGCCTTCGAGTAAAACCGGGCGATTGGGGAAGATTTCGTCCAGATATTTCTTGTGCGGCAGCGCTTGGGGACCGAACATGGCGTAATTCCAACCGCGGCCCAGGATCCAGTCGTCCCCAGGATGTTCGGTGGCATATTCACGCAAGCGTTTCTGAATGTCGGCGGCATCTCTCGCGCCTTCCAGGTTCACGCGGCCAAGGCTGAGTGATCCTTCGATAAAGTGGATGTGACAATCGACGAAACCTGGAAGCACAAGTTTTCCGCCGGCGTTGATCACTTTTGTGCCCATGCCGCGCATGCGCTCGATCACTGGGTCGTCACCGACGGCAACAATTTTCCCGCGGTAAATCGCAACGGCCTGGGCCCACGGCAGCTGCGGGTTTTCCGTGTAAACACGCCCGTCGATGACGATGATATCCGCCGGATCGACGATTCGCCCTTGCGCGTGCGACATCGAGACAGCGCACAGCAAGAGAGAGAGCGATTGGAGAACAACTCGAAACGGGAGAGTTTTCATCGGCACGTTGTCCTCAGCATCAAAATGTTGGCGGCGTATTAATCCACAGCAGCCAAGTCTCCGTCCCGCCGGGATTCTTCCAGCGGTGCGGAGTCGAACTATCGAAATAGAGGCTGTCGCCACGTTTTAAAACATAATGTTCCTGCGAGTCGAGCCAAATCTCAAAATTCCCGCGCATGACATGCAGGAATTCCTCGCCTTCATGCGAGTAGGATTCACCGCTGCCCCCTCCGGGTTTGATGCGGAAAAGATGCGGCTCCATCACCGTGTTTCCCCAGGCCAGCAGCTCCATGCGCACGTCCGGGGTGGTCTCCAGGATTTTTCGCTGATCGGGGCGCACCAGCCGCGGATTATCGCCCGCCGTTTCGAAGAGCGAAAGAATGTTGGTGCCGTAGAAGCGGGCGATGCGGCGCAGCGTGGCAATCGAGGAGCGCATCTGGCCGCGCTCGAGGGCGCTGAGAAAGCCCACGGAAACACCGGTGGCGCGAGCCACTTGTGCCAGGGAGAGGCCGCGGCGGGTTCGCAAGCGGCGAAATCGTTGCCCGGGAAGAAGCGGACTCTTCGCAGCAACAGGGACAACTCCCTGACGCTTGAGCACGTGGACGATGGCGGCGGGATTGAGGCCGCGGGCCCGACGAAGGAAAATCGCGCGCTGCAACAGACGCACGTCCGATTCGGTGAACAAGCGGTAGCGGCTCTGCGTACGCTGCGGGGTGACCAGGCCTAAGGCCTCCCAAGCACGCAACGCCGAGGAGGAAATCCCCACGCGGCGGGCCACTTCGCTGATGCGCAGTGTGCGCGCGGGCTGGCGCGCCGCCGATGGTTTGGATAAATTCTTTCTGCTTGACACTGGTCCCGGCTTTCTCTAAGTTTACAGGATTATAGTAAGGTTTCAGAGGTACAGCAACCACGAAGAATCACAAAATTCTTCGCGGCAAGGGGTGAGGTCATGAAGGATGAAGCACGTTCCCGGCAACTGCATTCGATCGGTCGCCGCGGCATTTTATTCTCAGCAGTTCTGATGGTGGCATTCGGCCTCGCGGCGCCCTTTGCCGGCGCGCAGAGCACCGGCGGCCGCATCCGCGGCACGGTGGAAGATCCAAGTGGCGGAGCAGTGCCTTCGGCCAATGTGAGGCTGAGAAATGAAGCGACGGGCAGCGAGCGCACATCCCAGTCTGGCGCATCGGGAGAATACGCGTTTCTGGAGGTTCCCGTCGGCACTTATACCGTTGAGCTTCAACTGACTGGATTCAAGAAGTACGTGCGCAAGGGCATCACGCTCGAACTGAACCAGATTCTGACACTCGACATTGCATTGCAATTGGGCGGCGCGACAGACGTGGTGGAAGTGACCGGCGCACCGCCCCTCGTGGACACCACGTCCACACAACTGGGCGCGGTGGTCAATGAGAGATCTGTGAGCCAATTGCCTTTGGCGCAGCGGGACACCTATCAACTGCTGCAGCTTCAGCCAGGCGTGCAGTCGCAGGT
>WNFI01038664.1_pt1 | contig 21467 bp, 18 predicted proteins | sample 5400471 | NCBI WGS metagenome assembly WNFI01 (sample SAMN13153348, study PRJNA577476) | soil metagenome | isolation source: 100 cm saprolite on Douglas fir-dominated hillslope | place: USA:California | collected 2013-09-17
CCGATGCGCGCGCCCGGTCCGACGTAGGCGCCGGGCGAGATCGCGGCCGTCGGGTGGACCTCGGCGGTGTCGTCCACCAAGGCGCCCTCCTGCACGCCCGCCTCGATCGTCAGCTCGCGGTGGAAGACGGCGCTGGCCTTGGCGAAGGCGACGTACGGCTGCGCGGCGATCAGCCTCACCGCCGCCGCCGGCACGTGCGCGGCCTGGTTTTCGGCGACGATGACGCCCGCCGCCCGCGTCGCCGCGAGCTCCCGCCGGTAGCGCGGGTTGGCGTAGAACGCGAGCTCTTCCGGCCCCGCCGTCGCGAGCGGAGCGACGCCCGACACGTGCCGCGCGCCGTCCCCACGGACCTCCGCCCCGATGCGGGCCGCCAAGTCCTGAAGGGAGAGCTGCGTCACGGGGCTACTTCTTGCCGGGCGCCGGCTTCGCTGGCGCCTTGGCCGCCGGCGCGCCGCCGAAGCGCTCGTTGTAGCGGCGCACGACTTCGTTGGTGACGTCGGAGGCGGCGGGCGCGTAGAGCAGTGCCGCCTTGTCGAGAACGAAGGTGAAGTTCTCCTTGTCGGAGACCTCGGCGACGACCTGGAGCAAACGCTTGGAGATGTTCTGCATCGCCTCCTGCTCCTTGCCCGACAGCTCCTCCTGCATCTGCCCCGCCTGGTTCTGCGCCTCGATGAACGCCTTCTGCAGCTCCTCCTGTTTCTTGCGCTTGGCGTCCTCCGACAGGACCGGGGCCTGCTTGTCGTAGTCGGCCTTCATCTTCTCCAGCGCCGCGCGCTTCTGGTCGAGGTTCCCGCGCTTGGTCTCCAACTCCGATTTGAGGCGCGCGCGGGCCTGTTTGCCCTCCTCGACCTCCTGCACGGCGCGCTGGACGTCGACGTAACCGATCTTCATGGCTTGTGCCCGGGCGGCGGGCACCGCGGACAACAGGGACACTGCGAACAAGAGGCGGCGCATCTTCAAGTCTCCAGGATGGCGGACAATACCTTAGAAAAAGTTTCCAATGGTGAATTCAAACAAGTACGCGTCGTCGGTCGTCCGCCGGGTGAGCGGGAAGCCGGTCTCGAAGCGCAGCGGTCCCAGCGGCGAGAACCAGCGGATGCCGGCGCCGACGCTGTGGAAAAGGCCGAGCGGCAGGTTCCCGCCGCGCTGCGCGGAGTGGAAGAAGTTCTCGGTCTCGGAGAAGACGTTGCCGGCGTCGTAGAAGACGACGCCCTTCACGCCCGCCGACTCGAAGAGGGGGAACTCGATCTCCCAGTTGGTGATCAGCTCCTTGTTGCCGCCCACCGGGAAGTCGATGGTGGCGGAGTTGGGCTCGAGGGTGCTGGCGATCTTCCGGGTGGGCGAGATGCTGCGCAGCACGTAGCCGCGCAGCGAGTTGATGCCGCCGGCGAAGAACTTCTCGCTGATGGCGATCTGGTGGTGGATGGGCTCGGTGGCGCGGATGTACCCGAGCGAGAGGTTGACCTTGAAGACGAGGCCCCAGATGAGCGGGTGGTAGTAGCGCTCGATGAGGCGGAAGCGCTGGAAGAGGTTGTCGCTGGCGAAGATGGAGGCGGCGAACTCCGCCGAGGCGGACTCGAGGTGGCCGCTGGTGGGGAAGAGCCGGTTGTCGCGCTTGTCGTAGTTGAAGGACAAGCGCACGCTGGAGGTGCGCCCAGACTGGAACTGGTTGGCGAGCACGTCCTGCGAGCCGGCCGAGGCGACCACGTTCACCTGCTCCAGCGTGTAGGTGATGAAGGTGCGGAAGTCCTCCCAGATCTCGTACCCCGCGGTGAGCGCGCCGCCGTTGGCCTGCCGGTCGAAGCCGGCGTAGAGCAGCTCGCTGCGGTAGAGGTCGACGGAGCCGGTCCAGGGCGTGTCCCAGACGTAGGGGTCGAGGTAGCTGAGCTGGAAGAGCTGCCGGACGCTGGAGATCTGCAGGGAGAGCGAGGCGGTGTGCCCGTAGCCGAGCAGGTTGTTCTGCGCCAGCTGTGCCTGCCCGAAGAAGCTTTCGCCGCCGGTGAAGCCGAAGCCCACCTGGAAGGTGCCGGTCAGCTTCTCCTTCACCGACACCTCCAGCAGCATCTTGTCGTCGGTCTCGCCGCGCTTCTGGTTGATCTCGACGCTGTCGAAGAAGCCCAGCGCGGTGACCCGCGCCTTGGAGAGGCGGACGGCGCTGCCGCTGTAGAGATCGCCCTCGTTGATGCGCAGCTCGCGGCGGATGACCTTGTCGCGGGTCTTGTTGTTGCCGACGATCTCGATGCGGTCGATGGTGACGAGGTTGCCCTTCTGGAAGTTGTAGGTCAGGTCGACGATCCTCTTCTCGGCTTCGACCGCGGTCTCGGGCGTGACGTTGGCGTAGGCGTAGCCCCTGTCCTTGTAGACGTCGAGGAGGCGGTTCATGTCGCTCTGCAGGCGGGACTTGGAGAAGCGCTCGCCGCTCCTGGTGCCGACGAGGGCGAGCAGATCCTCGCGCGGGATCAGCAGGTCGCCGGAGACCCCGATCTTGCCGACGTCGTAGGGCTCGCCCTCGTCGATGGTCATGGTGATGTAGATGAAGCGCCGGTCGGGCGAGAGCTCGATGGCGGGCTTGCCGAACTTCACATAGATATATCCGATATCAAAATAGAGCCCCTGCAGCACGATCTCGTCGCGCTGGAAGGCCTCCTCGCGGTAGGTCCCGGCGCTGGTCACGAAGGAGAAGGGCGAGCCCTCCTGGGTGAGCATGGCCGCCTTCAGCTCTTCGTTGCCGATCGCCTTGTTGCCGACGAAGCGGATCTCCTTGACCTGGACCTTGGCGTGCTCGTTGATGAGGAAGACGACGTTGACCTCGTTGTTGGGCAAGGGGTCGATGCGCGGCGAGACCTCGGCGAGGAAGTAGCCCTTCTCGACGTACTTCTCCTGCATCTTCTTCGCCGACTTGCGCACCGCCTCCTGGTCGAGGATCTGGAACTGCTTCACCTCGATGGTGTCCTTGAGGTCCTCCTTGGACAGCTCCTCGTTGCCCTCCAGCTTGATCTCGCGGACGGCGGGCTTCTCGCTGACGATCAGGGTGAGGGTGTAGCCGGTCAGAGGCGGCTGCGAGGGCGAGACGTCGAGCTTCACGTCGTTGAAGTAGCCCATGTGCCAGACGGCGAGGAGGGTGCTGCGGAGCTTCTCCTTGTGGTAGGTGTCGCCGGGCTTGAGCGGGACCTGCGCGCGGATGGCATCGGCCTCGACGCGGCGGTTGCCTTGCACCGCCACCTTGTCGATGGTGCCGGTGTCGGGCGCAGGACCGGATTCAGGCGCGGGAGCAGCGGGAGCAGGAGCGACGACACCGGGCGCGGCGGCAGGAGGCGTCGCGGGCTCCGGCAGAGCGCGCGCGGCCGGTGGCAGGAGCCCGAGGGTCGCGAAAAGGAGTGCCGTCCGCATGACGAGAGGGCGCGGACCCTAGCCGAAATCCCTCGGAGCGACAACGGGAAACGGCACAGCATGCGAGAGTCAAATTTTCTTGCGCATCGCCTGAAAGTTTGCGCCACCAAGCAGTTTTCTTTCGAGCCCAGTTCGGGCGTGCTACCCGAATCGTCATGCCCGTCCTGCAGCTCCGCCGACCCGAAAGCCCGCTCCGCACCTCGCTGCCCGAGGAGCGCGTCCGGGCGGCGCCGTTCCTCAAGTGGGTCGGCGGCAAGACCTCGCTCCTGCCCGAGTTGATGAAGCACGTCCCCGCGCGGCTGCGGCGCTACCACGAGCCGTTCGTGGGCGGGGGCGCGCTCTTCTTCGCGTTGCAGCCGCGGCGCGCGTGCTTGAGCGACAACAACCCCGAGCTGGTCCACTGCTACCGGCAGGTGCGCGACGACGTCCACGGCGTGCTCGACGCCCTCGCCCGCCACGTCTCGAGCGCAGCCACTTCGAGGCGGTGCGGGCGCTGGAGCCCTCGCGCCTCGACGCAGCCGAGCGCGCCGCGCGCCTCATCTATCTCAACAAGACCTGCTTCAACGGCCTCTGGCGCGTCAACCGGGCGGGCCGCTTCAACGTGCCGTTCGGGCGCTACAAGAACCCGCGCTTCGCCGACCCCGCCTCGCTCATCACCGCCAGCCGCGCGCTGTACGGCATCGACATCGAGCACGACCCGTTCGAGGACGCGCTCGGCAAGCCGGCGCCGGGCGACTTCGTCTATCTCGATCCGCCCTACGATCCGGTCTCGCCCACCGCCAGCTTCGCCTCGTACACCGCGACCGGCTTCTCCTGGGAAGACCAGAAGCGCCTCGCGCACGCCTGCTTCGTGCTCAATCGCCGCGGAGTGCGCTTCCTGCTCTCCAACTCCGCGACAGCGCGCATCCGCGAGCTGTACAGCGGCTTCGAGCAGCGGCTGGTGCGCGCCCCCCGCTTCATCAATTCGAAGGCCGAGGGTCGCGGCCACGTCGACGAGCTGCTGGTCTTCAACGCCTGACGCCGAAGTAGCCGGGCCTAGGCCGCCTCGATGACCAGCCCGTCGCTCAGCCGCAGCCGGCGCGGCATGCGCTCGGCGAGGCGCGGGTTGTGCGTCACCACGATGGCGGCGATGCCCAGCCGCTGGTTCAACTCCACCAGGAGCTGGTGGATGCCTTCGCCGGTGGCCTCGTCGAGGTTGCCGGTGGGCTCGTCGGCGAGGAGCAGCCGCGGCTTCAAGACCAGCGCGCGGGCGAGCGCGACCCGCTGCTGCTCGCCGCCCGAGAGCTCGCCCGGCTTGTGATCGAGGCGGTGCCCGAGGCCGACGATCTCGAGCATCTCCTTCGCCTGCGCCTCCGCCTTCTCGCGCGTCAGGCGGTGGATGAGGCCGGGCATGGCCGTATTCTGCAGGGCGGTGAACTCGGGGAGCAGGTAATGGAACTGGAAGACGAATCCGATGCTGCCGTTGCGGAAGTTCGCCAGCTGCTCCTCGCTCATGGAGAAGGCGTCCTGCCCGTCGAAGAGCACCTCGCCCGCCGTGGGCGGATCGAGCGTGCCGATGACGTGCAGGAAAGTGCTCTTGCCGACGCCGCTGGGGCCGACCAGCGAGGCCATCTCGCCGGCGTTGAGCGCGAAGGAGGCGCCGCGCAGGACGTGGATCTCCTTCTCGCCCAACCAGTAGGACTTGTGGACCGCGCGCGCTTCGACGAGAGGAGCCATCATTCCTCCCGCAGCCCGTCGACGGGCGAGAGGCGGCTCGCCTTGGTCGCCGGATAGAGCGTCGCCAGATAGCTCAGGCAGAGCGAGATGGCGGCCACCATCGCGAACTGCGCGCCATCGACGTTCACCGGCAGATTGGATATGTAGTATACATCCGGGTCGAGCTGCAGCCCGAACTTCTCGATGAACGAGCAGGAGGCGAGGCCCATGAGGAGGCCCATCGCGGTGCCGATGGCGCCGATGGTCAGGCCCTCGACGACGAAGATCTTCATCACGCTGGCGTCGCGCGCGCCCATCGATTTGAGGATCGAGATCTCCTTGGTCTTCTCCAGGACCAGCATGATCAGCGTGCTGAGGATGTTGAAGCACGCCACCAGCACGATGAAGGTGAGGATGATGGCCATCGCCAGCTTCTCCAGCTTCAAGGCGGAGAAGAGGTTGCGGTTCAGTTCCGCCCAGTCCTTGGTTCGATAGGGAAACCCGCCCAGGGTGGCGACCACCCTGCGGCCCAGCGCGCGGGCGGCGTCCACGTCGTTGAACTTCAATTCCAGGCCGACGACGTTGTCGCCCATCTTGAAGAACTTCTGCGCTTCGGGAATGGCGATGTAGACGAACTTGGAATCGTATTCGTACATCCCCGAATAGAGGATGCAGGCGACGCGGAAGGGCCGGCTGCGCGGCACCGGACCGGTCGGCGTCATCTCGCCGAGCGGCGTCAGCACGTTGACGATGTCGCCCACCCAGGCCCGCAGCTGATGCGACATCTCCTTGCCGATGCAGATGCCGGGCAGGTTCTTCACCGCCTCGGGATCCATCTTGCCGCGCTCCTCCGGATGCTCCTGGCGCCGCTTCAGGGTGTCCTCGAGGTATTGCTGGTATTCGGGGCCTTCCAGCTGCCTGGCCGCGTCGCCGCGCGGCTCCACCACCGTCGTCGAGGGAATGCTCTGCGGCGACGTCATCCAGCCCAGATCGCCGGCGATCACCTGCTTGGGCAGGTCGCTGACCGAACCCGCCGTCGAGGGATCGATCCCCTTCAGCTCCGCCCCGGTGACGGTCTGCTGGTGCGAGAGGATCACTTCGTTGAGGATGAACGGCGAGACGCCCGCGACACCCTGCACCGCGGCCACCTTGGGAAGGACCGACCTCCATTCCGAGAAATCATTCGAATACTTGAGGAGCAAGGCGTGCGAGTTGGTGCCGAGGATCTTGTGCTTCAGGTCCGCCTCGAAGCCGCTCATCACCGACAGCACCACGGTGAGCGCCCACACCCCCACCGCCACCCCGGCGATGGAGATGCCGGTCATCACCACCGTCGCCGGCCGCTTGCGCCGCTGTCCGGGCTTGAGGCGCCGCAGCGCGGCCCGGGCGGCGACGACGCGCGCGGCGGCGGCGAGCGCCACCACCGCCGCGGCAGCGAGCATCAACACCAGGCGCAAGGTGAGATGGCCGCCCGCGCGGCGCATCTTGTCGAAGTCGTCGGCGAGCTGGCCCGCAAACCAGAGCAGGACGGGAGGGATGGCGGCGAAGAAGACGATCAGCGCCGCGGTCTTTCGATTGAGCCGCAGGTGCGTACGAGCGATTCCCCATTCATACTGAAAGCGGACGTCGAGGTGGCCGCCGGCGCCGATGAGCATTCCCAGCGAGGCGCCCCACAGGGCGAGCAGCCACGAGCCTGCCGCGGCACAGAGCGCCCAGACGACCATCTCGCCGGTGCTGGCGAAGAAGCGATCATAGGAAAAGGAAGGCGGCTTCAATTGCCGCAAGGCGAGAAAGGTCGCGATTCCGAACGCCAGCGAGGCGATGCCATTCTCCACCGGGCGATATCCGCGCCCGACGAAGCTGAGCAGAAAACCCGCCAGCAGGAAGCCCAGCGCCTCGAGGCCAAAAGAGAGCGCGGTGACCGCGTCGCGAGAGGAGGTGGTCGCTGCGCCCAGCCAGGTGGCGAGGCCGTACTGGGCGGCCGCCGCGAGCAGGAAGAGCACCAGCGCGGCGGTGGTGACGCGCCAGCGGAACTTCACCGGCCGTCCTCGCCGCTCTCGGGCTTGAGCAGCGGAAAGAGGATCACGTCGCGGATGCTGGCGGAGTCGGTGAAGAGCATCGCCAGGCGGTCGATGCCGACGCCCTCGCCCGCCGCCGGCGGCATGCCGTGCTCGAGCGCGCGGATGTAATCGCGGTCGTACGGCATCGCCTCCTGATCGCCGCGGGCCGCCGCCTCGATCTGCGCGCGGAAACGCGACTCCTGATCGCGCGGGTCGTTCAATTCCGAGAAGGCGTTGGCGATCTCCATCCCGCCCGCAAACGCCTCGAAGCGATCGACCAGGCGCGGCTCTCTGTCGCGCTTGCGGGCGAGCGGCGACACCTCGAGCGGAAAGTCGACTACGAAACAGGGCCTCTCGCGCGGCAGCATGGGTTCCACCAACGCTTCGAACGCCCAGGCGATCTTGTCGCCGGTCGAGTGCGCGCGGGCGAACTTGTGCCGCGCTTCCTTGTCGTCGCCGGAGGGCGCGAGCCAGCGCTCGTCGGAAAGCCGGGCCAGCCCGTCGAGCTGTTCCGATTCGGCGCCCGAGGCGCCGTACTTCTTCGCCACCTCGCCCAGCATGGAGATGCGCGGCCACGGCGTCGTGTAGTCGATCTGCGCGCCCTGGTACGGCGCCACGTTCGCGCCGGTGACCTCGACGGCGAGCCGCTCCACCAGTTGTTCGGTGAGCGCCATCAAGTCTTCGTAGGTGGCGTACGCCTGGTAGAACTCGATGCTGGTGAACTCCGGATTGTGCCGCCGGTCGATGCCCTCGTTGCGGAAGATGCGCCCGATCTCGTAGACGCGCTCGAGGCCGCCGACGATCAGGCGCTTCAAGTGCAACTCGGTGGCGATGCGCAATTTCAAATCCAGATCGAGCGCGTTGTGGTGGGTCGAGAACGGCCGCGCCGCCGCGCCGCCCGCTTCCTCCGGCTTGTGCAGGACCGGCGTCTCCACCTCGACGTAGTCGCGCTCGTCGAGAAAGCGTCGGATGCCGGCGATGATCTTCGCGCGCCGCCGGAAGGCCTCGCGCACTTCGGGGTTGACCACCAGATCTACGTACCGCTGGCGGTAGCGCGTCTCGTGGTCGGTGAGGCCGTGCCACTTCTCGGGGAGCGGGCGCAGCGACTTGGTGAGCAGGCGGAACTCTGCCGCTTCGATGGAGAGCTCGCCCGTCTTCGTGCGCATGGCGCGGCCGCGCGCGAAGACGATGTCGCCCAGGTCGGCGAGCTTGAGCAGCTCGTAGGCGGCCTCGCCGACCTTGTCCTTCTTGACGAACACCTGAAGGTCGCCGTCGCGGTCGCGCAGCGAGAGGAAGCTGGCCTTCCCCATGCTCCGCAGCGCCATCACCCGGCCGGCGACGGCGTACGGCTCGGTCGGATTTGTCTCCAGCGCTTTGGCGTCGTCGGCGGCGTGGCGGGCGCGCACGAAGGCGGTGGTGTGCGGCACCTGGACGCCGTTGCCGTAGGGGTGCGCGCCCTTCTCGCGAAGCTGGTCCGCTTTCTGCTCGCGCAGGCGGATCTGGTCCTCGATCGAGCTGGTCGCTCCGGGCTGCGGTGTCTCTGCGGAGGCCATGGGGACGGACTGTTTACTCCGGCGCGCGCCCGTCTGTCACTCGAAAGGCGGGGGGCGCACGAGGGACGAGACAGAGGAAGAGCGACCGAGGGTCGCCGGCGTGTACCCCGTGTACACAGTCTGGCCGCGATGAGGTTCTGCGGCGTGTACCTTGTGTACACAGCTGGCCGCCATGAGGCTCCGCGGCGTGTACCTTGTGTACACAAGCCCCCGAAGGGCCTCCGCTAAAAAAAAATTATTTTTTTCTGTGCCCTGCGCCCTGCACGGTCCTGCACAGTGCGCGTTTTCTTTCACGGCTCCCAAGTAGGATGGCGCGCCGGAGCGCCTTCTCGCTTAGACTCCTGCCGTGCCCTCCCCTGCCCGCGCCCGTCCCCGGCGAATTCGCCGCCGAACGAGAGGAGAACCGCGCGCGCTCGCCGCGGTGCAGGAGCCCAGCCGGGGTATCCGCTGGCGGCGCGTGGGGATGGTGGCGCTCGTCGGAGTCGCGACGGCGTTCTGGTTCGGCCTGCCCTCCGCCGACCCGCTGCGGCACCACAATCCGCACAGCACTGCGCTCATCGAGGCCCGCGCCCGCGAAGCGCACGAGGCGGGCCGCGCAGGCCGCCGCAACCAGCACTGGGTGCCGCTCTGGCGCATCTCGCCCTGGCTGCAGCGCGCGGTCGTCGACAGCGAGGACGCGCGCTTCTTCCAGCACCACGGCTTCGACGCGGTGGAGACGGGCGTCGCCATCGAGCAGGCGGTCGAAGAGGGCCACCTCGGCCGCGGCGCCTCGACGCTGACGCAGCAGCTCGCCAAGAACCTGTGGCTCGGCGAGGGCCGGTCCCTCTGGCGCAAGGCGAAGGAGTACTTCCTCGCGCGGCGGCTGGAGAAGCTCGGCAAGGCGCGCGTCCTCGAGCTGTACCTCAATGTCGCCGAGTGGGGCGACGGCATCTACGGCGCCGACGCCGCCGCCCGCGTCTGGTTCCACAAGCCGGCGGCAGAGCTGCAACCCGAAGAAGCTGCGGTGCTGGCGGCGATGCTCCCCGCGCCGCGGCGGCGCAATCCGCGCCATCCCTCGGCGAAGCTCCGCAAGCGCGCGGCGGAGATCCTCGAATTATACCAAGTATACCAACAGCTCGCCCCAGAGGAGATGGCGCAGGCGCGGTGGCGGCTGGCGGTGCTCTTCAGTCAGTGAGAGCGCCAGCTGACCTGCCGGTCCGCCGGCGACAGCTCGCTCCACTTCTTGCCGATGAACGGATGCAGCTTGGCCTCGAAGCTGCCGCCCAGGTCGATGAGCGCCGCCAGCGCGCTCTCGCGGAAGTAGGGATGCGTCGAGGAGGGCACGCAGGAGATGCGCACGCCGGCCGACCCGACCGTCACCTCCATGTCCGAGTCCTCGCACGCGTCGCACTCCAGCGTGCCCGACTCGCGCACCATGCCGATGTGCGGCCATGCGTGGCCGGGCTCGACCGCGTCCTTCTGCAGACGGGTCTTGAGCCCCATCCGCTGGTCGAGCTTCTCCTTGATCTGCTGCAGATTCGGGCTGCCCTTCTCGAACAGCACGTCGTAATGGATGATGGCCATCTAGACCTCCGGTTCGCTGCCAGGCCTGTCCTTGCGCCGCACCCCGAGCAGGTATGCGGTGATGAATGAATCGAGCTCGCCGTCCAGCACCGCCTCGGTGTTGCCGCTCTCCACGCCGGTGCGCACGTCCTTGACCATCCGGTACGGCGCCAGCACGTAGTTGCGGATCTGCGACCCGAAGCTGATGTCCGCCTTGCCCGCCTCGATCTTGTCTCGTTCGCCCTGCTGCTTGCGCAGCTCCAGCTCGTAGAGCCGCGACTTGAGCACCTTCCAGGCCATGTCGCGGTTCTTGTGCTGGCTGCGCTCGTTCTGCATGGAGACCACGATGCCCGTCGGCAGGTGCGTCATGCGCACCGCCGAGTCGGTCTTGTTGACTTTCTGTCCGCCCGCGCCCGACGACCGGAAGGTGTCGATGCGCACGTCCGCGGGGTTCAAGTCCACCTCGATCTCCTCGTCCACTTCGGGATAGACGAAGACCGAGGCGAAGCTGGTGTGCCGCCTGGCATTGGCGTCGAAGGGCGAGATCCTCACCAGCCGGTGCACTCCGACTTCTGCTTTCAACCAGCCATAGGCGTGGTCGCCGCGGGCGATGAAGCTGGCGTTCTTGATGCCCGCTTCCTCCCCCGGCTGGAAGTCGCCCGGCTCCACTTCCCATCCCTTCCGCTCGCAATAGCGGGTGTACATCCGGTAGAGCATCTGCGCCCAGTCCTGCGATTCGGTGCCCCCCGCGCCGGCGTTGATCTCGACGATGGCGTTGAGGCGGTCCTGCGGCCCGCTCAGCATCTTGCTCAGCTCGAGCCGCTGGGCGCCGCGCTCCGCCTCGAGCACGGCGGCCCTCGCCTCCGCCCGCGTCGCCTCGTCGTTGGCCTCCTCGGCCAGCTCCCACAAGGCGGCGGCGTCGTCGAGCCGCGCCTTCTCTCTCTCGAAGGTGGCGATCTGCAGCTGCAGGCCGCTCTTCTCCCGGCTCAGCGCCTGGGCGCGCTTCTGGTCGTCCCAGAAGCCGGGCTGCACGCTCTCGCGCTCGATCAGTTCGACGCGCGCGCGCTTGCGATCGATGTCAAAGCGCCCCCCGGAGCGACTCGAATCGCCCGGTGAGCTGCTGCACTTCCGGAGAGACGGCGGCCATGGCGCGGAGTCCTAGCGCGAACGGCGGCGCCGCGCCAGCGCTATCGCCGCGGGTGCCGAGCGGGGCCGGGCCGCGAGAGCGAATCGCCCACCATCCCGCGCACGCCGAGCATGCGCTCCTCGGCCGCCGCCATCCGGCGCGCGCCGCGCGCGTCTTCGTGGTCGTGGCCGCGGCAGTGGGCGAGGCCGTGCGCCAGCAGCCGCCGCAGCTCCGTCCGCAGCGCCCAGCCCCCGGCCCGCGCCTGCCTGCGCGCGGCGTCGAGAGAGATGATCACGTCGCCGAGCGCGCCAGGCTCCAGCAGCGGAAAGGAGAGGACGTCGGTGGTCTTGTCCTTGCCGCGCCAGGCGCGGTTCAGCCGGCGCATCTCGCGGTCAGTGACCAGCGAGAGCGAGAGCGATTCCGGGGCGCGCACCCACGCCCGCGCCGCCTCGCGCAGCACGCGAGCGGCATGGCCGGCGTGGGGCGCCGCAACCCTCACTTCGACTGTCATGGAGTGCCTGCGGGGTAGCAGACGACGACCGGATGCGTCAACCCGTAAGCAGGCGGGCAGGCGCCCCCTTCCGTTTCCCAACTGTCATCGCTAAATTATTTCCCACATGCGCCGCTGGCCCTACATCCTCGTGGTCGACGACGACGCGGACTTCCGCAGCGGCTTGCGGGTGGCCCTGGAGATGAAGGGCTACCAGGTCGAGGAGGCCGAGAACGGGGAGCAGGCGCTCTCGAAGCTGGCCGAGAAGGCGCCCCTGCTGGTGCTGCTCGACCTGCAGATGCCGGTGATGAACGGCCGCGAGATGCTGCAGCGGATGCGCGCCAACTCCGACTTGAAGGACGTGCCGGTGGTGATCATCTCGGGCTTCGGCTTCGAGTGGGAGGCGGAGCTGATGGGCGCGCAGGGATACATCGGCAAGCCGTTCGAGCCGGAAGAGCTGCAGAAGACCATCGGCAGCCTGCTTCGCCCGAAGCTGGTGAGCGTCAAGCCGCTGGCGGGGGAGAAGCAGCGCTAGTCGCGGCCGCCGGAGGCGGCTTAGCGACTACGCATGTAGCCGTTACACCCGGGTTGTGAAAGGCGTTCCAGCCCGAACGGCCTTCTCCTCGGTGGCGAGCGCGAGGATGCGCTCGGTGAACAGGTCGGCCATTCTCTTGTGGTGCGAGAGCCGCGTCTCGCCCTCGAACTGCGGCAACTCGACCGGATCGCCGAACACTGCCACCACCGTCCGCTCGCGGCGCAGGTTCGCCATCAGCTCCGCCCGGACGCTGTTGGTGAGCCCGGTGATGAAGGCCGGCACCACGTACGGCCGCGCCTTGAGGGCCAGTTCCCCCGCGCCGGGTTGCGCCGGCAGGAGCGTGTACGGATCGTCGGTCTTGTTGCGCGTTCCCTCCGGATGGAAGCCGACCAGTTGCCCCGGCGTGCGCATCTTCTCGATCAAGATGGCGAGGGAGTGCTTGTTGAAGGGCATCTTCTCCGCCGCGCGGAAGAAGGGCGGGAACATGGTGCCGCCCGACATCGCGGTGCAGATGAGCAGACCGAGCGGGCCCTCGTAGAAGAAGTTCGCGCGCACCGGAAAGCTGAGGCGCTGCGTGAGGCCGCCGCGCCGCCAGAGGATCCAGCCGAGCACGAAGAGGTCGAAGAAGGTGCGGTGGTTCGCGACCAGCAGGACGCGCGCGTCCGCGGGCAGCGCGATGACGCGCTCGAGGCCGCGCACCTCCAGCCGCCCGCTGACGACGTGGCCGACGAAGGGGATGAGCACGAACCGTTGCCAGAGGTGGCCGAGCCAACGGCCGGAGCCCTCGTTCCAGAAGCGCATGGTGCGGAAGGCGAACCGCTCGAACCGGGTCAGCACTTGGTAAGGCGGCGATTCCATCTGGGTACTGTAGAGGAGATCCTCGCCGCATTCACGGCGGCGATCAGACCTAGAAGCCGGGGACCAGCTTGGAGATGATCTCCTTCATGATCTCCGAGGTGCCGCCGCCGATGGTGAGCAGGCGCGCGTCGCGGAACGCGCGGGCCACCGGCGTCTCGACCACGTACCCCATGCCGCCGTGGAACTGCTGGCAGTCGTAGACCACCTTCTGCATCAGGTCGCTGGCGAAGAGCTTGGCCATGCTGATCTCCTTCACCGCGGGCTCGCGCCGGTTGAAGAGATCGCAGGCTCGATAGGTGAGCCAGCGCGCCGCCTCGATGCCGGTGAGGTGCTCTACGAACTTGTGCTTCCAGACCTGGTGCTTGATCAGAGGCTTGCCGAAGGCGTCGCGCTCGTTGCCGTAGCGGAGCGATTCCTCGACCAGCTGCTGCATTCCCGAGACTGCGCCCAGGGCCGCGACCAGGCGCTCGCCCTGGAAGTTGGTCATCACGTGGTAGAAACCCTGGTTCTCTTCGCCCAGGAGGTAGCGGGCGGGGATCTTGCAATCCTCGAAGAAGAGCAGCGCGGTGTCGCTGGCGAGATTACCGATCTTCGATAATTTCTTGCTGACCGCAAAGCCCTTCACGTCGGTGGGGAAGGTCACCAGCGAGATCCCGCCGTAGCCCGGCCCGCCGGTGCGCACCGCCATGGTGATGAAGTCCGCGCGGCTGCCGTTGGTGATCCACATCTTGGCGCCGTTGATGAGGTAGTCGTCGCCCACGCGGCGCGCGGTGGTCTTGATGTTGGCGACGTCGCTGCCCGCGTCCGGCTCACTGATGCCGAGCGCCGCGATCTTCTCGCCTGCCAGCGCCGGCGCGAGGAACTCCTTCTTCTGCTCCGGCGTGCCGATCTCGTTGATGATCGGCGTCGCCATCTGCGACTGCACCAGGACCGCCATGCTGACGCCGGCGTTGTGCGCGTGGACCAGCTCTTCGGCGAGCACGGCGACGAACCAGTAGTCGCCGGCGGCGCCGCCGACCTCTTCGGGATAATTGATGCCGAGCGCGCCGATCTCCGCCAGGCCGGTGAAGACCTCGCGCGGGAAGATGCCGGCCTCGTCCCACTCCAGGGCGTGCGGGGCAAGCTCGCGCTCGACGTAGTCGCGCAGCGTGCGGCGGAACATCTCGTGCTCGGGGGTGAAGGGCGCCTCGATGGCCATGGCTCGAGCCTCGCTGAATGAGCCCTCATTCATAACACGGCGCCCAGCGCCGCGCCTGCGATCAAAGCCGACCACGCCAGCGACGAGGCGATGGGCCGCTCCATCTCGCCCGCGCCTCGCGCGACCGCCGCGGGAATGGCGGCGAACATAACCCCCATTCCGAAGACGCTCAGCGGCCAGAAGGAGAGATAGAACCCAACCGCCGCACACCCAGTCGCCGCTCGCGGTAGCGTGATTGCGTTGGGCATGAATCTCTCGACGCGCGCAGCGATCGCCATGCCTGCGAGCGGAACGACGATCCTCACCCAGGGCGGAATCGACCCCAACGTCTGGCGAGGAATGAAGGGGAACCCCTTCCAGAGGACAGCGCGGTCTGCGAGGACTGCGAGCGCTGCGCAGCCGAACGCAAGGCCGATCAATTTCAATCCCAACGACGACCGCATCACCGATGCGTAAGAAGCGAGCGGCCAACTCGATCGCGGCACACCGCGATCGTGCAATTCGCGGGCACCGATCGCGGCGATGAGCAGCGCCCCGACGGATAGACTGTACCAGCCGACCACGCTCGGCAGAGGATCTCCCCGAATCAAGTGCGGCGCGACAAAGCCGAGAGCTGCACCGAGGCCCTGCCCGATGTCGAGCCAGGCATAGGCGGCGGCCCGGCGCTCGACGGTGACGCTGTCGGCGACGCAGGTTGCGCAAAGATCGCCGACGGCGGGCAGCCCGGCCGCCGCGACACCAAGCGCGAAGAAGCGGTAGTCGGAGTGGAAGTACCAAACTGCCAGCAGGGTCGTGGCCCATGCGAGCAGAGGCGCGAAGAGCAGGATCAAGGCGATCGCCGGCCGTGGAAACCGTGTGCCGACCTTTGCCCAAACCGGCTTCAGCAACCGCAACCCAGCGAGAGCCAGCACTGACCAGTGTCTGTCCGCAGCCAGCCAGAACCAAGCTACGAACTCGGTCGCGCCGGCGAGAATCGACAGCCGTAGAGCGAAACGGGCCTCGTCGGCGAAGAGGTGCGGCCGGATGGGCGGCGCGGGCCGGATGGGGAACTTCGACAGCTTCGGCCCCGTCGGCGCGAACTCCTCTGGCAGCTTGTCGGGCACCGCGCCTGCGGAATAGCACAACTCTCAGAACTCTCCCCGCAGCGTCGCGCCCGACGGCGTGAGCGCGACCAGGAGGCCGCCCGCCAGCATCGCGCCAGCGCCCGTCGCGGCGAGCGCGGCAGCGCCGAGGCCTGCGTTGACGTGTGAGCCCGCGGCAGTGCCCGAGTACACCGCGACGCCCGCCCCTGCCGCGAGCAGGGCGAGGCCGCTCCCGAAAAGGACGTGCGCCGCCATCGCGCGCGGCTGCCAGACGGGCGGCGCGGCGGAGACGGCGGCGAGCGGACCCAGCGCCGCGACGGGCGCGACGACGGATGGAGCCGGAGACGCGTCGAGCAGCGCGAGCGAGCCGGCCCGCAGCGCGGCGGTCAACCGGACGGTGCGCGCGTAGGAGATCCGGACGCGCTGCTCGGCGTCGCCGACCTTCACCGCGTGGCGGCCGACCGGGAGCCGCACCGTCGCCGGCAGGAATCCGCGGTCCCGGCCGTCGACGAAAACCCGGATGGCCGCGGCGTCGGGGCGAACCTCCTCGGCGGCCACGCGCAGCTCACCCTCGCACGGCGCCGCCCCGAGCAGCTCGCAGATGCCGTGCTCCAGCGCGCCCGCCAGATCGAGCGGCCCTCCGCGCACCTCGCCGCGCGACTCGCGCAGCATCGTCCCGTCCGCCGCCACCTCGCGCAGCCGGAAGCGGTAGCCCGACTCGGAGGCGGCCACGCTGGCGCTGATCATCGCCTCCAGACCGGCATGCCGCGCCGCCGCCGCGAGGCAGGGCGGTTCGTCCGCGCCGCAGGCGCTGTGCGCCACCAGGTCGAACGCCCGCACACCCGGCAGAGCCGCCGCGCCCTCGTGGATCTGCGCCGCCAGGCGGCCTTCGAGCTGCTCCTGCCCGTCGGGCAGCGAGAGCGGATAGAGCCCGATGCGGCCGGGCGCGCCGAGGGCGGCGGAGGAGAAGAAGAGGACCGCGAGGGCGACGAAGAAGGTGCGCATGGCGGCGATGCTCCGCCTACCCGCGGTTCCGTCAACTTTTCGCGCGCCGCAAGCAGGCAGGCGGCAGCGGGCAGCGGTCGCCGGAGCGCCATGAGTTGTTGGGGCGGCGCGGCCTCCTGACGTAGAGTTGCTCCAGTGGAAAACGCTCGTGCCAGCTTCGCCGCGATGACGGCATGTGCGCACTGCGGCGCACCGTTCACGCCGGTGGTGATCGGCCAGACCCTCTGCGACAGGTGCCAGGGGCTCACGCACCCGGAGCCGGCCTCGCCGCTGCAGCAGGCGGAGATCGCCGGCTACATGCTTCTGCACGAGCTGGGCGCGGGCCGCTTCTCGCACTCCTGGCTGGGCGAGGACGCGCAGGGGCAGGCGGTGGTGCTCAAGCTCTTGCGCCGCTACGCGCCCGACCCGAACGCGGTGCAGCGCTTCCTCGCCGAGGCGCAGCGCCTCGCCGGGGCGCAAGAGCTGGACCATCCCAACCTGGCGCGGCCGATCACCGCGGGCGTGCACCTCGTCTCCGCCTTCTTCCTCGTCTACCAGACCGGCGGCGAGCAGACGCTCGCCGACGAGCTGCGCTCACGCGGCCGCGTGCTGCCGGCCCGCGCGCTCGAGCTCTGCGCGCAGCTTTGCGAGAGCCTCGCGGCGGCGCACGCGCTGGGGGTCTTCCATCTCGACCTGAAGCCGGCCAACGTCGGCCTCACCAAGGCGGCGGACAGCACCGAGCAGGCGGTGGTGCTCGACCTCGTCACCGCCCACCTGCTCGCGAAAGCGGGGATCCACGCGGGCCGCCTGCCGCTGATGGGCGCGACCGCCGACGAGTTGCTCAAGGCGCACCGCGATCAGCCGGCGCTGCGGCTGCGCGACGTGGGCCGCAGGATGCACGACGACCTCGAGGCGCTGCTCGCGTGCCTGCTCGCCAAGGACCCCGCGCACCGGTTCGGCAGCGCCGACGAGGCGGCGGCGATGATGCGCGCCATCATCCCCATCGCGGCCACGGCCCCGATGGAGGACGAGTCCTACGGTTTCGAAGACCCGGTGCCGGTGGTAGAGGCGCCCCGGCCCGAGCCTGAGATCGCGCATGCGCCGCCGCAGATGCTGCCGCCCGCGTTCGATCCGGCGCTCGTGCGGGCGATGATGGGCGAGGTGCCCGCGCCGCCCGAGGAGAGGCCGCCGGGAATCCCCAAGTGGGCGGCGTTCGTGCCGCCGCGCTGGTGGCCGCTGGCCGCCGGAGTGGGGGCGGTGGCGGCGATCACGGTGGTGACCCTGTCGCTCGCGCGGCGGCCTGCTCCATCGAAACCCGCCGTGGCGAAGGCGCAGGCGGCCGCTCCCTCGCCGGGCACCGCGGCCCCTGCTGGCGTCGTCAAGTCCGTCGTGTCCGCGGCGGTCGCCGAGGCGATGAAGCGCGAGCCCGCCGAGGATACGACCAGGCTGGGCCAGCACTCGGCCCCGGAAGCGCCGGCTCCGCAGCGCAAGACCGCGCCGGCGCCGAGCCGCTGGAGCAAGCAGTTCGCCACCGCGCAGAAGGCGCTCTGGACCGGAAAGCCCGCAAGCGCCGAGAGCGTGCTCCGGAAGCTGCTCCGCAAGCATCTTTCTCGCCGCGACCAAGCGCGCGCCGCCAAGATGATGGGCGACGCCGAGGCGAAGAAGGGCAACAAGGCCACCGCCGCGGGCTGGTACAAGAAGGCGCTCAAGCTCTCCGACGATCCCGACGACCGCGCCCGCGTCGAGAAGCTGCTGCGTTAGCGTGAGTTGACTCTTTTCAGTTGGGGGGTCAAGGGGGGAGCGAGCTCCCCCCTTGTGGAGGCGCGGAGCGCCGGATCGACCACGCTCCCGCCAAGGCACACGGGTCAACTCAAGCGAATGGTGGGGACCGAGCTAAGCCGGCTCGCCCGGAGTCACTCGCGCCGGGTCGGTGGGAAACTTCGCGAACTCGTCGATCAGCGCCGCACAGAACGAGACCACCGCCTTCTGGTTGGAGACGAAGCGGTAGAGCGCGAGGTCCGCGCCGCGCTCGCCCGAGACGCCGCCCAGCGGCTCAAGTACATTCAGTAGATCAATCCCCACCTCCACCAGGAACGCCTCTGGTCCGCCGATGAAGCGCAGCCCGATGGCGGGATCGACGGTCGCCTCCAGCGCCGCCAGCTCCAGCTTGCCGTCGAGCAGCTCTTCGAGAGCCTGCAGGAACTGGATCAGGTCCATGTCCAGAAGCGTCGCCTTGGGCACCTCGAGCAGCGGCGCGAAGTCGTGGCGATCGTGGAGGTAGCGGTCGACCGAGACGCGCATCTCCAACGACGCGGGCGCGCGCAGGCCGTCCGACAGCCGGCGGACGAGCTCGATGCGCACCCGCAAGTTCGAAGTCTGGTTGAGCAGCACCGCCATGGCCCGCCATGTTACATGACGCGGCTTCATGCGCCGCCTGCGACCTCTGCTGCTGCCGACGATCTCCGGCGTGCTCTACTTCCTGAGCTGGATCGGCTTCGGCTTCTGGCCGTTGGCGTTCGTCTGCTTCTTGCCGCTGCTCTGGTCGCTGCGGGACGCCTCGCCCAAGCAGGCGCTCTGGCGCGGCTGGTGGATGGGATTCGTCACCCACCTCGGCGGCTACACCTGGATCATGCACACGCTCACCGTCTTCGCCTTCGCGCCGCTGCCGCTCGCCGCCGCAGGGTACCTGGCGATCTGCGCGGCGCAGGGTCTGCTCTTCGGCGCGATGTCGCTGGGCCTGCGCTGGCTCTGGCTGCGGACGAACTGGCCGGCCACCGCGCTCCTGCCCCTGGCGCTCGTTGCCGCCGAGTTCGTCTATCCGCTCCTCTTCCAGAGCTACACCGGCGTCGCGCTGGTGCCGGTCCTGCCGCTGGTGCAAATCGCGGACCTGGGCGGGCCACTCCTGCTCTCCGCCTTCCAGGCGCTGGTGAACGGCGCGCTCTTCGACTCCTTCCTCGCCTGGCGCGAGTCGCGGCGCCCGCCGTACTGGCCGATGGCCGCTTCTCTGATCGCGGTCCTGGCGTCGAGCGCGTACGGCTTCTCGCGCCTCTTGCACGTCGACGATCTGCAGCGCGCCGCCGAGCACATTCCCATCGGCATCGCGCAGCCGAACGTCGGCGAGATCGAGTTGCACGAGAATCCCTACGCCTCGGTGCGCACGCTCTGGGACGAGACGGCGGAGCTGAGCGCCCGCGGCGCGCGGCTGGTCATCTGGCCGGAGGTGGGCTTCAACATCCGCCCGGTGCGCGACGGCCAGGTCGACGGCAGCGCCATCCAGGGCGGCGTGCCGGTGGCGCTGATCGCCGGCGTCGAGCGGGTCTCCCAAAAGGACATCTGGAACAGCGCCGTCGTCGTCGACGAGAACGCCCGCATCGGCGACCACTACGACAAGATCCAGCTGCTCGCGTTCGGCGAATACATCCCCTTTGGCGAGTGGTTTCCCAAGCTCTACCAGTGGTCGCCGCTCGCCTCCCACCTCTCGCGCGGCACCACCACGCGTCCGTTGCACTGGCACGGCTACCGGTTCGCGACCTTCATCTGCTACGAGGACATCCTGCCGGGCATCGTCCGCGCCACCATGCGCGACCACGGCGACGGCCGCGCCCACGCGATGGTCAACCTGACCAACGACTCCTGGTACGGCGCGGGCCACGAGCAGGAGCAACACCTCCAGCTGGCGGCGGTGCGGTCGATCGAGCACCGGCGCTGGCTGTTGCGCGCCACCAGCACCGGCATCAGCGCCTTCGTCGACGCGACCGGGAAGGTGGTGCAGCGCATCGGGCGCAACCAGCGCGGCGTGGCGCTGCGCGAGGTGCCGATGATGTCCGGCACCACCGTCTACGAGGTGGTCGGCGACTGGCCGGGTTGGGCCGCGCTCGCGGCCTTCGGGGTGGTGGCGCTGTGGAAGCGAAAACGCTGAGCCTTCGGGGCCGCGCCGCGGTCGCGCTGGTGGCCGCGGCGGCGGCGGGCGCGCTCTGGCACGCGCTGTGGGTCTCGACGGTCAACGACGACGCCGGGATCGCGCTCGCGTACGCGCGAAACCTCGCCTCGGGGGAAGGGCTGCGGCTGACGGCGCTGTCGCCCCGGGTGGAGGCGTACTCGGATCCGCTCTGGGTGCTGTGGCTCGCGCTCGGGTACGCGGTGCACCTGGGCAGCGCGGCGTTCGCGAAGTGGAGCGGCGCGCTCTGCGCGGCAGCGGCGGTGCTGCTCATCGGCTTGGTGCCCTCGCGGGCCGAAGGACGTGAGCCGCGCCCAACCGACGCGGTCGCGCCGCTCGTGCTCGCTTTCGATACTACGTATAACTTCTGGGCCGGCGCGGGGCTCGAGAGCGGAGCTTTCGCACTGGCGCTGTCGGCGACGATGCTGCTGCTCGCCTCGGGCAACTTCTGGAGCGCCATCTCCGCCGGCCTGCTCTGCGTGCTCCGGCCCGAAGGTCCGCTCTACGCAGGTGCGTTTGCGTTTGTGTTTGCGTTTGGGTTTGGAGGAAGCGCGGGAGGGAAACGGCGCGAGGCCCGAGGCCTGAAGCCTGAGGCCGGCCGCGCAGCGGCCCAATCTTCCCCCGCCGCCTCGGGGGTGGGTGGGGACCTATCACGACGGTCTGACGTCGTGGGCTGGCTCGCGCTCACTGCCGTTCCCTTCCTTCTCTGGCTCGCCTTCCGCCGCGCCTACTACGGAGAGTGGCTCCCCAACTCCTTCTTCGCCAAGCGACACTGGGACTACGGCGGCTTCTGGTACCTGAACGACTGGTTCCTGCAGGACCCATGGCACTGGGCGCTCTACCTGGCGCCGCTCGCGCTCGTCGCCCGCCGCACGCGCCGCGCCGCCCTGCTCGCCGCTGCTCCCTGCGCGGCCGCCGTCGCCTTCATCCTCTTCTCCCGCGGCGACTGGATGTCCGAGCATCGCTTCGCCGCCCACGCGCTGCCGGCGGCCGCGCTCGCCGCCGGCCTGGTTCCCG
>WNFI01142813.1_pt1 | contig 21465 bp, 14 predicted proteins | sample 5400471 | NCBI WGS metagenome assembly WNFI01 (sample SAMN13153348, study PRJNA577476) | soil metagenome | isolation source: 100 cm saprolite on Douglas fir-dominated hillslope | place: USA:California | collected 2013-09-17
TCCGCGGTCTTCCGCGACCGCAACCTCGCGGTCATCCTGCTGCTCGGTTTTTCCTCGGGCCTGCCGATCGCGCTCAGCGGTTCGACGCTGCAGGCCTGGCTCACGGTCGAGGGCGTCGATCTCACCACCATCGGCATGATCACGCTGGCGGGCGTGCCCTACACGTGGAAGTTCCTCTGGGCTCCGCTCATGGACCGTTATGTGCCGCCCTTCCTCGGGCGCCGGCGCGGCTGGATGGCGATCACGCAGATCGCGGTGGCGTTGGGCGTGGCGGCGATGGCGTTCTCGTCGCCGCGCACGGACATCACCTTCCTCGCCTCGCTGGCGTTGTTCGTCGCCTTCGCTTCGGCCTCGCAGGACATCGTGATCGACGCTTATCGCACCGACATCGCCGCAGCCGGGCAGCGTGGCCTTGCCGCGGCGCTGAACGTCGTGGGCTACCGTATCGCGATGCTGGTCTCGGGCGCGCTCGCGCTGGTGCTGGCCGCCGGCTCCGGATGGCTGGGTGGCATCGGCTGGGAGAAAACCTATCTGCTGATGTCGGCCCTGATGGGCGTGGGCCTCATCGCGACGCTGTGGGGGCGCGAGCCCGTGTTCGCCGAGCGCCAGCCGCAGACCCTGCGCGCGGCGGTGGTCGAGCCGCTGCGCGAGTTCTTCTCCCGGCGGGGGGCATGGGTCATGCTCGCGATCATCGTCCTCTACAAGCTCGGCGACGCCTTCGCATTGTCGCTCTCCACCGCGTTCCTCATTCGCGGGGCCGGCTTTTCGCCCGACGACGTGGGCTACGTGAACAAGGGCATGGGCCTCGCCGCCACGCTCATCGGCGTCGTGTTCGGTGGCGCCTGGATGGTGCGGCTCGGCCTGTACCGCTCGCTCATGGTGTTCGGAATCCTGCAGGCGATCTCGAATCTGACTTACATGTGGCTCGCGGTGGCCGGCAAGAGCTATCCCCTGCTGATCCTTGCGGTCGGGTTCGACAATGTCGCCGGCGGCATGGGCACCGTCGCGTTCGTGGCGCTCCTCATGGCGCTCTGCGACCACCGCTTCACGGCGACGCAATACGCGCTCCTCTCGGCGCTCGCCTCCTTCGGGCGCGTGTACGTGGGGCCCGCGGCGGGCTACGCCACCGATCCGCATTACCTGGGCCTCGGATGGCCCGTGTTCTTCTTCCTGACCTTCGTGATCGCGCTCCCGGGACTCGCCCTCCTCGCAGGCAAGCGCGACGCCATCGAGGCGCTCGACCGCAAGTAACATAGGAATCGCCATGCCGAAGCCAACCATGTCGCTCACCAGCGCCCTCGTGCCGCTCGACAGGACCTTGCCGGCGGACCTCGCCGCCGCCGTCGGCGCCGTCGTCGCGCGCCACGCCTACCTCGACTGGCTGCTGGGCCAGGTGATGTACAGCCTGATGGAGATCTCCATCAAGCAGGGGCGCGTGATCATGAAGCTGCCGCGCCCGCGCGTCTACATCGCCGCGGTGAAGGAGCTTTTCGAGTTCCACGGGCTCGAGACGAGATTCGATTTCGAGGCCCTCGCGAAGAAGCTCGAGGCGGCCGACCGCGCGCGCCGCGAGCTCACGCGCTCGGTGTACATGCGCGATACGGACAGCAAGGGTTCGCGCATCCTCCTCGCGCGGAGCCACTGGGATCCGGGCCCCGGGGGCGAGCTGCAGCCCGAGCTGGAGGAGCTCGACCGCAACCTCCTGGCCGCCAAGCGCAAGGTCGTCGACGAGGCGGTGAGAAGCGCGCAGAAGCTCCAGGGCGTCACCGACAAGCTCCTGCGCAAGCGCCACCGCGAGCGCCGTTCGCGTCCGGCCCTGAACCGGCGGCGCGCCTAGGGCTTCCTGCGGAAGCGGAATACGCCGAGGCTTCCGAAGAGGTTGGGCATGAAGGTCCGGGTGCGGCCCTCGTGCAGCACGCGCTCGTCGAGGATCTCGGCGCCCACCTTCACGCACAGGTCCTCGAAGTCCTTCACCGTGCACAGGTGGATGTTGGGCGTGTCGAAGTTGGGGAAGGTCACGATGCCCTCGCGCCCGACGCGCAGCATCTCGGTCAGTACGCTCTCGGCGTTCCTCATGGCCTGCAGCGTCTGCGACAGGATCACGAAGTCGAAGGCACCATCCTCGAAGTTGGCGAGCCCGCTCTCGATGTCCATCTGGATGACGGCCACGCCGTTCTTCACGCTCGCCAGCACGTTGGCGTCGTCGATCTCGATGCCGTAGCCGGTGGCCGCGTTGGTGGCCGCGAGCCCGGCGAGAAGCACGCCGTCGCCGCAGCCCAGGTCGAGCACGCGGGAGCGCTCCGGGATCCACGAGGCGATGAGCTCGTAGTCGTAGCGTTGCATCATTCCCCCGACCTCTCGCTGCCCGCGTAGCCGCGCATCTCCGCCAGCTCGCTCGCGGCGAGCACGAGCGGCGTCTTGCGGGGGCCGGCGCCGATCTCGGCGGCGATGTTGTCCACGTAGGAGGCGATAAGCTGGTGGTAGTGCGGATTGTCGAGGAGAAAGGCGTCGTGGCCGTGGGGCGCATCGATCTCGGCGTAGGTGACCGCCTTGTTGGAAGCGACCAGCGCCTTCACGATCTCGCGCGAGCGCTCCGGCGGGAAGCGCCAGTCGCTCTTGAAGGACGCCACGAGGAAGCCGGCCTTCGCGGCGGACAGAGCGCGCGCGAGATTCCCACCCGCTTCCTTCGCCGGGTCGAAGTAGTCGAGCGCCTTCGTCATCAACAGGTAGGTATTGGCGTCGAACACCTGCGCGAACTTGTCGCCCTGGTAGCGCAGGTACGACTCGATCTCGAACTCCACGTCGTAGTTGAAGCCGTACTCGGTGCGCTTCAGCACCCGCCCGAACTTCTCCATGAGGAGGTCTTCGGAGAGGTAGGTGATGTGGCCGAGCATGCGCGCGAGCTTCAATCCGCGCGCGGGGACCGCGTTGTGCGCGTAGAAGTTGCCGCCGTGGAAATCGGGGTCGGAGACGATCGCCTGGCGGGCGACGTCGTTGAAGGCGATGTTCTGCGTCGACAGGCGCGAGGCCGCGGCGATCACGAACGCGTGGCGGATGCGATCCGGAAAGGAGAGCGTCCACTGCATCGCCTGCATGCCGCCCAGCGAGCCGCCGATGGCGCCGGCCAGCCGGTCGATGCCGAGGCGGTCCATGAGCCGCGCCTGGGAGGCGACCCAGTCTTCGCACGTCACCAGCGGAAAGCTCGCGCCGTAGGGCTTGCCGGTGGCGCGGTCGATGGAGCCGGGGCCGGTCGAGCCGTGGCAGCCGCCGATGTTGTTCACGCCGATCACGAAGAAGCGCTCGGTGTCGATCGGTTTGCCGGGGCCGATCAGGTTGTCCCACCAGCCGACCTTGGCCGGGTCGTCGGCGTAGAACCCGGCGACATGGTGGCTTCCGGAGAGCGCGTGGCATACGAGGACGGCGTTGGAGCGATCGGCGTTGAGAGTCCCGTAGGTTTCGTAGACGAGCTCGTACGAGGCGAGGGTTTTCCCCGCCTTGAGGATGAGGGGCTCGAGGAAGCCGGCGCGCTGCGCCACTGCGGCTCCCACCGAGCGCGGATCGATATCGCTCATGAGAATGAAAAAACCCGACGGACCTAAAGGTCGTGTCGGGTTCTTGGGGCGCCGCCACTCGCTTTAGCCGTATTTATTGAGCGCCCGCAAGCTGAGTCAAATCGGCGCTGGAAGTGAATTCTACTCGTTTCGTCCGTTCGCAGGTAGTCTCGCGCCCATGCGCGCTTTCATCGCGAGCCTGCTGCTCCATGCGTGCCTGCCGTGCGCCGGCGCCGAGGCAAGCAGCTACGCCGTTCTTTCGATCATCGGCGACCGCCTGCTGGTCGCCGGCCCCAGGCCCATGGTGGGCAAGCCGCCCGATCCGGTCTTCATCGAGTTGAACGACCCGGCGTTCGACGCCGCGGTGCTGCGCGCGGTGAATTCCGCGGTGGCGGGCATCGAGCCCGGCGCGAAGACCAGCCTCCTGCTGCCGCGCAGTCCCGCGCTTTTCGCCGCGCAGCGCGACGCGCTCGCGCGGTCCGGCGAGCCGCAGGCGCTGGTCGACGCGGTGAAGCCGCTGATCGGCAAGGTGCCAGGCACGCACCTGATCCTCGTGTCGAAGCTTCGCCACGAGCCGCGCCTGCGCTTCGCAGACAACTATTTCGAGGCGAGCGGCCGGCTCGAAGGCGCCGGCTTCTACGTGGACGGCGCGAAGCGCGTTCGACGAACGACCGATGGACAAGTCGCCTACGGCTTTCTCGGACTGTTCGCGTACCTGCGCGTGGCGCTCGTGGACCTTTCGACATGGCGAGTCGTGCGCGACGAAGAGGTCGTCGCTTCCGCCACGCACCGCGAGCCCGACAAGGATCCGTGGGATTCGATGACGGCCGAGGACAAGGTGCGAGTCCTGAAGGGTCTCATCGATCACGAGGTTTCCGCCGCCGTGGGCAGGGTGCTCGCTCCGCGCTAGGCCTTTGGAAGATAGAGGAACTATCTTTTGAAAGTACCTTTGGTGTGCATCTTTTGTTACAAAAGCGCACAGACTCGCGGGAATAAAAACAACAACACAAAAAAACCGTTCCTCTACCGCCATGGAAGCCGATCCCAAAATGCGTACATTCGCCGTGAAGAAGCTCACGTTGCTGTTGCTTGCGACGTTCGCCACCACCGCCGTGGCCCAGCAGACCCGCACCAAGGACGAAGAGGAGCGGGACAAGGCCGAAAAGATGGAGACCATCACCGTCACCACCGGCGCACGCTCGCCGAAGGCGGTCGACAAGATCCCGGGCGCGGTGACCATCATCACCAAGGAGGAGCTCGCCCACACGCTGGCGATCACCGACGACGCCACCGCGGTGCTTGCGCGCACGGTTCCCGGCTACGCGGAATCGTCCCAGGCGATGAGCAACACCGGCGAGACGCTGCGCGGGCGCACGGCGCTGCGCCTGTTCGACGGGATCCCGCAGACCTCGCCCTTGCGCGAGGGCAACCGCTCGGGGACCTTCACCGACATGGGCTTGATCGGGCGCATCGAGGTGATCAACGGCCCGTCGGCTTCCGAAGGCATCGGCGCTTCCGGCGGCATCATCAACTACATCTCGAAGGTCCCGACCAAACCGGGCACCGAGGTGAATGTCACCTCGCGCTACACCACGCAGTTCCACGACGACAGCGGCGGGTGGAAATTCGGCGTCGACGTGGCGCGCAAGGAAGAGATGTACGACCTCCTCATCGCCGCCTCCTTCATCGAGCGCGGCATGACCTACGACGCGAACGGCCGCAGGATCGGATTGAACACCAGCGGCTCGCTCGCCGACTCCGAATCGAAGAACCTGTTCGTGAAGGGCGGCGTCAATTTCGGCGCCAACAATTCGCAGCGCATCCAGGCGGAGATCAGCCGTTTCCACATCGTCGGCAAGGGCAAGTACCACCTGGTCGACGGCGACCGCGACACGGGCGTCACCAACACCTCGGAGCTGGGCGCTCCGCTCGGCGCCAAGACCGAGTTCAACGAGTTCAACCAGGGCGCGATCCAGTACACGAACGAGGACCTCTTCGGCGGCACGCTCAATGTCCACGTGTACAAGGCAAGCCAGTCGATGCGCTTCGTGACGGAGAACGGCGCCGACCGCCAGGATCCGCTCATCGCGCCGCTCGGCACCCTCATCGACCAGTCGGAGATCGACTCGCAGAAGCGCGGCGTGAGGAGTGCCTTCACGCGCCCGGACTTCCTCACGCGCGGATTGGAGCTGCGCGCCGGACTCGACCTGGTGGAAGACGAGTCGCAGCAGCAGCTGGCACTGACGGGGCGCCTGTGGGTGCCGCCGATGCTCTACCGCAGCAAGGCGCCGTGGGCCCAGCTTTCCTACGACGTCGGGCCGCTCACGGTCTCGGGCGGCTTCCGCCGCGAGGACGGCGAGCTCACCGTGGACAGCTACACGACCACCTACTTCAGGAACCGCGTGTTCGTGCAGGGCGGCAAGCTCGACTACGTCGCCAACCTGCCGAACTACGGCGTGGTGTGGCACCTGCCGCAGAATCTTTCCGTGTTCGCCGCGTACGGCAAGGGCTTCAGCCTGCCCAACGTCGGCATTCCGCTGCGCAACGTGAACTACCCCGGCCAGAGCGTGGCGGGCATCCTCGACCTGCAGGCCGTGATCGTCGACAACAAGGAGGTCGGGTTCAACTGGCGCGGCGAGCGCGCGAGCTTCAGCGCGTCGTACTACGACTCCAAGTCGGCCCTCGGCGTGTCGCTCGCGATCGATCCCGTGACCAACGACTTCATCATGCGTCGCCTGCCGATCCGCATCAAGGGCTTCGAGGCCACCGGCGAGTACAAGCTCGCGCGCGACCTCAAAGTCTCGGCGCTCTACTCGCGCATTCGCGGCAAGACGGTGAACGTCGAGGGCGGCCCGCTGGACCGCGAGATGGGCGTCCTCGACATCAATCCCGACAAGTTCGGCGCCAACGTGACCTGGAGGTTCTGGGACCGCGCCGACGTTTCGGTGGGCTCGACCACGCTCTTCAACCGCGACATCAACGTCGGCAAGAGCGGCGAGGAGCATACGCGCGGCTACACGCTGGTGGACGCTACGGCGAGCTACGACCTGCGCAAGTACGGGCGCCTCACGCTCGGCGTGGAAAACGTCACCAACAAGTTCTACATCCTGAGCTGGTCCCAGGTCGTCGGATTCCGCAACTACTGGGCCGGCCGTGGACGCGTGGTCTCCCTCACCCACACGCTCACGTTCTGATTTCCGAGTTCACCGTTGGGAGCCTCCATCGGCCGTCCCCGCCCCCGGGACGGCTGATTTTTTAGCGGACCATGAAACCGACCGCATTGCTTGCCTGCGCGGGAGCGCTGTTCTACTACGCGGGCGCTTGCGCCTCGTCCCCATTGCCGCGATCCACGCCGGGCGCCGAGGGGATCGCGCCCGCTCGCCTGAAATTCATGAACGACTTCATCCGCGGCGCAACTGCCACGCGGCAATACCTGGGCGCCGTCACCCTCGTTGCCCGCAATGGGAAGATCGTGGACTGGCGTGCCTATGGCTATCGCGATGCCGGACGTTCTTCGCCGATGAAGCGAGACTCGATCTTCCGCATCTACTCGATGACGAAGACGGTGCTCGCGGTGGCCGTGTTGATGCTGGTCGAGGAAGAAAGGATCGCCTCGCTGGACGATCCCGTGGGCCGGTACCTGCACGAATTCAAGGACCGGGCCGTCACCGTCCGCCAGCTCCTTACGCACACGTCGGGATTTGCCCCGGCGGATGAATCGCTGGAGAAATCCGCGAACCTGAAGGCTTACAGCGAGGCTGCCGCACGCATGCCGTCAATGAATCGCGCCGGCGCGCGTTTCGACTACAGCAGCGTCAACGCCGAAGTTGCCAGCCGGCTCGTCGAAGTCACCTCGGGCCTTTCCTTCGACGCCTTCCTCGCGCGCAGGATCTTCGCGCCTTTGCGCATGTCCGATACGGGCTTCGCCGTGCCGGCGGGAAAGAGGTCGCGAATCGCCGACATGACCGCCACCGACCGCCAGGGGCGCCTCGTGCTCTGGCCGGTCGAGGAGTCGAAGCGCCCGGGCGACTCGATGCGGCCGTACACGAGCGGTGCGGGGGGTCTCTACTCGACCGCGGGCGACTTCGCGCGCTTCTCGCAGATGCTTCTCGACGGCGGCCACCTTGACGGCGTGAATATACTTGGCCGCAAGTCCATCGACATGATGATGACGAATCAGCTGAGCCATTTCACCCCCCCGGTAAGCCAGTTCAAGGAAGGGTTCGGCCTCGGTGGCTTCGTGAATCTCGATGACCCCGAGCGTGAGCGTCCCGGTTCGGCCGGGGCGTTCGGGTGGTCGGGAGCCGGTGCAACCTATTACATGGTCGATCCCGCAAAGGGGCTCGTCGCCATCCTCCTCATCCAGCACATTCCCCGGGACTTGGGTCGCGATCCGCCGAAGATCAGCTCCGGGTTCTACAATCTCGTCTACCAATCCCTGGTGAAGTGATGATCCTCGTCGCGGGCTCCGCCAATCTCGACTTCGTGGTGCGCGCACCGCGCATTCCGGCGCCGGGCGAGACCGTGCTGGGGCGCGACTTCCAGACGTTTCCCGGCGGCAAGGGCGCGAACCAGGCGATCGCCAGCGCGCGCGCCGGCGCGGCGCCCACGGCGATGCTGCTCGCGCTCGGCAACGATACGTTCGCGGCTCCGCTCGAGGCCTCCCTCAAGGCGGCGGGCGTGCGCGTTCACATCGTGCGCTCCGAGGATGAGCCCACCGGGACGGCGTTCATCTGCGTCGCGGACGACGCGCAGAACGCGATCACCGTGGCGCCCGGCGCCAACAACGTGCTGCGCGATTTCCACCTGCCGCCGCTCGATGGATTCACGCACCTCCTCCTCCAGCTCGAGACTCCGCTCGCGACGGTCAAGGCGTACGCGCTCGCGGCTCGCGCGCGCGGCGTGAAGGTGGTGCTGAACGCCGCTCCCGCGCAGAAGCTGCCGCGCGCGCTGCTCGCGATGGTCGACATCCTCATCGTGAACGAGGGCGAGCTCGGCATCGTGTGCTCCCACAAGGGGACGACGGCGCAGTGCCTGGCGCGCATCGAGGTGCCATGCGTGGTGGTGACGCTGGGCGAGCGCGGCTGCTGCGCGCGCATCGACGGCAGGATGGTGAGCCAGGAAGGGTTCACGGTGAAGGCGGTCGACACCACCGCGGCGGGCGACACGTTCTGCGGCGTGTTGGTCGCGGCGCTCGGGCGGCGCCTCGCCTTCGCGCAAGCGCTGCGCCAGGCGAGCGCGGCCGCGGCGCTCGCCTGCACGCGCCTGGGCGCGCAGTCGAGCATCCCGACTCACGCCGAAGTGAACAAGTTCCTGCAGAAGCTGGCGGCGACCTCTCCATGAGCCGCAAGGATGCGAAGAAGCTCGGGCCGGCCGAGAAGGCGCCGATCGCGCAATACGGCGAATACGCCCTGCCGCACACGGTGGGCCAGCACCTGCCCACGCCGGGCAGGGCGCCGGGCTGGCCGATGGCCAACATCGGCCAGTGGCGCATCGACGTGAATGCCGCGGTCCCCGTGTGGCTCGAAGAGATGCGCGTGTGGCGCGCCGAGCACCTCGTGCGCATGGGCTACGACGACTCCGAGTACCGGCGCCGCGAGCTCGCCTGGTCGCAGAGAAACTTCGTGCACGTGCAGATGATGGTCGAGGACCGCTATTTCTACGACCCGCTCGCGCGCAAGTACACCGTCGACAGGTACCTCGACGATCTCGAAAGGCGCTACGGGGGGGTCGACAGCGTTCTCATCTGGTACGTGTACACCAACATCGGCATCGACGATCGCAACCAGACCGATCTCGCGCGCCACCTTCCCGGCGGGCTCGACGCTCTGAAGCGGGCGATTCGCGACTTCCATCGCCGCGGCGTGAAGGTGTTCCTGCCGACCATGGCGTGGGACAACGGTACCAAGAGCGAAGGCGTGCCCGACTGGGAAGCGGTGACGAGGCTCGCGCGCGACTTGGGCGCCGATGGCGTGAACGGCGACACGTACAACGGCGTGCCACGCGCGTTCCTCGAAGCCTCGCGCAAACTCGGCCACCCGCTCGTGTTCCAGCCCGAGTCGGTGCCCTACGCCGACGAGCAGCTCATGTGGAACCACCAGACGTGGGGCAAGACCTGGACCGAGGTCGTGCCCGCGGTGGCGAAATTGAAGTGGCTCGAGCCGCGCCACATGATCAACATCGAGAACCGCTGGGCCCGCGATCGCACCGACGACTTCCACTACATGTGGTTCAACGGCATCGGCTATGTCGCCTGGGAAAACGTGTGGGGCGTGTGGAATGGCCTCACCCCGCGGGCGGGCGAGACACTGCGGCGCCTGGCGACGGTCCTGCGCCGCTTCCCGGATCACTTCGTCGCCATGGATTGGGAGCCTTACGCGCACGCGCTGCAGCAGGGCGTCTTCGCGAGCCGCTTCGCCACGCGCGATTCGACGCTCTGGACGATCGTCAATCGCAACGAGTACGGGGTCGACGGCGAGCAGCTCGCCGTCGCGCACCACGAGGGCGCGCAATACCACGATCTGTGGAACGGCGTGAAGCTGGTACCCCGGATCGAGGACGGCACCGCGTTCATCGACGTGCCCCTCGAGGCGAAGGGCTTCGGCGCGGTGATCGCCGCGCGCAAGAAGGTCGCGCTGCCGAAGCTCGGCGGCAAACCGCTCCATTCGTTTTCCAACGAATGGCAGGCGCTCGCGCAGAAGATGGTCGAGATCAAGCCCACCCGGCCCGCCGCGAAGGCGCCGGCGGGAATGGTCACCATCCCGGCGGGCGAATTCACCTTCAAGGTGAGCGGCGTCGAGATCGAGGGTTACACGTGGAAGGGCCTCGACTTCCAGTATCCGTGGGAGCACTCGCCGCGCCGCGCCCACCTGCGCCGCATGAGGATGGGCGCGTTCCACATCGACCGCTTCCCCGTGACCCACGCCGAGTTCGGGAAATTCATCGAGGCCACGGGTTACCACCCGAAGGACGACCACAATTTCCTGCGCGACTGGGTGAGGGGCGCGCCGCGCAAGGGCTGGGAGCGCAAGCCCGTCACGTGGGTGTCGATCGAGGACGCGCGCGCATACGCGGCATGGGCGGGCAAGCGCCTGCCGCACGAGTGGGAATGGCAATACGCGGCCCAGGGCGTCGATGGGCGCCTCTACCCGTGGGGCAACGACTGGAACGTCGCCAACATGCCGGCGAAGAGCAAGGCGCGCGCGATGCCGGTGCCCGCCGACGTCGACGCGCATCCGCAGGGCGCGAGCCCGTTCGGCGTGATGGACCTCGTCGGCAACGTGTGGCAATGGACCGACGAGTTCGTCGACGAGCACACGCGCGCCGCGGCGCTGCGCGGCGGAAGCGCCTACCTGCCGCAAACCTCGCACTGGTACTTCCCACAGGCCTATCAGCTCGACCAGCACGGCAAGTACCTGCTGATGGCGCCCGCGAAGGACCGCTCCGCGGGGATCGGCTTTCGCTGCGTCGTCGATGCACGGTAGGGTCCGGGCGGCGCTCGCCCTCTGCGCCTTGCTTGGCTGCGCACCGGCGTTCGCCCGCGACGCGCCGCGCACGATCGTCCTCATCGGCGGCGAGAAGAGCGAAGGCCCCGCGCGCCACGAGTATCCCGACGGCATCCGTTTGCTCAAGGCGCTGCTCGAATCGTCGCCGGACGTGAAGGCGATCGGCGGTTTGCGCATCGACGCTTATCCCGGCGGCTGGCCGAAGGATCCCGGCGCGCTCGACAACGTCTCGACCATCGTGTGGTACTTCGACGGACTCGACCGGCACCCGCTTCTCGATGCCGCGCGCCGCGCGCGGTTCGAGAAGGCGATGCGCGGGGGCGCGGGCCTGGTCGCGCTGCATCAGTCGTCGACGGTGGCCGCGAACGACGTCGTCATCGATCCCGCGCGCTGGCTTGGCGCGGCGCGCGTCGGCATGGAGGATCGCGTCACCGACAAGGTCTCGCTCGAGGTCGCGACGCCGGACCATCCGGTCGCGCGCGGCCTCGTGGCCACGCGTTATCACGACGAGCTCTTTCCCACGTTTCGCTTCGCCGACGGCGGGCGCGGCGTGACGACGCTCCTCACGGGCGCGGTCGCGGGGAAGGCGTTTCCCGCGGCGTGGGCGTTCGAGCGCGCCGGCGGCGCCCGCTCGTTCGCGTTCAGCGGCGCCCACTACGTCCTCGCGCTCGACGAGCCCGTCATTCGCCGGATGGTGATGAACGCGATCCTCTGGACCGCGGGCCTCGACGTTCCGCAGCGCGGCGTGCGCTCCACCCTGCCCGATGCGGCGATGAGGCTCACCCAGGCCGCGCTGAAGGCGGCGTTGCCGCGCGCACCCGCCGCGCCGATCGATGCGCCGACCTTTCATCGCGATGCGCAACGCAGCGGATGGAATCCCGCGGAGACCTTGCTCACCCCGGCGCGCGTCGCGGGGGGCGCGTTCGGGCTCCTTTGGGAGTCGCCGCAACTCGACGCCGACGAGGGCGAGGCGCCCCGCCTCTACGCCTCGCCGCTCTATGTCGACCGCGTGAGGATCGGTGCCGGCACTCACAAAGGCGGCACATTTCCCGCGTTGTTCGCCGCGACCAGCACGGGCTTCGTCTATGCCATCGCGGCGTTCTCCTCGGACGCCGCGAATGCGGGCACGATTCTCTGGCGCGCGCGGCTCGGCACGCCCTGCAGGCTGGCGCCGCGGCCGCTCGACGCAATCGCCACCGGCGTCCTCTCGACACCGGTCATCGACCTCGCGCGACGGCGCATCTACGTTACGAGCTGCGTGGCGGGCAAGAGCTGGCAGGCCTTCGCCCTCGACATCGCAAGTGGCGCGCTCATTGCCGGCTGGCCCGTGGCGCTCGATGAGACGACCTTCAACGCGCTCAACCGGAATGCGGGAAGCGCTCCGCCGGCGGCGCGCGCGATCGACTACCGATTGCAGCGCGCAGCGCTCAACCTGAGCCCCGATGGCGGGCTCCTCTACATCGCGTTCGGCGAGAGCTCGACGGGATGGATCGTCTCGGTGGATACGGCGCGGGCCAACATCGCCAGCGCATTCGCGAGCGTCGCCAACCCCCATCGCTCGAGCGGCGGCATCTGGGGCGCGGGCGGCCCCGCGGTGGACGCGAAGGGCAACATATACGTCGTGACCGGCACCAACTACGGCGGCTACGTGGACCAGCCGGGCGATTGGGTACAGTCGGTCCTCATGCTCTCCCATTCCATCCCCGAGGGTTTCACGTTGCGTGGCACCTACACGCCGTTCAACCATTGCGAGACGGCCACCAACGACATCGACCTCGGCTCGGGCGGCGCGCTCCTTCTTCCCGACCTCGATGCGTCCGCCGCCGCGACCAGCAAGTTGATGGCGGTCGGTGGCAAGCAGGGCAATGTGTACCTCATCGATCGCGAGCGCATGCCCGGCCAGCTCGATCGCAGGCCCCCATGCGGTGCCGACGCCTCCGCCGATGCGTCGCTGCTCCCCCCGCAAAGCCAGCCGCAGTTCGGCAAGCGTGGGCCGCTCAATGTGTTCGGGCCGTACTCGGAGACCGACGGCGCGATGGACGTCGCGCGCGGGCGTTCGGTGCCGGCGTATTTCCGCGACGCGCAGGGCGCGGGCCATCTCTTCGTTACCGGCAACACGCGCAGGCAGCAGGGTTCGGCATTCGCGGTGCCCGCCTCGCTCGCGCGCCTCGATGTGGTGACGACGCCGGGGCAGAGCGCGTACCTGCGCCTCGCGCAACTCGAGCGGGCCACGGTGCTCGAGAACCCGGGCTCGCCGGTCGTCACCAGCAATGGCTACCGGGATGCCATCGTCTGGGTGCTCGACGAGAACGCGCGCCGCAGCGCGCCGCTCGCCGGCAACAACGCGCCGCGTCCGGTGCTCTACGCCTTCGACGCGATGACCTTGAGGCTCCTCTGGAAGAGCCGTCCCGGCGCGCTCCACACCAGCGGCAAGTACAACGAGCCCGCTTTCGCGCGCGGCAGTGTGTTCGTGGGCACCGACCGCATCCAGGCGTTCGGCATGAAGCCATGAGCGTGCGGCTGAGCGGCCTCCTGGGACGCGCGCTCGAAGCGAATCGTGCGGGCCGCCTCGCGCATTTCATCACCGACGAGTCGAGCCCGGCCATCGCGCTCTTCGATCCTGCGCGCGCCGCCGGGAACCAGGAAGGCGACTGGTACGGGGAGCATGCCGGCAAATGGCTCTACGCCGCGGCGAAGGCGGCGCGGCGCACGGGCGACGCGCGGCTCCTCGCGAATGTGCGCCGCGTCGCCGACTACCTCGTGGGCGTGCAGGGTGCCGACGGCTATCTCGGCACCTACGCTGCCGAGCGCCGCTTCACCCGCAAACAACCGCCGCCGGGGAAGACCTGGGACGGCGCACCCGCGAAACGCACCTGGGACATCTGGACCCACAGCTATCTCATCCTCGGATTGCTCGAGGTGCACAAGACGGTTGTCGATTCGACGTATCTGGATGCCGCACGGCGGATCGGTGATCTGGTGTTGAAGAGCCTCACCGAGGGCGGTATCGACATCACCCAGCTAGGCAACCACCATGGCATGTCGGCGACGGTGATGCTCGATCCCGCGGTGGAGCTCTACTTCGCGACGCGGGATGAGAAATACCTCGGCCTCGCCAGGCTGATCGTGAGCCAAGCCGATGCGCGCGCCGAGCTGAAGCTCGTCTCGCAAGCGCTGGCCGGCACCGACGCATCGGAGATTGGCACCGGCAAGGCCTACCAGCTCTCGTGGAACCTGGTGGGCCTCGCCAAGCTTTACCGGGCAACGCGCGATACACGCTACCTCGAAGCGGCCACGCGGGTGTGGGAGAGCATTCGCGCGCGCCACCTGACTTTGGGCGGCGGGCCGTGGGGCGGCGTGGCGCACCGCTCGCGCGAGGTGTTCAACGCGCCCGGCGTCTTCAGCCCCTACGGCTACGTCGAGACGTGCTCGACCTTTTCATGGATCCAGCTGAATCGCGAGCTCCTCGCCATCACGGGAGAGCCGAAGTACGCCGAGGAGATCGAGCGCTCGGCCTACAACGATCTCCTGGGGGCCCAGGCGCCCAACGGCGAGGACTGGTGCTATTACTCCTATCCGAACGGCAAGCGCGTGCACACGACCTACTGGCGATGCTGCAAGTCGAGTGGCGCGATGGCCCTGGAAGAGCTGCCGGAGATTGCCTATGAGGCGAGCGGCGATCGCATCTCGGTGAATCTCTTCGGCCCGGGCGAGGCGCTCCTCGCCACCTCGCAGGGCGAGGTGCGCCTCGCGCAGGAGACCCGCTATCCGTTCGATGGCGCGATCCGCATGCGCGTCGTGCCCGCGCGCGCGGCGCGGCTTACGATCCGCGTGCGCATTCCGGCATGGGCGTCGAACGCGACGGTCGAGGCGGGCGGCGCAAGGCAATCCGCGACACCCGGCACTTACGTGGAGCTTTCCCGCGAGTGGCGGGCGAATGACCAGATCGCGCTCGACTTTCCCATGGCGCCGGTGCTGCACGAGAAGTCGAACCGCAGCGTGCAGGAGTCGGTCGCGCCCGACGGCTCGCCGGTGGCGCAGGAAGTGTCGCGTTACGACTACGTCGCGATCACGCGCGGCCCGCTGGTCTACGCCACCGACCTCATCGACGGTTTCAAGATGGAGGAAACCCTTCGCCTCGACGGCGAGCCCGCGCTCGAGATGGCCGAAGCGGCGCCGGGATTCGAGGGGCCGGCGATCCGCATGAGCCTCGGCTATCGCGAGCCGCTGGTCTTCCTTCCCTACTACGAGGCCGGCGGCCGCGAAGACGGCGCGTGGCGCCTCACGTGGATGCAGCGAGCGCCGCGTGCCCCGATGCCGCGGCCTGCGCCTCCTCCAGGAAAGACATGACGAGGCGGATGCGAATCGTGGAGCGCGTCCACAGCACGCCGACGCGGCGCGGCTCGGTGGCGCGCGGCAGCGGCAGACGCACGACGCGCAGCCCTTCGGGCCAGGGCCGCGCCCAATCGGGCACCAGCGAGACGCCCAGGCCGCGGTCGACCATCACCGCGATGGCGTTCAACGCGTTCAGCTCGAAACGCTCGCGCGGCTTGATGCCGACCGTATGCAGGTACTGGTTCACCTGATGGCCGCCCCACTGGTTGCGGTCGTAGCGGATGAAGGGCTGCGTGGCGAGCAGCTCGTGCGGATCGGCGCCCGCCATGTAGAGCTCCGGCGAGTAGCCCGGCTTGATGAACACGTTGATGAGCGGGAAACGCGCCACCATGCGCACCAGGATGTCGGGAAGGATGCCGGTCAACGCGTTGGTGCCGGCGCCGAGGCGAAGCTCCCCCGAGGTCGCCTCGTCGTTGGCGACGGTGCGCAGGTCGGCGACGTCGCGCAGGAGCTCGCGCGAGCGTTCGAGGATGCGCGTGCCGGCCTCGGTCACGCTCACCGTGCGTCCGGCGCGCGCGATGAGGGGCGCGCCGATGTCGCGCTCGAGCGTGCGGATCTGCTGCGCCACCGCCGCCGGCGTGATGTTGAGCAGGCGCGCCGCGGCTGCCATCGAGCCGCGCTCGACGACGGTCACGAATGTGGTGAGGAACTGGGTATTCATGGGCGGGAACGTGGATGAAGCTCGCCCATCTTAATATCCCCGCCGCGCTCGTGCTCCTCGCGGCGCTCGGCGCGGGCGCCGAGCCCCTCGTCTCGGTCCGGTCGAGCGCGTTGCCGCCGGTGCCGGATTCGATCGTGCGCGTGGTGTCGGTGGATGCACGGCCGCTCGCGTTCGGCTTGCACGGCGTGTGGGTCCTCGAGGAGGACCGCAGTCGCTGGACCCGCGTCGATTGGCATCCGGCGGGAGAAGTCCTCGGTGCCGCGAGCGACGGCCGCGTCGCGTTCCTATTCCTCGGCGCGCGCCACGACGGACCGGTCGAGAGGATCGAGCGAATCGTGCTCGCCGAGGGGGTTCCCGCGGTAAGCGTCCTCCCGGCGCTCCCGGTGCCGCTCGACCACGTCCACGCCGCGGTGAGAGCCGATGCGTTGCACGTCGCGGGCCTGGACGCATCGGGAACGCCTCATTTGCTTTCGGTGAGCCCACTCCTCGCGACGCCGTCGTGGGCGCGGCACGCGTCGTGGCCGGGAGCCGCGGGCGCGGTCACCTCGCTCGCGGCGCAAACCTCCGCCATCTTCGTCACGCTCGAGGCCGCCGCGGGCAAGGGCGACCGGATGCTGCGCTGGAAAGCGGGCGAAGGCTGGAGCGAGCACGCCGCCGCGCCGGGCCGCATCGTCGAGGGCAGCGCGCGCGCCATGGGGCAGGCGCACGTCCTCTATCTCATGCATCCCGTCGAGGCGCCGCAACGCCTGCGCCTCGCGATGTTCCACACGATCACCGGATCGTGGGCCCCGCTCTCGGACCTCGGTGCGGCCGAGGTGAAGGCGTCCACCGTGTGGGGCAACGGCATCCTCTGGTCGCGCCCCGCCGCGGGCGGCAAAGCGGCCGAGATGAGTTTCGCCGAGGTCGAATCGGGCACGCTCCTCCTCGAATGGCTCGACTGGATCGTGATCGTCGTCTACCTGGTATCGATGCTCGGCATGGGCCTTTACTTCTACCTTCGCGAAAAGCGCATGTCGACGGCGGACTTCTTCGTCGGCGGGCGCACCATTCCCTTCTGGGCGGCGGGCGTGAGCCTCTATGCCGCCAACACGAGCTCGATCAGCTACATCGCCATTCCGGCCAAGGCCTTCGAGACCAACTGGCAGTACCTCACCAACAACCTGATCGCGGTGCTGGGCCTCATGTTCGTCGCGATCTGGATCGTGCCGCTGCTGAGGCGCCTTAACCTCATGAGCGTGTTCCAGTACCTCGAGGCGCGCTTCCACCGCGCGATCCGCGCGCTCGCGAGCGCGCTCTTCATGGCGGTGCAGATCGGCAGCCGCATGAGCGTGATCCTGTTCCTGCCGTCGCTCGCGATCGCGACGATTACCGGAATCGACGTCACCTGGAGCATCCTCATCATGGGGGTGTTCACCATGGCGTACACCGCGCTGGGCGGCATGAAGGCGGTGGTGTGGACCGATTTCGTGCAGCTCATCGTGAAGATGGGCGGTATCGCGTTCGCCATCGGCTTCGTGGTGTACATGCTCGATGGCGGCGCGCGGCAGCTCTTCGCGATCGCGCTCGCGGAAGACAAGATGAGGCTCTTCGACTTCAGCTTCGACCTCACCAGGGCGACGGTATGGGGCTTCATCTTCCTGGTGCTCTTCGACGTGGTGCTCACCTTTCCCAAGGACCAGGTGCTGATGCAGCGCGTGCTCTCGACCCGGAACGCGCGCGACGCGGGGCGCTCGATCTGGACCATGGCCGCCATCATGATTCCCGGCGGCTTCATGTTCTATTTCGTGGGCACCGCGCTCTACGCGTTCTACAAGACCCATCCCGAGCGCATGAATCCCCTCCTCACCATCGACGCGACCTTTCCGCTCTTCATCGCGGCGGAGCTCCCCATGGGCGTGCGCGGGCTCATCATCGCGGGCATCCTCGCCGCCGCCATGGCGACGCTTTCCAGCATCATGAACAGCGTCGCCACGCTCGCCTCCGTGGACTTCTACGAGAAGCTCGTGAAGAACCCCGACCCCAAGGTGAGCGTGCGCTTCGCCGAGGCGATGACGGTGGTCACCGGGATCCTCGGCATGGGCGTGGCGCTGCTGCTCTCGCGCTACGACATCCACTCGCTCTTCGACGTCTCGATAGAGCTGGCGGGCGTGCTGGGTGGCGGTTTCGCCGGGGCGTACACGCTCGGCATGTTCACGCGCCGCGCGAACTGGCAGGGGGTCGCCATCGGCGTCGCGGCGAGCATCACGCTCACCACGCTCGCGTGGTCGCTGTCCATCGTGCATCCCTACTTCTACCTCGGCATCTCGATCATGTTGTGCATCGTGATCGGGTATCTCGCGAGCTGGATCTTCCCCGCGCCCGATCCTGCGGCGCTCGCCGGGCTCACCATCTACACGCAGGCCCAATGACCTATCCCGCCGCGACGCCCGCGCAGGTCGACTTCTACAGGGAGCACGGCTGGCTCGTGGTGGAGGATGCGATCCCGCGCGCCGACCTCGGCGAGCTCGCCCGGCGCTGCGAGCGGATCATCGACGAGAAGGAGACCCTCGCCAACGATTGGGCGTGGGATGCGAAGGAATCCAAGGAGCAGCGCTCGTTTCGCATCGTGCAGGGGTCGCCCGCGAAGGTGTGGCCGCAGATCGCGGACCAGGAATTCCGCAACTGGCTCACGCGCTTCGGCTCGGCGCTGATGGGCTTCGAGATGGAGTTCTGGTACGACCAGTTCCTCGCCAAGCCGCCGGCGAAGAGCTCGCCCACTTACTGGCACCAGGACGAGGGCTATTGGGGCCGCAGGCTCGCCGACAAGGGCATGACCTGCTGGATCCCGCTGCACGACGTCGACGTGCGCAACGGTTGCATGCATTTCGTCGACCGGGCGCATCGCGAGGGCGTGCTCACGCATCGTCCGGTGGAAGGGATGCTGAGCGACATCATCATGTGCGACGTGGACGAGTCGCGCGTGATCGCCTGCCCGATCCCCGCCGGGAGCGTCACATTCCACCATTCGAAGACGCCGCACATGACTCCCGCGAACACCTCGAGCGCGTGGCGCAAGGCTATCTCCAACCATCTCCAGCAGATGGGCACCGGCGGCGAGGGCGATCACTACCCGTGGCGCGTGTTCGTGAACCAGCGCACCGGCGAGCGGCGCCGGGTCGGCGAGCCCTAGCCCGCGAGCCGGTTCACATGAAGCGCCCGGGCGCGGCGAAGCGCGTCGAGCGGGGCTGGTGCGCCGTGGCGACCGGCGTGCAAGTCGGATCGAAGATGTCGTACTGGAACGAGTGCTTGCGTACGATCTCGTTCACGAGCTCCTGGCACTGCTCGCAGCCCACGGCGAGCTCGTCCACCATCCAGTTCGCGTAGTCGCCGAACTCGCGCTCGATCACATAGACCATCGGCATGTGGCAGGAAGCGCACTCGCGCGGGCGCCGGCGGTTGAATTCCTCGCTGAGGCGCGCGTAGAGCTTTCCGGGCGTGAGAGGGGTCTTGTCCATATGAGAGCATGGCACGGCGGGGCGGCCAAAGGCATGGCCGGGAGGGTAAAGGCCGCGTAGGAGCGCGACGCGAACTTCCGCAGGCCTTCCGCACCCCCCGCGTAGCTGGAAAGCTAGGCGTTCAGCTTCTCGATGAGGCCCTGCATCTTCTCGGGATCGTCGGCCTTGAGGATGCGCGCGACGATGGCCGCGATATCCGGAAGGCTCGTCATCAGCACGCGCTGCTTCACCGAGAGGAGGTGCGCCGGGTGCATGGAGAAGTGCCGCAGCCCGAAGCCCAGCAGCATGCGCGTGAGCTCGACGTCGCCCGCCATCTCGCCGCACACCGCGACCGGCTTCTCGTGCTGCTGCGCGGTGCGGATCACCCCGGCGATGAGCGCCAGCACCGCGGGATGCAGCGGATCGTAGAGGTGCGCGACCTTGTCGTCGGCGCGGTCGATGGCGAGCGTGTACTGGATCAGATCGTTGGTGCCGATCGACAGGAAGTCGAGCTTGCGAATGAACATCGGCAGCGCGATGGCGGCCGCGGGCACCTCGATCATGCCGCCCACCGGCACGTAGTCGTCGTACTTCACGCCCTCGTCGCGCAGCTGCTCCTTGGCCTGCTGCACCGCGGCGATCGCCTGGTTCAGCTCGTTCCACGTGGTGAGCATCGGAATGAGGATCAGCACCTTGCCGTGCTTCGATGCGCGCAGGATCGCGCGCAGCTGGGTGTTGAAGACCTGCGGCTCCGACAGGCAATAGCGGATCGCGCGCAGCCCCAGCGCCGGGTTCACCGTCACGTTGTCGTGGTCGCCCTGGCCGTCGAGCGTCTTGTCGGCGCCCAGGTCCAGGGTGCGGATGGTGACGGGCATGCCCTTCATGCCTTCCACCACCTCGCGATAGGCCTCGTATTGCTCGTCCTCGTCGGGAGTATCGCGCCGGTTCATGAACAGGAACTCGCTGCGGAATAGCCCCACGCCGGTCGCGCCGCTCGCCTTCACCTGCTCCACGTCGCCGGGAAGCTCGATGTTGGCGTAGAGCTGCACCGGAGTGCCGTCGAGGGTCGCCGCGGGCGCGCTCCTCAGGCGCTTCAGCTTGTCGCGCTCGAGGCGCGCCTGGTTCTGCTTGAGGCGGTACTCGGCGAGCACGTGGCGGTCGGGGTTCACGATCACCACGCCCTGGGTGCCGTCGACCACGATCAGCTCGTCCTCGTGGATCATCGAGCGCGAGTGGTGCAGCGCCACGATCGCGGGGATGTTCATCGAGCGCGCGATGATGGCGGTATGCGACGTGGCGCCGCCCAGGTCGGTGACGAACGCGGCGAACGGATGCTCGCGGAAGAGGATCACGTCGGCGGGCGAGAGGTCGCGCGCCACGAGGATGGAGGCGTCCTCGCGCACCGGCTTCATCGCGATCCTCCTCTGCGAGCCGGCGAGCGCGCCGAGGATGCGCTCGGCCACCTGGCGCACGTCGTCCTCGCGTGCCTTCAGGTAGGGATCCTCGATGTCGCCGAACTGCGCGAGGAGCTCGTCCAACTGCGCGCGCAGCGCCCACTCGGCGTTGCAGTGCTGCTCGCGGATGATGTCGCGCGGGGCCTCCGAGAAGGCGCTGTCCTCGAGGAGCAGCATGTGCACGTTCACGAAGGGCGCCAGCTCCGCCGACGGCCCGTGGCGCACGCTCTCGGAGAGCTCGTTCAGCTCCTCGCGCACTTCCTTGATGGCACGGTCGTAGCGGCGCTGCTCGCGGATCACGTCGGCGCCCGAGATCTCGTAGTGGTCGACCTCGGCCTGCATCCCCGCGAACAGGTGCGCGTGCCCGATGGCGATGCCGCCCGACACTCCGATGCCGTGCATCGTGAAGCAGACGCCGTTGGCGGG
>WNFI01094314.1_pt1 | contig 21464 bp, 19 predicted proteins | sample 5400471 | NCBI WGS metagenome assembly WNFI01 (sample SAMN13153348, study PRJNA577476) | soil metagenome | isolation source: 100 cm saprolite on Douglas fir-dominated hillslope | place: USA:California | collected 2013-09-17
TGGCCGGTGACGTCGGTACTGGCGCCCACCCACTCGATGATCTTCCCGTCCCGCTCGATGGGGACCGCGCGCACGTCATAATGCCGGTACGAGCCCGACTTGGTCCGGACCCGGTAGCGGCTGTCGAAGACCTTCCCGGTGTCGACGCAGTCCAGCCACTCGCGCTCGACGCGCTCCCGGTCCTCCGGGTGAATCGCGTCCAGCCAGCCGCTGCCCAGATACTCGTCGACCGTCTGGCCGGTGATCCGGCGCCACTCGGGCGAGTCCTCGGCGATCTTGCCCGTCGGCGTCGTCACCCAGACGACCTGCCCTCCGGCCCGTACCAGCGAGCGGTACCGCTCCTCGCTCCGCCGCAGCGCCTCCTGCGAGTTCCTGCTGTCGGTGATATCGGCGGCGATCAGGACGACCCCGGTGATATCCCCGTCGGGGTCGTGCGAAGGAAACCACGAGAACGCCCAGTGCCCGGCCTGCTCACCTGCGATAACGGGCTCGCCGGCCTCGAGCATGGGCTCGCCGGCCTCGATCACGTGGCGCGCGGCGGACTCGGCGCGGGTCCCCAGATTCTCCGGCCAGACCTGAGACGGCAGGCGGCCGATGTAGTGGCCCGCGTCGATCCCGGACAGGCGGGCGAGGGTCTGGTTCACCCTCCGGAACCGAAGATCGGCGCCGAGGAAGGCAAAGCCGATCGGAGCCTCGCTCAAGAGCGTCGCGAGTAGCGCGGAATCCGATACGTCCGTACCGGACACGCGGGGCTTCGGCACGGAGGTGCCGGTGCTCAACGGGACCACCCCACGCCCGTGCGAGCACGTGCCATGAACGGTTCCTTCCTGCTCACTGCGGACACAAGAAGGCTAGCGGCAACAACGCGTACAAGAGAGCTAGCGGCGACAACTCGGCAGCGAGAAGCTACTCCCGTCGGCGCCGCAGTCGCATCTTGGTAACCGGACCTCCTGCTCTTCTGGCACGATAGATGGAGCTGCGCCTCATCGTCCACCCGGCTGACTGTATGAGCGGAGTCTGGGAGTAAGCGAGGAAAGCCAGGTATGGGCGGTTATGGGGGGAGCGAAGATATGGGCGGAGGCGACGACACGGGGAGAAACGGACGCCGCGCCGCGCCGGGGCATGGCATCGGACGGCGCGCATCTGGAAAGCTAGCCACGTGAACCCGCCGAGCCGACGCACTGAGCCGCCAGGCCGGCCGGGCCATCACGGTCACTCCGGTCCTCCGCGGAAGCGGCCAAGCACCGGGGCAGCGTCCGCAGCGCCTCCTAACGCGCTGTTCGCTGAGATGCTGCGCGCCGCGCGGGAGCTGCTCGCCGTCCGCAGCCCGCTCGACGCCGAGCTGATGGTCAGCGAGCTGCTCGGCACCTGGTGGGGACAGCGCTCGACCCGGCCGGGGGGGCGAGGGCGGGGCGGACTGCGCCGCCGGGCCGATATCGAGGAGCTGATCGGCGAGGGCCTGGTCGGCTACGCGGCCCAGCAGGGCAGCCCCGCGGCGCTGGCCCTGCTGTCTGGCATCGCTTGCCTGGGCACGCCGCGCCAGGCGGCCAACGCCGAGCAGGCGGCCCTGGCGCTGATGGAGCGCGGCGTGGCCCGGCCGGGATGGGCCGAGCACGTGGGCGCGGTCGTGGCGGCCGCGTGCTACATGAACTCTGACGCCTACGGCGACCGCGACGAGGTCGTCTGCGTGTTCAGCTACGCCGGCCAGGAGCAGCACGCGCTCGTCGTGGTCGTCGACTACAACGCGGGCGGGATGGCGCGCGACGGCTGGGTCACCTCGCAGGTGGACAAGCTCCTCGACTACTGCCGCCAATCCGCGTCCACGTTCACGCAGGTTCAGTCGCCGCACGCCCGCCGGCTGCTCGAATCGGCGCTCGCGGTCACCGAGGTGGCGGCCGAACCGCCGGTCAGCAGTTCCTTCCCCTCCTATCACGCGTTCATCAGGGCCCGGGTGCGCACGCTGCAGCCGGGAAGCACCGGGCGCCCGGGAAGCACGGGGGCCACGCGGCGGCAGACATGGCGCAAGGACCGCCGGGCGATGCTCGTGGCGGAGTTCCTTGCCTCCGACGAGGCCGAGGACCTCTCCGACCGCGAGGCGGCGAGCCGCTGCGCCGACCACATCGTGGAGTACGGATGTGACCGGGACTTCGGCCGCCCGCTGCGGATGAGCCCGGCGAAGGCCGAGACCTTCCTGCTGGACTGGCTGCCGCGCAAGGTCATGCTCTCGCCGGCCGCGCAGCATGCGATGCCGCACGTGCTCGCCGCCTGGGTGCGCTGGGCCGGCGCCCGCGAGGGCCGGGAAACCGACGCGATCGGGGCGACGCTGGACGCGGTGTTCGACTCGATGGGCACGTTCACCCGCGTCTACCACGACCCCGCCTCGTTCGGCCTGGAGCCGAAGCTCGTAGCCAGGCTGCTGCCCGACTCCGACCTGGAGGCGCTGCCCCGCCGGGTCTTCGCGTTCGGCGTACTGCAGGGCCGCTACCGGGGCACCGACCTGGCCACGCTCGACCCGGCCAGCCCGACAGACCGCCGGATCCTGCTGGCCGCCGACCACGACGTCCCGGCCACCCCCGGACCAGCCGACGACGACCACATCGACCGGCACCTGGCGCTGGTCGACCGGCTCTGGCGCGACGACCCGCCGGAGCTGTGGGACGCCGCGCAGCGCCTGCTCGACATCGGGGAGGACCGGCACTCCGTGCTGCACACGCTGATGGACACGATCCGGGCGGCGGGCAGCAGCGAGAAGGACATCGCCACCGCGCTCTACGAGCTCCCCCCGGAGGAGCCCGCGGGATCGCAGGCGTGATGGCGGGGTGACCACCGGGCCCGCGTCGACGGCCCTGTGCGCCAATCGGGGCTAACTCGGCCGGTGACCCGTATCCGCCGCCGCCCGGCGTCTCGATCACGAACACATCTCCGGTGGACACGGCCGCACAGTCGCATCCGCGCATCGGGGTGACCGAGCCGTCGGCGTGCTCCACCCAGTGCCGCCCGAGCGCGCCCGGCTTCCCGCCCGCCATCCCGTAAGGCGGGACCCGGCGGTGGCTGCTCAGCGTAGTGATGGTCATCGGCTCCAGGAAGCGGAGTTCGCGGCGGCCGCCATCGCCGCCGGGCCAGCGCCCCGCCCCGCCGCTGCCGGGCCGGATCGCGTACTGCTCCAGCCGGACCGGATAACGCCATTCCAGCACCTCAGGGTCGGTAAGCCGGGAGTTGGTCATGTGCGTCTGCACCGCATCGGTGCCGGCGAAGCCCTGCCCCGCGCCCGATCCGCTGGCTACCGTCTCGTAGTACTGGTAGCGCTCGTTGCCGATGGTGACGTTGTTCATCGTGCCCGAGCCCTCCGCCATGACGCCCAGCGCCGCGTACAGGGCCCCGGTGATCGCCTGCGAGGTCTCCACGTTCCCGGCCGCCACCGCCGCGGGGTACTCCGGCGCCAGCATGCATCCCGGCGGGATGATCACGCGGACCGGCGGGTCGTGCGGTCCACCCGAATCGCGACCTGGATCACCGCCCCGTTGTCGAGCTCGTAGGCGAACTCGCCGTCGCTCAGCGCGACGATGACACGGCGCACGGCTTCCTCGGCGTTGTCCTGGACATGCCCCATATAGGCCCGCACCACGTCCAGCCCGAAGTGCGCGACCATCCGGCGGAGTTCCTGTACCCCCTTCTCGTTCGCGGCGACCTGGGCCCTCAGATCGGCCAGGTTCACCTCCGGGTTGCGGGACGGGTAGGCCGCCGAACGGAGCAGGCCCAGTGTCTGCGCTTCCCGCAGCACCCCGCCGCGCGCCAGCAGCCAGTTGTCGATGAGCACCCCCTCTTCCTCGACCCTGGTGCTGAACGCGGGCATCGAGCCTGGCGTGATGCCCCCGACCTCCGCGTGGTGGCCGCGGGACGCCACGAAGAAGAGAACCTCGCGGCCGGCGCCGTCGAACACGGGAGTGACCACGGTGATGTCCGGCAGATGCGTCCCGCCGTGGTAGGGATCGTTGAGCACGTAGACGTCACCGGGGCGCATCCGCCCGGCGTTGCGCCTCACGACGATCTTGATGCTCTCCCCCATCGAGCCCAGGTGCACCGGAATGTGCGGCGCGTTGGCGATGAGGCCCCCGCCCGCGTCGAAGATGGCGCAGGAGAAGTCCAGCCGCTCCTTGATGTTGACCGAGTGCGCGGTACTGCGCAGCCGCACCCCCATCTGCTCGGCGACTGACATGGCGCCGGCCCGTCCACCCGCTGGCCCGGCCGCAGGTCCCGCCGGCGGACCAGCGGCACGTCCGCCTGCGCGCCGGCCACATACATCGTCACCGTGGCTCCCGCTCCGCCCGCCTGCCCCGGCGCGGGCGGCCCGCCCCCCGAGATCCCGCCCGGCGCGGGCCCGCCCGGCGGCTGCGCGGCCAGCACGGCGGGCGCGGCGGGCGCGGCGGCAAGCTCGACCGACACCGCCTCCACGAGGATCGTCTTGCCGCGCATGAGGAAAGAGAAGTGCTGCCGGTAGGCCTGCTCGAAACCGGCCACCATCTCGGCCACGCCGCCGAGCGGGACCGGCAGCGCGGTGTCGGTGCCGTCGTAACGCAGGTGAGCCCGCCGCACCGACCGGGCGCGGCCGGGCCCGATTCCTTGCTCGGCCAACTCGGCGAGCGCGTCGGCCTCCAGGCGGCCGACCACCCGGTCCAATTCCGGGAGCAGCCCGGCGGCCAGCGGTGCCTCCACGGCGGTCTCGCGCATCGCGGTCACGTCGGCCAGCCCCATCCCGAAGGCGGACAACACCCCGGCCAGCGGGTGGATGAGCACCCGGGTGATGCCGAGCGCGTCGGCCACCGCGCAGGCGTGCTGGCCGCCCGCCCCGCCAAACGTCGCCAGCACGTACCGGGTCACGTCGTAGCCGCGCTGCACCGAGATTTTCTTGATCGCGTTCGCCATGTTCGCCACCGCGATCTCCAGGAACCCGGCGGCGACCTGCTCAGGCGAGGGGGACCTGCGGGACCGGGCAGAGGGCTCCCCGGATCCGGGCGAGAGCGGGGGCGGGGGACCGCCGGCCGCCGCCCCGATCCGCAACGCCAGCGCGGCGAACTGTTCCCGCACTATCCCGGCGTCCAGGGGCTGGTCACCGCGCTCGCCGAACACCCTGGGGAAGTGCGCTGGCTGGATCCGGCCGAGCATGATGTTGGCGTCGGTGACCGTGAGCGGGCCCCCGCGCCGGTAGGCCGCCGGGCCCGGGTGCGCCCCGGCCGAGTCCGGGCCAACCCGGTACCGGCTGCCGTCGAAATGCAGGACCGACCCGCCGCCAGCGGCCACCGTGTGGATGCTGAGCATCGGCGCCCGCATCCGCACCCCGGCGACCTGCGTCTCGTACTGCCGCTCGAGCTCGCCGGCGTAGTGGGACACGTCGGTCGAGGTGCCGCCCATGTCGAACCCGATCACCTGGTCAAAGCCCGCTGCCTGGGCCGTACGGGCCATGCCGACGATGCCGCCGGCGGGCCCGGACAGGATGGAGTCCTTGCCCCGGAACAAGTGGGCGTCGGTGAGGCCGCCGTTGGACTGCATGAACTGCAATCGGATCCCGTCCAGCTCGCTGGCGACCTGATCCACGTAGCGGACGAGGACGGGCGAGAGGTAGGCGTCCACCAGCGTGGTGTCGCCCCGGGACACCAGCTTCATCAGCTGGCTGGTCGCGTGCGACAGTGACACCTGCTCGAATCCGGCTCGGCGGGCGATCTCGCCGATCCGGGCTTCGTGCGCCGGGTACCGGTAGCCGTGCATGCATACCACCGCGATCGACCGGAAGCCGTCGTCGTAAGCGGCCCGCAGGTCGCGCGCCACAGCGTCCTCGTCCAGGGCGACGATGACCTCGCCGCGGGCCCCGGTCCGCTCGGTGGCCTCGATCACCCGCGAGTACACCATCTCCGGACGGACGATCTGCCGGTCAAAGATCCGAGGCCGGTCCTGGTAGGCGATCTGCAGCGCGTCCGCAAATCCGCGGGTGATGACCAGGACGGTCGGCTCGCCCTTGCGTTCCAGGAGCGCATTGGTCGCGACCGTGGTGCCCAGGCGGACCACGGAGATCCGTCCGGCTGGAAGGGGAGCGCCTTCCTCCACGCCGAGCAGGCGCCGGATGCCCGCCACGGCGGCATCGGTGTACCGGCCCGGATCCTCAGACAGCAGCTTGTGGACCGCGAGCGTGCCATCCGGGCGGCGCGCGACCACGTCGGTGAACGTGCCGCCACGGTCGATCCAGAACTCCCAGCCGCCGTCCACGCTTGCCTTCCCTGCCCGCCGCCCGCCGCTGACCGGCGAGATCATCTCCCGTGCTGGCCCCTCGCCCGGGGCTCATGCCTCAGCCGGGGCTGATCTCACGGTAGGCGGTCAGCAGGTCGGCGGCCGACACGGTGGTGAGGTCCGCGGCGCTCGCGGTCTCGCCGAGCTGCGCGACCCGCACGTCCCTGACCGCGCAGGCACGCTCGAACAGCGACCGCGCGAACCGCCCGTTGCCGAGCTCGTCGATCTTGCGCTGCTCGCAGGCGGCGGCGAAGATCTGGTCCAGCACCGGCAGCGCGTCCGCATCGAAGCTGTCCCCCGCCTGCCGCGCGATCACCTCGGCGATGCTGGTCAGCTCCTGCGGGGAGTAGCTCGGGAAGGAGATCCGCGTGCTGAACCGGGAGGCGAGGCCCGGGTTGCTGCGCAGGAACCTGTCCATGTCGGCGGTGTAGCCCGCCAGCACGATCACCAGGCGGTCCCGGTCGTCCTCGGCGCGCTTGAGCAGCGCCGCGGTCGCCTCGGAGCCGAATGCATCGCCGCCCGAGTAGCCCTCGTTGTACAGCGCGTAGGCCTCGTCGATGAACAGCACCCCGCCCAGCGCCGAGTCGACCAGCTTATTGGTCTTGATCGCGGTCGAGCCCAGGTGCTCGCCGACCAGGTCGGCGCGGTGCGCCTCGACGACGCTGGGCCGGACCAGCAGTCCGAGCGCCGCGAAGATCCGGCCCAGGATCCTGGCCACGGTCGTCTTCCCGGTTCCCGGCGGGCCGGTGAACACGAAATGCCGGGCCGGCGGCTGGCTGGCCAGGCCATGGGCGTCGCGGAGCCGCGCCACCCGCAGCTGGGCCGCGATCTCGTGGACCTGGCGCTTGACCGGCTCGAGCCCGATCAGCGCGTCGAGCTCGGCCAGCGCGCTCTCCAGGGTCGGCGTCTCGCCGTACCCGCGGAACCTGGTGGTCAGCTCGGAAAAGGCCTGCTCCAGGTCGGCGCCGCGCAGGGTCACCAGGTCGGCGGAGGACGGCTCGGCCGGCGCGCCCATCACCCGGACGTCCCTGGCCTGGCCGGACTTCTCCAGCAGGCTGCGCACGAACCGCCCGTTCCCGAGCTCGTCGGCTATCTTCCTGCGGCCCACGTCCTCGAACATGCGCCAGAGCACGGGCCTGGCGTCCGGGTCCAGCAGCTCGCCCCGGCGCTCGATCGCCAGGTCGGCCAGGGCCAGCAGCTCGGCCGGCGTGTAGCCGGGAAACTTGACCCGCACCGCGAACCTCGACGTCAGCCCGGGATTGCTGGCCAGGAAACTCTCCATCTGGCGCTCGTATCCGGCCAGGATGACGATCAGGTCGTCGCGGTCGTCCTCGGCCCGCGTGAGCAGGGCCTGAACGGCCTCGCTGCCGAACCGGTCGCCCTGCCCGTCGCCCTCGTTCACCAGGCTGTAGGCCTCGTCGATGAACAGAACCCCGCCCAGTGCCGAGTCGATCAGCTCGTTGGTCTTGATCGCGGTGGCGCCCAGGTACTCGCCGACCAGGTCGGCCCGGTGCGCCTCCACCACGGTGGGCGTGTCGAGCAGGCCGAACGCGTAGAAGATCTTGGCGACGATGCGCGCCACGGCGGTCTTGCCGGTGCCGGGCGGGCCGAGGAACACCAGATGCTGCATGGGCTTGTCGGTCGCGTATCCGGCCACCGCGCGCCTGCGCGCCGCCTCGATCGAGGCGGCGATCGAGCGGACCTGGTCCTTGACGGCGTTCAGGCCGATCATATTGTCCAGCTCGGCCATGGCCTCGTCCACCGTGATCTCCGGCGGCCTGGCGGCGGCGCGGTCATGGCCGACGTCAGGCCCGGGCGAGGCCTGGGGGCCCTCCGCGGCGTGCTGGGCGCGGACCGCCTCCGCTGCGGCCGCGATCCGGCCGTTGCCGCGCGGACTCCGTCCGCCAGGACCAGTCCTTCCGCCCGGCCTGGTCCCCGCGCCCGGGCGGTTCGGCCGCGGCCCGGCCAGAGCGGCAGCAGCGCGGTCGTCGCGCGGCCCTCGAGTGGGGGGCCAGCCGTTGGGCGCGGCCAGAGCGCCGCCACGGGCCTGCTGGCGGCCGAACTCCCGCTCCTCCTGTAGCAACTTGGCGAGCCGCCATCCCAGCACCACGCACGCGATCAGCCAGCCGGTCGCCGGGCCGATCGCGGGCTGGCTCCGGGCCAGCCGCCAGGCCAGGATGCCGACGGGCACCGCCCAGGCCAGCGCCCAGGCGACGGTGCGGCACGGCACGAACCAGCGGCCCAGCGAGCCGGCATGAGCGGCGGCCACGACCGCGAACGGGAGCAGGAGCAGCAGCGCCAGCCAGGGCTTATAACCGCCGGACAGCCCGGTGACCACCGCGAGGCCCCAGACGGCCACCGACAGCGACGCCACGACGCTGCGATGCGCGGCCGAGACCGCGAACGGCGCGTAGACCAGCGCGGCCACCACCAGGATCCCCACCACCGCGGGGAAGAAGAAGACGAGGGCCGCGACCATCAGGATCTTGACGATGAGCGGGGCCACGGAGAATCCGCGGCGGATGCGAACGAGCCCGCCCGCCACGATGCGCAATCCGGGCAGGGACAGGGGCCCCTCGTCTGTCCGCACTTCGCTCCCTCGCACTAGGAACCTGTATAGCGCATTACCGACTGCATACGAAGACACGCAATCGGATACTGCAAAGAAAATTGGCTCTGCTACCCACCGCAGTGCCCTGACCAGGGGCCGGGCACCGGCATCTGGCCCGGCGGCACGCCCGCCGATCACGCGCGGGCGAACGCGGTCGGGCCAGGTAGCGGGCCACGATGACGGCGGCGGCACCATTGCTCAGGATTGGCCGGCGTATCGGACAGCTGGGCATCCAGCTGGCTGGCCGAGTACGGGGTCGGTCGCTGATCAGGCGGGCCAGCGGTCCCGCCAGGGCCGCGCCGCCTCGATCGCCGCGCAGGCCGACAGGACCAGGGAGTCGGCGTGCCGGGGACCGACGACCTGGACCCCGACGGGAAGCCCCGCGGCGGAGAATCCGCAGGGGACGGTGGCGGCCGGCTGGTGGGTCATGTTGAACGGGTAGGTGAACGGGGTCCAGCTGGGCCAGCGCGGCTCCGCCGAGCCGTCCGGGACCTCGGTCCCGGCGCCGAACGCGAGGACCGGCTCGGTGGGGGTCACCAGCAGGTCGTAGTTCTGGTGGAAGGCGCCCATGGCGATGCCGAGCTCGGCGCGCTCGCGCTGCGCCTGCAGGTAGTCGAGCGCCGAGTAGCGCAGGCCCTCAGCGGCCACCTCGGCCAGGCCGGGGTCGATCAGGGGCCTGCGGTCGGCGGGAATGTCGTCGACTACCTTGGCCGCGCCCGCGTACCAGAGCACGCTAAAGGCGGCGATCGGGCAGCCGAATCCGGGGTCGGCGAGCGTTACCCGCGCGCCGCAGGCTTCAAGCGCCGCCACCGCGTCCCCGACTGCCTGGCCAACCTCGGGATCGACCTCCGCGTAGCCCAGCGCCGGGCTGTAGGCCACGCGCAGGCCCTTGACCCGGGAGGCCGCGAGCTCGTCGACGGCCGGGGCCCGCCGGTCCAGCGCGAGCGTGTCCCTGAAGTCCGGCGACCCGAGCGCGTCCAGCAGCAGCGCCGCGTCCGCTACGGTCCTGGTCATCGGCCCGACGTGGGAGAGCGTGCCGAAAGGACTGGGCGGGTAGACCGGAACCCGGCCGTGGGTCGGCTTGAGCCCGACGATGCCGCAGAAGCTGGCCGGAATCCGGATCGACCCGCCGCCGTCGGTGCCCACGGCCAGCGGTCCCAGGCCCGAGGCCACGGCCGCCGCGGCGCCTCCGCTGGATCCGCCCGCCGTCCGGCTGAGATCCCACGGGTTGCGCGTCACCCCGGTGAGCGGGCTGTCGGTCACCGCCTTCCAGCCGAACTCGGGCGTGGCCGTCTTGCCGAGCAGCACGGCCCCGTGCTCGCGCAGCCGGGCCACTGCGGGTGCGTCGACGGTCCACGGGCCGGCCTCGTCGATGGTCCGCGAGCCCCGCAGCGTCGGCCATCCGCTGGTCAGCAGGAGGTCCTTGACCGAGGTGGGGACGCCGTCCAGCAGTCCCGCAGGCTCCCCCTTGCGCCATCTGCGCTCCGACGCGCGGGCGGCGGCCAGCGCCTCATCACCGCGGACGAGGCAGTAGGCGTTGATCGCCGGGTTCCGAGCGTCGATCTGCGCGAGCACGGCCCGCGTCGCCTCCACCGGCGACAGCTCACGCCGCCGGTACAGCCCGAGCAGCTCTGTGGCGCTGAGCCTCGTGATGTCCTGCACGGCCCGGCGCCTCCCACGTCTGAGTGCCAGCTTCCCTGAGCGAGCAGGTTCTCACGGCCATCAGGTTGCTGCGCGGAGTTCGGCCAGGATCTCTTGCCGCAGCGAGCGGGAGGGCCCGACCAGGGGCAGCGGTCGCGGCTACGGCCAGAGCCTGAAGCGGGTCCAGGCTGGGCCGACGCGCTTGTAGAGCAGCCGGGTGTGCCGGCGCTGCTCGTCGGCCTGCCAGAACTCGACCTGGTCCGCGGTCAGGGCGTACAGGGTCCAGTCCGCGGCGACCAGGTCCCGGGCGGCGGCGATCCGGGCCTGGGCCTCCTGAAGCGCGACCTCCATCTCGGCCGGGTCGGCCAGGACCTCTGACTGGCGGCCAGTGAGCGACTCGGCCCGGGACTCGGGTGACCGGGCGAGGAAGTCGGCGGCACTGCGCTCCGGCCCGGCCGGCGTCACCGTTCCCCGCACCCGGATCTGCCGGCCGTGCTGCGGCCAGTAGAACGTCAGGGCCGCGTGCGGGTTGGCCCTCAGTTCGCGCCCCTTGGGGCTGGCCGCGCCGGAGGCGAAGTACCAGGCTCCGACGGCGTCTACGTCCCGGCAGACCAGCACGCGCGATGACGGCCGCCCTTCCTGATCGACGGTGGACAGGGTCATCGCGTGCGGTTCGGGTACCTGGCCGTCGATCGCCGTGGCCAGCCATCCGGCGAACAAGGGGACCGGATCTTCGGGAGCGGCCTCGGCATCGAAGCGGGGCAGGCTCCCGGTGACGACGAGTATCGAGCGGAGCAGCTCTCGGACCGTGCCCGGCCCAGCTGAGCGTTCCTCGGCCATGTGCGCCCGCCGTCAGTTCAGGCGCCGCTCGGCCGCCCACCGGGTCAGCTGGTGGCGGGTCGAGAGCTGGAGCTTGCGCAGCACCGAGGACACATGGCTCTCGACCGTCTTGACAGAGATGTACAGCTCCCGCGCGATCTCCCGGTAGGTGTAGCCGCGGGCGATCAGCCGGAGGACCTCCCGCTCCCTGGGCGTGAGCTGGTCGAGCTCGGGATCGAAGGACGGGCCGTCCCCGCTGGCCGCGGGAGCGGCGGCAAACGCGTCCAGGACGAACCCGGCCAGCCGCGGCGAGAACACCGCGTCACCGGCCGCTACCCGGCGCACCGCGTCCACGAGCTCGGGGCCCGAGATCGTCTTCGTAACGTAGCCCCGGGCGCCCGCCCGGATGACGGCGATCACGTCCTCGGGGGCATCGGAAGCCGACAGGGCGAGAAAGCGGACCTGCGGGTGCGTGGCCTTGATCGCCGCGACCACCACCTGCCCGCCCCCGCCGGGCAGGTGCACGTCGAGCAGGACGACATCCGGAACGCTCTCGGTGATCAGCGCGATCGCGGGCTCGACGTCGTCCGCCTCGCCCACCACCTCGACCTGGCCGCCGAGCTCGGACCGGACCCCGGAACGGAACAGGCCATGGTCGTCCACGAGGAAGACCCTCGGACTGCCGCCGCCCCTGGGGCTGCCGCTTCCCGGACCGCCGCCCCTCGGGCTGCCACCGCCCGTGCGGGCACTCGGCGTGTTCACGTCCGGCTCGGCAGGCGTTCCCCGGCGGCCCGCGGCATCGTCAGGGACACCTCGGTGCCCTCTCCCGGGATGCTGCGCACGATCGCGGAACCGCCGCGCCGAGCCATCCTGGCGCAGACGGATTCCGCCAGCCCCTTCCGGTCGCCGGGTACCGCGTCAGGGTCGAAGCCCCGGCCGCGGTCGCGCACGAACAGCGACACCTCCGTCGGCTCGACCTCGGCGAACAGGGAGACAACGTCGGCGCCGGACCACTTCCCCGCGTTGACCGTCGCCTCGCGCGCGGCAGCCAGCAGGGCGGTGAGGTCGTCGTCGAGATCGCAGTCCCCGACCGTGACCGCCTCGACGGCTATCCCGTGCTGAGCCTCCACCTCCTGCTGGATGAGCCGCACCCCGTCGGCCAGGGTCAGGCCCGCCTCGCCCATCGAGCCGGGCACCCGGCCATCGAATAGCCAGGACCGCAGCTCGCGCTCCTGGGCGCGGGCCAACTGGATGACCCGCTGGGGGTCGTCCGCCCGGCGCTGGATCAGGGCGAGCGTCTGCAGCACCGAGTCGTGCAGCTGCGCCGCCATGTCGGCCCGCCCTTCCGCTCGGGCCCTGGCCTGCCGCTCGAGAACGAGATCGCGGGCAATGCGCAGCCACCAGGGCCCGAGCAGCACGACGATCCCCGCGATCACCAGCGCCACCCCGCCCAGCGGCCGCAGGACTGCGCTGCGGTGGTGCCCGGACAGCAGCGTGGTCAGGCCGCCGACCAGCAGCAGGGCCGCGAGCAGCGCGCGCAGCACAGTCCTGGACCGCCCCCCGCCCCCAGTCACAGACAGCAGCGGCTCGGCGAGCTGCCGCATCGTCGCCTGCTCGTCCGCCGGGGCGTTTCTCCAGATCAGCACGATGCCGGCGATGCACAGGCCCAGCGGCCAGGCCAGATTGCTGAGCCCGCCGGCGCCGAGCACGTTGGCGATGATCCACACGACGACGAGCAGCGACCCGAGACCGACGGCCACAGCGATGCCCCGCCGGTCGGTCACGGCCTGACTCGCGATGTTGCCATCCGCGCCGTCCGCCGGCACCAGGAGCCAGGCCAGGACATAGCCCACCGCGAAGGAGCCTCCGGTCACCAATGTGGCCACGATGAACACGAGCCGCACCACGTTGACGTCGAAGCCCATCCGCGAGGCCAGGCCGGCCGCCACCCCGCCGGCCAGCCGGTCGTCTTTCCCGCGCCGCAGCGGTCCGCTGCCCCTCGGGCCTCGCACCCATCCGAGCGGACCGCGGCGCCGGTAGCGGTAGCCCAGCCAGCCGGTTCGTTCCTCCATCCCCCCATCATCGCGCCAGATCGGCGCGGGAGGCCATCCGGGCAAACCCTGATCCGGCCGGCGGATCATCAGGGTCGAGCCGGGGGTCTTCCCGATAGCCGGGCCAGGCTCGCGGCAGCAGGCTGGAGCCATGAACACAACCACGGCAAGCCCAGAAGCCGACACCCGGTCCGCCATCAACCCAGAACCCAGCATCCAGATCCGGCCGCAGCCGCTCTGCCGGCCCTTCCAGGACCGGATGCTGGCCGGAGTCGCCGCCGGGTTCGCCCGTTCCCTGGGCGTCGACGTCACGATCGTGCGGATCGTGCTGGCGGTGCTGACCGTCGTCGGCGGCGTCGGCGTGCCGCTTTACCTGGCCGGCTGGCTGCTGATCCCCGAGGAAGGCAGCGAGCAGTCCATCGCGAGCGAGTTCATCCAGTCCCTGCAGACCCGGTCGTCGCACTAACCCCGCGACCTCGGACCAATCAAGGAGCATGCCGACATGTCAGCGCCGTATAGCCCGCTCTGGATGCGCCGGGGCAGCTACGCCCACCGCGACCTGCGCGTCTCTGACGCCGAGCGCGCGGAGGTCGCCGACCGCCTCTCCAAGCACTACAGCGACGGGCGCCTCGACCAGGCCGAGTTCGACGAGCGCGTCGATCAGGCGATGAGAGCCAAGACCCAGTCGGACCTGAGCGGACTGTTCGACGACCTGCCCTCTCCCGGAGAGTCCGAGCCATCCCAGGCCGCGAAAAACTCCAAGGTCGCGCCGCGCCGGCGGGACGAGCACTCGCACCGCCACCCCAGCCTGCTGTTCCTCGTCCTCATCGTCGTGATCGCCATTGCAGTGGGCCACGCCCTGGTACAGCTGTATATCCCCTGGCTGCTGATCGGGCTGCTCGCCGTCCTGTGGCTGGTCTTCGGCCCCCGGCATCACCACCGCTCCTAGCTTCCTAGCCTCCCGCGGTCACCAGCGGCCGGGTCCTGTGGCGCCAGGGCCCGGTCGCTGGCGCCGTCGCGGCGGTCGTCGGGGTCACTCGCGCCTCCAGCCGTGCACCGGCTCGTACCCGAGCAGCCGGCGCGCCTTGTCGGTGGAGAAAGCGGACTCGTGCGGCTCGAGCTCGCGGCGCCAGGGCACATCGGGGAAGAACTGCGCCACGAGCTCAGTAATGGGCCGGCTCATGACGGTATCGGGGCTGGCGATGATGAACACCTCGGCTCCCTTGAGCGTTGCCTCCACGCTCTTGCGCACCGCCTGGGCCGCGTCCCGTGCGTCGATGTAGGACCACAGGTTCCACTTCCGCCGAGCGGGGTCGGCGTCGAAGCTCGGGAACTCCGCGTACTCCTCGGGCAGCATGACGTTGGAGAAGCGCAGGCTGATGATCTTCATCTCTGGCTCCCAGCGGCAGAACTGGCGGGCCATCTCCTCGCCCATCACCTTGGAGAGCGCGTAGGCCGACTCCGGGCGCGGCGGGTACTCCTCGTCCACCGGGACGTAGGGCGGCGGAGTCCTGAACGGCAGGCCCAGCACGGTCTCGCTCGACGCTGACACCACGTTGCGGATCCCCAGGTGCCGGGCGGCGGCGAACACGTTGTAGGTGCTGACCGTGTTGTTCCGGAAGAGCTCGGCCCCCGGGACCATGCCCGGGGCGGGCACCGCGCCGAGGTGAACCACCGCATCGACGCCCCGATGGCGGTCGTCCACCTGGTGCAGGACCTCCATCGTCTGGCCCATGTCGGTCAGGTCGGCGCGAACGAAGGGGCAGGGGTCGTCCGGCGGGCGAACCAGGTCGACGTTCGTGACCCGATATCCGTGCTCGAGCAGTTCCGACAGGCATACCCGGCCGAGCTTGCCGCTCCCGCCGGTCAGCACCACTGTGGTCATGATCGTGCCCTCCGGTTGTTAGGCCTGGCCTCAGTCCTGGATAGTAGGTCCCGCCACCGGCGGGGACATCGGGGCGAGCAGAAAGTCCGGGGCAGCGGCCCGCTCGTGGCGCCTGGCGCCTGGCGGCCTGGCTCCGGCGCCGACCGGTAGCGTGGCGGCTGTGAACCAGACCCTGACGACGCGGCGGCTGACTCTCCGTCCGGTGACCGTCCAAAACCATGCCGAGCTGTTGGCCCACTGGAGCGCGCCGGACGTGAGGCGGTTCCTGTTCGACGGGGCGATCCTGTCCCCCGCCCAGATCACCGGGGCCATCGATGACAGCGCGCGGAGCTTCGCCGCAGCCGGGTACGGCCTCTGGCTGGTTCGGGCGCGGGACGAGGCCGACCTGGTCGGCACGGCCGGGCTTCGCCCGCTGGAGGACCTCGGGCTGGAGATCATCTACAGCCTGGCCCCGAGCGCACGGGGCCAGGGGTACGCGACCGAGGCCGCCCGGGCCGTGGTGGTGCACGCTCTCGGCCCACTCAACCTGCCCCAGGTGCTGGCCGAGGTCGATGAGGGTAACGCCGCGTCGGTCAAGGTCATCGAGCGCCTGGGCATGACGCGGTTCGAGGTGGTAGCGGGCCTGCTCGGCCCGATGGGCCGCTACCGCCGAACGCGTTGACCCGCTCGAGCAGCGGGACCCGGATCTGCCGCGTCCAGCACCACGCAGGCCAGGGCACGCATAGCCGCGGTGAGCCGTTCTACGAATGGCGTGACCAGCGGCTGGCGTAGCGTATACGGCTCGGCGGCCTGCCTGGCAGGGCCTCGTGGGCGGGAGCGCGCAGCCCGCTGAGTGCGATGGCTACCAGTCGGGCGCGCACGTTGCGCTCCTCGCCGGGCTCGACTGAGTCTGGCGCGCGGCGGCTGAACTGCTCGATCAGCCAGCTGATGTCCAGGGCCGTAACGTCGGCGCGCAGGCTGCCGTCGCCGTGGGCGCGTGCGACGATCTCTGTCATGCGCGCCATGCTCCGCCGGGCGGTGCGTAGCATCTCGTCGGTCGTCTCGATCTGTCCCGCCAGCGAGGCAAGCGCTCCGGAGCGTAGCTCGATGCAGGCCTGGATGTAGCCGGCCAGGCCAGTCCACGGGTCACTGGCCAGCAGTGCGTCGTCCGCGGCTTCCAGGGCCTGTTCCATGGCCAGGACGCAGAGGTGCTGCAGCAGCTCGGTCTTGCTGCCGTACCGGCGGTACAGCGTGCCCATGCCAACGCCGGCCCGCTCGGCGACGGCTGAGATCGGCGCGCCCGCGCCCTGGGCGGTGAAGACATCACGAGCCGCGTCCAGGACGGCCAGGTCATTCCGCCGGGCCTCAGCCTGCCGACCGTGCGCAGACTGGGGGCTGAGTGAGCGCGATGTCACCCTCCCAACCTATCGGCAGTCGGACGAAAACGTTCCGATAGAGTCTTAGTCGGACAGAATCATTCCGGTGAGGAGTGTCATCATGCATGCGGTGATCATGCGGGAGTTCGGGCCGCCGGAGGTGCTCGAGCCTGCCGCGGTGGCCGGGGTCCGGGCCGGTCCGGGCGAGGTGGTGATCGATGTCGAGGTCGCCAACGTTACGTTCGTCGAAACGCAGGTGCGGGCTGGTAAGCCACCTCACCCGGCGATGCTGCCTGCGCTGCCGGCGATCCTGGGCAACGGCGTCGGCGGCACGGTGGCCGAGGTCGGCGCCGACGTCGACTCCAGCTTGATCGGGAGGAAGGCGGTGGCGAGCCTGACCGGTACGGGAGGCTATGCGGAGCGCGCATGCTCACCTGCGTCGCGGCTGATCGAAGTCCCGCAACCGCTCGCGCTGCGCGATGCGGTCGCGGTGCTGGCTGACGGTCGCACAGCGCTCGCGCTGGTGAGCCGGGCGCAGCTGCGGCAGGGCGATACCGTCCTGGTCGAGGCCGCGGCGGGCGGCGTGGGGACGTTGCTCGTCCAGCTCGCCCGCAATGCTGGCGCCCGGGTCGTCGCACTGGCCAGCGAGGAGCGCAAGCTCACGGTCGCGCGTGATCTCGGGGCGGACGTGACCGTCGACTACAGCGACGGCGACTGGCCGCGGCGGGTCCGCGATGCCGTTGGCCACGTGGATGTGGTCTTCGACGGCGTGGGCGGGGACATTGGCCTGGCCGCATTCGATCTGCTAGGTCCGGACGGCCGCTTCTGCCCGTTCGGCATGGCCAGCGGCAGCTTCGCGCCCGTCACCCCAGAACTCGCTCAGGCCCGTCAGATCACGGTGCTGAGCGGCACCGCCCTTAGCCCCGAGGCGCTTAGGGCGCTGACCCAGGCGGCACTGACGGAGGCAGCAGCGGGCCACATCCGGCCGGTCATCGGCCAGGAACTCGACCTGACCCAGGCCGCCGCCGCGCACGCGGAGATCGAAGCCCGCGCCACGATCGGCAAAACCCTGCTGACGGTGCCCCGGTGACGGCCAGGGCGGGGCGCCAGCAGCGGCTGTAATCCGCCCCTTCAGCAGCCAGCATGGCGCGTCGTCAGGCTGACTTCCTGCTGGCGGGAGGCTTACGGCCGTTCCGGGCGCGGGCGTTCGGTATCCAGGGCCTCGGGGGGCACCACCTCCTGGGCTCCGGCGCGGGCGGCGGCCGCAGCGGCCAGCCGCTCGCCCTTCCGCTTCTGGTACCGGCCGTAGCCGACGGTCCAGGCGGCCAGCACGGCGGCCACCGTATACGGCAGCACCCTGGAGACGGCCAGCGCGGTCCCGGCCGAGGTGTTCTGCACAATGGCGACCCGGGCCGCGGCCTCGGCGACGTAGCCGGCCCCCCAGACGGCGGTGATGACCCGGAACACGCGCCGGAACCCTTCGTACTGCCACAGGCCGGTGAACTCACGGCCCTTCGGCGTGGCCGGGCCGATGAACTCCACGGCCAGCCGGTACATCAGTGGCTTCGGCGTGCCCAGCGAGCCCAGGCACAGCAGGCCGAACACCGCAGTGGGCACAGACCCTTCGTCCAGCACCAGCCGCGCGTTGTGGCTGACCAGCCCGAGCACTGCGCCCACCGCGATGCCGGCCAGCACCAGGACGCCGAGAGCGTCAACCTGGCGGTGCTGGATGACGCCGATGATCACCCCGGCGGCCGGGAACACACCGCTCAGCACGAGCGCGGTCACCGAGCCGAATCCAGCCGAGCGGAGCAGGTTGTAGGCCACCAGCGGCCCGGCGATGTCGAAGACCGCGATCATCGCGACCGAGCGCAGCCACCTGGAGTTCACGGTGCATACACTATAGGTCGATTCGACCTAATGAAAGGCCGACGGCCCGCCAGCCCGACCGACCCGGGGGTGCAGTGTCCATGTCGCGATCACAGCTCACCAGCTTCGAGCACGTGCTACTCGGTATGATCTTCATCCAGCCCGCCAGCGGCTACGACCTCAAGCGCCGGTTCGTGACCAGCCCGATGGGTGTGTACCAGCCGAGTTCGGGTGCCCTCTACCCGGCGCTGGAACGGCTGGAGCGGCGCGGGCTGCTCCTCTCGGAAGCGCTCCGGCCGGCCGGCGGCGGGCGGCTGCGGCGGGTCTACCGCCTCACCGAGGACGGGCGCCAGGCACACCTCGGCTGGGTTCGCGCGCCGGTGGTGCCGGAGACCGTCTCCCAGGACCTCGGCATGCACCTGCTGCGCTTCGTCATGATGGCGGACTTGCTGCCAGAGGACGAGATGCTCGGGTTCCTGGCCAGCCTGCGCGCCGCGCTGTCCGGGTTCGTGACCGCCCTTGAGCAGGTCAGCGCGGGCCCGGACCTCGGTGAGAACCTGGCTGCCCGGCTGGCCGTGGAGCACGGCCTCGCGGTGCACCGGGCCAGCCTGGCCTGGGCCGGGCAGGCGATCTGCACGCTGACCGGGCGCACCGCGGCTGCGCGCTGATCGGCTACTGGGAGCGGTTCAGGCCATCCGCCGACGGACGCAGCGCAGGACGACCGGGAATCATCTCACGCCTCTCAACGACGTGCTCTGCCGCTGGCTGGGCATCCGGTTGCCCATCTCATCCTCCTGGTTCGCATGATCGTCGGCGTGCGTCGTCGCGGCACAAGGCTGACAGCAGACCGCGCCATGGCCTGCCCGGCGGCCGCACTGAGGCCACGCGGGAGTCCACTCCGAATGCGGCCCGGCTGGAGTCCGCGAACTCCCGAGTGCGTCTACTCAACTTCCTTGAGGATCCGCTGCACTTGGTCGAGCTGATCCTTCAGTTCGTCGACCCGGACGCTCAGGTCGGTGAGCCTGAGGTCGACATGCTCGTGCGCGGTGATCGCCATGTCGCTCAGCCGCCGGTACTCGTCGGCGAGGCTGCGGTATTCCTTGCCCGCTGTCAGCGCCGACTTCGACGATCGCATTCTGGTGAAGAAGAAGTACCGGGCGCAGACGACAAGCGCCACGGAGATGAACAACATCGTAAACGCCCAGGCGGCCGAGTTCATGACCGTACCTCCGCGTCAGCGTCGCTATCGATCCCGAGGGTGTGCGCCGCGGCCGCGATTGCCGCGGGCGTGAGCAGCACCGTGAAGGGCGCTACGTCGTAGAACTTCATGGCCTTCCCGTCTTCTGAGACTTCGATGGCGGGGGACACCAGCCCGGCCGCCTCCAGCTTCCGCAGGTGCACCTGGAGCAGGGCGCGGCTGATGCCCAGTTCGCGGGCTAGCTGGCTGACGTAGTTGCGTTCCCGCGTCAGCGCGGCGATGACCCTGAGCCGGTGCGGGTTCGCCAGGGTGGCGAGGACCCGCAGGAGGCCATCGCCGGTCATGCCCAAGTTCTCCACATCATCCCCTCTAGCACGTGCAAAAATATATTAGCATGTGAAGCGGCGCCCGGTCAACGGTGTGCTGACGCCATGGGAGCACGATGAGGTCGCAAGCCGGCGGCCTGCCGCCGCGGGAAGGTCCCAGCCTGCTCGCGCTCTATGCCGCGGTGGCTCTGCGGAGCGGCGGGCCGGGCGACCCATGATCTTCGCTGAGATCACTTCACTGGCTCAAGAGCGCTCCACGTCACAGGAATGTCACGCATCAGCAGGGCACAGTCGAGGACCGCACTGCCTGGGGGGAACCTGTGCGGGTCATCAAAGAAGCTGGAACGAACGGCGTGAAAACCGGCTCCCCTGAAATCGCTGGGCTGTCCTGACGTCGACGCTAACGCGGGTCGTGCCATCAGCACTGGCGAAAGCCACGTGGAGGTCCTGCGCTGTTTCGTAAACGTCGAACTGCGCACGGTGGTGCTCGGCGGGAAATAGCCGCCCGCCAGCGATGACGTTGACCACCGACCCGCTGTCGCGCCGTGGGATGTACACGCCTGTTTGACGGCCCTGCGGCCCGTCCCATTCGACGGCGATGCGATGCGCGGCATTCTCGCTGCGCAACCCGAACTTGCCGGGTACCCATCGGGGCCGTAGCCGCCCGAGGCGGATCAGGCAGATACCGGCGACCGCCCAGCCGCCCACTTGTTCCGGTCGGAGGGGAACTGGCAGCAAGCTGGCGGCGACTTCAGGGTGGACGCGGTAGTTCACCAGGAGACGTCGTTCGACGACACTCGACATACGAGGCGGTCTCATGCCCGGTTCTCCTTTTTGACGGTTCCGCGCCTGCGCTGCCGGAAGACGAGCTGCTCAGGGCAGACTGTGCTCAAGAACCTGCTGACACACACCGCCAGGCGTTCTTCGACGAGTGAGTAGAAGATCCTGTTGGCCGCGCGCCGCTCGCGGATCAGGCCCGCCACCTTCAACACGCCGAGATGCCGTGAGATCGAAGGACCACTGATCGGGAATCTCGCGGCGATCTCACCAGCTGACAGCTCGCCTGGGCGGAGCTCCTCCAGGATCTGCCGTCGGGTGGAATCGGCCAGGGCCCGGAAGACACTGGCCTCTTCGTCGGGCGTGATCTCGTTCATGGTTACTGTTTAGCACAGTAGCTAAACAGCAAACAACTAGCGCGAGTAGATGGAGGGTGCGGTATTCGTCCGAGTCCACGTCGCGGCGCGGCCGGTTCCGTCGGCCCGCACCTTGCCCTCGTTCTTGAGTTGTTCCAGGACGAGCCGGATGGTCTGGTCACTGACGCCTGGCACGGCCGTCCTGATGTCTGCGAGGCGGAACGTGACTGCCGCGTGGCGCAGGATGTGTTCACGGATGCGCTGCTGCTTGGTTCCCGGCGTCTTAGCTGCGGCCGC
>WNFI01012127.1_pt1 | contig 21462 bp, 26 predicted proteins | sample 5400471 | NCBI WGS metagenome assembly WNFI01 (sample SAMN13153348, study PRJNA577476) | soil metagenome | isolation source: 100 cm saprolite on Douglas fir-dominated hillslope | place: USA:California | collected 2013-09-17
CCAGCAGGCGGATGGCGATGGTCAATTGGATTTTGTGCAGACTGACAGTTACGGGATCGGGTCTCGGCGGCAGCGCATTCGAAGGCTCCACCTGAGCGCACAGTTCTGATTCCGACGCTCCCTGTTCCAGCCGGAGCGTGACATCGCAGTGGCGCGGCTGTTCCTCAATCAGAATGCCGATCAGATATTGCAGAGCCAGACGCAGCCGGGGCTCGGCCAGTGCGACGGTAGAACTGCAACCACCCGTCAGGTGCAATCCAACCTGCCGTTCGAAGGCGACGGGAGAAAGCTCGTCGAGTACACTGCGTAGCACCGGGCCCAAGGGGACATGAGCCCGCGACGAAGTCGGCGACTCGGTTTCCAGATACTCACGCATGAGGCGAACTACGCCGATCACGCGGTCGGTCTGTTGCAGCGCGGCGGAGACCGCGTCCTGCTGCTGCCCCGGCGATTCCTCGACGGAAAGTTCCAGCGAACAGCGCAGGCTGGTGAGGGGCTGGCTCAGCGAGTGCAGTAGTTCGCCGAGCACGGTCTGATCCTGCGACCGGACGATAAGGGGCAGCGGGCTGGTGCTCACGCGGCGGCTCCATCGGGACCAAGTTCATAGCCGACCCCGCGAACGGTGTGGATCAAAGCCGGAGAGAAACCATCGTCCACTTTGCGGCGCAGATAGTTGATGTAAACGTCGACCACGTTGGTGGTGGAATCGAAGGTCAGGTTCCATACATGTTCGATAATCATCGCGCGGGTCAGGCGGCGGCCGACATTGCGCATCAGATATTCGAGCAAGGCAAACTCCTTGGTGGTGAGATCGATCCTTCTGCCGGACCGCTCGACGCGCCTCTCAACTCGGTCAAGCCGTAAATCACGGACCGCCAGGACGGATTCCGACGGCAAGTGGCAGCGGCGCAGCAACGCGCGCGCGCGAGCCGAGAGTTCAAGAAATGAGAACGGCTTCACCAGATAATCGTCAGCACCCATATCGAGACACTGCACTCGATCTTCGACGCGGCTGCGCGCGGTAAGGATCATTACGGGAAGACTGGGCTTGCGCTGGCGCAAGCTCTTGAGGACGCCCAGGCCGTCGAGTCCCGGCAGGTTGAGATCCAGGATTAAAAGGTCGTAATCGAATTCCAGGGCCATGCTGCGGCCCTGATCGCCGTCACTAGACGTGTCCACGGCGTAGTGTTCCGCTTCCAGACCTTTGCGGATAAAACTCGCCAGAGCGGAGTCGTCTTCGACAATCAGGATTCGCATGAGCTTGTGTCGTGTTCGGTCCTAAGTCGATTTTCATTCTCGGCTGGATTGAGGGATGACACAAGATCACGAACTGCACGAATGGGCGTGTGTTCCCGGAAAATACTCAGAGTCCATGGTGGACCTGGATTGGCGGGCTAAATTATAAAGGCGGCCGAGACCCGGCCGCCCCCTTGCGAAAACAACGTTGCGCAGGCAGGAGACGTTACGCTCCGGCCGTATTGGTTGTTTGGGAAGCCCACCGGCGTCTAGCCATGGTCGCGATTCCGACCAGGCCCAGACCCAGCAAGCTCAGAGTCCCGGGCTCCGGTGTCCCCGACAAATGAGTGTTGCCGGTGGTCAGGTGCACGATTCCGTTGGCGAGTTGCGCGGCAGTAGTTCGGAACATTTGCGTGGTGGTTCCGCTTACCATATGGCCGTTGAACAGCTGTCCGGATACGGCCCCGCTTAACTGAAAGAACAGGGTTTGTCCCGACTGGCTCAGGAGGGTCCAGCTGATGGGGCCAACGAATGCTCCGCTGAAGATCGTCCCCTTCGGCTGTCCCCCCGGGCCGATGCCAACGACCTTGAAGAACGAGCCAACACTGGAGAAAGTCCCACCCGTCTGGATGGAGCCGGTCAGTAAAGCGCCCGTTGCGAAAGAAACCGAACCGAGCGAATGTCCCAAAGCGATTCCGTTGAATTGGCTGAGTTGTGATCCTTTCGAGGTGATACCAGCGTTGGAAATCGAGATCGTACCGAATTTGTTGAGCAGATCGACTGTATCTGCCAAGGCGGCTATCGGCACGGTCAGGGATACCAACGCTAAGACTAAGACCCGTCGCATTGTTAATCCTCCAGGGAAGTTGCAAAATGCGAGTTGGATTGGCGGCGGGTTGGGGCGGTTGCTTGGGATTCGGGTATTAATTCAAGGGGTGCAAGAAGTTGCACGTTTAGGGATTTCGATGGTCTTGTGTGCTTTGGGCTACCGTGTCGGAGCGGAGAACCTAGGCACCTAAATTGGTTTGAATCGCCGTGACGATCGCGCCCGCCAGACGGTCCATTTGGTCTCTTGATTCGGCTTCGATCATCACGCGGGCCAGGGCTTCGGTGCCGCTGTAGCGTACGACTATGCGGCCGTTGCCGTTCAGTTCGCGTTCGGCGGCGGCGATGGACTCATGCACAGCGGGAATCCGGGCGAAGGGAATTTTTTCGCGGACGCGCACGTTGCGGATGGTCTGCGGAAATACTTTCAGGTCTCCGATCAAGTCGGCCAGGGACTTGCCACAGCGGACCGTGACTTCCATCATGCGCAGGGCTGTCAGCAGGCCGTCACCGGTAGTGGCTTCTCCGTCACGAAACAGGATGTGGCCGGACTGCTCACCGCCCAGGGTCGCTCCCACACGCTGCATCTCTTCCAGAACGTACTTGTCGCCGACGTTGGCGCGCAGCATACGGATGTTGGAGCGTTTCAGCGCCAGCTCTAATCCCATGTTCGACATGGTGGTGGCCACGACGGTGTTGTTGGCCAGCGATCCGGCAGCTTGCATAGCGCGCGCCGCCACTAACAGGACCGCGTCGCCATTCACGACCCGGCCGCGGGCGTCGGAGAAAAGGGCGCGGTCGGCGTCGCCGTCAAAGGTCACGCCGAGATCGAAGGGCCCGGTTTCTTCACGTACAAAACGGGCCACCGTTTCCGGATGCAGTGCTCCACATTGTTCGTTGATATTTTTCCCATCAGGCGCGGCGTGAAGGAATGTTGCTGATACTCCGAGAGCGCGAAACAGTTCCGGAGCCTCCTCGGCTGCAGCGCCGTTGGCGCAGTCCACCACGATGTGCAGGCGGCTCAAGTCTGTCGCGATGTTTCCGGCCAGCCAACGGACGTAAGCCTGGCGAAGTGCGGCGTCGCCGGGAAGACTAGCAATGGCGGGAGCGGATTGCACTTGCGGTGCCGCTTGCGGATCTTGCAACAGCGCGAAAATTTCCTTTTCGATGGCCAGTTCGTGTACGTCGGGAAGTTTGTAGCCATCGCCGGAGAAGACTTTGATCCCGTTGTCGGTCCAGGGATTATGCGACGCAGAGATCACGACGCCGGCGTCAAAATGCTGCGCGCGGGCAAGGTAGGCGACGCCCGGCGTGGTGATTACGCCGGCGCTACTGACAGCGACTCCAACCGATGCGAGTCCCTGCCAGACGCAATCGGCGATCCAGCGGCCTGACTCGCGCGTGTCCTGGCCAATCACCACTCGGGCGTTAGCGTTGCCGCGAATGAGATCGTGTCCGAGAGCGCGTCCGATCAGGTAAGTGCTTTCGCGGGTGAGGGGGAATTCTCCCGCCACGCCACGGATGCCGTCGGTACCGAAAAGTTGTCGTGTCTGGGTCATGAAAAATCAACTCGTAGCTGTTAGCTCTCAGCAAACGCTCAGTGGATCATATGGCTGCGAAAAAACCCCATCCAAGCGGGTTCTGGGAAGGGCACGACTTCAGTCGTGCCGCCAAATGGGTTGAATTGATTTGCGCTTCAGCGCCTGAGGTCAGCTCTTCACTCTCCCGACAATTTTTTGCTAAAGCCATGAAGGGGCCGAGGCAGTGGCGAAGACTTATCGCGCTTTCTTCTCTTCTGCCGCGCGTTCCATGATAACCGTCACGCGGACCGGAGTGGGGTGCACAACTTGGATCAGAGGATCGGGGACGTACGCCTGAGTCACGAACGTGGCGCGGTCCATGACGCCGGTGGCGTCGACCGGATCGGTGGTGGCGGCTTCGAAGGTCAGGACCCGGCGACGCGGCCCGGCGATGGTAATCGTGGATGGGTCCGCGATAGCCCGAGCGCGCCAGCCTTCGGCGATGCCAGTCACTCGCGGACTTACTTCGATGCTGCGGGTCATGCGGTCGTCGAACGACAGTTGGAATTGGCTGGGGATAATCTGCACGACTTCGAGATCGGAAGGCACGCGGACATTGCGCGAAGTCAGATCGAACGTACGGCTTCCGGGTTTTACGGAGGCGAGGTCGACTTCGGCGCGCACATCAGTCCCACGCAGGCGATGGATGAGGCGTCCCGGCCCGCGCACTCGGACCTGCGCCTCCGTGAAGCTGGCGGAATCGATTTCCAGGTTTTGCGGAACGTTGCGGAATTCAATGGGAACCTGCAACTCCACTTCGCCGACGGGATCGCGCGAAACCGTCACCCACAGCCCGATCGCCAACAAGAGAGAAATCACCTTGATGCCGAAATTCTGGACGAAGATGCGTTTTAAAGGGCTGGGCATGGCCTAGTCGTCGGCTCCCGGACGAACGCCGCTATCGTGGCGGCGAACGGGTTGCGAACTGGGCGGCTCGTCCTCGATCAGGTTGTCCTCCAGCGGAGCGGGTAGGATTGGGGCGGGTGCGTAGCGCCGCAAGAGCTGAGTAAGCCGTTCGCGCAGCCGCTCCACGGTCAGGTCTCGCTCGATGTTTCCCTTCACCGCGAGGCTGATGGCGCCAGTTTCTTCCGACACGATGACGGCCACGGCGTCGGTCTCTTCTGTCACTCCGATACCCGCACGGTGCCGTGTTCCCATCTGCGTCGAGAGTACGGGATTCATCGACAAGGGCAGAAAGCAGGCCNNNGGATTCATCGACAAGGGCAGAAAGCAGGCCGCGGCAGCGATACGGTCGTGCTGCACGATCACAGCCCCGTCATGTAAGGGAGCGCTCGGCCGAAACAGCGTGGCCAGCAAGTCGTAGGAGAGGCGCGCGTCCAGAGGCACGCCACTTTCGATATAGGTGCGCAGGCCGATTTCGCGTTCGATTACGATCAGGGCGCCGGTCTGGTTTTGAGAAAACAGGTTGGCGGCGAGCACGATGTCGTCGTACACGTCGCCGGCGGAATTCGAGGGTCCGCCGAATGAAACGCGCGTTCCGAGGTTGGCGAGCGCGTGGCGGATTTCCGATTGAAAAACGACAATCAGTGCAAACACCACGTACGGGAGCAACGTGCTCAGGAGCCAGTTCAAAGTGCGCAGCTCGCCGAGGCGCGCGAAGTAAAAGGCGAGCGCCAGCACCGCAAGTCCAAGGAGCATGGGCGCGGCGCGGGTGCCGCGGATTAGCGCCAGTAACTGGTAAATCAGAATCGCGACCAGCAGGATGTCCACGATTGCGACCGAAATGTGCGGCCAGGGCTGGGACAAAGTCACGCGATCCTCACTGTTGGTGTCGGATTGCCTTCATTCTAATGCAGCGCTACCGGATTCCGGTGCGGCTTCGACGGAATTGACTCGAGCATGGATGGTGCCACGGGCAACCCGGGCGGAGACAGCGTCACCGCGTTGCAGGCGGGCGGCGTCCTTTACGAGTTGCCCGCTGGCATCGAATACCAGGGCGTAGCCGCGATTGAGAATGGCGACCGGAGAAAGTGCTTCCAGAGCGGCCTTGCTGCGGTCGAGCGCGGCATGTCCGGCCAGCAGGCGGGCGTGAGCTGCGGAGGCGAGCGTCGCAGTTTGCGCGTCCAGGCGTTGATGGATAGCGGCGAGCCGCTGCCGGGCGTCATAGTGGCGGACTGCGGCTGAGGCGATTTCCCAGCGGCGGTAACTGCGCTCCAGAAGCTGTCGCAACGTTCGCTCCAGCCGAAAACTGGCTTCGTCGAGGAGCTGCTGGCGGCGGTTGATGCCGTCCATCATGCGCGCGAAAGCGCCCTGCTGCGTGCGTTCGGATAGTTCCTGCCGCGCCATCAGCAGGCGGTAACGGATAGCGCGATCCAGGCGGCGGTACAGGTCCTCGGCCTGGCCTTCGATTTCCTGGCGCGAGCGGATGACGAGCTCCGCCGCCGCTGAAGGCGTAGGCGCGCGCAGGTCGGCGACAAAATCGACGATGGTGAAATCGGTCTCGTGGCCGATCGCGGAGATCACCGGAATCTTCGACGCGGCGACGGCGCGGGCCAGTCCCTCATGATTGAAGGCTGCCAGATCCTCAGCCGAGCCCCCGCCGCGCGCGATGATGATGACCTCAACCGCGCGCGTTCGATTGAAATGCTGAATGCCCGCGGTGACTTCGATCGGAGCAGATTCTCCCTGCACCTGTGCCGCATAAATCAGCACGCTCGCGGAATGATGTCGCCGGGCGAGGATGTTCAGAATGTCCCGCACCGCCGCACCCTGCGGTGAAGTGATGACGCCGATTCGCAGAGGTAGCACCGGGATGGGCTTTCTGCGGGCAGGGTCGAAGAGCCCATCGGCTTCAAGACGGGCTTTCAGTTGCTCGAAGGCCAGTTGCAGCGCCCCCGCGCCCTGGAAGCGCAGCAGCTTCGCCGCCGACCGGAACATGACGACACGAATCTGCGCACTCTCTTCTTTCAGCGTGAAATAGAGATGGCCTGACTCGGGAACGCGCAGATTCGAAATTTCACCTTCCACCCAGCAGTCGGAGTACTCGCGCTCCAAGTGCGTGCGGACAGCGGAGACCAGCGCGCGCACCGTCCAGATGCGGCGTTCCGGCGGGCGGAACTGGAAGCCGAGTTGGCCAGCGTCGTCCATCGGGTTCAGTGTACACGTGTGCGGCACGGGCGCTCTTACCCACGACTGTTTCTCGATGCGAAGGTGGCCGGACAAGAGTGTCCGACCCACACTAGACTGCTCCTGTGGCGACCGTTCTCGAGACCGACCGGCTCTTGCTGCGCGAGTTTGTGGTGGAAGATGCTGCGGCACTGGCACTCGCGGCACTGCGTGTACGCGGTGGGGAGAGCGGGACCCCATCCTAAGAACAAACTGTCATCCTGAGCGAAGTAGACGTTTCGCGAAGCGAAGCGGCTACGGAGTCGAAGGAGCCCGGTACAACTTGCATCGGTGGAGATGCCGCAGGGAGTTCTCCCGGTGCAGCGTACGGGAGAATGCCTTGCGTCGTCAGTGCCGGTCGCGGCGTCCTAGGGGTCCTTCGACTCCGCATTCACTTCACTTCGCGAAATGAATGCTCCGCTCAGGATGACATTTTTCTCAAAGGAAGCTACACCAAATCTTCTACCTTCAGCGGGTTGTCGCCGCTCATCAGGAGCACTCCGCCCAGCGATTCTCGGACGGGGAAGAACCAGTCGGGTGGCTCGCCGTATTTGAGCGTGTCTTGAATCGCCACCGCATCGCGGAGTTGGCTGGCCGCGCCGGCATTGTCTTTTTTCGCCAGCGCGATCTGGGCTCCGAGGACGTTTTCGGCGATCTTCATAATGTCTTTGGCTTTGTTGTTGATCGGCATGGCGAAAATCACGTCTTCAGGAGTTGCTTTCTCGGCGTCGGAGACGATTTTGTATTCCGCTTCGGCTTCGCTCATTTTGCCTTTGCCCGCGAACGCCATGCCCCGCCCGAAGTGCCAGAAGACGGTCGCGGTTTTCATTTCCGCGTCGGGAGCCTTCGAGGCCAGGATAGCGTCCCACTTGTGAAAGCGGATGTTCACGGCCATGGGGATGGTCATGAAGCCTTCGAGAGGCGGCATCGCTTTCACCGACGAAGCGACATGCGCCGCGAGCATATTCGCGGCCTTGATGGCTTCGGGATAGTCGCCGTTCATGGCGGAGCACATGGCGATGAAGTGCAGGTTGTGGCTGTAGTACATGAGCGAGTAAATTCCGGGCGCGGCATGGGTCTTCAGGTACGCGCGATCGACGGCGGCGGCGTCCTGATTGGTCTTGACCGCAGCGGCGTAGTCCCCGGTGCGGATATAGACATGGGCCGGCATGTGCACGATGTGTCCGGCGGCGGGCGAGCGTGGCGACAATTTCTTCCGTTCCGTCTTGCGGAGTGCCGTCCTGATGCCACAGGCCCCAGGGATGGAGATTCATCCCCGACTCCGCGAAGAGTGTGGCGGCGTCGAGGTCGTCGGGATACGTCTTCACGACCTCGCGCATGGCGTCGCGATATTGCTCGGCCGCGTGGCGCAGGTCGGATCTTGGATCGGCGGGAAACCGCAGGGCCATGGCCGCGATGTAGGCCCGTTCGCTGGGCGCAGCGCCGGCCCTCAGGTCAACGGCTTTTTGAATTGCTGCGTGCGCCTGCCTGAAGCGGTCTTCGCTGGCCGGGTCGTTGTAGTTGGGCCCGACGGCTTCGGCAACTCCCCAGAAGGCCATGGCGAGTTTGGGATCGAGTTCGCACGCTTTCTGAAATGAGAGCGCGGCTTCGTCGTGATTGAACGCATAGATGAAGCGCAGTCCCTGATCGAAGAATTGTTGTGCCTGCGCGTTCTTCGTGGAAACCGGATGGTGCAGGTTGCCGAGTCCGGTGACAAGCGTGACTGGTTTGGCCTGCGGGGTCGAACTCATGCTGTGATGCTGGGCGAAAGCCGAGACCGAGAACAACAGCATCAGCGGAAGGACAGAGGCAACTTTCTTCATAAGAAACCTCCGGTAGTGAGGAATCGAAGTGGGTGGCGGAAGAAAGAATACCGCAGCACGCCGAAATTTATCATGGCAAACTGAGGTCGGGCAGGCGGCCCGCTAACCTATTCGACATTTGCAAGGAGCCCTCATGGCCAAGAAGACCACCGCGCTATTTGTCCTGCCGGATGCATTGCTGGCGGCGTTCGATACCAACGACCGGATCAACCACTATCTCCTCGACAATTTGCCGCCAGAGGCGTGGCGGGCGGAGCCTCCCAACGGCAAGGGCCGGGACGTGGCCGCCATCGTTGCGCACATGCACAACGTGCGCGCGATGTGGCTGAAGGCGGTAAAAGGAAAAATTCCGGAACAGCTCGATCGGCACACAGTGGCGCCAGCGCAGGCCGCCAAAGCGCTTGACCAAAGTCGCGTGGAGCTGCGGGAAGTCTTGGCAACGGCTCTGACGGGAGACGGACGCATCAAAGGCTTCCGCCCCGACGTGGCCGGATTTATTGGCTACCTGATCGCGCACGATGCGCATCATCGCGGACAAATCACAATGCTCGCCCGGCAGGTGGGACATCCCATCCCGCAGAAGGCGACCTTCGGAATGTGGGAGTGGGGCGTGCGATAGACTCAGGGCAGAGCGTCCCGCATGCAGAAAGCTACGATTCTTTTCAATCCGAACTCGGGCCCGCGGCGGCGCGATGCGGAATTGGACCGCGCCATTGGAATCATCCAGTCGGCGGGCGTACGGACGGAATTGACGGTGTGCCGTTCCAGCCAGGAAGCCACCATGAACGCCCGTTTCGCCGTGGCCGCAGGCAGCGATACGGTGTTCGCCTGCGGGGGCGACGGCACCATCCATGACGTGATTCAGGGATTGGCGGGCACGCAAGTCGTGCTCGCGATTCTTCCTTTCGGCACCGCCAACGCGCTGGCGCACGACTTGCGGATTCCCCTGCGCCCCAGCGCGGCGGCACAGGTTGCGGTCGGGGGCAAGAGCAAGGTCCGGCGTATTCCGCTCGGACGCATTGAATACCGCGATTTCCAGGGCAAGCCCGCCGAGCGTTACTTCACCGTCGCGGCGGGTATCGGCGTCGACGCGCATCTTTTTTATAAGCTGAACCGCGATCTCAAAAAGCAGGCCGGGATGGCCGCGTACTACCTGAAAGCCTGGAACCTGTGGGCGACGCACCGCATGCGGAGATTCGAAGTCGAGTACATCAACGGAACGGGCACGAAACAGCAGGCCGCCTTAACTGAACTGCTAGCCGTCCGCATCCGTTTCTTCGGCAACATTCTCCGGGAACTCGTCCCCGGGGCGCATCTCGACTGCCCCGATCTCCGGGCAGTGATGTGCCGAACCGATAACCGTACCGCTTACCTGCGCTATGTGACCGGGGCGTTATTGGGGCGACGCTGGAAGATCGATGGGATCGACCTGATCAGTTGCTCGGAAGTGGTGTGCAAGCTGCCGCAGCCGGATGCGATGGAAAGCGACGGCTCCAGGAAAGACCGCGTCTACGTGGAGGCCGACGGCGAACTGCTCGGCAGGCTACCGGCCCGCATGACGATGCTGGCGGACGCTCTGTCACTAGTCGTGCCTGCGCCCAGGATTTGACGAGTCGACGAAGCGAGTGGCTGCGTTGCGCTATGCTATAACTCTCGCTCGTGCCCACCGGCCGCCAAGGATCGATTCGCCTCTTTCAGTTCTCCGGAATTGAAGTGTTTCTGCATTGGTCCTGGTTTGTGATCGCGGCGTATGAAATCCAGGTCCGGAAAGGGCAATACTCCTCGGTTACCTGGAACATTCTGGAGTATCTGTCCCTGTTTGTAATCGTCCTGCTGCACGAGTTCGGGCACTCACTCGCCTGCCGCAGCGTCGGCGGGCGCGCGAACCAGATTGTGTTGTGGCCGCTCGGAGGCGTGGCTTATGTTGACCCTCCGCCGCGTCCAGGGGCCACGTTGTGGAGCATCGCTGCGGGACCGCTGGTCAATGTGGCGCTGCTGCCGGTTCTGTTCGTTCTGATTTCCTTTGGCCGTTCGCTGGGCTGGGCGCAGACGATCCCGGACGGGTTTGCCCTGCTGCGTTCGGTGTTCTACATCAACCTCGTCTTGCTGATCTTCAACATGCTGCCCATTTATCCGCTGGACGGCGGGCAGATTTTCCGGTCGCTTTTATGGTTTGTACTCGGGCGCGCGCGCAGTCTGATGGTGGCGACCGTCATCGGCTTGATCGGCGGGGTGGCGTTTGTCGGGTTCGCGATCTGGCAGCGATCGACATGGTACGGCGTGATGGCGGCGTACATGCTCATGAATTGCTGGAGCGGACTGAAGCACGCGCTGGAGCTGTCAAGAGTGGCGAAGTTGCCGCGGCCGCAGTGTGGCACGCAGTATCCCGTGACGCGCTGTTTGGATTGCGGCGAGGGGCGTCCCATGACCGAGTGGGCGGGGACGGTTTGAATCTCTGTGGGCTGGACACTGGGGGAAGTCAGAAGTGAGAAGTCAGATTGCAGAAGTAAGACCTTGAGGGTTTACTTCTGCAATCTGACTTCTTACTTCTGCAATTCGTACAGAGGACACGGAGCAATGCCAAACTGAGAGACACGTACACTAGATTCCGTGGAACCGATTACCCACTTCCTCTTCGGCGCGACGCTCAGCCGCGCCGGGCTCAACCGTAAGACGGCGCTGGCTACCGCCACCATGACGCTGGCGGCGGAAGCTCCCGACCTCGACGTCTTCAGCCGCTTCCGTGGATCGGTGTTTGGATTCGCCCATCATCGCGGCTTCACGCATTCTTTTCTGGGACTGCCGCTGGTGGCGGCAGTGGTCGTCGCCTTTATCTATCTGATCTGGAGGTTGCGTGGACGGCGCACCCGCGACCCGAACCTTCCTCCGCGTTGGGGTTTGCTGTTCGCGTACGCCTACGGGGCTGGGGTCAGCCATATCCTGCTGGACTTCACCAACAATTACGGCGTGCGTCCGTTCTGGCCGTTTTCGGAACGCTGGTATTCGTGGGACATCGTGTTCATCATCGAGCCGGTGCTGCTGGGCGTGATGATTCTTGGACTGATTCTGCCGAGCTTGTTTTCGCTGATCAATGAAGAGATCGGCGCGCGGCAGAAGGGGCCAAGGGGCCGGGTTGCGGCGACGTTTGCCCTGCTCGGAGTGTTTGCGTATTGGGGCGTTCGCGACTACGAACATCGCAAGGCTGTGGCTATGCTGGAATCCCGGACGTATCAGGGCCAGGAGCCGCTGCGTGTATCGGCCTATCCGTATTGGGTGAATCCGTTTCGCTGGTATGGAGTGGCCGAGACGCCCGCCGCCTTCGCGATGATGAATGTGGATTCGCTCACCCCCGAAGTCGATCCGGAAGGCGCCATGAAAATCCGGTATAAGCCGGAAGAAACGCCCGCCACGCTGGCCGCCAAGCAAAGCTACCTGGGACGGGTGTATCTATCCTGGGCCCAGTATCCAGTGACGGAAACGGAAGCGGCGGACGGAACCTCGGTCGCCTATGTCGTGCGCTTCCGCGATCTGCGCTATGCCTATCCCGGACCAAGCGGGCGGCCTACTTTGGGGGCGATGGTGTTTCTGGACCGGGATTTCCATGTTGTCGAAGAGCGCTTCGGGATGGGAACGTCGAGTTCGAGGTAGCGCGGACAATAAGTAGCGCCGGCGTCCCGCCGGTTTGTCCGGCGGGCGTCCTCGCCCGCCACCGAGAATTTCGAAGGCGCGGTCTGCGTTTTCGGTGCATGCGCCGAGGGCGAGGACGCCCTCGGAACAGCCGGCAAGATGCCAGCGCTACGCATGAATTATTTTTTGCCCGCTGAAGCGCGTGGCAACGGGGTAGAATCCAGCCTTTCTGGGAGGTTCCGTTTGAAATATTGGCTAGTTGTTCTGACAGTCGTTTGCGCAGTTTCCGCAAGCTGGGGGCAGGAGAGCGGCGCGGCCTCGAAGCAGATCACGGCGATCCGCGCGGGCACTCTGATTGACGGAGTTTCAAACTCTCCGCGGCACAACCAGGTCATTGTCATTCGCGGCAACCAGATCGTGGAAGTTTCTGACGCCTCGACCGCACAGATCCCGGCTGGCACCGAAGTGATCGACCTTTCGCAAGCCACCGTCCTGCCTGGGATGATCGACGCCCACACGCATATTTTTCTGCAAGGCGAAGAGCCGGACAAGGGGGGATACGATATTCAACTGCTGAAATATCCACTGGCCTTTCGCGCCGCCCGCGCCACGGTTTCCGTGCGCCGAGCGCTCGAACAGGGCTTCACGGCTTTGCGCGATGTGGAAACCGAAGGCGCCGGTTATGGCGATGTGGGCATCAAGCAGGCGATTGAGGGTGGATACATCCCCGGCCCGCGGCTGTTTGTCTCCACGCGCGCCATTTCGTCCACTGGCGGATACAACCTGGAAGGCTACGCACCCGAAATCGAAGTGCCGAAAGGCGCACAGATCGTCGACGGTCCGGTGGCCGCGCGCAAGGCGGCTCGTGAGCAACTCGATCATGGAGCTGATTGGATTAAGGTCTATATGACGCACCGGTCGTGGATCGGCAAGAACGGCGAACTTGCTTCGCAGCCTACGCTCACGGTCGAGGAACTCCGCGCTATTGTCGACGAGACCCATGGTTGGGGAAAGAAAGTGGCCTGCCACGCGTACAACGGCGAGGGCTTGCAGCGGGCGCTGGACGGCGGCTGCGACTCGATTGAACACGGCCTGACGTTGACGGACTCGAACGTCGCGCAGATGATCCGGCAGGGGACGTGGCTTTGTCCGACATTGGCCGTCTATTACTACGACTGGGCTCCGCCGGATACGCCGGATGGAAAGCGCGATCGCAAGCGGGCGTCGGATCATGGAGAGTCGTTTCGCAAGGCGCTGAATGCGGGCGTGAAGATTGCCTTCGGCACTGACGTCGGCGGGTTTCCCTGGACCGATGCGATTGTGCAGGAGTTTCCTCGCATGGTGGAATTCGGCATGACGCCGATGCAGGCGATTCAGAGCGCAACGTCGCGGGCGGCGGAACTGCTCGAGATGAAGGGGAAGATTGGCGTGATCGCTCCCGGCGCGTTCGCCGATGTGATTGCCGTTGCCGGCGATCCTCTGGCGGACGTGAAAGTTCTCGGCAGCGTCGGGTTTGTTATGAAAGACGGTAAGGTATTCAAGAACGAGCTGGGGACCAAGAGGTAAGCTATGAACATTCTGGAAATGTGTGACGCGGGCGGCGCGTCCGTTCCCATCGTAGCGACGGCGGAAGAAGCCATCCGGGCGATGCTGGACCGGCATGTGGGCGCGGTGGCGGTGCTGGATGAGAACACGCGGGTCGCCGGAATTTTCACGGAGCGGGATGTGCTGCGCCGTCTTTCGCTGAGCGGTCGAGCGCCTGCCGAGACCCCCGTCCGCGAAGTCATGACCACGCCGGTCGAGATGGCGACGCTCGACACCACTCCCGGCCAGGCCCTGGCGACCATGATCGAGCGCCACTACCGTCATCTGCCTATCGTCGACGACGATGGACGCCTGTTGGGAATGCTTTCCATCCGCAACGTGCTCCAGGCACGCGTGGATACGCTCACACGGCAGTTGGACGAGGCGCGGTCGGTGCGTGCGCCGCGCTGACGGGAACAAATTATTGATTGTTGATTTTTTGATTGTTGAGTGAAAGGCGCTGGCTCAATCAACAATCGATAATCAAAACTCAACCATCCTACTTATGGGAGTGCGGACTCTGGGCCGGGTTCTTGCGCGGAGGGGGTGCGGCTTTGCCGATTCTCACATCGAAGCTGATGGGCAGCTGCTGCGGCGGATAACACGCGGCGTTGTCGCAGGCCTGATATTTGAGGGTGCCGCGTATCACGTACTTGCCAGGCTGCACCGACCGCAGCGGACGGACCGAAACATCCACCTCAAAATCTCCGGTAAATACGTTGAGCTTTTCGTCCGGGGCGAAGGCAAAGCTCACATCATGGCCGTCAGGGTAGGTGGTCCCGCCGATCACGATGTCGGTGGTAGCCCCGATTTTCAGCGCGGTCGGAATCAGGAATTCCGACTTCGGTTTATAGGAGTTGATGTGATACCCGCGAGCCACGCGGAACGAAAGCGGCACCGGCGCAGCTTTTCCCTGTGTGACGGTAATCACCGGCGCCGGCGCCATGCTGACGACCGGCTTCATCGTCGGCATTTCCTGCGCGGCTGCAACCGGCAGAACCAGCGCGACGATCGGTAACCATCTCATCCTCATCGATATAAAAGGTATATCAGCCGACGCTGCAATTCGAGGTTACTTTTGCGCCTGTACTGGTTGCGCCTGGCCGAGTGCCTCTTTTATGTGGTCGACGAAGACGCTGCGGCTTTGCAGGCCGAATTCACGGGCTACCAGCTTGCCTTCTCGGTCGATGAAGAACGTTGTCGGGAGCACGCCAACACCGCCGTAGCTCTCGCCGACCGAGTCTTTCCCCAGCAAAACCGGGTAGTTTACGGCCAGCTTCTTGGCGAACTTCGAAATGTCGTCCGTGTTGGCGTCTTCGTCCATGGCTACGCCGACGATCTGGAATCCCTGCGGGCCGTATTCCTTTTGCAGCTCGACGAACCAGGGCATCTCGATTTTGCAGGGCTCGCACCAGGTGGCCCAGAAATTCAGTAGGACAGCTTTGCCGCGAAAGTCGGAGAGCTTCACGTTCTTCCCCTCGAGCGAGGCCAGTTCGAAATCGGGCGCCAGTTGTCCGCGCATCTGGCCGGAGACCGAGGATCCGCCCGCCCGGTTCTTGCGGGCGAAATGAGCCCCGGCCAACAACATCGCGATAACGATGGCGACGATGAAAACGGGAACCAGAGGATTTCTTTTCATGCAGTAACTCCTACTACAACGCAAAACGGTTCAGGAACGACAGCCATCCGGAAATCAGTGTAAAACGTCCGAGGATCAGAAGCACGCCGAGGGCGATCAGCAGTCCGCCGCTCGCCACTTCGAGCGCGTGCATATGAAACTTGAAGCGGTTATAGAACTTGAGGAAGCGTCCGATGCCCAGAGATGTCAGCAGGAACGGGACGGCGAGACCGGCGGAATAAATTGCCAGCAGGAAGATGCCCTTGGTCACGGTGTTCTGGGCGGCAGCGAATCCGAGTACGACCGCGAGAATCGGGCCAACGCAGGGAGTCCATCCAAAGGCGAACGCGAAGCCGATGACGAAGGATCCCCAGGCGGTGGAACTGCCTTTCAGCCCGTGCATCCGGGTGTCGGCGAGCAGGGCTTTGATCTGGAAGATGCCAGTCAGGTGAAGACCGAAAAGAATGATCACGGCGCCAGCCACCCGCGCCAGAATCGACTTGTACTGCGCGAACAGCTGTCCGACTTCGGTCGAGATCGCGCCCAGCGTGATAAAGACGATGCTGAAGCCGAGGATGAACGCGGCTGAATTCAGCATCACTTTGCGGAAGAATTGCCCGCTATCGGATTTCAGTTCCTCCACGCCAACGCCCGAAATCAAAGAAACATATCCGGGCACCAGCGGCAGCACGCAGGGAGAGAGAAAAGAGATCAATCCCGCGACAAAAGCTGCAAGCGGCAATGGCAACGTGGACATAGTTCTATTGTAGCGGCAGCGCGGACTCGGCGGCCCTTTGAAGAGATGCGCCAGCCGGGCGAATCGTTACAAAGCCCGCCCTAGAACTGGTCTCATAAATACCTGAACAGGATTTGCATGCAAGCGAGGCGAACCATGCCGAAGAAGTTCTCGACGTGGTACTCCCAGCGAATCACCAGCCGACGAAAATGATGGGGCCAGGCAAAAAGTCGTTCGACTCGCCAACGTCGACGGTAGCGGCGCAGAGGGCGCCCGTCTTGCGTCGGCGTGCGGCGCTCTCCGCGATGGGGCGCGATCATCTCGATGCCGTAGCGCTCGGCCAAGTCACGATCCAGACGGTCGCTGTCGTAAGCTTTGTCGCCGATCAACCGCGCCGGGAGGGTGTCGAGGAAACTGTGCCCGAGGACGCCTTCGACGAGCTGGCTTTCGTGCGGCGAAGCGCTTTCGATACTAACGGCGAGAGGAAGACTGTGATCATCGGTGATAACGATGATTTTCGTTCCCTTGCCGCGTTTGGTGGGCCCGACCGCGAGGCCCCCTTTTTTGCCCCCGTGAAGGAGGCGTCGATAAAAGCCTCCTCCAGTTCGAGTTTCCCTCGGGCTTGCAACTCCTCGGCCAAGACCCCCAAGATGCGCTCCAGCCTGCCCTCTCGCACCCATTGCTGGAAGCGGCGATGGCAGGTCTGGTACGGCGGATATTTCTGGGGTAGTTCGCGCCACTGTGCCCCCGTACCCAAGACCCACAGGATTCCGTTGAGTACCGCCCGTGTGTCTTGCCAGGGGCGACCGCGACCGTCGGTCCGTCGTTTCGGCCGCAAGATTGGCTCGATGAGTTGCCCCTGGGCATCGCTCAGTTCCCATCGTCCTCGCATGCCCTCCTTTTGCCTGTTTTTCTACCCTCAGAAAATAGCTACGTTGGTTCCAACACCATTTATGAGACCACTTCTAATGTCGATAGTGCTGCCAAACGAAGCGCAAGCTTGTGGGTCACCTCTTGCGTGTCGCCATCAGAAAGGAGTATTTCCAAACCGATTGTTGCGTCTAGGATCGCGTCTTCTTCTTCGTCGCGCATATAGCAACTATTTAGTCTCTTGATTGCTAGCCGAAGGCGTCTTCCTTCGGCAGTACCCTTAACTGACGTGAGAGAGTGGAAGAGGTCACGGATGTCTTCCACTTGGAGGTCTGAGAGCTTGGGGAATTCACCACCGGTCAGAGTGCTTACCGGCTCCAACTTCGACGGATATTTCCGGGTAGTCAAACCCTCCAGCGGAGGTAGCGTTGCCGTGTAATCGTGAGCCCATTCTACGGGAATAAACATGATCTGGGCGTAACCGGTCCCAATTGACGTAATAATTCTCAGGCAAGCGAAAAAGTTGTCGACTGTCTGGAGGGCGGGAGGTGACGCCTCGTAGCCCCAGAAGCGCTGACGGTAGTTCGAGTTTTGAAAGAAATAGTTCCGAGCACGAGTGCATGACTTGCTTGCTCAAGTAGGTATTCGTTCACTTCATGACTGCCATGTACCAGGCGTACGCGAGCCAGTTGCATCGGCTCGGGAATTCTCACAATTGAAATGGCTTCTTCGAGGTCGTATGAATCCGAGGGAAGGCTTATCAGAAGAATGGGAGTGTGTATTTCGATGGGCAATTCTTCTAAAAGCAAACCTGCTTCCAGCGGGAGGTAAGTCGCAAGAAAGCTGTCAGAGTCAAAGCATGTATGTCCTGTAAGGTGAATATGGCGATCGATAGCATGCTCCAGAAATGCTTTAATTGCGGAATTGAACACGCTTCCGGAAGATCGGTCGGAAAAACGTGAGGCGCAATGGGTGGCATCGACCGAAAGTATTGTTTCAGTTCCTGATACTGCTCATGCTTGTCGAAGTCGAATCGCTCCTCAGTGTCGGTGAATCCTGAGAACATGAAAATTAGCGACAAGCGGGAACTGAATGCATTGGCGTAGTCAATCGGAGGGTCGGAAGAGGCAAAACTGAAGTCGGGCATCCCTTGCGACCAGCTAATCTGGGGCCAGTTCTCGTAGGGTTCAATCGTATGTTTCGCGGCACCCGCCTCTCCTCCGGACTTGCCTGTAACTGGCTGCCTTTCCAGAATGCCTCCGCCTCCACACTGGTCGCCGAGGCCTGCAACATCATCGTTACCACGCGGGGACCAAGGGTAGCTACAAGCGTCAGATTGGAGCGTACACTGAGACGGAGTGTTAGCACGTGTTCTCAGACCAAATGAGGAGGAGGCCCATGAAACCGACAACCAACGGCCTGATGGAAACTCCGGTCTACGGCCTCTCCGAGGCCGCCCAATATCTGCGGGTTCCCCTCAACACTCTCCGCTACTGGGTACGCGGAAGTGGTTCGATCCATCCTCTGGTCACGCTCGCAAGGAGCGAGCCGTCTCGCCTGTCGTTCATGAATCTGCTGGAGTGCCACATGCTCAGCAGCATGCGCGCGATCTACGAGGTCAGGATTCCCACCGTCCGCAAGTCCCTCATCAACCTAGCGAAGTATGTCCGGCACGAACACCCGCTGGTGGAGCAGGCTTTCCAAACCGACCGGCGCAACCTATTCATCGAGCATCTGGGCCGCATCGTGAATCTTTCCAAAGACCAACAGATCCTGATTCCAGGTGTGATGGAGTTCTATCTGGAACGCATCGAGCGCGATCCAAACGGCCTTTTCAAGTTTTATCCATTTGTGATGGAGCGAACGAAGAGCGAGCCCAAACTGATTCAGATCAATCCAGTCGTGGGGTTTGGTAAACCCGTGATTTCCGGTACAGGCGTATCAACCTCGGTGGTCGCTTCCAGGTTCAATGCTCGGGAATCTGTGCCTGAGCTCGCTTCCGAATATGGCGTCTCACCACAGCAAATCGAAGAAGCAATCCGATGGGAGCAGAAGACAGCCGCCGCTGCTGCCTGAAGACTTCGTCCTGTACCTCGACGAAAATCTTCACAACTGCAAACCCATTCTCGACGCTCTCGTCGAGCACGGCGTCAAGTATGAACGCCATGGAAGCCACTCCCCTCCAGGAACCGAAGACACAGTCTGGCTGCGCTTCGTTGGAAAGCAGGGCTGGGTCGTTCTCACCAAAGATAAGAAAATCCGGTTCAACGAACTGGAGAAATCGGCAATCCAGCGGAACCGCGTGAGGGAATTCTACTTTGCTTCCGGCAACTACAGTGGCGCGGAGATGGCCGAAATGCTGGTTACGGCCCTGCGCGACATCGCGAGATTTTGTCGACTCTACGATCCTCCCTTCATGGCCAGCATCAGCAAGATGGGTCATGTGAGCCTGAGATTCCCCTGAAATACGGAACGACGCTACCTGTCTCCGCCCCTGGCAATCCACGCCAAATCGCAGTAGAATCCCCTCGCAAACCAAAGCAAGTCGGGCCCCTTCGAAAACCTGTTTCAAAGCAAGCAAGGAGGACGATATGAGAAAGTGGCAGCAGATAAGCCTTCTCACCGTGTGTGTGCTGATCCTCTTGGCCTCGACTCCCGGAAAACCTGCATGGCAGATGAAAGCGGATTACGTGGAAGCGTGCAGTTGCCATCTGTTCTGTCCCTGCTATTTCAACAAGCACGCCGAGCACCCGCACTGCGAGTTCAACATGGCCGTCAAGGTGCGCGAAGGGCATTCGGGCAACACCAACCTGGCAGGGTCCAAGTACTGGGTTACTGGAGATCTTGGCGACGAGTGGGGCACCAACAAAAAAGCACCGTGGGCGGTGGTCTCATTCGACCCATCCACCAGCAAAGAACAGCGCGACGCTCTCGCGCCCATGATTCTGAAAACCTACGGTCTGGAATGGGGCGACCTGAAAGTGCAGGAAGCTCCGATCGAAATCAGTAAGGCCGGGGATATGGTCAACGCCACGCTCGGTGGCGGTCAAATGGCCTCCATGAAACTACAGCGCGAACCCGGCGCCGACGGCAGAGGCGTGGTGCTGAAAAACGTAAAATATTTCGGAGCTCAGGACAATACCGGCTTCGAAATGTACCGCTCCATCAACCACAGCGCCAACGTACAAGGACACAAATTCGACTACTCCGACCGTAACGCCTTCCTGATTTCGATCGACACGCACGAAGGTGAAGGTACCGGCATGGGTGCCGGAAAATGACTGCCGGAAAATAACTGGCGGTAAGGGATGGGGGCTTCCGTTCGGTAGTGCCCTGACTAGCGATTGCCAGGTCTGGAGGTGATATCAAGCTCCACAACGGCCAGACTGTTTCAAGACCTGGTCGCGTTGATGGAGGCTGGTTGTCCCTGATGAAACTCGCCGCAAGAAATCTTCTCTGCGTCCCTGCCGCACACACTTGAGTCATCAAATAGCAAGGGCTCCTCAGTCGAAGGTCTCTTCCGGTCCTCGTCGGATGAGTAGGCAATTACCCACGAGAACCCGCGACTGACGAGACTGCCATGCCTACTGATCAAAGGAGTACATCCCCGGTATTGACGACCCCACGCGTAGGAATAGAGAGGCTGCCCGATCGCAGCGCAGTCCATTTCTTTGACATTCGAGTAAATGATGTTGACGGACCCATATTGTGGACACACATCGCCGCACCAGAAAGCATCCTGCACCTCTCGGGAATTAAAAGTACCTAGGATCCTCGGGTAACCTCGCGGCCAACTGCCTTGTTGGACGGCGTGATTGATCGGAATGAGTCTCTCGTATTCGGCTAGCAGATCCCTCCCGGTCAGTTCTTTGTGAGCGGAAGAAACTCCATGAGCCAGAACAGTCAAACTCAGCGAGAAAATCCAGATCGCCAAAGCGCGCAGTCTCATCTTGTCCATCACCTCGATCGCGACCTGCCGACTGAGAGATCTAGCAGGTTGCTGAAAGACTTCATTTCGCGCGGGTGCTGGAAGGGCACGAGTTCCACTCGTGCCGCTAAGTCGTTATCATTGTGTCCGCGCTTTAGCTGCCCTGGGGGACTCTACTCCTGTGCAACAAGAGTTGTTCAGCAGCCTGCTAGTGTGGAACGCCTCGTGCTTGGTACTCTTGCGCCAATTTTCCAGCCGGATCGGGGCCGTCTTGCTCCGTGACCTCGGAGACCCCTGTCGTGAAAGGTTGTACTTCTGCACTCTGACTTCTAACTTCTGCAATCGCAGTTCGCCCTCGCGCTACAATCTCTCTCGCCCGATGGACACCGCCCGCATCGCCGCCCTGCTCGGCCCCTTTCTCGATAGAACACTCCCCGAAGTGCAACTCCAACAAATATCGACATACATCGATCTATTGCTCCGCTGGAACGCCCGCACCAATCTGACCG
>WNFI01060365.1_pt1 | contig 21459 bp, 21 predicted proteins | sample 5400471 | NCBI WGS metagenome assembly WNFI01 (sample SAMN13153348, study PRJNA577476) | soil metagenome | isolation source: 100 cm saprolite on Douglas fir-dominated hillslope | place: USA:California | collected 2013-09-17
CCTCGACGCCGCCCAGCGCCGCCGCGGGAAAGAACTTGAGCAGCGAGAAGCCGAGCTCGCGCGCCAGCATCACCTCGGAGGGCGTGGCCGCACCCGGCAGATAGGGCAGATCGCCGGCCCGGCCGGCGCTGGCCAGCTCGGGCGTGAGGCCGGGGCTCACCAGGAAGCGCGCGCCCGCCTCGGTGGCGCGGGTGACGTCGGCCCCGGTCAGCACCGTGCCGGCGCCGACGATGGCATCGGGGACGCGCCGCCGGATCTCGCGGATGGCAGGAAGCGCCTCGGGCGTGCGCAAGGTCACCTCGATGACGCGCAAGCCGCCGCGAAGCAGCGCCAGGGCCAGTGGCGGCGCATCGGCGGCGCGGGCGATGGTGAGGACCGGGATGACGGCGACGCCGCTGAAGATTTCGTGCATGGCACTCCTTCCCCTTGACGCCGCGCGGCGGACCCGGCAACGGAGAGAGTAGTGAAACCGAGGCGGCGGGCAAGAGGACAAGATGCTGCGTGTGGCGGCGATCGGCGAGTGCATGCTGGAGCTCAGGCACCGCGACGAAGGGCTGCTCGAGCTGGGGTTCGCCGGCGACAGCTTCAATACGGCGCTCTACATGGCGCGCTGCAACCAGCGCGAGCGCCTGGCGGTCGACTACGTGACCGCGCTCGGCACCGACCCCTATAGCGCCGCGATGCTCCAGTTATGGCGCGAGGAAGGCATTGGCACCGACGCGGTCGCGCTTCTGCCGGGGAAGCTGCCCGGCCTCTACCTCATCCGCACGGACCCGGAGGGCGAGCGCCGTTTCTTCTACTACCGCTCGGCCGCTGCCGCGCGCGAGCTGTTCCGCGATCCTGCTGCCGACCGGCTCCTGGCGGCGCTCTCGGCCTATGACGTGCTCTATTTCACGGCCGTCACGCTCTCGATCCTCGACGGCGCCGCGCGCGAGCGCTTCCGTGCGGCGTTGGCGGCGGCGCGGGGCGCCGGCCGGCTGGTCGTCTTCGACAGCAACTACCGTCCGGGCTGGACCGACGCCGCCGCGGCGCGCGCCGCCATCGCGCCTTTCCTCGACATCGTCGGCTTAGCATTGCCCACCTTCGAGGACGAGCAAGCCCTCTGGGGCGACGCCACCGTTGCGGACACCCTCGCCCGCGACGCCGCCCGCAAGACGGAGGTCTGCGTCAAGCGCGGCAACGCGAGCTGCATCCTCGGCGACAGCACGCTCGTGCCGGTGCCGCAGCGTATTGCGCCCATCGACACGACTGCCGCAGGCGACGCCTTCAACGCCGCATACCTGACGGCGCGCGGCTTGCCGGCCATCCGACCACGGAGGCAGCCCGCGCCGGGCATATCCTCGCCGGCGTGGTGATCCAGCATAAGGGCGCCATCATGCCCAAGAACGCGCCGATGCCGCCTTTTCCCGGCCTCAACACAGGCTGATCCAAGCGGCGATTTGGGCGCGAGGGCGCCTGCCACAGCTAGCACCCGCATGGCAGCCATGTCATATTGCGCCGCCCCGCCGGGCCAACGCGAACAATCGTCGCAGGGAGCGGCCGTGACTATCCTTTTGCGAATAAGCGCGCTGATCGACGCTTTGAACGATCGCGTCGGCCGCACCGTCTATTGGCTGATCCTGGTCATGGTGCTCGTGAGCTCAGGCAACGCCACGGTGCGCTACATCTTCGACATGAGCTCGAATGCTTGGCTCGAGCTGCAATGGTACCTCTTCTCCGCTGTGTTCCTGCTCGGCGCCGGCTACACGCTGCTCAATAATGAGCATGTCCGCATCGACATCATCATCGGCCGACTGCGGCCGCGGACCCGCGCCTGGATCGATCTTCTGGGCGGTATCTTCTTCCTGCTGCCGATGGCCATCATCATCATGTGGCTGTCCTGGCCAGTGTTCGTGGAGTCTTACTTCCGCAATGAATTTTCGGCGGATGCCGGCGGGTTGCTGCGCTGGCCGGTGAAGCTGCTCATCCCTGTCGGGTTCTTCTTGCTGGTGCTGCAGGGCATCTCCGAGATCATCAAGCGCGCGGCCTTCCTCGCCGGCCTGATCTCCGATCCCACCGCCAAAGAGGGCGACGACATCCCGCCCGAGGCCAGGGAACAGGCGCTATGAGCCAGTTCATCATCGCCAACATGGCGCCGCTGATGTTTGCGGCACTCGTTCTTTTCCTAATGATCGGCTACCCGGTCGCCTTCTCGCTGGCGGCCAACGGCTTGGCCTTCGGCGCGCTCGCCATCCATTACGGCCTGCTTGGACCGGAACTGCTCCAGGCCCTGCCGGAGCGCGTCTTCGGCATCATGCGCAACGACACCCTGCTCGCCATCCCCTTCTTCACCTTCATGGGTCTCATCCTCGAGCGCAGCGGCATGGCCGAGGATTTGCTCGAGACGGTCGGTCAGCTGTTCGGGCCGGTGCGCGGCGGGCTTGCCTATGCCGTCGTCTTTGTCGGCGCCTTGCTCGCAGCCACCACCGGCGTCGTCGCCGCCTCCGTCATCTCGATGGGCCTGATCTCGCTGCCGATCATGATGCGCTACGGCTACGACCGCCGGCTCGCCGCCGGCGTCATCGCCGCTTCGGGCACGCTGGCGCAGATCATCCCGCCCAGCTTGGTGCTGATCGTCATGGCCGATCAGCTCGGGCGCTCCGTCGGCGACATGTACGAGGGCGCGTTCATCCCGGGCTTCGGCCTCGCGGCGCTTTATGCCGTGTTCGTGTTCGCCGTCACGGTGTTCAAGCCGAAGCTGGCGCCGGCCCTGCCGCCCGCTGCCATCACCATCCGCGAGGCCGATGGTCACACCGGCTACCTCTCGCTCGGCGTCACCGTCGCCGCCGCCGTGGCGGGAGGGTACCTCCTCGGCTATCGGCTCGACGTGATCTGGGCCGCGGCGGCGGCGGGCCTTGCCGCCTATATGGTCGCCCTTGCCGATCGATACCTCAAACTGAATATGCTCAGCCGCCTGGCGCAGCAGGTGGTGATCGTGATGATGCCGCCGCTCGCGCTCATCTTCCTCGTTCTCGGCACCATCTTCCTCGGCATCGCCACGCCGACCGAGGGCGGCGCCATGGGGGCCACGGGGGCGCTCCTCCTCGCCTGGGCCAATCGCAGGCTCGACTGGAGCCTGCTGCGGCAAGCGATGAATTCGACGGCCAAGCTGTCCTCCTTCGTCATCTTCATTCTCGTGGGCTCGACCGTGTTCAGCCTGGTGTTCCGCGGCGTCAACGGCGATCTCTGGGTCGAGCGCCTGCTGACGAGCCTGCCCGGCGGCCAGCTCGGCTTTCTCATCGTCGTCAACGCGATGACCTTCGTGCTGGCGTTCTTCCTCGATTTCTTCGAGCTCGCCTTCATCATCGTGCCGCTGCTCGGGCCGGTGGCGGAGAAGCTCGGCATCGACCTCATCTGGTTCGGCGTGCTGCTGGGCGTGAACATGCAGACCTCGTTCATGCATCCGCCGTTCGGCTTCGCCCTCTTCTATCTGCGCAGCGTGGCGCCCAGCCGCGAGCAGATCGACCGCGTCACCGGCAAGCTGATGGCGCCGGTGACGACGGCGCAGATCTACTGGGGCGTCATTCCCTTCGTCCTTATCCAACTCGTCATGGTCGGGTTGGTCATCGCGTTTCCCCAGATGGTCCTCGCCGGCCTTGACAGCGGGCCGAAAACCGATCCGAGCAAGATCCAGATCGAGGTGCCTCAGGTGCCCGGCGACAACGAGATTCCGCAGCTCCAGTTCAAATAGCTGCTCACCGCAAAAAGCCCCGCTGGCGCGGGGCTTTTCGCTTCGGGCAGCCAACGGTCACGTCGGCTTCTTCGACAGCATGTAGTTGTCGAACTGCTGCTCCTCGACTCGGAACCACTGGTGCTCGTCCTCGAGAAACTTCTTCCACGGATCGTAGATCTTCTTGAATTTCGGGTTCTTCGCGGATGTCTCGGCATAGAACTCCTGCGTTGCGTTGTAGCAGGCATCGAGGATCTCGCGCGAGAACGGCCGCAGCTGCGTGCCGTTGCCAATGAGCCGCCGCAGCGCCGCAACATTGTCGGTGTCGTATTTCGACGTGCACCAGATATTGGATTCGTAGGCCGCCGCGGTGATGATCGCCTGGTACGACTTCGGCAGCTTGTTCCACTGCTCCAAGTTCACATAGAGCGAGAGCTGCGCGTTACCTTCCCACCAGCCCGGATAATAGTAGTATTTCGCGACCTTATAGAAGCCGAGCTTCTCGTCGTCGTAGGGGCCGACCCATTCGGCGGCGTCGATAGTGCCCTTCTCCAGCGCCGGATAGATGTCGCCGCCGGCGATCTGCTGCGGCACGACGCCGAGCTTGGTGAGGATGGCGCCGGCCAGCCCGGCAATGCGGAACTTGAGGCCTTCGAGATCCTTGACCGTCTTGATCTCCTTGCGGTACCAGCCGCCCATCTGCGCGCCGGTGTTGGCGGCCGGGAGGTTGTAGACGTTGTAGTCCTTGAAGAATTCGCGCAGCGCCGGGAGGCCGCCGCCATGGGTCATCCAGGCGTCCTGTTGGCGCTTGTTCATGCCGAAGGGCACCGTGCAGTCGAAGCTGAAGGTCGGATCCTTGCCGACATAGTAGTAGCTCGCGGTGTGGCCCATCTCGACCGTGTTGTTCTGCACCGCGTCGAGCACCTGCAGCGCCGGCACGATCTCGCCGCCGGCGAAGGCGCGGATCTGGAACTTGTTGTCGGTCGCCTCGGCCACACGATTACAGAAATGCTCGGCGGCGCCGAAGATGGTGTCGAGGCTCTTGGGCCAGCTGCAGGCCATGCGCCATTTGAGTTCGGGCTGCGATTGCGCGATCGCCGGCGCGGCAATCGCCGTTGCCGCCAGCCCCATGCCACCAGCTTTGATGAATTGACGGCGCTTCATTAGGTTTCCCCCTCCCGTTCGAAAATCATGGCCCGTTCCGGGGCCTCTTGCCGCAAGATTGCCGGCGCTGATCATACACAAGGCGGGCGAGGACGCTAGATCGTCGCCGCCCAACCGGCGCTGTCACTCGCCGCCCGACCCCTCTACCGCCTCGCCCGGCGGCGCCGCCCCAGCGGGGATAGACTGCGCCGCCAAATGCCAGAAGGGGGCGCCGGTGGACATCTATCACATCTGGTTCAACCTCAAGCCTGGCGCCGGGGATACCGAACTCAGCGACCGGCTGGGCGCCTATCTGGGACACCTGAAAGAGCAAGGGCTCATCGTCGGCTGGCGCCTGACCCGGCGTAAGCTTGGCCTGGCGCCGCGCGAGCTCGGCGACTTTCACGCGATGATCGAGATCCGCGACTTGCAGCAGCTCGACCAAGCCTTCGCCTGCGTCGCATCCCGCGGCGAACCGGTCGAGGGGCTGCACTTCGCCGTCAATTCGCTGGTCAGCGATGCGATCTTTGCGCTCTATCGCGACTTCCCGGATCCGATCCGGCAGCGCGGCGACGAGAAATTCTGAGCGGCGGAGGGCGACGTGCCGCCGCCCTCCCCAGCTCTTTCTAGTCGTCGTCGCCATCGGGAAGCGGCGGGATTTGCGCACGAATCCGGGAGACTGTGTAGCGTTGGACCTGCGCCGCCCATTGGGAGTCCACCGCCTCGGTCAACCCGAGGACGCGCACGTCGAGCGCGAGATCGGTCACATAGAGGACCTTCCCATCCAAGCTGAACGCCGGACTCGCCGGGAAGAGCAGGCCCCTGGGCACGCCGTCCTCGGTGACGCCGCCGAAGTCGCCGAGCTTGGCGATGACCTTGCCGGTGCGATCGAGTACGATCATCTCGTCGGATTGATTGGACGCTACCCAGATGTTGTCGTCGTGGTCGATGGCGATGCCGTCGGCGGCGATGACAGCGTTGGCGAGCACCTGGGCTGATCCGGCGACCCCATGGCTCACCGCTATCTCAATGATCGTGTCATTGCCGGTGTTGGCGACCAGCATTGTGCCGCCGTCATTCGTGAAATCAACGCCATTGGCGCCGAAAGGCGGGAAGCCGTCGGTCGTGAGCAGCGGATGCTCGATCCAAATCGTGCCAAGGCGTTGTGGCCCCGCGCCTCCCCCGGCACCCGCCTTCCAGATGATGCCCTGGAAGGAGTCCGATATATAGGCATTGCCGGTGCGATCGAAGGTCAGCGCATTCAGGCCCGCTTTGGCCGGGTCGGTGCCCGGCGTTTTTGGGTCCGGCACGCCGGTTGTGCTCGCGGTCATGAACAGTGACGACCGGCCGGTCTTGGGATCGACCTTCAGCGCATTGCCGGCACCGAAATCGAGGACGATGAGGTCGCCGGTGACCGGGTTGAACCTGAGCCCGAGAAGGTGAGGCGTCGAATTCTGCACGCTGACCTGTCGCAGAAGATTGCCGTCCGGCGTGAAGACGAATAGTTGGCCATTCCCGGTGACGGCGCCCTTGTTGTTGAACCCGAATGTCGTGACATAGACGTTGCCGTCCGGACCGACCGTCAGACCTTCCGGTCCGGTCGAACCCGCCGGCAGGACGGCGAAGATCTCGGCGTGGCCGCGGTTCCAGGCGGCGGCCGGGGCCGCCCAGAGCGCAAGCAGCGACAATACTCCGGCCAAGCCGGCACACAGCCTCTTCATCATTATCATTGAATGCCTCCCTGAAGGTTCTGATTATGCTTGTGGAGGCAACTCTGCGGAGAGGATGCGAGGCTTGTCAAGCGCGGCAGGGCATTTCTATCCCGCGTCTCCAGCCCAAACGCGTCAGGGCGTTAGTCCGCGATGTTCCCCCCGGCATTACGAAGCGGCGGCGCAAGGGACGATTTCGGACTCGTCCGGGCAGTCGCGCAGGACAGCGAGAAGCCGCTCCGGGATCGCCTCGTCGGCGACGGAGCCGTAGAGGGCGTGGAACAACACGCCGCCATCCGTCTCACCGCCGAGGAAGCGCTCGATTTCCGCCGCAGTCGCATCCCCGGCGCTGATCTCCGCCACGAGGGCAGACAGGGCGGCAGGGGCGGTCTTTTTTGCCATGTGCTTGATCTCCTTTGGTTATGCCGCGCTCCTTTAGGGTCCGGCGGCGTTGCTTCTAGGGTCCGGCGACGTTGCTTCGCCCTTACAAACGGTTACGTATTGTTACGGTTCCGCAGCGCTTGATATTTTCTTGTTTTCGCGGCCCCGAGCGAAACTCGGCGCCCGTGTTTGCGCCCAGAGCCGCCGTTACATTCCGAAACACGCCGCAGCCCCGCTCAGCCCACGCGCGTCAAAAGCGGCTTGCTCGCGAAATGAGCCTTGAGATTGTCGACGACGAGTTGGCCCATCGCGGCGCGGGTCGCGTGCGTGGCGCTCCCTATGTGCGGCAGCAGGACCACGTTCTCCATGGCGAAGAGCGCTTCGGGCACGCGCGGCTCGTCGGCGAAGACGTCGAGCCCCGCCCCGCCCACCTTGCCGTCCTGCAGCGCCTTCACCAGCGCCGGCTCGTCGATGACCGAGCCGCGCGCGATGTTGATCACCACACCCTTGGTCCCGAGCGCCGCCAGCACCTCGGCATTGACGAGGTTGCGCGTCGCCGCGCCGCCGGGGCAGCTCACCATCAGATAGTCGACCGCCGCCGCCATCTCGGCCAGGTTCGCGTAACGCCGATAGGGCAAGCCGGGCTTTTCGCGCGGCCCGTAATAGACGACCGTAATGCCGAACGCCTCGGCGCGCTTGGCGATCGCGAGCCCGATGCGGCCCAGCCCCAATATGCCCATCGTGGCCCCGCCGACCTTGCTGGCGAGCGGCAGGTTGCCCTTGAGCCACGCGCCGCTGCGCACGTGGCGATCGGCGATGACAAGCCGTCGCGCCACGGCGAGCACCAGCGACATGCCGATATCCGCGACGTCCTCCGTCAGGACATCCGGCGTATTGGCGACGGCGATGCCGCGCTTCTTGGCGGCGGCAAGATCGATGTGGTCGATGCCGACGCTTTGCGTGGCGATGACCTCGGTCTTGGGCAGCTCGCTCATCAGCTCGGCATCGACCGGATAGGCGCCGGTGGCGATGGCGCGCACGCGGTCCCTGATCTCGGCGAAGAAGGCGGAGCGGTGCTTCGCCTGCCATAGGCGATGCACGGTGAAGTTCTGGTCGAGCTGCTCTACCGCCGTAGGATAGATCGGTACGGTCAGGACGATATCGGGCTTCATGGATTTTCCTCGGCCGCTGCGCCGAATTGAGCATGCAAGCGTCGGGCCGCTGCGTCAAAGGGGGAATAAGCAAGCGCAGGGCTCTTGCACGAATACCCGCGCTGTGGCTAAGAGTGTGCGAAAGAAGCGGAGGGGGCATGGCGGGTCGACGCGGCGGCCGATGGCTGGTCCGGTTGCAATGGCCCGCGGCGATGGCACGACGCCATATCGCCCGGAAACCAATTTGCGCCGCAGCACGGCGATGACGGCGCTGTCGGCCCAGCCCGGCGCGAAAGCTCGGATGCCGAGCAAGCGGTGATCATGGACGCGGCGCTGCGGAAAGCTGGCGTATTGCACCTTACGCCCGATCTGACGGTCGGCGACGGGCTCCAGGAGATGCTGGCCGGGGCGCTCGGCGCTGTGCAGGGGCAAGGCGCGTCCGCAAAGGCGTCCAGTCGGGACTCCGTTCACCGTTTGCGCGTTGGCGTGCGGCGGCTGCGCTCGATCCTCTCCGCTTTCAGCGACGCGTTGCCCGAGGGCGAGCGGCGCGCTCTGAGCGACGGCCTGCGCGCCGTCGCCCAGCGCTTCGGCCGCGCCCGCGAATGGGATGTCTTCCTCGCGCATCTCGTGGCCGATGTGCGCAAAGCCATGCCGGAGGAGGAAGCGCTGAGCGAGGTTGAGCGCCTCGCCGGCGAGGCGCGCCGCCAGGCGCTGCCGCCGGGCGACAGCATCAAGACCAGCCTCGCCGCGATCGAGGCGGCGATCGACGAGGCGCCTTGGCTGCGCCGTCCGTCGCCGTCCTTGGCGCCGTGCTGGGAAACGCCGCTCCCCGACTATGCCGCGGCGCTGCTTGCTCGCCGCCATCGCCAGCTGCGCAAACGCGTGAGGCGCGTCGAACTCACCGATCAAGGCGCCTTCCACCGCTTGCGCGTGCGCGTCAAGAAACTCCGCTATCCGGCTGAATTGCTCAAATCGCTGTTCGACGAGGAAGGCGCGGCCGATTATCTCGACCGGCTCGTGCACATGCAGGACGCGCTGGGCGCGCTCAACGACGCGCTCGCCGCCCGCCGCCTCATCGGCGAGCTGAGCCTGCCGGTGCCGACGCGGCGCCTGCTCGCGGGCTGGGTCGCGCGCGACATCGAGACCTGCCGCGAGCGCTTTCCGTCGCGCGGCCGCGCCTTCCGTCACGCCGAGCCGTTCTGGGTCGCCTGACGCACGCCGCTGGCGGCGAGATAATCCGGATTGCTTTCGCTGAGCTTCTGCAGGGTGATCGCCCAGAGCAGCCGCTTCACCTGGTCGCGCGGGGCACCCGGCGCATCATAGTCGCCGGCGCGGATCGCTGCCGCCAGCCGGCGCAGCAGGGTATCGAGATCGCCCTCGCCGTAGAGCTCGGCGAGCGCCGCATGGCAGACGGCGAGCGGGGCTGCGCCCGCCGCGGCTTCGCGCGCGGCGACCGCCATGGCGCGCGCGATGAGGGTCGCCTCGTATTGCCGCTCCGCCGGCAAAAGCGGCGTCAGGTCGCGCAGCAGCGCAATGCGGGCGAAGTCGAGGAGACTCGCTGCGTCCGGGCGATCGCGCATCACACCGCCTCGCCCGCCTGCGCGGTCAGCATGAGGATCTCGAGTTCGCATTCCGCGGGGCGGCGCCCGTTGAGCAGCAATTGCAGCGAGCGTTCGCCCCAGCGCAGAAAGCGGTCGCGCTGCTCGAGCGCGATGACGAGCCAGCGCAACGCCGCCATGACCTCCCAGTAGCGCGCCCGCGCCGGGTCGATCGCGCGGCCCGAGGCAGCCTCATAGGCGCGATGGAATGCGGCGCGCGGCACGAGGCCGCCGGCCCCGTGCCCATAGGCGCCGAAGCGCCAATAGCCGAGGCAGAACCAGCCGATGTCCTCGTCGGGATCGCTCCACCCGGCGAAATCCCAATCGAGCAGCGCCGTGAAGCCACGCTCGTCGGCGAGGTAATTGCCGGTGCGAAAGTCGCCGTGGCAGAGGACCGGCGTTGCCGGCGGCGGCGCATGGCGAAGAAGCCAGCGCACGCCCCATTCCGCCGTGGGATGCGGCTCGCCATGCGCTTCGAGAAAGCGCGCGAGCAAACCGAGCCGCGCCGCCGCCGCATCGGCGGGCGGCGCGCCAAGACCGGCGAGAGCGTCACACGCGGGCCGCAACTTGTGCAGCGTCGCCAGCTCCTGCGCGAGACGCTCCGCCAGCAACTCGCGCGCGCCGCCGAGCTCGCCGGCGACGATGCGCTGCCCGTCGGCTGCGCCCGGCATCCAGCGCATGACGAAGAACGGCTTGCCGATCACCGCCGCATCGCGGCACAGGAACAGCGGCTCCGGTACGGTGACGCCGCCGGCATGGACCAGCCGCTGCACGGCGAATTCCGTCGCGCGGTCGCGGCTCATCGAGAGGGATGTGGCGGCGTCGGTGCGCAGCACCAGCTTCTGCCGGCCGGCGAAGGCGCCGTCCTCGATCGCCGCGACAAGCAGCCAATTCTCTTGCACCGTGCCACCCGACAGCCGCCGCAACTCGACGATCTCTACCGCGCGTGCGCCGGCCGCGCCGCACAGAAACTGCGCCAGCCGGTCGCGCGTCGTCGCTTCACCGAGCGCCATGTCAGACGGTGCTGACCGCATGCCCGCCATCGACAGGCAGCACCGCGCCGGTGATGTAGGCGCCGGCATCGGAGGCCAGCAGGAGCAACGCGCCGTCGAGGTCCTCGGGCTGACCCGAGCGGCCCATCGGGATGCGGCCGATCAAGGCTTGGCCGGTGTCGCTCGCCAGGAAGCTGCGATTCATGTCGGTCGCGAAATAGCCGGGCGCGATCGCGTTGACGGTGATGCCGCGCCGGGCCAGCTCGACCGCCATGGTGCGGGTGAGATGGACGAGTCCCGCTTTCGACGCCGTATAGCTCGGCACATGCCGCACGGTGCGCAGCGCCAGCAGCGAGGCGATGTTGACGATGCGCCCCTTGCGCGCGGTCTTGACCCAAGCATCGGCCACTTCGCGCGACATGAGCCAGGCGCCCTTGAGGTTGGTGTCGACGACGCGGTCCCACTCCTCTTCGCTGTGCTCGAGCATCGGCTTCGAGATGGCGATGCCGGCATTGTTGACGAGGATGTCGAGCGGCCCGAGCGCCGCCCCGGCCGCAGCGACGGCTTGGCGCACGCTGGCGGCATCGCTGACATCGCAGGCGACCGCGGCGACCCGACCGCCCTGCGCCGCGATCTCGCCGGCGGCCGTCTCGAGCCGGTCGGCGCGCCGCGCGGTGAGTGCGACGGCGGCGCCGGCACGCGCGAGCACGCCGGCAAAATGCCGCCCCAGCCCGCTCGATGCGCCGGTGACGAGGGCCACGCGGCCCGAGAGATCGAATATCGGCAAGTCGGCGTCCCGTCGGCTGCAGCCCTATTCCCCGCGGCCATCCTTGTCCCCACATTGAGGGGCGTCAAGCGGACGCGCCGGCATTCGCCGTGCTATGGAGCGCGCGCCTCACGGAGACCGCTGCCATGCATATCGACATCGTGTCCGACGTCATCTGCCCGTGGTGCTTCATCGGCAAGCGTCGGCTGGAGAAGGCGCTGTCGCTGCGGCCCGACCTCGCGGTCGAAGTCACGTGGCGGCCGTTCCAGCTCAACCCGGACATGCCGCCCGAGGGGATGGAGCGCAAGGCGTATGTCGCCGCCAAATTCGGCGGCGGCCATGCCGACCGCATCTACGCCAATGTCGCCGAGGTCGGTGAAAGCATCGGCATTCCCTTCGCCTTCGACCGCATCCGCCGCACGCCCAACACCCGCGATGCGCATCGCCTGATCCGCTGGGCGGCGGCGCAAGGCCAAGCAAACCCGGTCGTCGAAGGCCTGTTCCGCGCCTATTTCATCGATGGGCGCGACATCGGCGATCGCGCCACGCTGGCCGAGACGGCCGGAGCGGCTGGGCTCGACGCGACCGAGGCGCGGCGCTGGTTCGACGGCACGGCCGACATCGGGCCGGTGCTCGCCGAGGATCGCGGTGCACGCCGGCTTGGCATCAACGCAGTGCCCTGCTTCATCTTCGACCGGCACTATGCGGTGTCGGGCGCCCAGGAGCCGGAGTTCTTCCTGCCGATCTTCGACCTGGTGCAAAACGGCGCCGAGGCGGCACCGCCCGACGGCGCATAGCTCCGCCGGGCGCGACCTCAGCTCACGGGCTGAGCGCCCATTGCCCGTTCTCCTGCCGGCAGACGTTGCCGCGCGCCCGGACCGGGCTGCCATTGATCATCACCGTCTGCTCAACCACACGGCAAGGATGGCCGGCCGAGTCGTTGTAGAGCGACACGACCGCCACCATGCTCTGGGTGCTGCGGCCCTCGGCGACGTGGGTCGCCGCGGGGCTCGCCAGGAACGCGCGCCCGACCAGGTTTGCCTCGGCGAGGCCGATGACGCCGCTGGTCGTCGTGATGGCAGTCGCGCCGACGCCGGAGCCGCCAGACGGGCCGGACGCCGCGGATGTTCCGCCCGAGCTCGGCCTTGTCGCAGTCGCGCCGCCCGAGGTCGGCTTTGGCGCAGTCGCGCTGCCCGATCCGGCCGCGGCCGATCCGGTGCCAGCGCCAGTCCCAGAGCCGGTGCCGACGGTAGTGCCGCCACCCGATCCGACCGTGGCACCGCCACCGCCCGCATTGCCGGTCCCGCCAGCGCCTGCTGCGCCACCGCCGCTCGTGCCAGCCACCCCGGTGCTGCCGCCACTCGCGGCACTTTTGCCTGCCGCACCGGCACCGCTGGCTGCGGCACCCGTCCCGGCAGCGCCGGTGCCACCTGGGCCGCCCGCGCCCGCCGCACCGGCGCCGCTGGCGGCACCACGTGCGGCGCCTGTGCCTGCCGCACCGGCACCGCCGGCAGCGGCGCCCGTCCCGGCAGCGCCTGTGCCGCCCGCGCCCGCCGCACCAATACCGCCGGCGGCGCCCGCGCCACCCGCGGCGCCCGTGCCCGCCGCACCCGCGCCACCGCTGGCAGCGCCCGTCCCGGCGGCGCCCGCGCCACCCGCAGCGCCTGCGCCTGCCGCACCCGCGCCACCGCTGGCAGCGCCCGTCCCGGCGGCGCCCGCGCCACCCGCAGCGCCTGCGCCTGCCGCACCGGCGCCACCACCGGCAGCACCCGACCCGGCGGCGCCTGCGCCCGCCGCGCCGGCACCGCCACCGCCCGCACCTGCCCCGCCCGTTCCAGCGGCGCCCGCGCCACCCGCGGCACCCGTGCCCGCGGCGCCAGCGCCGCCCTTGCCTGCCGCACCGGCTCCGCCCGAGGCGGCGCCAGAGGTGCCGGCGCCACCGCCAGGCGCCCCGATTGCGGACTTGAACCCGCCGTAACCGTAATGTGTATCGAAGCTCGGCGCGATCGGGCCTGCCACAAGGAGCAGCGCCACGGCGCTGGATGACGCCGCCTGTCGGAGGACGGGACGCAGTGCTTGCCGCATTATTTTCGCCCCTACTTTTGGATGGGCCGCTATGCCCATAAGAACGGCCAACAGTGTCAACCCGCCACCAAAGGATTAGTTCCTCCAGCGCGAGTAGTGCTCAACCATTGGCACCCGATTTCTACCAATCGGACATGGCTTCGGCAGCGTGCGAAGCCAGTAATTGTGACGGGAAGGGAGGCCGAGCGTTATACGCTCGAAACATATCCGGGAGGTTACATGAGGGCCGCAACGCGGTGGACGACTTCGCTAGCATTGACGCTCCTGCTCGCGCCGCTCAGCGCTCGGGCGCAAACAGCCGACACTTCCACCCAGGAACAATCCATCGAGCAGCGGAACGTGCAGGCGCCCTCGGTGGCGCAACCATTCTCGATCACCGTTGCCGGCCAATATACGAACCGCAAAGGCGAGACCGCCGGCGCGGCGCCAAGCCTTGATCTCGGCTATTCGGTCACGCCCAACCTCTATCTCCATCTCTACCAGCCTTACGCCTTCGACCGCGTCAGCGGCGGCAAGACGAATTTCGGGCCGGGCGATACTGAGATCGGCGTCCGCTATCGCTTCATCGAACCGGATGACAATGGCTGGCGTCCGGGCGTCGTGTTCTATCCGCTGCTCGATTTCCCGACCGGCGACGTGAACAAGAATCTCGGCACCGGCAGCACCCACTTCTTCCTTCCGTTGTGGTTGGGCAAACAGTTGGGGCTCTATACCGTCTATGGCGGTGGCGGTTACTGGTACAACCACGGTCACGGCTACAAGGACTGGTTCTTCCTCGATGCCGGCGTACAGCGCCGCATGACCGACAGTTTGCGCCTCGGCTTCGACGTCTTCCACGCCACCTCGAGCAAGACCGGGCTCAAGGAGACCACCGGCTTCAACGTTGGCGGCGCCTACGACTTGACCGCGAACCATCATCTACTGTTCTCGGTCGGGCGTGGACTGCAGAACGTCGAGGACACGAACAGGTTGTCGGGATATTTGGGCTACCAGATTACCTTCTGAGAGCTGTCGCCACGGCACGGCTGATTCAAAGCCGCCTGCCCGTGCTGCTGGTGCGCTTGGCGAGCGCGCCCGACGGCGCCGCTAGTGCCGCTGCGGCGGGAGGTGCGGCGGCGATCTCGGCGAGGCGGCGCAGCAGCGCCTTGATGCCGCCCACGCGCTCGCGCGTGTCCTCCCAGTTGCGGATGATGACCACGCGCTGGTCGGGACGCAGCTTGGCGGTACCCGCCTGCTCCTGCAGGAAGGTGACGAGCCCGGCCGGGTTGGCGAAGCGATTGCCGTGGAAGGCAAGCACGGCGCCCTTGGGGCCGACCTCGACCTTCTCGACACCGGCATCGCGGCACAGCCGCTTGATGGCGATGATCTCGAGCAGATTGTCGACCTCGACGGGCAGCGGCCCGAAGCGATCGACGAGCTCGGCGGCAAAGGCATCTATCTCGCGGCGATCGACCAGCGCGGCGATGCGGCGATAGAGGCCGAGGCGGACGCTGAGATCGGCGACGTAAGTCTCGGGGATGAGGACCGGGGTGCCAATGGTGATCTGCGGCGTCCACTCCTCGCGCGCCGCGCCCGTCTGATCGGCGCCGCTGCGCGAAGCGGCGACCGCCTCCTCGAGCATGTGCTGGTAGAGCTCGACGCCGACTTCGCGGATGTGCCCCGACTGCTCCTCGCCCAGCAGGTTGCCGGCGCCGCGGATATCCATGTCGTGGCTCGCCAGGGTGAAGCCGGCGCCAAGTTGATCGAGGGTCTGCATCACCTCAAGGCGGCGCTGCGCGGTCGGCGTGAGGGTCTTGCCCGCGGGCAGCGTCAAATAAGCATAGGCGCGCAGCTTGCTGCGGCCGATGCGGCCGCGCAGCTGGTAGAGCTGCGACAGACCGAACATGTCGGCGCGATGGACGATCAGCGTGTTCGCGGTCGGTATGTCGAGACCGGATTCGATGATGTTGGTGGAGAGCAGCAGCTGGTAGCCGCCCTCGTCGAAGGCGCCCATCACATCCTCGAGCTCGCGCGACGCCATCTTGCCGTGCGCCACGGCGACCTTGATCTCCGGCACCATGTTCCTGAGCTCGCCGCGCACCTCGTCGAGATCGCTGATGCGCGGCGCGACATAGAATATCTGGCCGCCGCGGTGGTGCTCGCGCAGGATTGCCTCGCGCAGTACGACGGGATCCTCGGGCATGACGAAGGTGCGGACGGCAAGGCGGTCGACGGGCGGCGTAGCGATGACGCTCATCTCGCGCACCCCGGCGAGCGCCAGCTGCAGCGTGCGCGGGATAGGCGTCGCCGTCAGCGTCAGCACATGGACGTTGGATTTGAGCTGCTTCAGCCGCTCCTTCTGCGCCACGCCGAAATGCTGCTCCTCGTCGATCACGAGCAAGCCAAGGTGATGGAACTTGAGCGACTTGGCGAGCAGCGCGTGGGTCCCGACGATGATCTCGATGCGGCCCTCGGCGAGGTCTTTCTTGATCGCCGCCGCGTCCCGCGCGCCGACCAGGCGCGACAGCTGGGCGACGCGCACCGGCAAGCCGGCGAAACGCTCCTTGAAGGTGCGGTAATGCTGGCGCGCCAGCAGCGTCGTCGGTACCACCACGGCGACCTGCGCTCCCGACATCGCCGCGATGAACGCGGCGCGCAGCGCCACCTCGGTCTTGCCGAAGCCGACATCGCCGCAGATGAGCCGATCCATCGGCCGGCCCGACGCCATGTCCGAGAGCGTGTCGAGGATCGCCTTTTGCTGATCCTCGGTCTCCGGGTAGGGAAAGCGCGCGGCGAATTCCTCGTAGACGCCTTCGGGCGGCGGCATCGCCTCGCCCTGCTTGAGCTGGCGCTCGGCGGCGACGGCGATGAGCTGCTGCGCGATGTCCTTGATGCGCTGCTTGACGCGCGCCTTGCGCGAATGCCGTGCTCGGCATGGACGACGAGATCGCCTGGTTGGAGCGCCGCGACTTCGGCGATGAACTGGTCGAAATTGGTGCGTTGCTTGGGCGGGCGCGCAAGGCGATCGCCGAGGATGTCCTGCTCGGTGAGGAGCGCCGTATCGTCGAAGACATAGCCGTGCTCGATGGCGAGGACGGCGATCCCGACGCTCCCGCCCGGCGCGGTCTGGAACTCGCCCCAGCTCGCGGCCGAGCGCAGATCGGCGACGCCGTGCTCATGCAACACGGTGCGCAAGCGATCGGCAGAGCCGGCGCTATAGGCGGCGATCAGCACGCGCCGCCCGGCTTGCGCCTCGCTCGCGAAATGATCGCGCACGGCATCGAACAGATTGACCTGCGGGTTGGCGCGCGCCTCGGCAAAGTTCGGCCCCGGGCGTGCGCCGGCATCGACGGTGAGCGTCGTTCCCTCGGGCGCGGTGAACGGACTGAATTGGCCGACGCGGCGGCGAACAAGCGCCCTGCCCCATTCCTTCTCGTCGAGAAAGGCCTGCTCGGGCCGCACCGGGCGATAGACCGGCGCGGCGCTGCCGCGCCCGGCGCGCATCGCCTCCCGCCGCGTCTCGTAGAAATCGGCAATGGTGGCGATGCGCTCGTGGCGCACATCCTCGGCCTGGTGGTCGAGCATGAGAGCGGCATCGGGCAGGTAGTCGAAAATCGACTCCAGCGTCTCGTAGTAGAGCGGCAGCCAATGCTCCATGCCGATGTAGCGCCGGCCGGCGCTGATCGCCATCGGGCAGGTAGTCGAAAATCGACTCCAGCGTCTCGTAGTAGAGCGGCAGCCAATGCTCCATGCCGATGTAGCGCCGGCCGGCGCTGATCGCCTCGTAGAGCGGATCGTCGTCGGCGACGGTGCCGAACTGCTCGCGGTAGCGCGTCCGGAAGCGCTGGATGGCCGCATCGTCGAGCAATACCTCGTTCACCGGCTTGAGGACGACGCTCTCGACGGTGCCGGTGCTGCGCTGCGTCAGCGGGTCGAAGCTGCGCAGGCCCTCGAGCGTATCGCCGAAAAAGTCCAGGCGCAGCGGCGCGGGCGCGCCGGACGGGAAGAGATCGAGGATGCCGCCGCGCACGGCGAATTCTCCCGCCTCGCGCACGGTGTCGGTGCGGCCATAACCGTTGCGATCGAGGAAGCTGATGAGCCGGTCGAGCGGGATGCGCCCGCCGCGCCCGAGCTTGAGCACGCGGTCGCGGAAGAGCGCGCGCGGCGGCACGCGCTGCAGCGCGGCGTTGACCGTGGTCAGCACGATGCGGCGCACGCCCGCCGGCGGCGGCCCGGCGAGGCGGGTCAGCGCGTCGATGCGGCGGCTCATGATCTCGGCGTTCGGCGAGACACGGTCGTAAGGCAGGCAGTCCCAGGCCGGCAGCGCGATCACCTCGAGCCGCGGCTGGAAAAAGGCGAGCGCCGCGGCTGTGCGCGCCATGCGCCCGTCGTCGCGGCAGACATGCAGCAGCGTGCCCAGGGAGCGCATGGCGAGCTCGCCCAGCACGAAGGCGTCATGGCCTTCGGGCGCGCCGGCGATGGCGATGCGCCCGGGCGGTGCCGGCTGATCGGACGCGAAGAGGGTGTCGAGGCGGGTCACGCGGGTCGGGGACGGTAACGGAAATTCGTCAGCAGGCGAAGCACGTCGCTGTCCTGCTCGGGCGGCGGTACGACGCGACCGGTGATCCAGTCTAGGATGACCCCGTCGCTGTTGGCCAAGAGCGCCTCATAGCGGTCGAGCTGGGCGTCGCTCAGTTCGGCGAGATGGCGCTCGGCGAACGAGCCGAGCAGCAGATCGGCCTCCCGCACGCCGCGATGCCAGCTGCGGAAGAGCAGCCGCTTGCGGCGGATATCGCGCGTCTCGTCCATGCTGTATTCTGCGACCCGCCTTGGATATAGGGATTCCTTGCCGCCGCGTCAGCCACGCTCCATCGCAGCCGAACCCCGCTTGCGCCCCGAGATACTCTTTCCCCTGTTCGCGCCGCTGACGGCACTGCCCGGCGTCGGGCCGCGCTTCGGCAAGCTGCTCGAGCGATTGTGCGGCCCCGCCGTGGTCGATCTCCTTTGGCATCTCCCCAACGGCATCATCGATCGTCGCTTCACCCCCAAGGTGATGGCCGCGCCCGCCGGCGTCATCGCCACGATCACCGTGCAGGTCGACGCGCATCTGAAGTCGCACAACCCGCGGCAGCCTTATCGCGTGCGCTGCCGCGACGAGACAGGGTTTCTCCACCTCGTCTATTTCCACGTCAAGGGCGACTATCTGGAAAAGCTGCTGCCGGTGGGCGCGACACGCGTGGTGAGCGGGCGGGTCGAGCATTTCAACAACCAGGTCCAGATGACCCACCCCGACCACGTCGTCGACCCGGCGGAGGCCGGCCAGCTGAAGCCGATCGAGCCGGTCTACGGTCTCACCGCGGGCCTGCCGCTGCGCACGGTGCAGAAGGCGATCGGCGCCGCGCTCGACCGCGCGCCCAAGCTGGCGGAATGGAGCGACGCCAACCTGCTGCGCCAGCGGCAATGGCCGGCCTGGAAGGAGGCGCTCGCCGCCGCGCATGCGCCGGCCGGCGAGGCGGAGCTTGCGCCCGAAGCGCCGGCGCGACAGCGGCTCGCCTATGACGAGCTGCTCGCCAACCAGCTCGCCATCGCGCTGGTGCGCGCCCACACCAAGCGGCTCCCGGGGCGCGTCATCAAGGCCGAGGGCAAGTTGCGGCGGAAGGTGATCGAGGCGCTGCCCTTCTCGCTCACCCCGTCGCAGCGCCAAGCGCTGGCCGAGATCGGCGGCGACATGGCGGCGCCAACGCGCATGCTGCGCCTGCTGCAAGGCGACGTCGGCAGCGGCAAAACCGTCGTCGCGCTGCTCGCCATGCTCGATGCGGTCGAGGCGGGCTGCCAGGCGGCGCTGATGGCGCCGACCGAGATCCTCGCGCGCCAGCATTTCGCCACCCTGACGACGCTGGCGGCGGCGTCCGGCATCGAGTTGGGCCTGCTCACCGGGCGCGAGAAGGGCCGCGCGCGCGACGCGCTGCTGGCGCGTCTTGCCGGCGGCGAGATCGCCATTGCCGTCGGAACGCATGCGCTCTTCCAGGAGGACGTGGCGTTCAACGATCTGGCGCTGGCCGTCATCGACGAGCAGCACCGTTTCGGCGTCGAGCAGCGTATCGCCCTCTCCGACAAGGGCCGCGGCGTCGACATCCTCGTGATGACGGCGACGCCGATCCCGCGCACCCTCTTGCTCACCTCTTATGGCGACCTCGACGCGTCGCGTCTTACCGAGAAGCCGGCCGGACGCCAGCCGGTGACGACGGCGACGCTGCCGCTGGCGCGGCTCGACGAAGTGATCGAGGCCGTGCGGCGCGCGCTGGCGCACGGCGCCAAGATCTATTGGATCTGCCCGCTGGTCGAGGAATCGGAGGCGGTCGACCTCGCCGCGGCCGATGAGCGGCAGGCGCAGCTCAAGGCGCTGTTCGGCGAGCGCGTCGGCCTTGTCCATGGCCGCATGAAGGGGGCCGAGAAGGACCGGGTGATGGAAGGCTTCGCGCGCGGCGCCGTCGACCTGCTCGTCGCGACGACGGTGGTCGAGGTCGGCGTCGACGTGCCGGACGCGACGGTGATGGTCATCGAGCATGCCGAGCGCTTCGGCCTCGCTCAGCTTCACCAGCTGCGCGGTCGCATCGGCCGCGGCGACAAGCCCTCCGCCTGCCTCCTGCTCTATGCCGCGCCGCTCAACGAGACCGCCAAGGCGCGGCTCACCATCCTGCGCGAGACCGAGGATGGCTTCCGTATTGCCGAGGAGGATCTGCGGCTGCGCGGCGCCGGCGAAGTGCTCGGCACGCGCCAGAGCGGCATGCCCGAGTTGCGCCTCGCCGATCTCGCCGCCCATGCCGATCTGCTGGCGATCGCGCGCGACGACGCACGGCTCGCCTTGACGCGCGACCCCGATCTCGACAGCCCGCGCGGCCAGGCGCTGCGTACGCTGCTCCACCTCTTCCAGCGCGACGGCGCCGTGCGCTATCTGCGGTCGGGCTGAGTGCGCATCTCGGGCGCGCTCGCCACTCACTTCGCGAAGTATCAGCCACGCCCCGAACGCGGCAGCGCGATCTCCTTGTCGTCGCTGACCACCTCGGCCACGCGGCGGTCGGGCGGCGTGACGATGCCGCCGGAGATCACCATCTTGATCGCCTCCTCGACGGTCATCGACAGTACAATGAGTTCGCGCCGCGGCAAGAAGACGAGATAGCCCGACGTCGGGTTGGGCGTGGTCGGGACATAGACGCTCACCGCCTCCGGTCCCGCGAGATCCTGCACCTCGCCCTCGGTGCGCCCGGTGATGAAGGCGATGGTCCACATGCCCTTGCGGGGAAATTCGACCAGCACCGCCTCGCGGAAGGTGTTAGACTGCTTCGCCAGGACGGTCTCGAAGATCTGCTTCACCGCGCCGTAGACGCTGCGGATTACCGGCATGCGCGCCAGGATGCGCTCGGAGATGCGCAGGAAAAGCCGGCCGACATAGCCCGCCGTCAGCGCGCCGATCAGCGTCAGCACGATGATGCTGAAGATGAGCCCGAGGCCGGGAATGTTGAACGGCAGGTAATGCGCTGGGTTGTAGCGGTCCGGGAACAGCAGGCTCACCGAGCTGTCGATGAAATGGATGAAGAGCCAGGTGAGATAGAGCGTGAGCGCGAGCGGCCCGGTGACGAGGATGCCGGCGAAGAAATAGGCGCGCAGCCGCTCGATGACGCGGTTGCGCGGCTTGCGGTGGGAGGACAAAGGCGCGTCTGATGATGACAAGGAACTGGTTTCCGTCTCAGCTGTGAAGGAACGAGCGCAGCGCGCCCAGGGTCTCGTCGGGCGCTTCCTCGGGCAGGAAATGGCCGCAAGGCAGCGCATCGCCGCGCACATCGACTGCCTTCTCGCGCCAGATCGCGAGCGGGTCATAGAGCCGGCCGACGACGCCATTCCTGCCCCACAGCACGAGCAGCGGGCACTGGACTTTCTTGCCGGCG
>WNFI01224377.1_pt1 | contig 21457 bp, 17 predicted proteins | sample 5400471 | NCBI WGS metagenome assembly WNFI01 (sample SAMN13153348, study PRJNA577476) | soil metagenome | isolation source: 100 cm saprolite on Douglas fir-dominated hillslope | place: USA:California | collected 2013-09-17
CGCAATCTGTTTCCTTTCTGTCAATGCAGGAAAAACAGCGTGGTCTTGCGCATGTGATCCTCGAAGACCCTGCGGTCGAGAGCCTGTCGTCATTCATCGGCATCGATGGCAGCAACAGCACGCTCAATACCGGGCGCATGCTCATCAACCTCAAGCCCCACTCGCAGCGCGACGGCATGGCCGAGGTGATGCGCAGGCTCCAGGCGCGCGCCGCGGACCTGGAGGGCATCGCGCTCTACATGCAGCCGGTGCAGGACCTCACCATCGACGACCGCGTCACGCGCACGCAGTACCAGCTCACCGTCGAGGCAGGCAGCGGCGCCGATCTGTCGCGATGGACGCAGCGCCTGGTGGAGCGCCTCTCGGCCCTGCCGCAGCTCGCCGAGGTGGCGAGCGACCTGCAGGACCAGGGGCTGCAGGCCTTTGTCGAGATCGACCGCGACACCGCGGCGCGCCTGGGCGTTACGCCCGCGGCGGTCGACAACGTGCTCTACAACGCCTACGGCCAGCGCCTCGTCTCGACCATCTTCACGCAGTCGAACCAGTACCGCGTGGTGCTCGAGGTGAAGCCCGAATTCGCCAGGGGCCCGCAGGCGATCGCCGAGCTGCACGTTCCCTCGCTCACCGGGCAGCAGGTGCAGCTCGGCACCATCGCGAAGATCATCGAGCAGCCCACCTCGCTCGCGATCCACCATCAGGGCCAGTTCCCGGCGGCGACGATCTCGTTCAACCTCGCGCGCGGCGCTTCGCTCGGCGACGCGGTGCGTGCGATCGAGGGCGTGCAGGCCGAAATCGGCCTGCCGCCCTCGGTGCGCACCAGCTTCCAGGGCGCCGCGCTCGCCTTCCGCGCCTCGCTCACCAATACGCTGTGGCTGATCCTCGCTGCGGTGGTCGCGATGTACATCGTGCTGGGCGTGCTCTACGAGAGCTACATCCACCCGGTGACGATCCTCTCGACGCTGCCCTCCGCCGGCATCGGGGCGCTGCTCGCGCTTCTCGTCGCCGGGTCCGACCTCGGCATCGTCGGCGTGATCGGCATCATTCTCCTCATCGGCATCGTGAAGAAGAACGCGATCATGATGGTCGACTTCGCGCTCGACGCCGAGCGCAACGAAGGCAAGGCGCCGCGCGAGGCGATCACCCAGGCCTGCCTGTTGCGCCTGAGGCCGATCCTGATGACGACGGCCTCGGCGCTGCTCGCCGGTCTGCCGCTCATGCTCGGCACGGGCGTCGGCTCCGAGCTGCGCCATCCGCTCGGGTTGACGATGGTCGGCGGATTGATCGTTAGCCAGCTATTGACGCTGTTTACGACACCGGTGATTTATTTGTTTTTTGATTCTTTAAAAAGCAAAACCCAGTGAATATTTCCGAGCCATTCGTCCGGCGGCCCGTAGCCACGACCCTGCTCACCTTGGGCGTGCTGCTCGCCGGCGCGGTGGCGTTCAAGCAGCTGCCCGTCGCGCCGCTGCCGCAGGTCGCCTTCCCGACGATCCAGGTGTCGGCCAGCCTGCCGGGGGCCAGCCCCGAGGTGATGGCGGCGACGGTGGCGATGCCGCTCGAGCGCGCGCTCGGGCGCATCGCAGGCGTGACCGAGATCACTTCCTCGTCCTTGCTCGGCCAGACGCGCGTGGTGCTGCAGTTCGAGCTCTCGCGCGACATCGACGGCGCCGCGCGCGAGGTGCAGGCGGCGATCAACGCGGCGCGCAGCCTGCTGCCGAGCAGCCTGCCGAGCAACCCGACCTATCGCAAGGCGAACCCGGCCGACGCGCCGGTGGTGATCCTGGCGCTGACCTCGCGCCAGTACAGCCAGGGCCAGATGTACGACTTCGCGCAGACCGTCCTCGCGCAGAAGCTCTCGCAGCTCGACGGCGTCGGCCAGGTCGACATCGGCGGCAGCTCGCTCCCCGCGGTGCGCGTCGAGACGAACCCCGCGGCGCTGCTCAAGTACGGCATCGGCCTGGAGGACGTGCGCGCGGCGATCAACGCCAGCAACGCCAACCGCCCCAAGGGCGTGGTCGAGGACGGCGAGCACAGCTGGCAGATCTACTCCAACGACCAGTCGAAGAGCGCGAAGGAGTACCTGCCCATCATCATCTCCTACAAGAACGGCGCCGCGGTGCGCCTGGGCGACGTCTCCGAGGTCGTGGATTCGGTCCAGGACCTGCGCAACTACGGCTCGGCGAACGGCAAGCCGTCGGTGCTGCTCATCATCCGCACCCAGCCGAACGCGAACATCATCGAAGCGGTCGATCGCATCATGGACCTCCTGCCGCTGCTGCGCGCGTCGATCCCGGCGGCGATCGATCTGGACGTGATGATGGAGCGCACTTCAACCGTGCGCTCCTCGATCCACGAGGTGGAGCGGGCGCTGGTGGTCGCCATGGCGCTGGTGATCCTGGTGGTGCTGCTCTTCCTGCGCAACCTGCGCGCGGCGGTCATCCCGGCGGTAGCGGTGCCGGTGTCGCTCATCGGCACGTTTTCGGTCATGTACCTCGCCGGCTTCAGCATCAACAACCTCTCGCTGATGGCGCTCACGGTGGCGACCGGCTTCGTGGTGGACGACGCCATCGTGGTGCTCGAGAACACCACGCGCCATATCGAGGGCGGCATGCCGCCGTACCAGGCGGCGCTGCGCGGCGCTCGCGAGGTGGGCTTCACGGTGCTGTCGATGAGCGTATCGCTGATCGCGGTCTTCATCCCGATCCTGCTGATGGGCGGCATCGTCGGACGCATCTTCCGCGAGTTCTCGATCACGCTGTCGGTGGCGGTGCTGGTGTCCCTGGCCGTGTCGCTCGCCACCACGCCGATGATGTGCGCGAAGCTCCTGCGGAAGGAGGAGCCGAAACAGAAGAATAATCGATTGAATATCTATTCAAAAATATTTTTTGATTCCATCCTTCACGGCTATCGGGTCAGCCTCGGCTGGTCGCTACGTCACCCGCTGCTCGTTCTCCTGATCTTGTTCTCGACAATAGCTCTCAACTTCTATTTGTACGGGGAGATCAAGAAAGGCTTTTTCCCGCAGCAGGACACGGGGCGCATTTTCGGAAACGTCCGCGCAGATCAGGGCATCTCGTTCCAGGCGATGCGCGGCAAGATGGCGAATTTTGTCGACATCGTGCGCGCCGACCCGGCGGTCGAGAACGTGACCGGGTTCACCGGCGGCGGCCAGCGCAATCGTGGCTTCATGTTCATCCAGCTCAAGCTGCTTGAGGAGCGCAAAGTGTCGGCCGAGGCGGTGATCACGCGCCTGCGTGCCACGCTATCGAAGGAGCCGGGGGCAAACGTGTTCCTCTCCCAGGGGCTCGACGTGGGACGCGGTGGACGCGGTGGCGATGCGAATTACCAGTTCACGCTGCTCAGCGACGATCTCGAGCAACTGCGCGCCTGGGCGCCGCGGCTGGAGCGTGCGCTGCGCGACGTTCCCGAGATCGCCGATCTCAACAGCGACCAGGAAGTGCGTGGCCTCCAGACCACGCTCGTCATCGACCGGGAGACCGCGTCGCGCCTGGGCCTGGGCCCGCGCCAGATCGACTCGGCGCTCAACCTCGCCTTCGGCCAGGCGATCGTCTCGACTATCTACCGCGAGCTGAACCAGTACCGCGTGGTGATGGAGGCGGCGCCTCAGTACTGGCAAAACCCGGACGGGCTGAAGGACGTAAACCTGCTCTCGCCGACCAAGGGCCTCGTTCCACTCTCGACCGTGGCGCGCTGGGAAACCACCCTTGCGCCGCTCGCCGTCAACCACCAGAGCCAGTTCGTCGCCGCGACCATCTCTTTCAACCTTGCGGAGAGCGTGTCGCTCTCGCGGGCCACCGACGCAGTGCAATCCACCATGGCGCGGATCGGCATGCCCACCTCGATCCACGGCTCCTTCCAGGGCACGGCGCGCCAGTTCGCCGCCTCGCTCGAAAACCAGCCTTGGCTGATCCTCGCCGCGCTGGTGGTGATCTACATCGTGCTCGGCATCCTCTATGAGAGCCTGATCCACCCCATCACCATCCTCTCCACGCTGCCGTCGGCTGGCGTCGGGGCGCTGCTCGCGCTGATGGCGTTCGGCAAGGTCTCCGAATGGTTCGGCGTCGGCGGCAAAGGCGAGCTGAATATCATCGCGATGATCGGCGTGATCCTGCTCATCGGCATCGTCAAGAAGAACGCCATCATCATGATCGACCTCGCCATCGAGACGCAGCGCCGCGACGGCAGGCGCCCCGAGGATGCGATCTACGAGGCCGCCGTCCTGAGGTTCAGGCCCATCATGATGACGACATTCGCAGCGCTGTTCGGGGCCGTCCCGCTCGCCATCGGTTTCGGTTACGGCTCGGATCTGCGCCAACCCCTCGGTATCTCGATCATAGGAGGCCTGGCGCTCTCGCAGGTGCTCACGCTGTACACGACGCCGGTGGTATACCTCTATCTGGAACGATTGCGCGTCCGGTTTTCACGGAAAAAAATCGCCTTGGCGGAAACAGCTTGAAGAAAACCCTCGTTCTTTTACTCCTCCTCGCCGGTTGCGCCGTCGGTCCGGACTACCAGCGCCCCGACGCGCCGTCGAGCGCCGAGTTCAGGGAGAGCGGCGAGCAATGGAAGACCGCGGAACCGCGCGACGAAATCGCGCGCGGCAAGTGGTGGGAGATCTTCGCCGACCCGCAGCTCGACGCGCTCGTCGAAAAAGTAGAGGTCTCCAACCAGAGCCTCGCCGCCTCCGAGGCGCAGTTCCGGCAGGCGCAGGCCGCGATCAGCGTCGCGCGCGGGGCTTTTTTCCCGGCGGTGGACGCCAACGCCTCGATCACCCGCAGCCGCTCGCCCGTGGGCGTGACCGGCGGCGTCACCGCCGGAAGGATCATCACCCAGCGCAGCGCGGGCGTCTCGAGCAACTGGGAGATCGATCTCTGGGGCCGCATCCGGCGCCAGATCGAGGCCGCCGAGGCCTCCTTCGGTGCGAGCGCCGGCGATCTCGCCTCGGCGCGCCTCTCGCTCCAGGCGCAGCTCGCGGCCGACTATTTCCAACTGCGCCTGCTCGATGTGCAGAAGCAGCTGCTCGACGACACCGTCGCCGCATTCCGTAAGTCGCTCGATCTGACGAACAACCGCTACAACGTCGGCGTCGCCGCCAAGGCCGACGTCGTGCAGGCGGACGCGCAGCTGAAGAGCACGCTGGTGCAGGCGGTCGACCTCGGCGTGCAGCGCGCGCAACTCGAGCATGCCATCGCCATCCTCGCCGGCGTGCCCCCGGCGCAGTTCACAATCGCGCCGCAGCCCACCTACGACGCTGCGCTCCCGGTCGTCCCGCCCGGCCTGCCTTCGGCGCTGCTCGAGCGCCGGCCCGATGTCGCTGCCGCCGAGCGCCGCATGGCCGCCGCCAACGCGCAAATCGGCGTGGCCCAGGCGGCGTTCTTCCCGCAGTTCACCCTCGGCGCAAGCTACGGCTTCCGCAGCGCCGACGCTGCGACCTGGTTCACCGCGCCGAGCCATTTCTGGTCGCTCGGGCCCGCCCTCGCGATGAATCTTTTCGATGCCGGCCTGCGCCGCGCGCAGAAAGAGCAGGCGATTGCCGCCTACGACGCCACGGTCGCCAACTACCGCTCGATCGCCCTCACCGCGCTTCAGGAGGTGGAGGACAACCTCGCCGCCCTGCGCGTCCTCGAGGAAGAGGCGAAACTCCAGCAAGACTCCGTGGATGCCGCGCGGCAGTCCGTGGCGCTGACCGTCAACCAGTACAAGGCCGGAACCGTGAGCTATCTCAACGTGGTGACCGTGCAGGCCAACCTTCTCAACGAGGAGCGCGCCGCTGTCGGCATCCTCAACCGGCGCCTCGCCGCCACCGTCGCCCTGGTGCGCGCGCTTGGCGGGGGCTGGCAAAGGAAAGAGTTCTGAGCCGGCGAGTGCCGGTCTAGCCCTGCCAGACCCCGAAGCCCCGCTCCCTTAGCGCGATCGCCAGGTCCACCTCCATTTCCCTCGCGCCCTCGTAAGGCATCGGGTTGTAGACTGCATAGAGCTTCGGCAGCAGGCGTAAGCCGTACTTCTCCGCGTACTTGTTCGCCTTGATCCCGGCCTTGTGCTTCGCGAAGCGCCTCTCCGGCGTGAGGCCGGTCATGCCAACATAGACGCAGGGCATCTCCGGGTTGTAGTACGGGTTGGCTTTCTGGAATCTGCGCTCGTAAAGCACTTCACGCGAAAGCTCGATGACGTAAACATAGTGATGGTACGAACGGGGCTTTTTCCCTATTCCAGCCTTGCGTTTCACGCTAAGCTCGCCCGGAGGTTGCACAGGGACGCATGGACAAGAAAATCAATTTGTACTGCCCGCACTGCGCCGATCGCGTGGATCGCAGGGCCCTTGCTTTGAGTTTTGACGAGCTGGTCACCTGCGGATCGTGCGCCGCCGGCACCAAGGCGGGCGAGCTGCTGACCGACGAGGGCAAGACGCTGCTCGATTATTTCGCTCAGCAATCCGTGCAGGTGGCGAAAAAGAAGCGCCGGGCCGAGGATCTCGCCTAGTAAGTTCCGCGGAAAGCGTCGTGCCCCGCGACGTAGGTCGTGTTGGTGATGCCCGGGTTGCGGTTGACCAGGGGCCGCCCGAACAGCGGGTGCTTCATGCTGCGCACCTCGTGCTCGATCTGAAACAGCTTCTTACTATCCTTAGGATCGGTGATCCACTGGAAGCGCCATTCGTGGGCGTCGGTCTCCATGTTGATGAGGCCGTGCTCCTTCAGCCACCCGTACGGCGTCGAGAAATCCTGGATGTAGATCTGGATATGGTGGCCGTCGTATTCCGGTAGGGTTTTTTTTGTTTCCGTGAAATGCAGCCTCTGGTTTTTCCCGACAGTCACGCTCGCCCGGCCCTTCCTGGCCGCTGCAGGCGCCTTCATGACCTCGTTGTAGAAGCGCGCGATGCCTTCGACGGTACCCGGCGGCACGTCGAAATCGACGTACACCAGGCCAAGATCGGCGCGGCCGTACTCGGGCGCCGGCGCGTGGCAACGCACGCGCGTGCCCCACGGGTCGGTCGCCTCGATGCATCCGTCTTTTTCATGCCAGGAAAATAGCGTTTGCTTTTCCGGCATGACCCGTTTCATTTCCTTGCCCGCGTACTCGAGGCGCTTCTTCAGCTCCTCGAGGCTCGGCACGACGAAGCCGGCGGTGCCGCGCAGGCGCTCGGCCTTGGGCGGCACGGCGCGGCTGGGCATGTGCACCTGGGTGCGGCCGAAGTTGAGCCAGATGTTCTCCAGGCCCGTGAAAATATAGGGGTCGCGCGTGCCGCCCAGCCCCACCACGTAAAAGAGCACCGCGAGGCGCTGGTCGTCGATGCAGCAGTTGAAGTGCTCGAGGTGGACGATGTTGCCGATGTCCTCGCTCGTGCGGTCGTACTGCTTCATCTTTTCGGGCGCGTTCATGGCGCGGGCTCGTCGAGGAACTGCTGCACGGCGTGGAACAGCTGCATGCGGTTGCGCTCCATCATGACGGTGTGCGTGCCCTCGCCGATCTCGAGGTAGCGCTTGTAGGGCGCGTTGACCAGCTTCGCGAAATAGGCTTGCGACATGTAGGCCGGCGTGTCCTGGTCCCATTCCGCCTTGACGAGCAGCGTCGGCACGCGGACATCGGCGGGATCGAACAGCGCCTTGCCCGCGGCCCAGTAGCGCTGCCCGTCCAGCACCACGCCGTTGGGCGCGCGGATCACGGGCGGCGTGCGCTTCGCGGCTTCGGGATCGGACGCGAGCGTCGCTCGCGCCCAGGCCTCGAACCAGCCCGCCGGAATCAGGTCCTTCGCCTTGTCCGGGGCGACCCCGGTGAGCCAGCGCGTCTTCGCCGCATCCATGCTGACCGTGCGGTAGGCGCCGAGCGGGCCGGGACCGGTCTGCACGAGCGACGGGGTCTGCCGGATATACGAGGTCGCGTAGAGCACGAGTTTCACGACCTTGTCGTTGTTGCGCACCGTGTAGTACGACATGATCGCGGTGCCCCACGACCAGCCGAGGAGGTTGAGCTTCGAGATGCCGCGGCGCTTGAGGATGAAGTCCACCGCGGCGCCGACGTCGGCTGCCGCCTCGTCGGTGGTCGCGAAGGGCGGATTGTCGGAAGCCGGCGCGCTCATCGCCGGCGGGCGCGTCGAGCGTCCATAGCCGCGCACATCCACCAGGTAGACGTCGTAGCCCTGGCGCGCGATGTAGTCCATCCATGAGAAGCCGCCGAGCGGCAGATCGAAGCTGGTTTCCGCCGGATAGGTCGCGCCATGCACGAAGAGCACGGTCTTCTCCGGGCTGAACTGCGTCATGGATGCGGGCGCCTTGTTGCGCACGTAGAGCTGCACGCCGGCGGCCGGCGAAGCGACCTTGAATTCCTCCGTCTTCAGTGCCATTTCGCCGCCGGGCGGCGTCGATGCGCACCCGGCAAGGAGCAGAACCGCGAGCGGAAAGGTGAGTCTGCGCATGCGATGCCTCCCCTCAAATGGGGCTATGGTAGCAGGGCGTCCTGACCCCAGATACGCCGGGCGAACTCCGGATAGTCGTTCCCGATCTCGTTCCTGACCTTGCCCCGCAGCAGGGCAAGCTCGCCTTGAGAAGGCGCGGCGGTCTCGGCAAGCCCCTGGGAAACATCGTAGTCAAACCCCGTGCTCGCCCCGATTTCTTCAGGGTTGCTGTTGTGAAAAGACTCGAGGCGGAAGCGGCGCTTGTCTTTCTGCCAGGAAAAGAGCGCCTTGCCCGTGAGCAGGGCGGCGGGATGGCCGGCGGCGGATATGAACTCGACCCTGGGAACGAGGACCCGTTTCGAATGCTCCTCGCGGAAGAGTATGACTTTGCTGACGATGGAGTACATGAACGCAGAGCCGAAGGAGCCGGGAAAGCGCCTGCCTTCGGCCTGCACGAGATTGATGTTCGCCTCGCCGTCGATCTGCGCCCCGCCGAGGAAGAAGACGTCGATCCTGCCCTGCCCCGCGAGGTCGAACAGCTCGCGCGAGCCCTCGGTGAACGGGTTGCCCTGACGCTTTTGCAGCAGGGAAATTCTCAGGGAAGAATTTTTTTGCCTCAGAAGAAAAGCGCCGCAAGCGGGAATCGGGGAGGCGGCGCCGACGGCGACGTGGCTCGCGTCGCCGATCAGGCGCGCAATCGCGCAGGCAAGCAGCTCCTCAGGCGCGCAAATCACACGGATAATGGTGCAATGATGAAGCGATTCTCGCCACTCGTCGGGAGGCCGACATGATCGCACGCCGCACGTTTATCAAGGGAGCCTCGATCGCGGCACTAACCGCCATCGGCGTTCGACAAAGCCACGCGCAGCAGGTGCCGAACTCGGCCGGGACCGAGCCGCCGAAACTCAAGGCGCCGCCCTACGCCTGCGACTGCCACATGCACATCTACGATCCCGCGCGCTTTCCCATGCCTCCCAGCAAGCGGCAGCCTCCATCCAACGCAACGGTGGCGGAATACCGGTTGCTGCAGAAGCGGATCGGAACGACGCGCGTCGTCATCGTCCAGCCCCGCAACTACGCCATCGACAACCGGGTTACGGTCGACGCGATTGCGCAGCTCGGCGTGAACGCCAGAGGCGTCGCCGTTCTCCACCCGACCGTCACGAACGCCGAGCTGAAAGGGCTCCATGACGCCGGGATACGCGGGATCCGCTTCACCCTCGGGGACCCGGCCACCGCGGTCGTCAAGGTCGACATGATCGAGCCGCTCGCGAAACGCGTCATGGATCTCGGCTGGCACGTGCAGTTCAACGTGGAGGGTGGGCAAATCGTCGAGCTGGCGGACCTGTTGCGGCGCCTGCCGACGCAGCTGGTGTTCGACCACCTGGGCAACCCCACGCTGCCCGCGGGCATCGACCATCCGTCGCACGCCATCCTGCGCGGGCTCGTCGACAAGGGCCGCACCTGGGTCAAGCTCTCGGGCGCGTATTCGAACAGCAAGGCCGGCCCGCCCTTCTATCCCGAGGCGACCCGCACCGCGCGCGCGTGGGTGAGCGCTGCGCCGGAGCGGCTGGTGTGGGGAAGCGACTGGCCGCACCCGACGGAGCGCAACGACAACAAGCCCGACGACGCTCTGCTTTTCGATCTGCTGACCGAGTGGGCTCCGGACGAGGCGACGCGCAACCGCATTCTGGTCCGGAATCCGGAAGCGCTCTACGGCTTCGCGAAATCGGCCTAGCGCCGCTTTTTACTTACGCCGCTGCAGCAGCGCGTCGAGGCCGAAGCGGCCGGAGCCGGCCGCGACGAGCAGCAGGAAGCCGCCGATGATCGAGAGGTTCTTGAAGAACTGGCTCTCCTGCAGGCGCCGCGCGGCTTCCGCGAATTCCCAGTAGCGGTGCGAGATTCCGGTCGCGACGATCACGAACAGGATCATCAGCAGCGACGCCTCGCGCGTCCTGAATCCGGTGACGATCAGGATGCCCCCGACGAACTCCACCGTCGCGCCGATCACGGCCCACACCGATGATTGCGGAACCCCGCGACCTGCAAGGGTGGCCGCGAACGCGCCAAGCGCCATGAGCTTCTGCAGGCCGCTTTTGACGAAGATGGCCCCGAGCGCGACGCGCCCAAGAAGCAGGATCACATCCTCGCGGACCGGCGCGCCGGATTGGTTCTGCATCTCGATCTCCTTCCCATTCGTATGCGGATCCTGCCTAAACATCGCCTTAGCGCGACAAGACGAAATCGTCCAGGTAGCGCTGGAAGCCTTCGCTCGTCTTCGCCGATCTGGCGTAGAGCGCGAGGTGCGCGTCGTCGATATCGTACATATCAGGCGCGCCAAGCGGCCAGGCGCCGCGCTTTGCCGGGGCGGCCGCAGTGACGTAAACCGACGAAAGCACGCCGGGCGCGAGCAGCTCGTCCTCGAGCATGTCGCCGGAGCGCCTCTCCTCGAAGGTGATGAGCGTCTTGCGCGCGGCGTGCGCGATCGTCGCGAGCTCCTTGCGGCGCCCGATCCAGGCGTTGCCCGTGTCGTCGACCCAGCGCGCGTGAAACAGGGCGATGTCGGGAGATATCGCTTTTATGTAGAGAATCGGGTCGTGCTCGCCGGAGAAGGGATTCTGCAGAACTTTCCAGTCGTTTCTGTCTTTTGTTAAGTCAGAGCCCAGCACCCCGCGAAGCGGCATGAACGGCACGCCCTTCTCCGTTGCCTGCAGCGCAGTATGGATTGCAGGGCAAGTTGCGTCTCTTACTTTAAGAAGTCTCTTTTCAACTGCTTCAGTGAATCTCGGCGCCAACCCCGCCTCTCCCAGCGACACCGCGCTGGTCTCCACCTCGGCGACACAGCCGGCGCCGATGAGAAGGTCGGCGCACAGGCCGAGAACCGGCACCCCCAGCAGGCGCAGATTGCGGGCCTTTTTTCTGATCAGGCATCTCACGACTTCCATCGCAGGCAGCGAGTAGTCCGGGGGAAGCGCAATCAGCGCGCCATCGGGAATTTCGCGGGCGATGTCTTCCGCGGAGGCATAGAAGCGCGTTTCGTTGGACGGCAGACTCAAGCCGTGCCGCCGACCGTCAGACCGTCGATCCTCAAGGTCGGCTGGCCGACTCCCACCGGCACGCTCTGCCCTTCCTTGCCGCAGGTGCCGATGCCCGAGTCGAGCTTGAGATCGTTGCCGATCATTGCGACGCGCGTCAGCGCGTCGGGGCCGTTGCCGATGAGGGTCGCGCCTTTCACCGGATAGGTCACCTTGCCGTCCTCGATCATGTAGGCCTCGGCGGCGGAGAATACGAACTTGCCGTTGGTGATGTCGACCTGGCCGCCGCCGAAATTGGTGGCATACAGGCCTTTCTTCACGCTCTTGATGATCTCGGCCGGATCATCGTTGCCCGCCAACATATAAGTATTGGTCATGCGCGGCATCGTCATATGCGCGAAGGATTCGCGCCGTGCATTGCCGGTGAGCGGCATCTTCATCAGCCGCGCGTTCAGGCTGTCCTGCATGTAGCCGCGCAGCACGCCGTTCTCGATCAGAACGTTGCGCCGCGTCGGCGTGCCCTCGTCGTCGACGGTCAGCGAGCCGCGGCGGCCGGGCATCGTGCCGTCGTCGACCACGGTGACCCCTGGCGCAGCGACGCGCTGCCCGATGCGCCCCGAGAATGCCGAGCTTCCTTTGCGATTGAAGTCGCCTTCCAGACCATGCCCGACTGCCTCGTGCAGCAGCACGCCGGGCCAGCCTGGACCCAGCACTACGGTCATTGTGCCGGCGGGCGCCGGCCGCGATTCGAGGTTGACCAGCGCCTGCGACACCGCCTGCTGCGCGTAGCTGTCCAGCACTTCGTCGGTGAAGTGCGAGTAGTCGGTGCGCCCGCCGCCGCCGCCGGAGCCGCTCTCCCGGCGGCCGTTGTGCTCGGCGATCACCTGCACCGAGAGCCGCANGTGCGAGTAGTCGGTGCGCCCGCCGCCGCCGCCGGAGCCGCTCTCCCGGCGGCCGTTGTGCTCGGCGATCACCTGCACCGAGAGCCGCACCAGGGGCCGGACATCCGCCGCGATGCCGCCGTCGGCGCGTGCGATGAGGACCACTTCGTATTCGCCCCCCAGGCTCGCCATGACCTGCGTGACGCGCGCATCGAGCGCCCGGCACTTGCGCTCGAGCTTCTCGAGCAGCGCGACCTTCGCTTCCGAGCGGAGCGATGCGATCGGGTCGATCGCCGCGTAAAGCGGAACCGGGGATTTCGACAAGTTCGACTTGATCCTTCTCGATTGCCCCGCCGAGGCGATCGCGCGCGTCGCTTTCGCCGCATCTTCCAGCGCGTTGAAGCTGATCTCGTCCGAATAGGCGAACGCAGTCTTTTCGCCGGCGACCGCGCGCACGCCGACGCCCTGCTCGATATTGAAGCTTCCCGACTTGACGATACCCTCCTCCAGGCTCCAGCCCTCGAAGCGCGAGTACTGGAAATACAGGTCGGCGTAATCGACCTTGCGGCCCACAAGCGTGCCAAAAACCCTCTGCAGCTTGCCGGTTTCGAGGTCGAACGGCGCGAGTAGGGTCTGCTTGGCGGTTTCCAGAATCAAGACAATCTCCTGTTGGAAAATGCGGGCAGCTTCGCCCTCACTTCCTTAATGAGGCCCGAATCGATTTCTGCAAGTACCACGCCCTCGCCTTCAGCCCGCACGCCGAGCACCTCGCCCCAAGGATCGACGATCATCGTATGCCCATAAGTGGCCCGGCCGCCAGCGTGTACCCCGCCCTGCGCCGGCGCCACGACATAGGCCTGGTTCTCGATCGCCCGCGCCCGCAGCAGGGTTTCCCAGTGCGCGGCGCCGGTCGGGACGGTGAAGGCGGACGGCACGAACATGGCGTCGAATTCCCCGAGCCCACGGTAGAGCTCGGGAAAGCGCACATCGTAGCAAACCGAGAGCGCGAGGCGCCCGAACGGGCTGTCCACGGCGAGCGGCTGGTCTCCCGGCTCGACGGTGCGCGCTTCGTCATAGCGCTCGTCGCCGCTTTCGAACTTGAATACGTGCATCTTGTCGTAGCGCGCCACGCGCCTGCCGGAGTCGTCGTACAGAAGGCTCGCGCTTCTTATTTTTTTCTCGTCGTTGCATTCGATCGGAACCGTGCCGCCGAGCACCCACACGTGATTCTTTTTTGAAACGGAAGACAAGAAATCCTGGATGGGCCCGCTGCCATCCTTCTCCCGCGCCTTTACTTTGTCGCCCTCATGGCGCCCGATGATGTAGAAGTTCTCCGGCAGCGCCGCCAGCCGTGCGCCCGCCGCAGCGGCGGCGGCGATCAGTTTGCCCGCGGTCTCAAGATTCGGCGCCACATCGGGCGCCGACACCATCTGCACGGCGGCGATCCTGAATTTGCCCATTTCCCTATCGGCCCGTCATGGCTACTGGCTCTGCACTTCGTCCACCGGACGCGCCTCGACCCGGGTCCGCTCCACCTTGGGATCCGCCCACGAGCCGGTCACTGCGTAGTTGAAGGCGAAGATGTGGCCGAGCGGGTCTTTCAGGATTCTCTGCGCGATGGCCGCCGGAAAGATGAGCAGCGGATTGAGAAAGGCGAGCACGGCGGAGGCCGTGTCGCCGAGGCTCGGGATCACGCGCACCTTCAGGTCCTGAGTCTCCTTGCCGAGGTCGACTTCGCCGCTCATTTCCGACTCGGCCGCCGAGCCGCTCATCTTGAATTCCTTGAGCGTCATCACGCCGCGGTCGATATGTGCCGCGGCGGCGATGTGGTCGAACGCGAAACCTTTCGAGAACACGTCGCGGAAATCCAGCGTCAGGCGTCGCGGTATCGCCTGCAGGCTCATCAGCGAAATGAGCTTGCCGATACCCGGATCGATCTCGAGGAACTGCCCGTCCTCCGCCTGCAGCTGAACCTCTCCGGAGAGGCTCGGATAGTCGATCGCCTCCGGATCCCGTGCGCCACAGCCCTTCGCCGCTGATCGACGCCTCGGGGTTCTCCATCGCGATTTTTTCCACGCGCCACTCGTCGCCGACGCGCTGGGCCTTGAGCTCGACGTGCCCCAGCCGCTTGTCGCGGAAAGTGAAGCGCTCGGCGATCAGGTCGAGCGCCGGCAGCTCCTTGCTGCGGCCCGAGTCGTCCGGCTTGGCGCCCGGATAGTCGTCTGGTATGCGTGCCTGCGTGAGGCGCGCGACCAGCTGCCCGCCTGCTTCGTTTCGATACGAGACATCGCCGCTTATCTCCTCCGACTGCAGGTTTGCCGACCACCCCGCAGGGTCCGCGCCTGCGCGCAGCGTCAGGTCGTGCAAGCGCTTTCCATAGGCGTCGAGGGTCCCGAGCTTGAGATCCAGGGCGAGGGCGGTGGCCGCCTCTCCGCCCCGGCCCTCGTCAATGAACGGCCTCCAGAGATCCAGATCGAAGGCCGCGAGCGAGCCGTAGATAAGGGTTCCGGGCCGCTCCGAAACGCGCGCCGGCTCGCCGGCGCCGGGCGACAGCCAGACCGCGGCGCGCTGCACCGTCATCGTCTCGCCCTGGCGCCGGCGCTGCAGCTCGGCGGACGCAAGGCCCTCGAGCGTCGCGGAGATGCGATCGCGCGTGCCGCCTTCCGGCGTGAACTCCATATGTAGCGGCAGGGCGTCGGCCGCGTCCTTGGCGAACGGCGGCGGCAGCGCGCTCGCCAGCCCGCGCAGCGAGGACTCGACGCCGACATTGGTGTGGCCTTCGTGCACGGTGATCGTCGCCGTGTAGGCGGTCGAGCCGGAGAGGTGGCGGCGCCATGGATGATCCAGGAGCGCGCGCAGGCCCTCGACCGTGGCATCGCCTGCGGCGACGATCTCGATGGTCCTGTCGGGCCGGGTGCCGCCGTTGATGGTAACGGCGCCGCCGAACAGGCGGCCGGTCACCTTGTGCACCGCGAGCGTCGATTCGGTGAAGCTCACCTTGCCGGTCGCCCGCTCGATCGGCGGCAACGGCGCGTGCACGATTACATTGTTGGCGGCGAACTCGTACTCGCCCGCCACCTTGCTCGCCGGGAGGTTCGCAAGCGGCAGATCGAGCTTCAGGCGCAGCTTGCCGCTCCCCGCCGCGCTCATGCCCTCGGTGAAGCCGCCGATCATGCGCTGCACCGGGCTCGACTGGATGCATAGATCCGCGGCCAGCCGCCGACGTACTCGAGCACGCCCTTCTCGACCCGTGCCGTCACCTGGAACTCCCCCTTCGCGGGATCGAGGAACGGAAAATCGTGCAGATCCCCCTTGAGCCGTAGCCTCGCGTCGCTCGACTGGCCGCCGAGGATCGCCCCCGCAAGGTAGTCGTGCACCGCCTTCCCCATGATCTCCGGCAGCGGCAGGTAGCGCGCAAGGCGCTCGCTCGAGAGGCGAGAAAAATTCACCGACAGGTCGATCGCTCCGGGGCCCTCTCCGCCATAGGCATACGATCCCGATGCCTTGCCTTCGAGGTCTTCGTTCGCGAACGCGAGCGACGCCAGGCGCAGGCTGAACGAGCTTTCGCCGCGGCGCTCCCATTCGATCCGTCCTTCGAGCGCATCGAGCGGCAGGCGCGGCTCGGCGAACACGCGCGGCAGATTCACCTCCGCCTTGCGGGAGACTAGCTGCAGGCTGCCTTTCGTCTCGCTCGCGTCGATGCTGCCCGACAGGCCGGCGAATCCCGGGACGTTGCCGCGCGGATTGACCGCGAGATCGGCAAACCGCGCTCGCGCCGTGATCTTGCCGGCGTCGGCGAGCTTGCCGCTCCACTCCAGCCTGGCGTCGAGCAGGCGGCCGCGCGGCGCGAGTTCGCCGGCGAGCTTTCTCAGCTCGGCGGGAAACGGCAGCGCGTCTGCGAGCTGCGCGAGCGGCTCGAGTTCGAGGAGCTTCGCGGTCAGCGCGCCGTGCTCGGGCACCTTGCCCTCGGGCTTCCATTCGACACGAAAGTCAGTCGGTTCCATTGCCGGTCCGCGTTCGGTGGCGAGCGCCAGCCTGCGTCCCGCCAACTCGTAGCCGCCGTCGCGGCTCGTCGCCTGGATGCGGCCGCTCACGGCGGCGAGCTCGAGTTCCGGCAGGTCCTTTCCAAGCTGCGCCGCCACGCCCGTGAGCTCGACGTCGGCCGTCACCTGCGCGAGCTCGCCATTCAGCAGCGTCGTCCACAGCCGTAGCGCCCCCTGCCCGCGCCGCACATCGACCGGGTAGTCGACCCAGGCGCGCCAGCCGGCGAGATCGATGTAGCCGAGTTCGAGGTACGCGCGCCCGTCCCACGCCGCGAGATCGCTCGCCGAGCGGCCGGAGAGCTCGGCGCGCAGCTCGAGACCGGAGCCGAGCGCGGCAGGCGGTCGCGCTGAAAGCCCGATCGAATGCCGGTCGCCGGCGTTGCGCAGCCGCAGGTCGAGCCCCGACAGCGCGAGCGGCGGCGCGCCGCGTTTCTCGTCGAGCCACTCGATCTCGGCGTTGCGCACTGCGATCTCATTCTGGTCGAGGATCCAGTCGGTGGCCCGGTGGTCGCCCCCGGTGTCGGCGAGCCTGACCCCGGCGACGTGCAGCGCCCCGGCGGCATCGCGCCGCACGCTGAGCCGCGGCCGGTCGATGACCAGCGAATGCAGCCGCAGCCCGCCAACGAGCAGCGAGCGCCAGGCGACCACGTTCTCGACGAGCGGCAGCACCAGCGCCTCGCGCCCTTGGGCATCGTGGATGCGCACATCGATCAGGTTCACCTGGGGCCTGAGGCCGAGCCAACCGGCCTCGATGGCGCCGATTTTCACCGGGGCGCCGATGCTGCGCGATGCCGCGGCGACGATATCGTCGCGGTAGCGCTCGATATCGGGCAGGATCCAGAAGCGCAGCGCGAGCAGCAGCGCGGCGAACGCAAAAAACGCCGCCCAGGCGAGAAACTCGATCGCTCGCCACAGATGCCTCATGCTGGAATTAACGTTCCGCGCTCGCTCGGGGAATACATGTCATTCTAAACCGCAAATGCCGGATCCGATTCAGAAAACCGCCCTTTCACGCTATGCCTCGCGGCTGCTCGCGGCGCGTCCCGAGCTCGTGCCCGAGATCGCCGCGGCAGCGCCGTTCAGTCGCGACGAGATGGCGCGCGCGCTTGCCGGGGCCGCCGGCGACGACGAAGCGGCGCTCAAGGCGCGCCTGCGCCGCCTGAGGCAGCGGGTCCTGCTGCGGGTCATGGCGCGCGACCTTGCGGGCGGCGCCGACGCAGCCGCGCTTCTTTCCGAAGTGTGCGCCGCCATGAGCGATCTGGCGGAGCTCCAGCTTTCAAGCGCTCTCTCCTGGACAGAATCCAAAGCCGGTATTCCTTCAGACCACCTGATGATTGTCGGAATGGGGAAGCTGGGCGGGCGGGAACTCAATGTTTCCTCCGACATCGACCTGGTTTTCGTGCACCCCGGCGGCATCGACGACGACGAGCGCTACGAGCGCGCCGGAAAGATCCTCATCCGGCTGCTGTCCGAGAGCACCCAGGACGGCTTTGCCTTCCGCGTCGACATGCGGCTGCGGCCTTACGGCGAGTCGGGGCCGCTTGTCTGCAGCCTGGATTTCCTGGAGGACTATCTCGTCACGCAGGGCCGCGAGTGGGAGCGCTATGCGTGGATCAAGGCGCGCTGCATTACAGGTAGAAAGGAATTTCAGGAAAAGGTTCACGACATCGTGCGGCCGTTCGTGTTCCGCAAGTACCTCGACTACGGCACGCTGGCGGCGGTGCGGCGTCTGCACGCTGAAGTGCGGCGCGAGGTCGCGCGCCGCGATCTCGCCGAGCACGTGAAGCTCGGCCCGGGCGGAATCCGCGAGATCGAGTTCATCGTCCAGGCGCTGCAGCTGGTGCGCGGCGGGCGCGATCCCGAGCTCGCCGTCCGCCCGACGCTCGAGGCGCTGTCGGTCTTTTCGCGGAAAAACGTTCTCCCCGGGGCCGTGGTGCGGGAGCTCTCGGATGCCTATGTATTCCTGCGCAACGTCGAGCACCGGCTGCAGTACCTCGACGATGCGCAGCGCCACGATCTTCCCGCAGACGACGAAGACCGGCGCCGCGTCGCCGAAATGTCCGGATTTTCTTCATGGTCCGGGTTTTCAGAAAAGCTGTCCGCGGTCAGAGCCGGGGTAACGCGGCATTTTCTCAGCGTTCTGGGAGAACCAGAATCCTGGCAGAAAACGGACGCATGGCCGGAGCATCCGCGGCTCGCCGCGCTGCGCGCGAGCCAGCGCTACGCGGCGCTGCCTGGCGATTCCAGGCGCCGCCTCGATGCGCTCGTGCCGGAGCTGGTGCGGGCTAGCGCGGCCACCGCCGACCCGGAGGCAACGCTCGCCCGCGGCATAGACCTGATGGAGGCGATCGCGAGCCGCGCCGCCTACCTGGCGCTGCTTGCCGAGAACCCGCACGCGCTCGAGCGCGTGGTGCGCATCATCGGTGCCTCGAGCTGGGCGGCGCAGTTCCTCACCCTGCATCCGCTGCTGCTCGATGAGCTGCTCGACGACCGGCTGCTGTACGCGCCGCCGGATTTGGAAATTTTTGCGAAAAATCTTCGGTTACAGCTTGACGCAGCGTCCGGGGACAGCGAGCGCAGGATGAACGTGCTCCGGGAGATGCACCAGGCGCAGGTCTTCCGCCTCCTCGCCCAGGATCTCGCGGGGCTCCTTACCGTGGAGAAGCTCGCCGACCATCTTTCCGCGCTGGCGGATCTGGTTCTGCAGGAAACGCTTCATCTCCTTTGGGGAGACTTTCGTGAAAGACACCTTGGCAGCCCCCCGCGCTTCGCGGTGATCGCCTACGGCAAGCTGGGGGGCAAGGAGCTCGGCTATGTCTCCGATCTCGACATCATTTTTCTGTACCACGATCCGCACGAGCGGGCGCCAGAAGTCTATGCGCGCCTTGCGCAGCGCTTCATCAGCTGGCTGACGCTGCGCACCTCATCAGGGGTGCTGTTCGACACCGACCTGCGGTTGCGGCCGAGCGGCGCCTCGGGACTGCTCGTGTCGTCGATCGAGGCCTTCGAGCGCTACCAGGAGAAGGACGCCTGGGTATGGGAGCACCAGGCGCTCACGCGCGCGCGTTTCTCGGCAGGGGATCAGCGGGTCGGTGACGCCTTCGAAGCCATCAGGGAAAAAATTCTGCGACGCAAAAGAAACGCCCCGGAGCTTAAGAAAGAAATCCTTGCGATGCGCGAGAAGATGCACGCTGCGCACCCGAACCGCTCGGGCCTGTTCGATCTCAAGCACGATCGCGGCGGCATGATCGACGTCGAGTTCGCCGTACAGTACCTCGTTCTTGAGCACGCGCACGAGCATGCCCTGCTCACAAAGAATCTCGGCAATATCGCGTTGCTGAAGATCGCGGCCGATTTCGGCCTGATTGAAACAGAAATCGCGGAAGAAGCGCGAAAAGCCTATCGCGAGTTCCGCCGCCTCCAGCATAGGCTCCGGCTCAACGGCGCGCGGTACGCACGTGTCCCGCTGCGGGACGTTTCGCCGCAGGTCGATGCCGTCAGGGAGCTCTGGACGGCGCTATTCCAGGCTACGGCGCAGCGCGGAAAGTGATATCGCCGTAGTAAGCGCGGCCCGGCGCGCCGTTCGCGTCGACGTCGGTGTAGATGCCTACTGCTACGATATCGCCCGGCTCTTCACCAAACGCGCGAAGGTAGTCCTCGCGCACGTTACGCCGCATATCGACCCAGCGATCGAACAGGCGCGGGTCGCTGTCGACCGCGATCAAGCGCACCCGTTCGGTATACGGACTCGGCACGACGGTGCCCGCCGGCACGCCGTTCAGCCAGACGTACATGAGCGAGGAGTACGGCAGCCCCTCACCGGTCATCGCCTTCGCCATGCGCAGCTGCACGCGCTGCTCCAGATCGAGCTTGCCCGCATCGCCGTGGAAGGCGAGCATCAGGCGCGCGCGCGGCGACGGGCGTGAGGCCGCGCGCGGATCGCGATCCGACGCAAGCCGCGGCACCCGCCAGCTCCACTCGACGAGCGGATGGCGTTGCGGGCTGATGCGTATCACGCGCCGCAGGGCGGAGTTGCCGTTGGTGGCGTCGGCTTCCATGCATGTGTGGCCGTCGAGCCGAGCGACGCTGTACCGGGTGCGGGAATTGTTTGGCAGCGGGAGCCACGGCTCCCAGCGCTCCGGGACGCCGTCCGGAGGCAGCCGGGAGAAGCGCGCGACCTCGACGACCTCGCCCGTCTCGGGCTGCGTCCGCTCATAAAGCGGCGTCGACGCCAGCAAGCTATCCTCGGGCGCGCTCCCGTCGGGCGCGGTGGCGCAGCCCGCGGCGAACAAGGCCGGGATCGCGAGCAGGGCGAGGTGAAAGCGGGAAAACAGCATTCTCGGGCCGAATTTAGCATACGTGCCGGCGCCGGACCGTGTCCGGTTTCACGCCGTGGATTCAAAGGTCAGATTGCCTCGCGCCGGGTCCTGCCGGTACCGGTTGCCGTCAACGGCGGCGAAGAAAGCTCCGCCGTAAAGCCGCTCAGGGCGTCGACCAGCGTGTCGCGGATCAGGCTGTACAGCACCCGCTGGCCCTGGCGCTGGCTCGAGGCAAGGCCTGCGTTCTCCAATACGGACAGGTGGCGCGATATTGCCGGCGCGCTCATCTCGAAATGGTCGGCCAGCTCGGTCGTGGTGAACTCCGCCTGCGACAAGCGCGCGAGGATGCGGCGTCTGGGGCCCGAAGCGAGCGCGCCGAAGATGCGGTCGGGATCCATCGCTGAATATTAACATAACTGTTAATCCTAGTTGCAGAGGTGCGGCTAGAATCCTCCTCGAAGCATCCAAAGGAGACAGCTGCAGATGGCAAAAGGAAAGAAGACGCCGCGCGGGCCGTTGTCGATGGCCGACCGCGACGGCTGGATCTGGCGCGACGGCAAGTTGGTGCCGTGGCGCTCCGCCACCACGCACGTGCTCACCCATTCGCTGCATTACGGCCTGGCGGTGTTCGAAGGCGTGCGTGCCTACAAGACGGCGATCGGCACCGCTGTCTATCGGCTCAAGGAGCACACCGACCGCCTGTTCAACTCCGCGCACATCTACATGATGAAGATCCCTTTCACCCGCGAGCGCCTGATGGAGGCGCAAT
>WNFI01019307.1_pt1 | contig 21454 bp, 19 predicted proteins | sample 5400471 | NCBI WGS metagenome assembly WNFI01 (sample SAMN13153348, study PRJNA577476) | soil metagenome | isolation source: 100 cm saprolite on Douglas fir-dominated hillslope | place: USA:California | collected 2013-09-17
ATTTTCGATTTCACGCAGCTCTTCCCTTGGAAGACTTGAATGTCTAACTTTTGAAAGACCGGGCGGCCTCAGCAGGCTGCCGACCTGGTCGGCGCGAAACGGTGGCTTCATTCCGCCTTCGCGCCGGAATCCTTCACCGCCTGCGCCCACTTCTGCACCTCCTCGCGCAGGAAAGCGGCGAACTCGCCGGGCGTGTTGGCGCGCCAGTCGAGGCCGACCTGCGCGAGTCGCTCGCGCACCTCGGGCGCGGCGAGCGCGCGGCTGACTTCGCTGTTGATCCGGTTGACCAGGTCCTGGGGCATGCCGGCGGGCGCGAAGAAGCCGATCCAGGTCAGGTCGTCGAATCCGGAGAAGCCCTGCTCGTTGACGGTCGGCACCTCGGGCAGCGCCGGCGAGCGTTTCGCGCTGGTGACGGCGATGGCGCGCACCCTGCCCGCCTTCGCATGCGGCACGGCGGGCGGCATCGACGTGCTGGAGATCTGCGTATGGCCGGCGACCGCCGCTCCCACCGCCTGCGCCGGCTGGTAGGGGACGTGCGTGATGTCCACCTTTGCAATGGTCTTGATGCGCTCCATCGACAGATGCGTCGTGGTGCCGATGCCCGAGGAGGCATAGGAGAGTTTTTCCTTGCGTGCGAGCTCGACCAGTTCCTGCAGATTCTTCACCGGCACCGACGGGTTGACCGTGATGATGTTCGGCGTGCTCGGGCCGAGGATCACCGGGGCGAAATCCTTGATCTCGTAGCCGGCGTTCTCGTACAGGCTCGGGTTCACCGCGAACGCCACGCTCGTGACCAGCAGCGTATAGCCGTCCGGCGCGGCGCGCTTCACCTGCTGCGCGCCGACGTTGCCGCCGGCGCCGGTCTTGTTCTCGACCACCACCGACTGGCCGAGCGCCTCGGCGAGCTTCGGCTGCACCAGGCGCGCCACAAGGTCGGTCGTCGCTCCCGGGCCGAACGCGACCACGAGATGAATCGGCTTCTGCCGCGGCCAGTCCTGCGCGGAGGCAAAACCGATCCAAAGAAGAATCAGACACGGGAGAAGGCGCGATGACTTCATGAAATTCTCCTCTGCTTCAAATGCTACCATCCGCGGCGCATGAATATCCTGTTTGCTTCGCAGATCGAACCGGCCGAGCGATGGATTCCGCTCCTCGAAAAGGCATTGCCGCGCGACCGCTTCTTCACAGGAAATACCAGCAACAAAATAGATATCGGCCTTGTAGCTACGCCCCCGGCCGGCACGCTCGAAAAACTGAAAGGCGCGAAGCTGATCCAGTCGCTGTGGATGGGCGTGGAGAAGCTGCTCGCCGACCCCGCACTGCCGCGAAACGTGCCGCTCGCGCGCCTCATCGATCCCGGGATGGTGGGGGCGATGACCGAGACCGTTCTGGTGCACGCGCTCGACTGGCATCGCCGCCTCTACCGCTATCGCCAGCAGCAGAGCGAGGCGCGCTGGCACCGCTTCCGCCAGTACATGGCCTCGGACCACACCGTCGGCCTGCTCGGCCTCGGCGAGCTCGGCAGCGACGCCGCGCGCAGGCTGCTCGCGCTCGGCTTCAAAGTGGCGGGCTGGAGCCGGCGTCCCAAGGTTTTTCAGGAAATAGACTCTTTCTCAGGGGAGAAAGGTCTTGATGAAATGCTGCGAAAAAGCGACATCGTCGTCTGCTTGCTGCCTCTCACGCCCCAAACGCAGGGGATCCTGAATCTCGACAACCTCAAGAAGATCAAAAAAGGCGGAGGCCTGATCAACGTGGCGCGCGGCCCGCACCTGGTCGTGCCGGATCTCGTTGCCGTCCTCGATTCAGGTCACCTCGCGCATGCTTACCTGGACGTATTCGACATCGAGCCGCTTCCCGGCGACAGCCCGCTGTGGCGCCATCCCGGCGTGACGGTGACGCCGCACGCCGCCGCGCTCACCGAGCCGCGTACCGCGGTGGCGAAGCTCGCCGAGCAGGTCGAGCGCGTCCGGCGAGGCGAGGCGCCGCGCAACCTCGTGGATTTCAGCGCCGGATACTAATTCTGGTCTAGAACCGGCTGCTGAGCCCGACAATTATGGCGCGGTTTGCGATGAGCTGGACACCGTTCACATACTGGTAGAGCGGGAGCTGCAGGAAACCGTACGCCCTGACGTCCTTGGTAAAGCCGACGCTCACGCCCGGACTCAGAAAGAGAGATTTGCTCCCGCTGTCTTCCGGCTCCGCCTGCGCGCCGGCGTCGCGGCCGCGCAACAGAGCGTTCAACTGCAGCATGATCCCCAGCCGCTCGTTCGCGTCGTAGCGCAGGCCGGCGTCGAGCGAAACGCGCCGCCCCGGCCGATAGTCCTCCCTTGAATTGAGCGGCTGCTGCAGCAGGCCCTGTGCGAACCACGACAGATCCCTGACGGGCAGGAGCTGCGAGAAATACGCCCCGAGCAGCGCGTCCGTGGTGCCCGTCCCCGGCTGCAGCGTCCGTTCCGCGCGTTCTCCGTCGGCATTGCGAACGTCGTAGCGGCCGGTCGGAAGCTTCAGGCCGAAGTTGACCCCCGCGGTGCCGAGGCGGTGGTCGGACGATTCGAAAGTCCCGAGGCGATACCGGGCGAGGACACGGACGTCGCCCAGCTTGGTGAAGTCCCAGGTCTCGGGGGTTTGATTCCCCATGTCATCGTTCGCGATGTGAAAGTGGTGTCGCTTGACCATCGGCAGCACGAGATTGATGCCCCAGTCCGCATTCAGCGTGTAGTCGAGGCCCAAGACCCAGTTCTGATTCTTGGTCTCGACTTCGTCGTGGTCGCGCGGCACCTCCCCGGGGGCGACCTTCCTGCGGCCTTCCTGCAGCCGATCCTGGTGGATGCTTTCGTAGCGCAGGTCGAGCCTCAGTCCGGGCTCGGACCAGGCGCCATGAGTGTCCCAGTTGGTGTTGATCGCGCAATACGCCGAGCCGCACGAGGCATGAGCGTCGAGCGCACCACAAAGCGCCGCGAACACGATGAACCGTTCTACTTGCAGCGCAGGTTCCCGGATTGGAGATCGACCGGCCTGGAGCAGTCCTGCGCGCTCACCTTGCGCGACTCGTCGAGCGGCGGCGCCCTGCGCGGGTCGACGTACATGCGCCGGCCTCCGCCGCTGTTGGCGCCGCCACCGCCGCCGGTCGAGCCGTGCCCGGAATCGGCGACGCTGCCGATGGATTTGCCCTTGCCGCCGCTTGCAGCCGCTTGCGCATTTACGAGAAATAGCAAAAGAAAAACTGCGGAAAAAAAGCGGCTCATCTTGCGAGGTAGCCGCTATCCACGGGAAGCGTAATGCCGGTGATGCAGCGCGCCGCGGGGCTGGCGAGGAACAGGATCGCCGCCGCGATGTCGCCGACCTCGGGCAGCACGCCGAGCGGGGTGTGCTTCTCGACCTGCTCGAGCACCGCCGGGTTGGTGAAGATCTGCGCCGTGAAGTCGGTGTTGACGAAGGTCGGCGCCACGGCGTTGACGCGGATCCGGTCGCCCGCCCATTTTTTCGCCGTGCGCATGAAGCGCGCGGCGACGCGCGAGCACACGAAGAGCGCCGTCAGGTTCAGGTCGATGACCTGCTGCCATTCCGCGAGCGGCACGTCGACGGCGGGCTTGCGGATCGCCATGCCGGCGTTGTTGACCAGGATGTCGAGCCCGCCGAACTCCTTCACAACGCCGGCGAAGACTTCTTCGACGTCGTCCTCGTCCGTCACATCGCAGGTCACCGCGATCGCTTTCCCGCCCGACTTGCGGATCGTCTCGGCGGTGCGCACCGCGTAGTTCTCGTACTTGTCGACCACCGCGACGGCGGCACCGGCGCTGGCGAACAGCTCCGCCGTGGCGGCACCTATGCCGCGGCCGGCGCCGGTGATGATCGCGGACTTGTTTTCGAGCTCGAAGAGCTTCATTGGCTACGGAACGGCCTTCACACGGTAAGTATACTGATCCCTCCATGCATGACCTTGTCATAAAGGGTGCGCTGCTGCTCGACGGCCGGGGCTCTCCGCCGACGGGCGGCGATCTGGCAGTCGCGAACGGAAGAATCGTCGAAATTGGAAAAAAAGTTAAAGGCCAATCGCGGGAAACGCTCGACGCCGGCGGCCTGGCGCTGATGCCGGGCATCATCGACAACCACACGCACTACGACGCCCAGATCACCTGGGATCCGCATCTGTCGCCGTCGCCCGCGCTCGGCGTCACCACCGCGATCATCGGCAACTGCGGCTTCACGATCGCGCCCTGCCGTGCCGCCGATCGCGAGCTGGTGATGCGCAACCTGACGCAGGTCGAAGGCATGTCGCTGGAAGTCCTGCGCCGCGGCATCCGCTGGGACTTCGAGTCGGTGCCCCAGTACCTCGACATGCTGGAAGCGCGTGGATCGGCAATCAATATCGCCGCCTTTGTCGGGCATTCCGCAGTGCGCACCTATGTGATGGGCGAAGCGGCAACCGAGCGCGCCGCGAACGCCCGGGAAATCAAGCTCATGTATCAGCTCGTGATCGAGGGCATGAAAGCGGGAGCCGTCGGCTTCTCCACAAGCACTTCGCCTGCGCACAACGGCGAAGGCGGCAAGCCCATGCCTTCGCGGCTCGCCGATGAAAGCGAGATGCACGCCATGGCGGGCGCCTTGTGCGATGCGGGCAAGGGCGGCGTGTTCATGCTCACGAAAGGCGGGCATACGTCAATTCCCTTTCTCGAAGAGCTTGCGCACGAAGCCGGTCGGCCGGTGGTGATTGCCGCATTGCTCCATAACGGCACCAACCCGGATTCCGTCTTCAAGGACCTCCAGGCCATTCAGGAAGCGAACCAGCGAAAGCACCGCCTTGTAGGCGCAATCTCCTGCTGCCCGCTGTCGATGGACTTCACGCTCCATTCGCCTTATACGTTCGAAGGGCTTGAAGCGTGGCGGCCGGCCTTGCCTCTCAAGGGGGAGGCATTCAAGACGAAATTGAAGGAAACGAAATTCAGGGAGGGCATCCGCGCGGAGCTTTCCGCGCCCGCTCACTTCCGCTTGTTCAACGGCGAATGGGACCGGGTGGAGGTGATCGAATCGAAGCGAAAGGACCTGGAACAGGGATCGGTCGCCGCGCTCGCCGCGCAGGCCGGCAAGGACCCGCTCGACTTCATGCTCGACCTCGCCCTCGAGGAGGACCTCGACACGGTGTTCAACGCCCTGCTGCTCAACTCCGACGAGCAGGCGGTGGCGCGGATGCTGCGGCACCCTTGCAGCCTGGTGTCGCTGTCCGACGCCGGGGCCCATCTCACCTTCTTCAACGACGCCGGCTTCGGGCTTCACCTGCTGGGGCACTGGGTGCGCAGGCTCGGGGTTTTGAGGATCGAGGAAGCCGCAAGAAGGCTCACCGGCCATCCGGCCGAGGTTTTCGGCATCGAGCAGCGCGGGGCGCTCGAGCCGGGCTATCACGCCGACCTGCTGCTGTTCGATCCGCAGACCGTGGACCGCGGGCCGAAGCGGCGCGTTTTCGACCTGCCCGGCGGCCATCCGCGGCTTACCACCGCGCCGATCGGGGTTCACGGCGTGTGGGTGAACGGCGTGCGAATCAAGGACGGAAATAATCCGGCGGAAAAGACCCCTGGGCGGCTGCTGCGCAAATTCCGCGCGTAGCGCTCCAACGACAAAAAATACGGTTTGTAATCAGAACTCTTCCGGCACGCTGAAGCAGAGCCGTCGCTTCAGACCGACGCCAGGCGCCCGCGCTTTTTCATTATCTATCTGATTGAAAGCAGAAACTTTTCGGGTACGGATTGTGCGTGTGACTACGCGCTGTCCCACCATTCACCACAGAGAGGGAATACAAAGTGCTACAGAAAGACGGGTTCTTCCGCAAGCGCGACGACGGCTTGTTCAGCAAGGCTCAACCCATGCCGCCGGCGACCGCGCCCGCTGCCCCCGCAGCACCCGCGCCCTCCGACTCGGCAAGGCACGAGGCGAAGAACGACGAGCGCAAGGAAGCCAAGCTCGTCGTCGGCCCCGAGATCAAGATCAAGGGCGTCGAGATCAGCGACTGCGACACGCTGGTGGTCGAGGGCCGCATCGAGGCGACGCTCGATTCGCGCGTGCTCGAGATCACCTCGCACGGCGTCTTCCAGGGCACCATTGCCGTCGACCAGGCCCAGATCCACGGCCGCTTCGAGGGCGAGCTCACGGTGCGCAAGCAGCTCGTGATCCACGCCACCGGCAAGGTGTCGGGCAAGATCCGCTACGCCAGGATCAAGGTTGAGGAGGGCGCCGAACTGTCGGGCGAGATCCAGATGCTCGACAAGGCGCAGAGCGGCGTCACGCTGCCAAGGCGCGTCGGAGTCGCCTGACCCCGTCGGCGAGGCGTTCCTCGTTGGCGGCAAAGCACCACCGCACGTAACCTTCACCCTCGGGGCCGAACGCGGCCCCGGGCGCGAGTCCCAATCCCTGCTCGCGCACCAGGCGCTTGCAGAACCCCAGGCTGTCGCTCATGCCTGCGATGCGGAAGAAGGCATACATGGCTCCCGAAGGAAGCGCGACATGAATTCCCTGCGTCTTTCCCAGCTCGGCAACAAGGAAATCGCGTGCCTTGCGCAAACGCTCAAGCGTATGACCGATCACCGCATTGCCATGCGCCACGGCGGCGAGCCCCGCCCGCTGCACGAACACGGGCGCGCACGACGTGTTGTACTCGAGGAGCTTGCCCAGGTCGGCGGTGAGCGCGCGCGGCACGACGAGCCAGCCCAGGCGCCAGCCCGCCATCAGCCATGACTTCGAGAAGGTGTTCGCACTGATGACCCGATCCTCCTCCCCCGCGAGATCTAGAAAAGACGGCGCAACGCCGTTCCCCTCGTAGTACACGCGCTCGTAAGCGTCGTCGGCGAAGATCCAGATGCCGTGCTTGCGGCAGTGATCGAGGATGGCCTTCTGCTCCTGCCGCGTCACGGTCCAGCCGGTGGGGTTGTTCGGCGAGTTGAGATACAGCGCTTTGGTGCCCGGGGTCAGCTTTTGAAGCAACTGCCGTAAATCAAGCCCCCATCCGGAAGGCAAATACTTCAGCGCCACCGTTTCCACCTGCGCTCCCAGGATCTTCGGAATTTCCTGCAGGTTCGGCCACAGCGGCACCACTTCCACCACCCGGTCGCCGGGATCCAGCAGCAGCTGCGACGCGATCATCAGCGCGTTCACGCCGGAGCTGGTGATCGCGATTTCATCGACAGAGGTCTTGCGGTGCAGGCGGCTCAGGTAGCGCGCCAATTCCTGCCGCAGCTCCGGAATGCCGAGGTTATGGGTGTAGAAGAGCTCGCCGGCGGCGATCGAGTCGATGCCGGCCTTGCGGATGAAGTCGGGGGTCGGCTGGTCGGGCTCTCCCACCCAGAACGGCAGGATGTCCGTGCGGCCGATGCCCTCGTTGTACAGCTCCCGGATCTTCGAGGCGCTCAGGGCGCGCACCGCGGCGCGCGCCGACAGAAGAGTTTCGCTCTTCATGCAAGCTTCTATTTTAGACTCGGGGAAGATGAAAAAAGAGCAGTGGGCCCTGGCCGCCGCGGTCGGCACGATGGTGGCCTGGGGCATGAACTTCGCCTTCGTGAAGTACATCCTCGACCACCTCGGGGTCGGGGCGTTCATGTTCCTGCGCTTCTCGGTCCTGCCCCTGCTCGGCTTCGTCCTGCTCGCCGTCGTCTTCCGGGGCCGGCTGGCGCGCAGCTGGCCGAAGCGCAGCGACTTGCCGCGCTTCGTCCTGTGCGCGGCGATCGGCCACATGGTGCACATCAGCGCGGTGATGTACGGCATGAACCTGTCGACCGCGTTCTCGTCCTCGCTGGTGCTGACGAGCCAGCCGCTGTTCACGCTGATGATCCTCGCCGCCCTCGGGGCGGAGCGCCTGCGGACGCGCCAGATCATCGGCACCCTGGTCGCCTTCGCCGGCATCGTGCTGTTCCTGTCCGACAAATTCTCCGGCGGTCTGTCGCGCGCCGGCGCCGGCGACCTGATGCTGCTGATCGCCGGCGTCTCGTTCTCGGCGTACACGGTCCTTGCGCGGCCGCTTGCCGAGCGCTACGGTCCGCTGATCGTGCTCTCGTACACGCTGCTTTTCTCCGCGCCGCTGATGCTCCTCGTCACCTTTCCCGCTTTTTTCCGGACTGAATTCGGAAACCTGGGGCCGGCGGTGTGGGCCGGCCTCTTCTGGGCGCTGGTGGTCTCCTCGTTCCTCGGCTGGCTGGCGTGGACCTGGGTGAACACCGTGCGCGGCGTCGCCCGCAGCGCGCCCTTCATGTACCTCATGCCGCCGATTGCGGGGCTCATGGCATGGCTGACGCTCGGCGAGACTTTCACCTGGCTCAAGATCGCAGGCGCAACCGTGACGATGGTGGGCGTTGCCTGGGCGCAGTTCGGCGGCGGGCATGCGCCGCCGAAGGAAACCGGGCAGGCCGATTCGGGATGAAACCGGAGACCAGGCGCATTCCCGGGACCCGCATTCCCAGGACCGTATGGGCGCTCGGCGTGACCTCGCTGCTGATGGACCTTTCCTCCGAGCTGGTTCACAGCCTGCTGCCGGTCTATATGACCGTCGTGCTGGGGGCGAGCATGGTCGCGGTGGGAATCGTAGAGGGCGTCGCCGAGGCCACCGCGTCTATCGTTAAAGTTTTCTCGGGCGCAATCTCCGACCGGATCGGCCGCAGGAAGCCGCTGGTGGTATTCGGCTATGCGCTCGCGGCGCTGTCCAAACCGCTGTTTCCGCTCGCCGGCTCGGTCCCGCTGGTGCTGGGCGCACGCTTCCTGGACCGCATCGGCAAGGGAATCCGCGGCGCGCCGCGCGACGCGCTGATCGCCGACGTCACGCCGCCCGAGCAGCGCGGCACCGCCTACGGCCTGCGCCAGGCGATGGACACCGTCGGCGCAGTGCTCGGCCCGCTCGCCGCCATAGGATTGATGTTTCTCTTTTTGGACGATATCCGTTCGGTGCTTTGGATTGCTGTCGTGCCTGCGGTTTTTTCGGTCATTGTTCTGGTGGTTTTCGTCTCCGAACCGAACGTCAAAGGCTCGAATTCCGCAAGAAACCCCGTCTCGTTCAAAAACCTCGGCTCTCTCGGAAAATACTACTGGTCGATCGTCGCGCTCGGCGCCGTTCTCACGCTGGCGCGGTTTTCCGAAGCGTTCCTGATTCTGCGGGCGCAGGATCTCGGGATGGCGATCGCGCTGGTGCCGGTCGTTCTGATCGTCATGAACGTCGTTTATACGTTCATCGCCTATCCCGCGGGCGTGGCGGCGGACCGCGGCTTCAAGAAAGTCCTGCTGGTCTGGGGAATCGCCGCCCTCATCGCGGCCGATGTGGTGATCGGCGCCACCGGCTCGATGCCGCTGCTCTTCGCCGGCATCGCGCTCTGGGGGGCGCACATGGGGCTCACGCAGGGCCTGCTCTCGGCGCTGGTGGCCGACGCGGCGCCGGCGCAATTGCGCGGCACGGCGTTCGGCATGTTCCATCTGGTATCGGGCGTCGCGCTGCTCGCCGCGAGCGTGCTTGCCGGCTCGCTGTGGAGCGCCTTCGGCGCATCGCTCACCTTTTATGCCGGCGCAGTCTTCGCCGCCGTCGCCCTGGCGGGTCTGGTTCTTGTAACAAGAAAATCCAACTAAAATCAACTCCACCGGAACCACGCAGGGAACGTCATGTCAGGCGGACACGGGCACGTAGAGCATCACGGCGGCAACAAGGGCATCGCGCTGCTCATCTCGGTGCTCGCGCTGGTGCTTGCATTCGCCGAAACGCTGGGCAAGGGCGCGCAGACCGCCGCCCTCGCCTCCAACATCGAAGCTTCCAACCTGTGGGCGTTCTTCCAGGCGAAGACCATCCGGCAAACGACGCTGCGCACCGCCGCCGAGCAGACCGAGATCATTGCCTCAAACGAAAAGGCGACGCAGCAAGTCGAGGCCTGGCGCAAGACCGCCCAGCGCTACCAATCGGAGCCGGAAACCAACGAAGGCCGCGACCAGCTCGCGGCGCGCGCCAAGCAAGCGGAGAAGAAGCGCGATACCTCCATGGCGGCCTATCACCACTACGAGCTGGCGTCGGCCGCGGTGCAGATCGCGATCGTGCTCGCCTCGGCCTCGATCATCACCAGCATGGTGGCGCTGGTCTGGGCCGCCGGCGGGCTCGGTATCATCGGCGTCGCTTTTTGCGTGATCGGGTTCTTCTTCCCGACCGCGGTGCATCTCTTCTAGGGTTTTTTGTCGGGCAGCTCGTCGGGCGCCTTCATGTCGCCATGCTCGAGCGTTTGCTGCGCCCCCTCGTCGCTTTCGGGAATCGGCGGAGCCGCCGCCCCGGGCGCATCTTCCAGGGCATCCGGCAGCCACATGGCGATTTGCGGGAAGGCCAGCACCAGCACGACCGCGATGCACTGGATCCACATGAAATCGTACATGCCGCGGAAGATGGTGCCGATGCTCCACTCCTTGACCACCTGCTTGAGGTAGTACGCCGCCATCGCCACGGGCGGCGACAGGAACGCGGTCTGCAGCACGACCGCGGAGATCGTGCCGAAATAGACCATGTCGTAACCCAGGTTGGCCACCACCGGCGCGAGCATCGGCATGAAGATCAGCACGATCGCCGGCCATTCGAACGGCCAGCCGAGCAGGAAGATCAGGGCCAGCACCAGCGACATGGTTCCCCACGGCGGCAGCGGGATGGCGAGCAGCGCATTCGTGATCCAGGTCGCGGTGCCCATGCGCGCGAACACCGCGCCGAACACGTTGGAAGTCGCGGCCAGGAACAGCACCATGCTGGTGCTGATCAGCGTGCTCTGGCAGGCGGAGAACAGGCCCTTCCAGGTAAAGCGGCCGTAGCAGATCACCAGCAGTATCGCGCCGAGCGCGCCCACCGCCGCGGCCTCGGTCGAGGTGGTGAGGCCCATGATGATCGCGCCAAGCGTCGCGAAGGTGAGCACCGTCACCGGCACCAGCCCGACCACGCACTCCCAGACCACGGGCCACATCGCGGTGGGGCGGTCCTCGAGCGGCACCGGCGGCCCGAGCTTCGGGTTGATGAAGCTGCGGCCCATCGTGTAGAGGATGTACATCCCGGCCAGCATGAAGCCGGGGACGACCGCCGCTTCGTAGAGCTTGGCGACCGACACGCCGAGCACCGGGCCCATCACCACCAGCATCACCGAGGGCGGGATCAGGATGCCGAGCGTGCCGCCGGCGGCGATCGCGCCCGCCGACATGCGCACGTCGTAGCCCGACTTGATCATCATCGGCCCGGCCATGATGCCGAGCAGCACGACCGTCGCGCCCACCGTGCCGGCGGCGATGCCGAACAGCGTCGCGGTCAGCAGCACCACCAGGTAAAGCGAGCCTCGCACCGGCGCGAACAGGTCGCGGAAGGCGACGAACAGCCGCTCGAGCAGCCCGGCCTGGTCGCAGATGTAGCCCATCAGGATGAACATCGGCACGGCGACGAATTCGTCCTGCTTCATCATGCCGATGGTCTGCAGGTAGGCGAGGTCGAAAACCACGTCGCCGAGCCCGATGTAGCCGAAGATCAGAGCGAGGAAGAGCAGCGTCAGCGAGATCGGGATGCCGATGAAGATCACGAACAGCATCACCACCAGCATCACCAGGCCGAGCAGCTCCAGGCTGTTCATACGGAGCTACTCATACTTCAACTTTCTCGCGGTGCTCGAACTCGCGGCCGAAGCGGATCTGATACCAGCACTTCAGCGACTCCGAGACGCCCTGGATCATGAACAGCAGCGCCGCGAGCGGCACCGAGGCGCGAAACGGCCAGAGGATCGGCCGCCAGGGCGACTGCTCGGAGGTTTCCTGGATCTGGAACGAATACCAGGCGTCGTCCACGCTGATATAGAAGAAGGTGATCATCACGGGGAAGAACAGCAGCAGGTACGAGACCAGATCGACCACGCCCTTTTTTCTCTCGGAGTATTTCTCCCAGAGCATGTCGGTGCGCACGTGCGCCCCCTTCAGCAGCGCGTAGCCGCAGCCGAGCATGAACGCCGAGCCGTTCGCGATGTAGCTCGTGTCCATCACCCAGACCGTGGGGGCGTCGAACAGGTAGCGCGAGAAGCACTCGTAACTGATCGACGCCACCAGGAACAGCATGGCGAGCGATACCAGCTTGCCGGTCGCGTCGGTGAAGCGGTCGATGCCTCGAATAACGCTGTAGAAAGCCGGCGGGAAATCCGCCATTCCCGCCCTCCCGAGGCAAAGAGCCCCGGATTATGCGCTACTCAGGCTTGCGTTCGACTTTCGTTCGCGCCCGGGAAGGCGCTCAATGCGGATCGGCGATGATGCGCAGCAAGACGCGCCGGCCGTCGGGCCAGTGCATCCTGCATTCCCTGGCGCCGTGCTGCGCCAGCGCTTCGTAGGACTCTTGCGCGAGGGTTTCGCGGAAATGGCGGTTGCCGTAGAGAACGGCGCCCTGCCTCGGGTCCACGACGTAGACTGCCGCATCCAGCTCCTCGAGCACCTTCACCAGGCGCTCATTGGAGCAGGCGAGCGCATCGCGCAGGCGCGTAAGAAGCTCGACGAAGGCGACGAATATCCCCAGCTGCACGGCTGAGTCCCAGTAGTAAGCGGGGACGGAACTGTGTGCGCGGAAAACCACGAGCCAGATCGCGACCGCCGCCAGGCCGAGCGCGATGCCCCAGCCGCGGCCCGCCACCCAGGTGACGAGGGCGATCGGGATCAGGTTCAGAACACCGAGGTGTAGATCGAAGCCGGTCAGCTTGTCGATCGCGGAAATCGCCAGGATCAGGATAACCGCGCTGGCGCAGGTCACCGCGGCGCCGTACTGACCGAAAATATCCGAACCGGCAAGGGGCAGCGAAGAGGGCTCGGAAGCGCTTATCTGGCTGGCGCTCATCGGATCATTCTCCGCCCGCGTCGGGCAGCAGCAAGGACTTATTTCGTCCTAGCGACCTGCCCTTCCGCTATATCACCCGCCTCGTAGTTCGATTCGCTACTTAAAATGCGCCCGGAAGGCGGCGACGGCGCGGTCGACGCCGCCTGCGTCCACGTCGAGGTGCGTCACGAGCCGCATCGGCGAGCGCGCGAGCACGAGGACCTGCCGCTTCTTCAGTTGTTCAACCAGTCCCGCGAGTCTTTCCTGAGGGATCGAGACCAGCACCATGTTGGTATTGCGGTTCGCCTTCAATCCCAGCTCCCGCAACCCCTTCGCCAGGCGCTCGGCGTTCTCATGGTCCAGCTTCAGTCTTTCGACATTGTTTTCCAGTGCATAGAGCCCGGCGGCGGCGATCACACCGGCCTGCCGCATCCCGCCGCCGAGGATTTTTCGTGCCCTTCTCGCTCTTTCAATAAAAACCTTACTGGAAAGAAGAAGAGTTCCTGCCGGCGCGCCAAGGCCTTTCGACAGGCACGATGAAACCGAATCGAACCCCGCACACAGGTTCTTCACGGAAATTTTTTCCGTCACGGATGCATTGAAGATCCGCGCCCCGTCGAGATGTGCTGCGAGGCCCTTTCTTTTCGCTAATTGGGTTGCCTTCTCAAGATAGGCGCGGGGAAGAACCCTGCCCGTGATCGTATTTTCGAGCGCGAGCAGGCGCGTCCTCGCGAAGTGCGGGTCGTCGGCCTTGATTGCCGCCTCGACCTCGGCGAGGTCGAGCGTACCGTCGGGCCGGTTGGCGACTACCTGCGGCTGGATAGAGCCGAGCACCGACAGCCCGCCAGCTTCGTAGCGGTAGCTGTGCGCCTCGCTGCCGAGGATCACTTCCTCGCCACGCTGGCAGTGGCTCATCAGCGCCGCAAGGTTCGACTGCGTGCCGGTCGGGAACAGCAGCGCCGCCTCGAAACCGAATAGCTCGGCGGCGCGGGCCTGCAGCTTGTTTACCGTCGGATCGTCGCCGAACACGTCGTCGCCGAGCTCAGCGTCGTGCATGGCACGCCGCATGCCGGCCGAAGGCCGGGTGACGGTATCGGAGCGGAGGTCGACGACGCCGGCGGCTTCTTTCACCGGCGGTATTCTAAATCTCTATCCGCGTTCCTAGCTCGACGACCCGGTTAGGCGGAATATTGAAATAGTCCGTCACGTTGCCCGCGTTGCGCGGCATGGCGGCGAACAGGCGCTCGCGCCAGAACGCCATGCCGCCGGGTCCTTCGACGGGGACGATCCTCTCGCGCGACAGGAAGAACGAGGTCTCCATCGGGTCGAACTTCAGGCCGAGCGGCGCGCAGAGCTCGAGGGCGCGCATCACGTCGGGCCGGTTCATGAAGCCGTAGCGCACCTGAACGCGCCAGCAATCGTTGCTCAGCGACTCGCACACCACGCGGTCCTCGAACGATACCCAGGGCACGTCGCGGAAGCTGACGGTGAGGAACACCACGCGCTCGTGCAGCACCTTGTAGTGCTTCAGGCTGTGGAGCAGCGCGTGCGGCGTCGACTCCGGCGTCGCGGTAAGGAACACGGCGGTTCCGGGCACCCGCCCCGGCGGCGCCAGGAAGATCGACTTCAGGAACGGCTCGAGCGCGACCGACGCCGCCCGCAGGCGCTCGAACAGGATCTCGCGGCCGCGGCGCCAGGTCGCCATGACGACGAACACGAAAAATCCCAGCAGCAGCGGGAACCAGCCGCCTTCATGCACCTTGAGGAGCGTTGCGCCGAGCAGGGTCGAGTCGATCAGCGCGAAGAAGCCGGTGGCGAGCAGGCACAGCCAAAGCGGGTAGGCCCAGTAGTAGCGCACCACGAAAAAAGTGAGGAAGGTGGTAACCAGCATGGTGCCCATCACCGCGACGCCGTACGCCGAGAGCAGCCGACTCGACGTGCCGAAGCCGATCACCGCGGCAACCACGGCGGCAAGCAGGATCCAGTTGACGAGGGGCACATAGATCTGGCCGATCGCCTTCGCCGAGGTGTGCTGGATGCTCATGCGCGGCAGGTAACCGAGCTGGATTGCCTGCTGGGTCATCGAGTAGGCGCCCGAGATGGTGGCCTGCGAAGCGATCACGCCCGCCGCCGTGGCGAGTGCGACCATTGGGTAAAGCGCCCACGCCGGGAACCCGAGATAGAACGGGTTCTCCAGCGCTTTCGGATTCTCGATCAGCAGAGCGCCTTGGCCGAAGTAGTTCAGCACCAGCGCCGGCGCCACCAGCCCGAACCACGCGATCCTTATGGCGCGCGCGCCGAAATGGCCTACGTCGGCGTATAGCGCCTCAGCGCCGGTAATGGCGAGGATCACCGAGCCCAGGACGACGAACGAGGCGAAGCCGTGGCCGGTCACGAAGCCGAGCGCGTGCGCGGGATTGAGCGCTTCGAGGATGGCCGGGCTCTTCGCGATGTTCCAGACGCCCGAGGCGCCGATCGCCAGGAACCACAGCGCGCACACCGGGCCGAACAGCGCGCCGACAACGCCGGTGCCGTGCTTCTGCAGGAGAAACAGGCCGATCAGGATTCCCGCCGAGATCGGCACCACGTAGGGCTTGAACGCGGAAGTGCCGACCTCCAGGCCCTCGACCGCCGACAGCACCGAGACCGCCGGCGTCAGCACCGCGTCGCCGTAAAACAGCGCAGCGCCGAACACCCCGATTACCAGCAGCGGCCCGGTAAGCTTCGGATGCTTGCGGATGGATCGCGTCGCGAGCGCGAGCAGGGCCATGATGCCGCCCTCGCCGCGGTTGTTGGCGCGCAGCACCAGGGTCACGTATTTGAGCGACACGACGATCATCAGGATCCAGAAGATCGTCGACAGGCCGCCCAGGATGTTCACCGCGGTCAGCGCGATTCCATGCTCGGGGTTGAAGGTCTCCTTGACTGCGTACAGCGGGCTCGTGCCGATGTCGCCGTAGACCACGCCCAATGCGAAAAGGGTGAGAGCCGGGGTCGATAATTCGCCAAGCTCGAGGTCGTTGGGCTTCATATTGACGGCTTCTTGGAAGAGCCGAAACGCTACTCCCGCAGTGCACAAATATCAAACTGACAACAACGTCAGAAGCAACGCTCCCATAATACTCAGTATAAATTCATAGGCTTATGCTCTAGACATTCCAGCAGACGGAATGCTGCGTTGCCGTAGAGCAACGCTCTAGATTTCGACCCGGGTTCCCAGCTCGATCACGCGGTTGGTAGGGATGTTGAAGTAGTCGGTGATGTTGCCGGCGTTGCGCGCCATGGCGGCGAACATTTTTTCGCGCCAGCTCGCCATGGTCGAGATGCCGCCTTCGACCGGCACGATCTTCTCGCGCGAAAGAAAGAAGGACGTTTCCATCAGGTTGAAGTCGAGCCCGAGGACGCTGCAGAGCTCGAGTGCGCGGGTGACGTCGGGCCGGTTCATGAAGCCGTAGCGCACGCGCACCCGCCAGCAGCCGTGGCCCAGGCGCTCGCAGACCACGCGGTCGTTGAAAGGCATCCAGGGCACGTCGCGGATTTCCACGGTCAGGAACACCACGCGCTCGTGCAGCACCTTGTTGTGGCTCAGGTTGTGGAGCAGCGCGTGCGGGGTCGAGTCGGGCGTCGCGGTAAGAAACACCGCGGTCCCGGGCACGCGCTGCGGCGGGTCGACGAACAGCGACTGCAGGAAGGGCTCGAGCGGCACCGAGGTGCTGCGCAGCCGCTCGAACAGGATGTCGCGGCCGCGGCGCCAGGTCGCCATGATCGCGTAGACGCAGCCGCCGATGGCGAGCGGGAACCAGCCGCCGTCGTCTATCTTGGTCAGCGTCGAGGAGAAGAAGGTAACGTCTACCACGGCGAAGAAGCCGGTGGAGAATATGCACAGCCACAGCGGATAGCCCCAGCCGAAGCGGATGACGAAGAAGGTGAGCAGCGTATCGACCAGCATGGTCGCGGTGACCGCGACGCCGTAGGCGCCGGCGAGCCGCGACGACGAGCCGAAGCCGATCACCGAGGCGATCACCGCCGCGCACAGCACCCAGTTGATGCCGGGGATGTAGACCTGGCCGATCTCGCGCGCCGAGGTATGCACGATGGTCATGCGCGGCAGGAAGCCGAGCTGCACCGCCTGCTTGGTCAGTGAGTAGGCGCCTGAAATCACCGCCTGCGAGGCTATCACCGTCGCCGCGGTGGCGAGCGCGACCATCGGGTAGAGCGCCCACTCCGGCAGCAGCAGGTAGAACGGGTTCTTTACCGTCTCGGGCCGCACGATCAGCAGCGCGCCCTGGCCGAAGTAATTGAGCACCAGCGCCGGGCCGACGATGCTGAACCACGCGATGCGCACCGCGCCCTTGCCGAAATGGCCCATGTCGGCGTACAGCGCCTCGGCGCCGGTGACTGCGAGGACCACCGCGCCGAGCACCACGAACGATGCCGTGCCGTGGCTGGTGATGAAGGAGACCGCATGCAGCGGGTTGACCGCAGCCAGGATGCCGGGGTGCTGCACGATGCCGTGCACGCCGGCCGCGCCGATCGCGAAGAACCAGGCGAGGGTCACGGGGCCGAACAGTTTCCCCACCGCAGCCGTGCCGCTCGCCTGCAGCGCGAACAACGCCACCAGGACGATCACCGCGATGGGCACGACATAAGGCTTGAAGGCGCTCGTGCCGACCTCCAGCCCCTCGACCGCGGAGAGCACCGAGATCGCCGGCGTCAGCACCGCATCGCCGTAAAAGAGGGACGCGCCGAATATCCCGATCAGGACCAGCGGCAGGCGCCATTGCGGGTGGTCCTTCACCGCCGTCATCGCGAGCGCGATCAGCGCCATGATGCCGCCCTCGCCCCGGTTGTCGGCGCGCATGATGAGCACCACGTACTTCAGCGACACCACGATCATCAGCGCCCAGAAGATCGTCGACAGCCCGCCCAGGATGTTGTCCGGCGTCAGCGGAATGCCGTGGTCGGGCGAGAACGTTTCCTTGACCGCGTACAGCGGGCTGGTGCCGATGTCGCCGAAGACGACCCCCAGCGCCAGGAGCGTGAGCGCAGCCTGGGAGGTTCGACGACTGCGGGCGTCCTGTTCGGGCACTTAGTTGTTGTTATTCGGAACCAAGACTACTTCGAGAGGCGATAGTCGAGCTTGAGCTGCAAGGGCGCCCCGGATATCTGTTGCGCGATCTGCGGGCCGGAAGGCTGCTGGAAGCGCGGTATAAGCCAGGCGCCGACCGCGAGCAGCGCGGCGACCGCCAGCGCTATCGCCAGCCGGCGGCGCGCGGGCCGCTTCAGCGCCGCGAGTTTTCGCTCGTACTGCGTGCGCAGGTCGTGCGCCTCGGCGAAGCGCTGCGAGGCGTCTCCGGCCGCGCCTTGGCGCGCCGCCAGCGCCTGCTCGGCGGCGATGCGCGCGCGCAGCGCGTCCGCGGCCCCGGACTCGGCTTGCGCGCGGTGATCGGCGGCCGCTTCGCTTTTCGCTTCCGTTTCCAGGCGCTTGCGCAGCGCCGCTTCGGCCTTTGCCTCGGCGCGCTCGCGCCCGGCGGCGGCGCGAGCCGTCGCATTGTCGGCCTCCTCGCGGGCTGCTGCTGCCAGGGCGAGCTCTGTGTCGCGCTCGGCGCGCGCGCTCGACTCGCCCGCGGCACGGCCGGCAGCCTCCCGAGCCTCGAGCGCCTTGCGCGCAAGGCCCTCTTCGGCGGCGATGCGCGCCTGAGCGGTGGCGGTGGCGCGCGACTCGGCCTCGGCGCGCTCATGCGATAGCGCCTCACTCGAGCGCTCTGCCTCCAGCCGCGCGCTGGCGTCGGCCGCAGCCTTGGCTTCCGCCTTCTCGCGCAGGCGCGCGGAGCGGATGGCCTCGGTGTCGGCTTCGGCGCGTGCCTGGGCGCCGCGGCGGAGCTCGGCGTCGAGCGTCTCGCGCTGGCGCGCGAGCTCGGCGGCCTGCTTCTCCGCGGCCGCGGTGGCCTCGGCCTGGCGCCGCAGCTGCTCTTCGGCGGCGATGCGCGTCTGCAGCTCGGCCGCCGCCGCCGACTCGGCATCGGCGCGGCTGCGCGCCTGGATCTGGCGCCGCTCCTCGGCGTCCATGCGCGCCTGCAACGCCGCGGCGGCGCTCGCCTCGGCCTGCTCGCGCTGGCGGGCCAGCCGCTCGGCCTCGGTTTCGGCGCGCACGCGCTCCTCGGCGGCGCCCGCCGCCGCGCTCTCCGCCGCCTCGCGCTCGCGCGCCGCCTTCACCGCGGCCGCTTCGGCCGCGGCGTAAACCAGGGCGCGCTCGAGGAGGGTTCCATCCGCAGCTTGGCGCTCCCTGGCCTTCGCGTCTGCAGCTTGTTCGGTGGCATGCCGCTCCGTGGCAAGCGCCGTCGCCCTCTCCTCCGTCTCGACGCGGATGTTCGCTTCCTCGTGCGCCTTTTCCTCCGCCTTGCGGCGCGCTTCCGCGGCGCTCAGCGCCTGCGCTTCGGCCTCCACCCTCGCCTGCGCGCGCCGTGTCGCAAGGGCAGTGATCGCTTCGCGATCGCGCACCGCGGCCAGCGCGCTGCGCTCGGCGGAGGTCTTTTCCTCGGCTGCGATGCGTGCCCGCTCCTCGGCCTCAGCGCGCGTGCGTGCCAGCTCGGCCGCCGCCGCCTCGAGGCGCCTGCGCTCTTCGGCGAGCTGCGTCGCCTTCTTCTCCGATTCTTCCCTGGCCAGGACCTGCGCAAGCACCGCCTGCTCGGTGTCGGCGCGCTCCTTCTCGAGGCGCCCAGCCTCGGCCTCCGCGGCGGCGCGGGCGTCGGCCTCGCGCTTGAGCTTGTCCTCGGCGTTCTTCTTCTCGCGCGCCGACTCGAGCGCGTGCTGCTCGGCCTGCACCCGTTCGCGCACGGCGCGGCGCGCGAAATCCTCGGCCGCCGCGCGCTCGCGCATCGCCGCCGCCGCCGCGGCCTCGGACTCGGCGCGGCCGCGGGCGTGGGCCGCCGCTTCCTCTTCCTTCTGGCGCCGCCCTTCGGCGAGCGCCGCCACCTTTTTCTCGGCCTCCTCGCGCGCCTTCGCCTCGGCGTGCGCCTGCGACTCGGCGCGCTCGCGCTCGGTCATCAGGCGCGCGGCTTTGGCCTCGGCCTCGGCGCGCGAGTGCGCAAGGCGCCGCAGCTCGACCTCGGCCGCCTGGCGCTCGCGCGCCAGGTCGAGGCCGCGCCGCTCCTCGCCGGCGTGCGCCTGCGCGGATTCCTCGGCCATTTTTTCCAGCTCGATCTTCGAGCGCAGGTCTTCGGTCGAATCGCCGGCGCGCGCGGCCCGATCGGGCTCGGTGCTCTTCCGCTTGTCGATGAGCTTGCTCATTTCACCTACTCGGGGATTCGGGGACGGCATAGCCTGCCTTCGACAGCCCTGCCTGCGCCTGGGGGGAAGACAGGTGCTGCAAGAACTGCATGACCGCGCGGGATTTCGCCGACCCGGGTACGGGCGCGCCGGCGTAGACGGTGTACCGCTGGAACTCGGCCGGCAGGGGACCGACCAGCTTCACGCCTTTCACCGGCAGGATCTCGCTGATCTGGTGGATGCCGAGCTCCACCTCGCCGCGCCCGACCGGCGCCACCGCGTAGCCGGAGTCGACCAGGGTGGTTTTGCCTTTCATCTCGTTTTCAATTCCCATCTTTCGAAAAGCTTCGACGACGTATTTGCCGCTGGTTCCCGTCTCGGGATTGATGTAAACGACCGACTTCGCCGCCAGCAACGTCTTCTTCAGCGCCTCCGGGGTCGAGATGTCCGGCAGCGGCGCTTTCTCGTGGACGGCGACGCCGATGCCGACGCGCGCCAGCGGCCGGGCGTCCTTCAGGTTCAGCTTGTCCGCGACCTCGGTGGTGACGATCAGCATGTCGTAGCGTGCCGCGTCCGGCGAGGCCATGATCTTGGCGACATGGCCCATGGTCTGGAAGTCGAGCTTCACCGTGTGCGCGTTGAACGACGCGGCGAGCGGCTCGACGAAGCCGCGCGCGGCGCCGCCGGAAAGGACACGAATCTCCTCGCCAAAAACGTTTCGGGAGAGAAGAACAAACGCAAGCAACGTCAAAACTCTTGTTTTCATTTCTTCGCTCTCTTCTTCGCCGCGTTCTCCAGCAGCCTGGCGAAGCTCTCGGGCGGCACCGGCTCGCCGTAGAAGAAGCCCTGCACCTCGTCGCAGCCGTGGCGCCGCAGGAAGCCGAGCTGGCGCTCGGTCTCGACGCCTTCGGCGATCACCTTCAAATGCAGGGCGTGCCCGAGGGAGACGATAGCCTGCGCGATCACGCCTTCGTCGGCGCCCTCGCCGTTGCCGATATCGCGCACGAAGGAACGGTCGATTTTAAGGATGTCGATCGGCAGGTCCTTCAGGTAGGCGAGGCTCGAGTAGCCGGTGCCGAAGTCGTCCACCGACAGCGCGATGCCGAGCGATTTGAGCCCGTGCAGAGTGGCGATCGCGGTGTTGACGTTGTGCATCACCATGCTCTCGGTGAGCTCGATTTCGAGGTGGCGCGAGTCGACGCCGGTATCCTCGAGGATGCGCGACACGGCGCGCACCAGGCCTTCCTGGCGGAACTGGCGCGCCGAGAGGTTGACCGACACCAGCCCGGGCTTGAGCCCCTGGTCGAGCCAGGCGCGCGTCTGGCGGCAGGCCTCGCGCATCACCCATTCGCCGATCTGCACGATCAG
>WNFI01158343.1_pt1 | contig 21454 bp, 16 predicted proteins | sample 5400471 | NCBI WGS metagenome assembly WNFI01 (sample SAMN13153348, study PRJNA577476) | soil metagenome | isolation source: 100 cm saprolite on Douglas fir-dominated hillslope | place: USA:California | collected 2013-09-17
TGCTGATTGCAACGCGTCGAGCGGTTATGTGCGGTTCCTGCACCCCTCACAGTGGAACCTACTGGACTTCGATGACATCTACGCAACGGACTGGCGCCATCCGGGCGACCCGCCCGCCTACTACCGGCACCGTTCCCGCAAATGTGCGGAGGTATTAGTGCCGCATCGCGTAGAGCCAGGACGACTACTCGGGGCGTATGTAGTGGACCAAGCTGCGGCGCAGCGGCTGGCAGATGTTGGCTTCGGGCTCCCGATTGCGATTGACCCCGTGCTATTTTTTCGCTGAAGAGCGCAGAATATCGCTATGTTCAAAGCATTAATTGGAGATCTGTTCGGGAGCGACGCCCAGACGCTCGTGAACACCATCAACCGCGTTGGCGTGATGGGCAAAGGCGTGGCGCTTGAGTTCAAGAAGCGCTTTCCGGCCAACTTCGAGGATTACACGAAGCGGTGCGAGCGGAAGCAAGTGCGGCTTGGCGAGCCTTATCCTTTCCACGACCCGTCAGGCCGATTAATTGTCAACTTCCCCACCAAGGATCACTGGCGTTCACCCGCAAAGTTGAGCGACATCGAGCGCGGGTTGGATCACTTCGTACGTCATTTTGCGGAGTGGGGAATCAAGAGCATCGCGTTTCCTCCGCTCGGCTGCGGGAACGGCGGCCTCGAATGGTCGGAAGTCGGGCCGCTCATGTACCGCAAGCTTCATCAGTTGCCGATCGAGATCGAGGTCTACGCGCCGTACGGTACGCCCAAGCACGAGCTGGCGATCGAATACCTGGCGAGCCCGTCGCAAATGACCTTGGAAGGTAAGGGGCGCAAGCACGAAAAGATGAATCCGGAATGGATCGTCCTCATGGAAGTGTTGCGTGAGCTGGAGCGACAGCCGTATGCCAATCCAGTCGGGCGGACCATTTTTCAAAAGCTCTGTTACGTCGTTACGGAAATGGGCGTCGCGACTGGATTCCACTTCAACAAGGGTAGCTATGGGCCGTTTGCCGATGAAGTGAAGGCGGCGCTTCACGAATTCGCTAATCGGAACTGGCTGCGGGAGCAACATCTCGGGCGCATGATGGCGCTTCGCGTCGCGCCCCAGTACGAGCAGGACCGGCTCAAGTTCCGCGGCGAGATCGAGCGGCACGAACGCAAGATCGCCAAGACGGTGGACCTATTCAGCCGCATCAAGAACACCGAGCAGGCAGAGGAAGTGTTGACGGTGCTGTTCGCCTGCCGCCAGCTTAAGCAGGCTTACCCAGACAAAGAACTGACAGAGCAAGAGCTCCTGGACTACGTCCTCGAATGGAAGAAGAGTTGGCGAACCGAGGAAAAGCAGCAGGCCATTGCGGCGGCCATCAGGAATCTCGTGCTTCTGGGCTGGCTCCGATTGCAGCTAAGCGAGTCCCTCGCAGAAGCCGCGTAGTCCCGCGCGGGCGCTCAGCGCGCCTTCGAACAGAAGTGCCTGCCGGACCTCCTCGTCGGTCAGACCGTAGTCGGCGGCTACTTCCATATCGGCCTCTCCGGCCTCGATCCGCTTGCTGATCGCTCGCGTCGTGATGCCGGCTCGGAAAATCATAGGCTTGCCGAAACCAACCTGAGGATCGATAGCGATGACGCGGCGTCCGGAGTCGCAGCCGGGGTAATAGGGATAGAGCCTGCTGGGCATTCCGCATTCATTCGACTCGACAACAGGCAACTGCTCTCTGACGCGCGTTGGTTCACGAAGATAGGCTCGCTTCCACGCGTTAACCAAATCCAGAAAAGAGAGAAACACAGGGGATCGGCGCGCCGTCCAGCGCCGAAGCGTACGCGCAGACAACCTAAGGTAGCGGGCCGCTTCGGGGACGGTATAAGCGGGCAATGATCTGCAGTCTCGCTTTTGGATATTTCTCCCAGAGCGGTTACATGCGGCATTATCTCGCCAAATGGGGGGATTTACTGAATCGGTGGTCGAAGAGGCGGCGCTTGCCTGGCTTGAGGCGCTGCAGTATTCGTTCGCGCACGGCCCGGACATCGCTCCGGGAGAGCTGGCGGCTGAGCGCAGGGACTACGGCCAGGTCATTCTGGAAGATCGGTTGCGCCAGGCGCTTGCGCGCCTCAACCCGAAGCTGCCGGCGGAGGCGCTGGAAGATGCTTGCCGGAAGATCGTCCGCGTGGAAGGCTCGACCGCGGAAGCCCGCAACCGCGCGTTTCACCGGATGCTTGTGGACGGCGTCACGGTTGAGTACCGGCGCCCCGACGGTTCGATCGCCGGCGCGCAGGTGCGCGTGCTGGACTTCGCCAAGACCGAGAAGACCGACCAGAATGACTGGCTGGCCGTCAATCAGTTCACGGTCAGCGAGAACAAGCACGTTCGGCGGCCGGACGTGGTGCTGTTCGTCAACGGCCTGCCGCTGGTCCTCGTGGAGCTGAAGAACGCCGCGGACGAGAACGCGACGATCGCCACGGCTTACAACCAGATCCAGACATACAAGGCCGAGCTGCCGACGCTCTTCGACTACAACGCTCTGATCGTGATCTCCGACGGCACCGAGGCGCGCATCGGCACGCTCACCGCGGGGCGCGAGTGGTTCAAGCCCTGGCGCACGATCGCGGGCGAGACGCTCGCGCCGGTGAGCATGCCGGAAATACAGGTCATGATCGACGGGGTATTCGAAAAGCGGCGGCTTCTTGATCTGATCGGGAATTTCATCGTGTTTGAGGACGAGGGTGGCGGAAGGCTCGCCAAGAAAATGGCCGGCTACCACCAGTTCCATGCGGTGCGCCTGGCCGTCGAGGAAACCCTTCGCGCTGCGCCCGGCTTGCGAGATCCTGCCGTAGGGCGCTACGAAACCCGAAAGCCTGGCGGCGAGCGCGGCGACCGGCGGGTAGGAGTGGCTCTTCGGCACGTTCTCGCGCTGCCAGGACCTGCTGCGCCAGCCGCCCGAGCAGGCGCAGAGCCGGACGGACCTGCGCGCGAAGCTCGCGGTCGAGGTGGGCGGGGTGGTGTTCACGACGATCCAGAAATTCCTGCCGGAGGAGAAGGGCGACCGCCATCCCGTGCTCTCCGGCCGGCGCAACATTGTCGTCATCGCCGACGAGGCGCACCGCAGCCAGTACGACTTCATCGACGGCTTTGCGCGCCACATGCGGGACGCGCTGCCCAACGCCTCGTTCATCGGCTTCACCGGAACACCGATTGAGAAAGCCGACGCAAACACCCGTGCCGTGTTCGGCGACTACATCAGCATTTACGACATCCAGCGCGCGGTCGAAGACAAGGCGACGGTGCCGATCTACTACGAGAGCCGGCTCGCCAAGCTCGCGCTCGATGAAAAGGAACGGCCGAAAATCGATCCGGACTTCGAGGAGGCGACCGAGGGAGAAGAAGTCGATAAGAAGGAGAAGCTCAAGAGCAAGTGGGCGCAGCTCGAGGCGGTGGTGGGTTCGGACAAGCGCGTGAAACTGGTTGCGCGCGACCTGGTGGACCACTTCGAGAAACGGCTCGAGACCATGGAAGGCAAGGCCATGGTGGTGTGCATGAGCCGCCGGATCTGCGTCGAGCTCTGCAAGGCGATCACCGCGCTACAGCCGCGCTGGCACCACAACGACGACGACAAAGGCGCGATCAAGGTAGTGATGACTGGTTCGGCTTCCGACCCGGTGCACTGGCAACAGCACATTCGCAACAAGCCGCGCCGCGAGGCGCTCGCGAACCGCTTCCGTGACGCGAAGGACCCGTTCCGCATCGTGATCGTGCGCGACATGTGGCTCACCGGCTTCGATGCACCGAGCTTGCACACGATGTACGTGGACAAGCCGATGCGCGGGCACGGGCTGATGCAAGCGATCGCACGTGTCAACCGTGTCTTTCGCGACAAGCCGGGCGGCCTCGTGGTGGACTACCTCGGCCTCGCGCAGGAATTGAAGGCTGCGCTCGCCACCTACACCGAGAGCGGCGGTACCGGCAAGACCGCCATCGACCAGAAGGAGGCGGTCGCGGCGATGCTGGAGAAGTACGAGGTCTGCTGCGGCTTGTTCCATGGCTTCGATCATTCGAAGTGGGTGACCGGAAAGCCCCAGGAACGACTGGCCCTGTTGCCCGCGGCCCAGGAACACATCCTCGCGCAGAAGGATGGCAAGCCACGTCTGCTCGCGGCAGTGCGGGACTTGTCACAGGCCTTCGCACTGGCGGTGCCGCACGAAGAGGCGCTCCGCGTCCGAGACGATGTGGCGTTCTTCCAATCGGTGCGTGCCGTCCTGGCGAAGGGATCGCCCGAGGGCGCCAAGACACAGGAGGAACTCGACCTCGCTGTTCGGCAGATCGTGTCGCGCGCGGTCGCCTCCGAGGGCGTCGTGGACATCTTCGCGGCTGCGGGCCTGAAGAAGCCGGACATCTCGATTCTGTCCGACCAGTTCCTTGGCGAAGTGAAGGGGATGCCGCAACGCAACCTCGCCGTCGAGTTGTTGCGGAAGCTTCTTTCAGGAGAAATTCGAGTGCGGCGTAAGAAGAATGTCGTGCAGGCCAAGTCCTTCGCCGACATGTTGGAACAGACGATCCGCCGGTACCAGAACCGCGCGATCGAGGCAGCGCAGGTCATCGAGGAGCTGATAGACCTGGCAAAGGACATGCGCGCCGCGAACGCGCGCGGGGAGAAGCTCGGCCTGACGGACGAGGAGCTGGCCTTCTACGACGCCCTGGAAGTGAACGATAGCGCGGTCAAAGTGCTGGGCGAGCCGACACTGATGAAAATCGCCCGCGAACTGGTCGATGCGGTGCGCAAGAACGTGACGATCGACTGGACGGTGCGCGAAAACGTGCGCGCCCAGCTGCGGGTGATCGTGAAGCGGATTCTGCGCAAATACGGCTATCCACCCGACAAGCAGGAAAAGGCGACGCAGACGGTGCTAGAGCAGGCAGAGGTACTGAGCGCGGAGTGGGCAATTGCGTAACGGCGGCGACGAGGTTAGTACCCTTGTAACCTCCTAACTGTGGTGAGCAATCCTCGCGCTTCCGTTGTCCAACGTTGGGGCAACGACAAAGGAAACGTCCATGAAGCGCGCGGAGAGCTTGGGTTGGTGGTGTTACTTGGGCAAAAGAAATCATCACATCGTCAGTCTGGTATCGGGAAATTATCGGGCACTGTGCAATATGATCCCCGCGTTCTCGTTTCCGTTGTTTAGCTGGGAAAAAGCAAAGGACGGAGTCGACTATTGCAGTGCCTGCCAAAAGGTTTTGCGAAGAAATAACTTCGCTAGAAATCATCCAGGGCGGGAGGCGATACCTTCCTGGCCCAACAACTAGGGAACGTCAAACGCCGATTGCAGCGCTGATCAATGCGAACTTAGGTTGCGTAGCTCGCGCATCGCCACCGATAGCATCGCAAGGTCGGGCGATTCGGCAGCGCGGAGGTCGGTGAGGACCTGGCGGAAGCGCTCGTACAAAACGGAGTTGCGCGTCTTCCAGGCGGTGATGAGGGCAGCGGGGTCGGAGGGCGAGGCGTCGGTGCGCAACGCATCGGCAGTGAGGGCGCGCAGCATGCTGGCCAGATCGTCGCGCAGGGCGGCCTTGGCCAGGGTGTCCCAGTGGGAGTCGGCGGGAAGGATGCCGATGCTCGAGCGCAGCCACGGGAAGTCGAGCTCGCCGGCGAGGGCGAAGTGGACGCGCGCGACTTCCGCGATGTCGCGCTTGAGTTGGTCGGCGACTTCGACGATGTCGAGGGCGTTGAACAGCGCGTCCGTGGCGGCGATGCGGGTGGCGAGCTCGCGCGGCACGCCTTCTTTCTCCAGCCGGCTTGCGGCGGCGTTGAAGGCGGTCTGCTCCGCGTCGGGCAGGATCTGCGGGAAGAGCGCGGCGACGCGCTCGGCGCCGGAACACCAGTGCTCGATCGACTTCGAGAGATCGGCGAGGTGCGTGCGGTTGCGCAGGAACCATAGCGTCGCGCGCGAGATGAGGCGGCCGGCGTCGATCACCATCGCGGTCTGGATGCGGTCCGGGACTTTGTAGTCGAGCGCCTCGACGGCCTGCCAGAGGGGCACCAGGCCGAACACTTCGCGCGTGATCAGGTAGGCTCGTACCACGTCGGGGGCGGCAGCGCCGGTCTCGTCCTGCAGGCGATGCACGAAGGTGCTGCCGACGCGGTTGATCATGCTGTTGGTGACGTGCGTGGCGATGATTTCGCGGCGCAGCGGATGGGCGTGGATCTGCGTCTTGTACCGCTCGCGCAAAGGCACCGGGAAGTAGCGCTCGAGCGCGGTGGAGATGAACGGGTCGTCGGGGACGTCGGAGGCGAGGAGCTCGTCCTTGAGCGCGATCTTGGAGTAGGCTAAGAGCACCGCGCGCTCTGGCGCCGTAAGACCTATCTTCGCTGCACGGCGCTCGGCGAACTCCTCGTCGTTCGGCAGGAATTCGAGCGCGCGGTTCAGGCGCCCCGCCTTCTCCAGGCTCCGAATGAAGCGCTCTTGGGCGTCGAGCAGGCTCGGCGCGAGCACGCCCGACACCGCCAGGCTCTGCGTCTGGAAGTAGTTGTCGCGCAGCACGAGCGCCGCCACCTCGTCGGTCATGTCGGCGAGGAGCTTGTTGCGCTGCTCGTAGGTGAGCTTGCCTTCGCGCACCGGCGCGTTCAGCAGGATCTTGATGTTGACCTCGTGGTCGGAGCAGGAGACGCCCGCCGAGTTGTCGATGGCGTCGGTGTTGATGCGCCCCCCCTTGAGCGCGTACTCGATGCGCCCGAGCTGCGTGAAGCCGAGGTTGCCGCCCTCGGCGACCACCCCGCAGCGCAGGTCCGCGCCGTTGACGCGGATGGCGTCGTTGGCGCGGTCGCCGACGTCGGCGTGCGACTGGGTCTTCGCCTTGACGTAGGTGCCGATGCCGCCGTTGTAGAGCAGGTCCACCCGCGCCTTGAGGATGGCGCTGATGAGCTCATTGGGCGGCATGGTTTTCGCGTCAATTCCCAGCACTTTTTTTACTTCGGGAGAAAGAGAAATCGACTTGGCGCTGCGCGGGAAGATACCGCCGCCCTTGGAGATGAGCTTCGCGTCGTAGTCGGCCCATGAGGAGCGCGGCAGGTTGAAGAGGCGCTCGCGTTCCTTAAAGCTCTTCTCCGCATCGGGCGAGGGGTCGAGGAAGACGTGGCGGTGGTCGAACGCCGCCACGAGCTTGATGTGGCGCGAGAGCAGCATGCCGTTGCCGAACACGTCGCCCGACATGTCGCCGATCCCGGCCACCGTGAAGTCGGTGGTCTGCGTATTCACGCCGAACTCGCGGAAGTGGCGCTTCACCGATTCCCAGGCGCCGCGCGCCGTGATCGCCATCTTCTTGTGGTCGTAGCCCGCCGAGCCGCCCGAGGCGAAGGCGTCGCCGAGCCAGTAGCCGTATTCCGCGGCGACGGCGTTGGCAATGTCCGAGAAGGTCGCGGTGCCCTTGTCGGCGGCGACCACCAGGTAGGGATCGTCGCTATCGTGGCGCACTACATCGCGCGGCGGCACCACTTTGCCGTCGACCCGGTTGTCGGTGACGTCGAGCAGGCCGCGCAGGAAGGTCTGGTAGCAGGCGACGCCTTCCTTCATGAGCGCCTCGCGGTCGCCGGCGGGCGGCGGCTGCTTGACGACGAAGCCGCCCTTGGCGCCGACCGGCACGATGACCACGTTTTTCACCATCTGCGCCTTCATCAGGCCCAGCACCTCGGTGCGGAAGTCCTCCATGCGGTCCGACCAGCGGATGCCGCCGCGCGCGACCGGCCCGCCGCGCAGGTGCACCGCCTCGACGCGCGGCGAGTAGACCCAGATCTCGAACATCGGCCGCGGCTCGGGTAGACCGGGAACGCGCTTGGGATCCAATTTAAGGGAAAGATATGTTTTTCCCTCTTGAAAGAAATTCGTGCGAGTCGTCGCCTGGATCACGGCGAGGAAGCTGCGCAGGATGCGGTCCTCGTCGAGGTTCTGCACTTCGTCGAGCGCGGTGGCGATCTCGGTCGCGAGTTTTTCTTCTCCTTGTCTTTCATTTTCAGAGAATTTTGTGAAAAACAGGCGCACCAGCAGCGCGGCGATGCGCGGGTTGGCGACGAGCGCCTGCTCGACGTAGGCGAGGCTGAAGGTCGAGGTCCCCTGCCTGAGATAACGCGCATAGGCGCGCAGCACGCGCCTCGTGGAAGTTGTCGCGCACCTGTTCGAGCGGCAGCGCGCCGCTCGGCAGCACCAGCCCGAAGTCGACCACCCGCACCGGGGCACCATTGGCCGGCTCGACCTTGTGAGGGTGCTCGAAGAACACGCGCACGCCCAGGCGCTCGAGCATCGGCAGGCTGTCGGAGAGCGGCACGCGGCCGCCGCGGCGATAGATCTTGAAGTGCAGGATCCCGGGCTCGGCCTGCGGCGCGTACAGGTTCATGCCGAGGTCGGGCTGCGGCGCCAGAGCTTCGATCATCTCGATGTCGGTGACCGCCTCGCGCACCGTGTACTCCTCGCGGTAGCCGGCGGGGAAGGCGCGCTCGTAGACGCGGAAGAGCTTGCCCGCGCGCTCCTCGCCGTGGCGCTCGACGAGCGCGGCGCAGAGATCGTCCTCCCAGCGGCGCATCGCCTCGACCAGGCGCTGCTCGAGCGCTTTGAGATCCGGCTGCGCCGTCATCTCGCCGGGCCTGGTGCGGATGCGCATCAGGATGCGCCCGAGCGTCGCGGCGGACAGGTCGACGTCGAACTCCGAGGAGGTGCCGTGGAACGCCTCGGTCAGGATGCGCTGGAAGCGCTGGCGCAGCTCAGTGTTGTAGCGCTCGCGCGGCACGAAGATGAGGCAGGACACGAACCGCGCGTACGGGTCCTGGCGCACCAGCAGGCGCAGGCGCTGGCGATCGCCGAGCTGCAGGATCGCTCGCGCGTGGCGATAGAGATCTTCGGCTCCGATCTGCAGCAGCTCGTCGCGCGGATAGGACTCGAGGATCGAGGCGAGCGCCTTGCCGCTGTAGCCCGCCGGCAGGAGTCCGGCGCGCTCGATCACGTCGCCGAGTTTTCTGCGCAGCAGCGGCACCTGCATCGGGCTCTCGCTGTACGCCTTGTGCGTGTACAGGCCGAGGAAGCGCGTCTCGCCGCGCACGTTGCCCGCGGCGTCGAACTGCTTGATACCGACGTAGTCGAGATGCCCGGGCCTATGCACGGTGGAGCGCGCGTTCGCCTTGGTGAGCACCAGCAGCTCCTGCACGCGCGCGCGCTTGCGCGCCTCGGGCGGCAGCGTGGCGAAGCTCGCGGAAACGGTCTCGCCGCGCTCGCGCAGGATGCCGAGGCCGCTGCCGGGAACGATGCGCAGCACGTCCTCGCCCTTCACGGTGGCGAGCTCGTAGTCGCGGCAGCCGAGGAAGGTGAAATGGTCGTCGAGGAGCCAGGCGATGAACGCGCGTCCTTCCTCGAGCTCGGCATCCGGCACGCCGGCCCGCGCCGAATCGAGGCCGCCGGCGACGTTGAGCATGCGTGCCTGCATCGCGCGCCAGTCCTCGACCGCGGCGCGCGCGTCGGCCAGAACTCTGGCGATGCCCGCCTCGAGCTCGACAAGCTTCGCCGGATCGGTCTGGCGCTCGACCTCGATGTGCATGAAAGATTCCAGGCGGCCTTCCGCGGAGGCGCTCGGCGTCGATACGGAAATCAATTCACCCTTGGCGTCGCGCACCACGCGCAGCACGGGGTGGATCAGGAGATGCAGCGTGAGCCCCTGGCGGTTCACTTCCATCGTCACCGAATCGACGAGGAACGGCATGTCGTCGTTGACGATCTCGAGCGCGGTGTGGGTGCTCTGCCAGCCGTGCTGCTCGAACACCGGGTTGTAGGCGTGAATCTTTGCCTTGCCCGCAGAGAACTTCCTGCCAAAGGCCAGATGGGCCGCCGCCGCGCCCTTGAGGTCGGGCGACCCGCGGGCCGCGAGCTCCTCGGGATCGGCCTCGGCGTAGTAAAGGCGCGCAAATTCGTCGATCAGGACGGAATCCTGCTTGTGGTTCTGCGCTCCCATGGAGTCAATTCTACGTGCGCGTGAGCAGTTCGGTGACGCCGCCCACCGCCGCGGTATTCACAGTGAGGGTCCTCTCGGTCGCGAATCTGGGCAGGTAATGCGGCCCGCCGGCCTTCGGGCCGGTGCCCGAGAGGCCCTCGCCGCCGAAGGGCTGCACTCCAACTACGGCGCCGATCATGCTGCGGTTGACGTAGATGTTGCCGACGCGCGCCGCGCGCACCACTTCGTCGACGAAGCTGTCGATGCGGCTGTGGATGCCGAGCGTGAGGCCGTAGCCGGTGTCGCGCAGCCATTGCAGCACTTCTCCCAGATTGCTTCTCTGAAAAAGACACACATGCAGGATCGGGCCGAAGACTTCGGTCCTCGGCAGCTGATCGAGCTCGAGCTCGAAGGCGATTGGAGCAATGTAATTGCCTTCGATTTTCAACGGGGCCTCTCCTATCAGCCTGGCACTGCTGCGGAGCTTCGCGACGTGGCGCAGCAGCGCGTCGCGCGACGGAGCGTCGATGATCGGGCCGACGTCGGTGTCGGGCTCGGCCGGGTCGCCGACTTTCAGCTCGGCGAGGGCGCCCGCGAGAAGCTGCAGCACGCGCGGCGCGCAGCCGGCGTCGACGAACAGGATGCGCTGCGCCGAGCAGCGCTGGCCGGCGCTCTGGAAGGCGGAGGTCACGACGTCGTCGACGACCTGCTCGGGGAGCGCCGAGGAGTCGACGATCATCGCGTTGTCCCCGCCGGTTTCGGCGATGAGCGGCACGATCGGCCCCGCGCGCTGCGCCAGCGCGAGGTTGATGCGCTTCGCGGTCTCCACCGAGCCGGTGAAGGCGACGCCGGCGATGCGCGGATCGGCCACCAGCGGCGCGCCTACCTCGCCGTTGCCGGCCACGCATTGAACGACGAATTCCGGAACCCCTGCTTCTCTAAATATTTTTACTGATTCAAAACCAATCCGTGGTGTCTGCTCCGCGGGCTTGGCGATCACCGTGTTGCCCGCGGCAAGCCCGGCGGCCACCTGGCCGGTAAAGATGGAGAGCGGAAAGTTCCAGGGGCTGATGCACGCGAAGACGCCGCGGCCGTGCAGCTGCAATTCATTGCGCTCGCCTGCGGGACCGGGCAGCAGTTGAACTTCAAATTTGCGCTTTGTTTGGGAAGCATAGTGGCGGCAAAAGTCGGCCGCTTCGCGCACCTCGGACACCGCGTCGGCATAGGTGCGGCCGCTCTCGCGCACGATGAGCGCGACGAGATCGACCATGCGTTCTTCCAGCAGGTCGGCGGCGCGCTCCAGAGCTGCGGCACGCTCGGCGGTGGGCACGCGCGACCAGGACTCGAAGCTCTGCGCCGCGCGCCCGAGGGCGGAATCGAGAGCCTCGCGCGGCGTTGACGCAGGGGGAGGGGAAAGCTTTTCGGCAATGATTCTCTGGTGAAGGGAATCGAGCACATCGCGGCGCGCAAGATCCAGGCCGAGCGAGTTCTTGCGGTCCGGGTAGATGTCGCGCGGCAGCGGGATGCGCAGGTCGGGAACGTAGGGCTCGGGCAGCTGCTCGAGCGGATCGGCGACCAGCTCCTCGAGCGGCACGCCGGGATCGGCGATCTGGTGCACGAACGAGGTGTTGGCGCCGTTCTCCAGCAGCCTGCGCACCAGGTACGGCAGCAGGTCGGTAAAGCTGCCGACCGGCGCGTAGACGCGTACCGCGATGTCCGGATGCTCGGCGAGCAGCGCTTCGTAAAGGGCGTCCCCCATTCCTAGAAGTTTCTGGAATTCAAAACCCGCCTTACCCCCCTTGTTCGGGGGGCAAAGCTCCAGAATCGTCGCCACCGTGCGGCAATTGTGAGTTGCAAACGCCGGATAGATCGCATCGGGCGCCGCAAGCAGCTTCGTCGCGCATGCGACGTAGGAGATGTCGGTGACGGCTTTGCGCGTGAACACCGGGTAATCCGGCATGCCGAGCTGCTGCGCACGCTTGATTTCGCCGTCCCAGTAGGCGCCTTTGACGAGCCGCATCGGAAGGCGCCGCTTTCTCGAGCGGCCGAGCGCGATCAGCCAGTCGCATACCGCCGCCGCGCGCTTCTGGTAAGCCTGTACCGCCAGTCCGGCAGGGAATTGACCTGTCAAGGCTTCAAAAATATCCAGCGTCAGCTCCAGCCGTTCGGACTCCTCGGCGTCGATGGTGATGCCGACCCCACGAGCCGCGGCCATGCGTGTCAAATCCTTTAGTTTGGGTAGAAGCTCAGAAAAGACTCGGCCGCGCTTCATCTCCTCGAAGCGCGGATGCAGCGCCGAGAGCTTGACCGAGACGCTGTCGGGCGGGGCGACGGCGCGGATCGCGTTCGAATAGGCGGCGAAGTAGCGCCCTGCGTCCTCGGCGGTGCGTGCCGCTTCGCCGAGCATGTCGAACGAGAAGCGGTAAGGCCGGCGCCCGTTGGCGCGGCCGACGGCCTCCTCGATGGTTTCGGCGAGCACGAACTGCTCGGCGAGGATGCGCATCGCCTGGCGGGTGGCGGCGCGGGCGACGGGTTCGCCGAGCCGGGCGACCAATTGCTTCAGGTTGGATGAAAAATCCTCCTGCGGCGCTTCGCGCCAGCGCGCCAGCGTCCCGGTGAGCATCAGGGCCCAGTCGGCTGCGCTTGAAACGAAGGAGGCGTCGTCCTTCGTCGAGCCCCAGTTGCCCGAGGAAAGCTTGTCGCGCAGCAAGGCGTCGGCGGTCTGCGGATCGGGGATGCGCAGCAGCGCCTCGGCCACGCACATCAGCGCCACGCCTTCGCGCGTGGAGAGCCCGTAGTGCCGCAGGAAGGACTCTGCGCTGAGCGGCCCCGGGGGGGTTGCGCGCACGCGCTGCGCGAGGCGCAGGGCCAGCGAGGTGATCCGCCTGGAGGCGTCCTTGCCGGGCTGGAAGGCGAGCAGGCGCCCGACGGCTTCCGCCTCCGGCATGCGGTGATCGCGCCTCTGCTCGGGACCCATCTGAATATAATCCGCAGGAAATGCTACGCCGTGTATGGCCATCCCTCCTATTCTCTGGCAGCCGTCCGAACGCGCGATCGAGGAAGCGCAGATTACGCAATTCGCGCGCCAGATCGTGCGCAAGCGGCGCCTGGAGCTGAACAGCTACCCCGAGTTCTACCGCTGGACGGTCGACAACCCGCAAGAATTCTGGTCCGACGTCTGGGACTTCTGCGGCGTCATCGCCTCGCGCCGGGGCGCGAGCGTGCTGGTGGACGGCGACAAGATGCCGGGGGCGCACTGGTTCCCCGAGGCGCGGCTCAATTTCGCCGAGAACCTGATGCGCCGCGGCGATCGCGGCGACGCGTTCGTGCTGTGGGACGAGAGGGGCTTCCAGCGACGCGTCTCGTTCGCCGATCTCTATAGCGACGTATCGCGCGCGGTGCAGGCGCTGCTCGCGCTCGGCCTGCGCGCGGGCGATCGCGCCGCCGCCTTCATCCCGAACATCCCGGAAGCCGGCATGCTGGCCCTCGCCGCCCTGTCGCAGGGCATCGTCTGGTCGTCCTGCTCGCCCGATTTCGGCGTCGACGGCGTCGTCGAGCGCTTCGGCCAGATCGAGCCGAAGGTGCTGTTCTGCGCCGACGGCTACCGCTACCACGGCCAGGAGCACGACACGCTCGAGCGGGTGCGCGAAATCGTCGAGCGCCTGCCGACGGTGAGAAAGGCGGTGGTGGTCCCCACCCTGGACGAGCACGTGGACGTGTCGGACGTGCCCAAGGCAGTGAGGCTGGATGAATGGCTGCGGCGCTACACCGCCGGCGCCATCGCGTTCGCGCAGCTGCCGTTCGACCATCCGGTGTACATCTTGTTCACCTCCGGCACCACCGGCAAGCCGAAGTGCATCGTGCACGGCGCGGGCGGTGCGCTCCTGCAGAACCTCAAGATGCACAAGCTGCAGTTCGACGTCCGGCCTGGCGACCGCTTCTTCTATTTCTGCACCACCAACTGGGTGGTGTGGAACCTGCTGTTCGCCGGGCTTTGCGCGGAGGCGAGCGTGATGCTTTACGACGGCTCGCCCTTCGCGCGCAACGGGAAGATTCTTTTCGATTGCGCGGACAAGGAGCGCTTCACGCATTTCGGCACTTCGGCGAAGTACATCGACGCCATGGCGAAGCGCGGCGTGCGCCCGCGCGACACGCACGACCTCTCCGCCCTGCGCATGATCCTCTCCACGGGTTCGCCGCTCGCGCCGGAGAGCTTCGACTATGTGTACGACGCCGTGAAGGACGACGTCTGCCTGTCTTCGATCTCGGGGGGCACCGACATCATGGCCGCCTTCGCCGACGCCAATCCCATCCTGCCGGTGTACCGCGGCGAGCTGCAGTGCCGGTCGCTGGGCATTGCGGTGGAAGTGTTTGATGAAAACGGCGAGTCCATTACGAACGAAAAAGGCGAGCTGGTCTGCACAAAACCCTTTCCCTCCATGCCGCTCGGCTTCTGGAACGACCGCGGCGACGAGCGCTACCACGCCGCCTACTTCGCCAAGTATCCCAACGTCTGGTGCCACGGCGACTGGAGCGAGCTGACCGAGCGCGGCACGATGATCATCTACGGGCGCTCCGATGCCACGCTCAATCCGGGCGGCGTGCGCATCGGCACCGCCGAGATCTACCGCGTGGTGGAGCGCATCGCCGAGGTCGAGGAGGCCGTGGCGATCGGGCAGATCTGGCAGTCCGACACGCGAGTGGTGCTGTTTGTAAAATTGCGGGAGGGCCAGACGCTGGATGCGGAGCTCGAGGAGCGGATCCGGTCGGAAATCCGGCGGCACGCTTCGCCGCGCCACGTACCGGCGAGGATCGTTCAGGTGGCCGACATCCCGCGCACCAAGAATGGCAAGGTGGTGGAGCTCGCCGTGAAGGCGGTCGTGCACGGGATGCCGGTGCCCAACACCGACGCGCTCGCCAATCCGGACGCCCTGGAGCATTTCAGGGACTTGCCCCAGCTCGCCGAGTAGGAATTTCTAGGAAGAGATGTAGGCGCGCAGCGCCTGCGCCTCTTGCGCGGTTTCCTCGAGCCTGATCTTGACCAGGTCGCCGATCGACACCAGCCCCAGCAGCTTGCCATCCTCGATCACCGGCAGGTGCCGGAAGCGCCGCTCCGTCATCAGCCCCAGCGCTTCGTCGACCGACATCGCCAGCTGTCCGACGACGATGCTGCAGGTCATCGCTGCTTCGACCGGCAGGCGCTCGAGGTCGCGCTCGCCGTCGGCAAACAGGTGCAGCACGTCGCGCTCGGTGAAAATGCCGACCGGACAACGCTCGGCGTCGGGGACCAGCACCGCGCCCACCTTCTCGGCGCTCATGGTGCGGATCGCGTCGGCGACGCTCGACTTGGCAGACACCGTGACCACGCGGCTGCCCTTGGCCGCCAGCACATCTTTTAGCTTCATCCCAGGATCTCTCCGATGTGGTTGCGCGCACCGAGGTCGGCGACGAACTGCATCAGGTCGGGGCCGAGCGCGTCGCGCGCCGACACCATGCCGAGCGGCTGGCCGTTCTCCACCACCGGCACGTGCCGGAACTCGCCTTCGTACATCAGGTGGAGCGCATGCCCGAACGGCCGGTCGGGCGAGATGGTGCGCGGATTCGGCGTCATGACCTGGGACAGATGGGTCTTCGCCGGGTCGCGGCCCTCGGCGAGCACGCGAAACAGCGCGTCGCGCTCGGTGAAGATGCCGGCGAGCCGGCCGCTCTTGATGACCAGCAGCGCGCCGATACGATGGCGCTTCATCAGCTTCGCCGCCGCCGCGACGCTTGTTTCGGCGCCGGCGGAAACGGGTTTCTGCTCTCCAATGATGGTGCGGATCGGTCTCTCTTCCATGGCACGCCTCCTAGCGCAAGCACTTTACTCTCCGTGAGGCGTATTGCACTGCAAATCTTTTTTTGCATTGCAAAAATATCGATTAAGATTTTCCCATGCGCCAGAAATATTTCTTTTCCCTGGGCGACGGCGGCTTCCACCGCAACGCCTATACCGAGTGGGGCGATCACGACAATCCGCACGTCGTGGTGTGCGTGCACGGTCTTGCGCGCAACAGCCGCGATTTCGACTTCCTCGCCGAGGCGCTCGCTTCGGACTGCCGCGTGGTCTGCATGGATGTCGTCGGACGGGGGGACAGCGACTGGCTGGACAACAAGTCCGAATACGCGTTTTCCACCTACCTGGCCGACGCGGCGGCGATGCTGGCGCGCGTAACGGCGCCAGCCGCCGGCACCTGGCTCGAACGGCTGCGCGGCGGCCCCCCGCCCCCCATGATCGACTGGGTCGGAACCTCCATGGGCGGCCTGATCGGGATGTTTCTCGCCGCCAAGCGTAACGCGCCGATCCGGCGCCTGGTGCTGAACGACGTGGGCGCATTCATTCCCTGGGGCGCGCTCATTCGGATGAAGGGCTCCATCACGCGGGGCATGCGCTTCTCCACCCTGGAGGAGGTCGAGGCGTACGTGCGCAAGGTCTGCGACTCGTTCGGCCCGCTCACCGACGCGCAGTGGAAGCACCTCGCGACCCACAGCGTAGCCCAGGAAGAGAAGGGGGATTACGTGCTGCGCTATGACCCGGCGATCGGCGAAGGCTACCACGGCAACATCGACAGCGAGATGCCGATCGGGCCCAACGTGCTGCGTGGCGTCGACCTCTGGAACATCTGGGGCAGGCTCAAGTGTCCCACGCTGGTGCTGCGCGGCACCAAGTCCGAAGTGCTGCCCGCCAGCACATTGAAGGAAATGCGCGAGCGCAGGCCCGATACGGTGACGGTGGAATTCGAGGGCGTCGGCCATGTGCCGGCGCTGATGAGCGCGGACCAGATCGCCCCGGTCAAGCAATTCCTTCTGCAGCAATGAGAGCGCGCCGGTGCGCCGCGCTTTTCGCGCTCGCGTACCTGCCGGCCCTCGCCGCCGATCCGCTGCCCGCGCTGCGTGCACGCGCGCAGGAGGTGACCGTTTCCGGCCTGTCCTCGGGCGGCTATATGGCTGTGCAAGTCCACGTCGCGCACTCCTCGAACGTGTCGGGTGCGGGCGTGATCGCCGGCGGTCCTTACTATTGCGCGCAGGGCAGCCTCGCGACTGCCAGTTTCAACTGCATGAACCCCGGCGGGTGGACGCCGCTGCCGGGCGTGGCTTTGCTGCGCGCTGAAACGGAAGCACTCGCCGGGGCGGGGCGCATCGACCCCACCGCCAATCTCGCTGCGGCGCGCGCCTGGCTCTTCACAGGCACGCAAGATCGCACCGTCTATCCGGCGGTGGTCACCGCGTTGAGAGCTTATTACGCATCCTACAAGACCAACGTGAAGCTCGTTGCCGACAAGCCGGCCGGCCACGCCATGGTGGTCGAGGAGGCGAAGAATCCCTGCACGGTAACGGCGCCTCCTTACATCAACGACTGCGACTACGACGCGGCGGGCGAGCTCTTGAAGCACCTTGGATTCGCCAATCCACCGGCTGCCAAGGCAGCGGGGAATGTTGCTCCCTTTGATCAGAATCCCTTTGCAGGCGGCGATGCCTACGCCATCAGCATGAACGACACGGGCTACGTCTACGTCCCCAAGGCGTGCGCAGCGGGCGGCTGCCGCGTGCACGTCGCGTTTCATGGCTGCCTGCAGGACGGCGCGGACTTCCCGCGCGATGCCGGATACAACCGCTGGGCCGATACGAACTCGCTGATCGTGCTTTACCCGCAGACTGTAGCGCGCAGCGGCTGGTGCTTCCGCTGCTGGAACCTCATCTACAACCCGCGCGCCTGCTGGGACTGGTGGGGCTACACCGGGCCGCAGTACCACACCAAGAACGGGGCGCAGGTCCGCGCGGTGAAGGCCATGCTCGATCGCCTCAGCGCCCGGCAATGAGCGTGGCGATCGCTTCGATGATGCGCGGCTGCTCGCCGATGGCCGGCTCGAGCGAGATCTCGACGCCGGGATAGTCGCCGCGAACGGCGGCGATCAGCCGAGGAAGGTCCTCCTTCAGATGGCTGCCCTGCCCGAGGAATACGGGCACGACGCGAATCGTCTTCACGCCTTTGGCGAGCGCAGCCACGGCTTCCTCGAGCGACGGCCGCATGATCTCCAGATACGCAAGCTTGACCACGCAATGCGGCGCAGTTCGGCCCACGATTTCGGTCATTCTTTGAAACGGCCGCGCCCATTCCGGGTCGCGCGAGCCGTGGGCGAAGAGGACGATGCCTTCCTTCAATGCAGCGTCGCGCGGCGACCCTCGTAGATGCCCTGCAGGAGGCGCAGCGACCCGAGGCTGATCGCGCGGTGCGAAAGCGCATGGCCGAGGTCCTCGACGATGTCGAGCGTGACCGGAACATGAAGTCCGGCGAGGACCCGTGCCGCCCGTTCCGCGTACACGCGCGACACCACGGAGTCGAACTCGCCATGCACGAGGTGAATGCGCGACTGGATCGGCGTGCCGCGCGCGGGCAGGCGGGCATAGCGCGCGGAAAACGCGACCACGGCGCCGGCGATGCCCGGCGTCTTCACCACCTCGAGCGCCACGGTCCCGCCCTGCGAGAAGCCGATCAGCACGGTGCGGCTCGAGGGCACGCCGCAGTTGGTCTGCTCGTGGCGCACCAGGTCCTCGACGTCGGGCAGCACGGCGGCGACGCGCTCGCGATGGTTGTCGGCGTGCAGGCCGCGCGTCGGATACCAGTCCTGCGCCATCCCGCCGCGCGCCTCCGGGTTGAATCCGCTCGGCACGACCAGCGCCGCGCTCGGGAAGCGCGCCTGGAACTTGAACGCGATCGGGATCATCGACTGCGCGGTGGCGCCGCAGCCGTGGAGGAACACGAACAGGTGCTTCGCCGGGTGCTCTGGAGTGGGCGCGAAGCGGAAAACCCGGCCGGAGGACATTGGAAGAATTGTTACCTCGCCGGCAGCGTTCTGTAAACTGATTCAGATCCTTTCTCAGGTGCCCCATGCAAACCAACAGATTTCTAACGGCTTTCTGGGCGTTGGCCAAACCCTATTGGGTGTCCGAGCAGCGCGCCAAGGGGGTGACCCTGCTCGTCACGGTGATCGGCTTGTCGCTGGCCCTGGTCTGGATCAACGTGCAGATCAACCTGTGGAACAACGATTTCTTCAACGCCATCCAGGACAAGCGGCTCGACGATTTCTACCGGCTGCTCGGCAAGTTCACGCTGCTCGCGTTCGCCTACATCGGCCTGGCCGTGTACCGGCTGTACCTGCGCCAGATGCTGCAGATCGAATGGCGCAGCTGGCTCAACGAGCGCTATCTCGCCGATTGGCTGCGCGAGCGCGCCTACTACCGGCTGCAGCTCCTCGATCATGGCACCGACAACCCGGACCAGCGCATCGCGGAAGACCTGAGGTTCTTCGTCGACTACACCCTCACCCTGGGGCTCGGCCTGCTCTCGGCGGTGGTGACGCTGGCCTCGTTCATCGGCATCCTCTGGACGCTTTCCGGAGCGCTCGAGGTGGCCGGCGTGTCGATCCCGGGCTACATGGTCTGGTGCGCGATCCTCTATGCCGGCGCGGGAAGCCTGCTCACCCACTGGATCGGCAGGCCGCTCATCGGCCTGCAATTCAACCAGCAGCGCTACGAGGCGGATTACCGCTTCTCGCTGGTGCGCCTGCGCGAGAACGCCGAAGGCGTCGCGCTGTATCGCGGCGAGAACGAGGAGCTGGGCAACTTCCGCAAGCGCTTCGCCAACGTGATCGCGAACTGGTGGGGAATCATGCGCAAGCAGAAGCAGTTGAACTTCTTCACCGTGTCGTACGCGCAGCTGGCGATCGTGTTCCCCTACGTCGTCGCCGCGCCGCGCTATTTCTCGGGCGCGATCCAGCTCGGCGGGCTGATGCAGACCGCGTCCGCCTTCGGCCAGGTGCAGGAGTCGCTCTCCTGGTTCATCGACATCTACCCGAGCTTCGCCGAATGGAAAGCCACCGTCGACCGGCTGACCGGCTTCGCGGCCTCGCTGGAGAAAGCCAGCGAGGATGCGCAGCGGATCGATGGCGAGCGCAACGAAGTACCTGGTGAAAGATTGAAAATTGAAAATCTGGAATTGAAGCTCCCCCAGGGCAAGCCGCTGCTCTCTTCGGCGACGATCGAGCTCAACCCCGGCGAGAATGTCCTCGTCACCGGTCCCTCGGGGGCCGGGAAGTCGACGTTGTTCCGCGCGCTCGCCGGGATCTGGCCTTACTGGAAGGGGCGCATCAAGCTGCCGAAAGGCGCGCGGCTGCTGTTCCTGCCGCAGAAGCCCTACCTGCCGATCGGCTCGCTGAAGCATGCGGTCTGCTATCCGGAGGACGCAAGTCGTTTTTCCGACGAAGAAATTCGTGAAAGCCTGAAAGCGGTCGGCCTGCAATCTCTCGCCTCCGACCTCGAGCGCAGCGAGAACTGGGCGCAGGTACTGTCAGGCGGCGAGCAGCAGCGCCTCGCCTTCGCGCGCGCTCTGCTCAACCGGCCCGACTGGCTGTTCCTCGACGAGGCGACGGCATCGCTGCCCGAGGAGGACCAGGCCTCGCTCTACCGATTATTGCGCGAGCGCTTGCCCGACACGACGGTCGTTTCCATCGGCCACCGCGAGAGCCTGGCGCAGTATCACCCGAAGCGCCTCGCCTGGCGCGGCGACAGCCTACTCACCGTTTAGCAACATATCAAGCCGCCGCGCGGCGCCGCGGCTCGCCCGGCTTGATGCCCAGCGCCTGCCGCAAGGACTGGCCGGTGTAGCTTGCCTTGTTCGCCGCAACCTGCTCCGGCGTCCCCTCGGCGACGAGGCGGCCGCCGCCGTCGCCGCCTTCGGGGCCGAGGTCGACGATCCAGTCGGCAGTCTTGATGACATCGACGTTGTGCTCGATCACCACCACCGAGTTGCCGGCGTCGCGCAGCCGATGCAGCACTTCGAGCAGCAGCTTGATGTCGTGGAAATGCAGGCCGGTCGTCGGCTCGTCGAGGATGTACAGCGTGCGCCCGGTGTCGCGCTTCGAGAGCTCGAGCGACAGCTTCACGCGCTGCGCCTCGCCGCCCGAGAGCGTCGTCGCCGACTGGCCCAGCCGCACGTAGCCCAGGCCGACGTCGATCAGCGTCTGCAGCTTTCTCGCGATCGCCGGAACCGCGGAGAAGAAGCTGGCCGCCTCGCTCACGGTCATCTCCAGGACTTCGTGGATGTTGCGGCCCTTGTAGCGCACCTCCAGCGTCTCGCGGTTGTAGCGCTTGCCGTGGCACACGTCGCAGGGGACGTAGATGTCGGGCAGGAAATGCATCTCGACCTTGGTGACGCCATCGCCCTGGCAGGCCTCGCAACGGCCGCCCTTGACGTTGAACGAGAAGCGCCCGGCGTCATACCCGCGCTGGCGTGCCTCGGGCACGCTCGCGAACAATTCCCGGATCGGCGTGAACAATCCTGTATAGGTTGCGGGGTTGGAGCGCGGCGTGCGGCCGATCGGGCTCTGGTCGACGCTGATCACCTTGTCGAGGTGCTCCAGGCCGGCGATCGACTCGTGCGGCGCCGGCTCGGCGGCGCTGCCGTAGAGGCTGCGCGCC
>WNFI01249466.1_pt1 | contig 21451 bp, 21 predicted proteins | sample 5400471 | NCBI WGS metagenome assembly WNFI01 (sample SAMN13153348, study PRJNA577476) | soil metagenome | isolation source: 100 cm saprolite on Douglas fir-dominated hillslope | place: USA:California | collected 2013-09-17
CATCTGCCTTTACTGTTCCTGTTCATCGCGTGGATACAGCCGCTGCTCAAAGGCTGGCCACCCGAACTCGCTTACGGCCTCTACGGATTATGGGTGCTGGCGGTGATTGTGCCGTTCTGCTTCCTATTCTTCAAATGGGTTGAAAAACCCGGCATAGAACTCAGCGAGCGACTCTGTCCTCGCAAGGCACGTACCGCCACCCTGGCAAGCGAGTCCGCTCCACCGGCAAATGTGACGACCGATACGGCCCCTCGTGAAGCACGACAAAAGCTTATGAGGTGAGGAGATAAGTGCTATTGTAGAATACCTTGCAGAAAGGAATCGTTATTTTATCTTGAAGCGTGTTTTCCAGCCAGGTTTTGGTTTCACTCTTCGACCAGGGGAAGATCCACGTAGTCATGGAATATTTGACGGCTTCTCTATCAGCAAACCATCTCCAGAAGAGATCCAGATCGTCAAGCTCTAAAGAACGCAAAAAGACTTTTTCTCCAGCCAGAAACATGTTCATGCTATAATCCCCCTCTACCGTTTTCATGAGAGCAAATGTAGTCAACTTACCTGCGTCGTAAAAACAACGAGACGCTGATCATACCCATGCCCGGTCCAGACGCCGCTACAGGTAATCAGATTAAGGTGATGCGTGTTGGTTGGGCCGAAAACGGCACTGAGCACCTCGGAACTGGGAGCTGTGGCTGGATAGGAGACAGTGCGATTCACGACGAAGTGTAGTGTCTGGCCCTGCACGGTGGTTACAGAAACTGCATCGCCCGGCACGAGTTCCCACAAACGCCAGAAGATCGCCGGATCACCGCCCACACGATCAACATGGCCAGCGATCACAGCATTGCCAGCCTGACCAGGCGCAACACCAGGCGCGTACCAGAATGTGCGCGTCCAGTAGGGTGAGTTAATAGCCTGGGAAACTGGCGCGTCCATCAAGCCCTGTGCTGTCTTTCCCACGTTCATCACCGACGCATCCACATGGATCGCGGGAATGTTCAGATGCGCGGGCTGCCACGGCTGCGTCTCCATCGAGGCAATACTGCCCACGCTGATGTTATGCGTGAAGTTGTAGAGCACTACGCCAACGACGACAACCAGGGTCAGGATGAAATAGAGTAGAAACTTTCTCATAAGTCCTTATAGTCAAATAAACGCCAATATTTCTATTAATCAGTATAATTAACGGAAGAGAAATGATCAATGTTCTAAGCAAGGAGAAAAAATGATCATCAAAGGGTAACCAAAAGATATCGAAGGCAAACCACTTATAAGATGCATCACTGTTCTTGAGCGAAACTCTGCCTATTTGTTTGCCTCGTGTCCGCGCCAGGGCAATCGACGCACCTGCGCCAACGCAACCCCTGTGATAATCAGCAATCCGCTCGCAAGCGTTACGATACCCACCTGCTCGTGCAAAAAGAGGGCACCGCCGGCAACGCTGATCAGCGGGACGAGGTAGAGGTAGAGGCCAGCTTGCGAGCTAGCGGTGCGGGCAACGCCATAGTTCCAGAGAATGGTCGCGACAACGGTGCTTCCCAGCGCCAGAAGAGCGAGCGCGAACCAGGCAACTGAGCTGAGATGAGCGAGCAGTGGCCAGGTGGTGCCATCCCAAAAGGCGAGCAAGGGTAATGTACCAATCATGATGGTCAAGGCTGTGCTGGCACGCGCACCAAGTTCTTTGCTGAGCGAACGCACCGCGACGGTATAGATTGACCACATCAAGGCTGCCAATAGCACGAGCAGCACGCCAATCAGGGTTGCCAGGTTCCAGGCCGCGCCCAGGGTTTCCTGGCTGAGCAGCAGGACAATCCCGGCCAGGGCTAAGAGCAGGCCGGCTAGCACGGTCCAGGAGATCTTTTCGCGCAATACCAGCGCAGCAATGAGTAGAATCCAGATTGGCTCACTCGCGATCAATAACCCTGCCACGCCCGCAGGGATCGTACGCAAGCCATACGTGACCGTTACGTTATACCCGACGACACTGGTCAGCCCACAAAAAACAGCCCAGGCCAGTTTTTTGACTGTCCAGCGATGGGTGCGCAAAGGCCAGAGCAGAGGAAGAAAGAGTATTATGGCTATAAGAAAGCGCGCCAGGACCAATTGCAGAGGCGCGAAATAGGCGAGCAGATAGCGTGTGGCCACCGGTGCCAGGCCCCAACAGAGCGCGGCCAGGAAAAGCGCGCCGCTGGTTAGCCACGAGGTTTTGCGCAGACTAATTTGCATGTAGAAATCTTCTCCAGGGGATACGATACGATCAATCTCTCTAAAGTATACAATAAGCAGAGGTTGGATGGTATGATAAGAGGTCGGACGCGTCCGACCTCTTATCATACCATCCAACCTCTGCTTATGCTTTTTTAGTGCGCTGCTGATAGTGCTGGCGAGCGTTTCTCGCGCATTAACCAGACGTAGCTGTCTTCCAGGCTTGGCTCAGTCGGAATCGCACCGTTGGGATCGGCCAATTCGCCAACCACACGATACTGTACAGTCGCACCCATATTCATGGTTGAGACGACCGTGATGTCTCCCGCGGGCTTGATGCCGCTGCTCGTGATCGTCCAGACTTTGCCACGAGCCTCGTTGGCAAGGTCTTCAGTGCTGCCCTGAAAGGTAATGTGTCCCTTGTTCATGATTGCTAGACGGCGGCAGGTTTGGGCGATGTCCTCAACGATGTGCGTGGAGAGAAGAACGATGCGATCGCCGCCCAGATCGGAGAGCAGGTTGCGGAAGCGGATACGCTCTTCGGGATCGAGGCCCGCAGTTGGCTCGTCAACGATCAGCAGTTGGGGATCGTTGAGCAAGGTCTGGGCGATACCGACGCGCCGTTTCATGCCGCCAGAGAACGTTTTGAGCTTGCGGCTGGCAACGTCGGAGAGAGAGACCAACTCCAGCAGTTCTTCAACACGCTGTCGACGTACTTTGCGCTCGTCGAGGCCCTTGAGGATGCCCACGTAGTCGAGAAACTCGCGCGCGCTGAGGTCGGGATAGACGCCTAGATCCTGCGGCAGGTAACCCAGGATGCGTTTGATGGCTGTGCGACCGCGTTCGGTGTTGCCGTCTTGTTCGCCCACCTGGATGGTCCCGCTGGTTGGGCGTAGAATGCCAGCCAGAATGCGCATTAGCGTGGTTTTGCCCGCGCCATTGGGTCCCAGCAGGCCAAACATCCCATTGGGAATAGTAAGATCAATGTCAGTAAGAGCATGGACGCCGCCACGGTAGACTTTATTGAGATGATCAATGTCGATTTGCATGCGTTTTCTCCTTTTTGTCGGACTCTCTAATAAAACTTACTGCCGCGCCTGCTGCCAGCGCAGGAACTGGTAAAGCGCGACGAGAACGAGAATTGCGGTACCGAGTAAAGCCACGAGACTAGCAATGCCGTCTACAGCAGAAGATGACCCGGTCCCGCCACGTGATCCAATGTTGAAGAAACTGGCTCCAATAACGCTGCCAATAGGGGTGAAGATTGTTCCATTCAAGGTGGGCAGTCCACTATGTGGACTGAGCAGGTTGCCCCAGAACCAATAGCCAAAGAAAAGGAACTGGTAGAGTGGTAGCCAGATTACCACCGGACAGGCCAGCGAGAAAGCCGCGACAAAGAGCATGCCGGGCAGGACGATTACTCCGTAGCAGAGCAGGCCCAGGGGGAGTAGCAGGAAGTTGCCGGTTTGCCAGATCGCGACGGCTATGACCACCAGGTAGAGCAGCAACGCCGCCGTGAGCGAGGCCAGGGTCGTTCCTAGATACTTGCCCAGCAAGCGCGTCCTCAAGGTCCCTGGCAACGTGTTCAGCAACTCATCGACCTTTGTGCGCCGGTCGCGCGACAGACGGTCAGCTAAGAGAATGCCCACTCCCAGAGGTGCCAGCCAATTGGTCAATAATGTCAGAGATGCGGCCAGTTGCAGCGCCGATAAATGCGCCTGCAAGAAGTACGGATTATTCAACGTACTAATTGCTGAGCGAACAACTAAAAAAGCGAAACAGAGAAAGGCCAACCAGAGCGCGGGACGGCGGATCTGCATGCGAAACTCATAGCTCAGTACCCCCCACATGATTTTCAACGAATCCATGGATTATGCGGCGCGAGTACTCCTCGGCTTCAGCCAGGGGAGGAAGCGCCGCCCTCACTTTCTTTATTTTTACTGTTTGCTTGTTGTCAAAACAGAGCAGAGATGGTATACCTTCTCTATGGACAGAACGGTACGCATACAACTGCATCCGACGCCAGAGCAAGTGCGAGCACTCACCGAGACGCTTGCGCAGTTCACGGTGGCTTTTAACGAGGTGTGCGCCTCTGGGTGGGAGCACCAGGAAAAGAACGGGGTACGCTTGCATCATCTGACCTACTATCCGACCAAAGAACACTGTCCCGGTTTGGTCAGCGATCTGCTCATCCAGGCTCGCGTCAAAGCAACTATAACAAAAAAACGTATACCCTCAACTGGGAGACGCACTCCGTTCGCCTCTCGACGAGTGCCGGAAAGCTGAGTATCCCCTTTCGGGTCCCGTCCTACGGTGCAAGATACTGGGGAGCACAGATTGCCACAGCCGATTTGTGCGTGCGCAAAGGAAAATACTGGCTGCACGTGATTGTCTCGCTCCCTGAACCGGAGGTTGCTCCCACCGCTGAGGTGATCGGAGTGGACCTGGGACTCAATCGTCCGGCGGTCACCTCTAATCGCCACTTCTTGGGTCATCGCCACTGGAAAGAAGTGGATCGCCGTCATTTCCGCCTCCGTCGTGCGTTGCAATCCAAAGGAACGAAGTCGGCTCGCCGCCATCTCCGGAAACTGAGCGGTAAGTCGCAACGCTTCCACCGGGATTGTGATCACGTGCTCTCCAAACGCATCACGCAGAACGCGCTCCCCGGCAGTACCATCGTGATTGAGAACCTCAAAAACATTCGCAGCACCAGCAAAATCAGGAAGAAAGGCGAAACGAAGCGACGGCTGCATGGCTGGTCGTTTGCTCAATTTTATTCGTTTCTGCTTTACAAGGCTCAGGAACGGGGTATCCAGGTGGTCAAAATCGATCCCCGGCATACCAGCCAGACCTGTTCGCGCTGTGGACATCAGCATCGCTCCAATCGGAAATCTCAATCACGCTTTTTGTGCAAACAGTGCGGGTATTGTCTCAATGCCGATCTCAATGCGGCCTACAATATTCGCAACAAGCACCTTGCCAGCCTCGGTAGAACTTTGGCTGGTGCGCCGCCGTCAAGCGGCGTATCGTCTCCGTCCCACGTGGGCGAGGGACAAGCCTCTGGCTTCTAGCCAGAGATCACTTGACACGTATTTTACTCCTTTGCATTCTGCTTTACTCACCGCTTATTCCTCACCAGGCGCGTGCGAGAGTAATAGTTCGGGCAGACGTAAGAGAAACCAGGCCAGGACGAATAGCACAGCCGCCGTACCCAGTAGTTCGATACGATTGACCAACCAGTAACTGGCATCGGGCGAGAAAGTCAATGGAAAAAGGTAAACGGGGTGAAGCATGCTATTATTCATAAACACATCGTGAAAGTATAACTCAGCCACAGAGAATACGCAGATCAGGGCACCACTGGCTGAGCGGCTGCGGGTGAGTAGCGAGAGTACCAGGCCAAAGGCGACCAGCCAGAGGGTCGAGGAGAGCCAGGTCAGTTGCCAGGTCAAAAACTGCCAGGGCTGGTTCCAATTGGCAATCAGCACAGGCAGACGCCAATAATGGGTCACGTAGAGCAAAAAGCTGGTCAGCAGCGAAACTAGCGCGCTCCAGAGCAAGATGAATAGGAAACGCACGTTCGCGGTGCGGTGATACTTGCGCGGCATCGTCAACTGTAGCTCAATCGCCCGGTCATAGGTGGCGACGGTCGCCACAACCACACCAGCAGCCATGGGCAACAAAACCTCCAGGCTAGCGCCCATTGAGCGCGCCACCGTTGTCACATTGTGGTTCGCGATAGCCAGCAGCAGAGCAAAACCGATTACCACCAGAATAGGCGTGAGAAAGACCGGCTTGCCCAACAGGCGCAACTCGTAGCGTATACGATCGAGAGTCATATCACCTCCATATATAGTTGAATTTAGTAACTCAAATCAGGTTTTTGGGAGACCGACTAAACAGAAAGTGGGAGCCGCTTAACTGGCCAGCCTGGGCTGGCGCGGCACAAAGAATACGGCGAAAACGAGCAATAACAGAGCCGCGATCAAAAGCGCCGGGCTGGTGGGACCGAGGTCTAGCGATGGCAAGGGCAGGCTGACTAGATGCGCTGCAACGCTGCGTGGGAAAGTCTGCAAGATCTCAATTACCGCCGCGCAGATCAGGGCAAAGGCCGAGCCGAGAAAGAGCGAAATCGCCAGGCAGAGAGAAGAGAGAAAGAGTAGCGGCCCCAGCCAGAGCTGCACAAAACCCCACAGGCTGCCGCCATACACGGTCGCGAAAGCAGCAGAGGCCAGCAGGGCCAGAAGAAAGTTATAGCCCAGGACGATCGTCATACGGCAGAGCATTACAAAGCGAACCGAAGTCGGTGTGGCAATGGTCAGTTCAAAGCCGGGATCGACCGACGAGCCATAGATAAAGGCGCTGCCCGATGCACCAACCACCACGATAAAGAGCACCAGCACATTCGCGGCCACGCTTGTTTGCGCCGGCGTGTGCTGGGCCATCAGCAGAGTCAACACCAGGCCAAAGAGACAGACCAGTGCTGAGGCAACCCAGATACTTTTATGAATCAGTGGAATCTGAGAACGAAAAACCAGCCAGAGCCGACGCAGCGCGCGCTCCAGCGACCAGCGGTGGGCTATACGCGCCTGCTCAGAAGTATCGATCTGTGCCCAGACCTGGCTCAGCAACTGCGCGGAAGGCAGCGGCGTTGCGGCAAAGATCTGCGTAGTCGCGCCCTTAATCGACTGCCAGGACGCGAGCTCAAGCTGGCAGGTTGCGCAGGATACCAGATGAGCGCGTACCCTCCTGGCGCTGCTGGCGTCCAGTTGCCCATTCACATAGGCTGGCAAAAGATCCACGATATGCGCGTGGTCTCGCGGGATCCGTGCTGTCATCTTTTCGTATCCTCTTTCGCTTCAAGCAGGGTGCGTAACGCGCGCCGGGCATTGCTCAAACGGCTCTTGACCGTCCCCACAGGGACTTCCAGGATGGTTGCTGTCTCCTGATAAGAAAGTTCCTGAACAAAGGTCAACAACAGCACCTCGCGATGCAAAGGGGACAGTTCGCGAAAAGCCTGGGCCAGTTCATCGCGGGCCACGCTTGCCAGGGCCCACTCTTCAGGCTCCAGGTCAGTCGCTGGCATACACTCCAGCTCAGCCAGCTCAGCCAGCGGAAGCTTGCGCTGACGTAGGGTATTGTGCGCCTGACGGCGGGCGATCCCGATCAGCCAGGTCAGCACGCTTGAGCGCCCCTCAAAGCTGTGCGCACACTTCCAAACGGCCACCAGCGTATCCTGAAGCAACTCTTCAGCCAGACCATAATCAGGCGTGAGCTGGAGCAAATACGCGAAGAGCGAACGCTGATAGCGGGCGTACAATTCGGAGAGCGCCTGCCGCTCCCCTCGCGCGATGCGCCTGATGAGTTGGGCATCATCCGCGATGGATTCAGTGGCCATCCAACCGACCCTTTGTAACGCTACAGATTCCACGTTCTGTCACTCTCTTTACGCCAAACATACTGCTTTTTCCTTGTTCTATAGGGTGAGTAGCAAGACCTTATGCAAAGGTTCACAGAAAGAGAGAAAAAAGGATGATCAGAAGCACGAGGGAGCGGAAAAACGGCTGACGCTGTTTTTCCGCTCCCTCGTGCTTCTGATCATCCTTTTTATTTACAAGTTGGAGGAGCAGGACCAAGATCGTCCCCATAACTGGTAATATTCCACCCACCGGCGGCATCTTTCTGCAAAGTGAGCTGCATTTGGTACGGTTTCGCCAGTTTGCTGCGCGTCATGCTATAGGTAAAACTCTGCGATCCATCTTGCCCGGTAACCGCGCTGCCATTTACCTCATTAGAGTCGGTGATCTGGCCATAACAGTGGTCGTCGGCCAGGGCCATCTGCTTAAAACCGCTCCTGCTGAGATGAGCAGTGAGAGTCGGAGCAAGATCGTTGTAAGCCTGATCGTAGTTCGCGCCTTGCAGACCTGCAAGAAAATCACCTGCAGTACTGGCCGCCCCGGCATTGACGCTGATGGCAAGAAAAAAATTGGTCGTACCATACACAAGCATGCCAACGAGCACAACAGCAAGTACTACTACGGCCGAAGTTCCAGCCCACCATTTTCCAGTTTTCGGTTTGCGCTCCCGACGTTGCATTTGTGGACGAGCCACGCGTAGTGTCGGTGGTGGTTGATCTAGATGTGCCATACCAGGGGGACGCCGGGGAACCGCCTGCTGTCTCCCGGTGAGATCGGAGAGACGATATGCTCCCGTTCCACCCGTTTCCCGATACTGCTCCACCCGGTCAGAGATGCGATAAGCCCCGGTTGCGGAACGGTCCAGAGGGTTCTTGCCATTACTCCCCTGGCCTTGTCGTCCTTGCATGGAAAACCTCCTCGTAAACAGAGAAACTGCAATTATGGGTGAAGCATGATCACGCCAGCAAGTTTGATATGGGCCTGCTCTAACTGCTCCTGGGCCTGTTTGGCCTGAACACGCGTTGTTTGCCCCATAATCACTGCCAGCACCGTCTGGTCGGTCAGTGCGCCAATCAAGGAAGCGTCGGCACCGGACAGGACGGGCGCACTATGAAAAAGCACGATGCCCGACTGCTTTTCAGATGAGGCCAAAAGGTCGCGCAAACCAAGGGTCAGTTTTTCCAGGTTAGCCGAGAGCAATAGAGCTGGTCCATGCACCGACGCAGTACCGGTTCCAAGCACACGCAGGCCAGGTACAAAAGTTGGTTGCAGGCAGGTCGTAATCTTTTGTGGAGTGATTTCCCCGGCCTCCAGCAAGTCGCTCAAGCCGTTGCCCGACTTCAAGCCGAAACGCTGTTGGATGCCTGGAGAACGGAGATCGGCATCGACCAGGATGGTCTCCGCTCCGCTCTGAGCGGCAACAATCGCCAGATTGGCGGCCACGGTGGCGCGATCTTTATAAGCAGAAGCAGATGTCACCAACAACGTATGTGTCGTGACTGGTTGCTCCTCATTCGACTGCTTCTGTTCGTTTTCCCAATGGAAACGAATATTCGCGAAAAGGGTATAGAACGCCTGGGTATAGGCGGCTGTCGTCTCATAATCTGTGAGCAAAGCAAAGTGCTCTTGTGAGAGTGATCCCACGATCTAACTCCTCTAGAAATGAGTACAAGGCGTGAAATCAGTCGGGAAACCTGGATAGCGTCTCCGCCTCCTCTATGCCCATACCAGTACATTGCCTTTTGTACTATATTCATTACATAAGAATGCTGTCAAGCAAAGTCTCTAAAGAGCAGACTTACCGCCCGCCCTGGAAGAATGACCAGGGGTTGGAGCATGGGGCACCTCCCCATAAATCGGGAGTTGGAAAAGATCCCTGATATCCTCTTTGCTCCAAACAGCTGGTTGGCTATACATGCCAGCTGGTGAGCTATGAGTATAATTGGTCGCCACGACATAATCCAGATATTGCCCGATATGGGAAGAACTGACCTCACCGACCGCATTGGCAATCGCCCAGGCACCAGCCGCCGTACTCCAGTTCACGCTGATCGTTACCAGGTTATCGATGTTCGTCGCGCTCAAAGCCCCCCCAATCGTGCTGGGAGTGGTCACGTCACCAAGTTGAGCGTTGGGATAACGCTGTTCTATTTCGCTCATATCCTGTCCAATCTGACGCGAAATATCGGTGGTGAACTCTGTCGATTGCAGAATGGAGCTCTTGACCAGCGTATCAGCGAGCGTTTCTGAAACCGTCAGATTATCAGCCGGGTTGGGGTCGCCTTTGGTTGTCGCGATCAAGCCAATCTCCAGAGAGACGTTCGAATTATAAGCACTTGCTTTACGCATCTTATAGTACTGATAGCCGGAATAGGCGACCACCACTCCTACAATTAGCACCACCAACCAGATATATCGCCAGACAATTTTTGTGTAGGTCCGTAGTTCCACGGCATCTATCCCTTTCAGTATGCACCATCGCGCCAAAAGCAAGGAAAATGTTCTAGAACAATGGTGAGTATCTATTTATTATTTGATGGTAGAGGCGAGTTAGCTACCGTACAAATTCATCCGATGGCGCATTCCACCCTTGAGCTTGAATGCGAGTCGCGCTCATCTTCGCTTCGATAAACTGGAGAATGCGGCGCTGGAAGCGCGGCTTATCAAACTCCAGAGCATGATTGCGAATTGTTTGCGGTTGATACTGGCGCTCGTCAAATGAGGCCAGCACAGCCGCCAGACTCTCAACCGTCTGTTCACGGAAGAACGTGCCTGTCACCCCATCAACTACCGAAGCCAGCGCGCCACCCGCGCCATAGGCGATCACCGGACGCCCGGAGGCCTGGGCCTCCAGCGGTGTAATCCCAAAATCTTCTTCACCTGGCAAGAGAAACGCGCGACAATGAGCGAGATACGGCAAAACCTCAGTGTCAGAGAGCCGACCCAGAAAACGGATAGTTGGACCCGCCAGAGCCTTGAGCGGCTTCTCGTCGCGCCCGCCGCCAATCACCACCAGCGGAAGCTGCAGCCGATTACACGCCTCGATAGCCAGGTCAACGCGTTTATAGGGAGCCAGGCGACCCAGCGAGAGGAAATAATCCCCCGGCTGAGTGGTAGGATCAAAGGGAAAGCGGCTGGCCTCCACCGGTGGAGGAATGACCACCGCTTCCCGCCGATAATACTTCTGAATACGCTCGGCTACAACCGGCGAGTTGGCGATAAAATGATCCACCCTCATCGCGCTGGTCTGGTCCCATACGCGCAACCAGGTGATTAAAAATGGCAGGATTCGCCTCGCCATACCACCCAATTGCTCGCGTTCAACATATTCATTATAATTCCAGCACCAGCGCATGGGTGTGTGACAGTAACAGATATGCAGCGTACCCGGTTTGACAATAATCCCTTTACCAAAAGCACTGGAACTACTCAAAACCAGATCATACCCACGCAGATCCAGACCCTCCATAGCAGACGGATAAAACGGCAGATAGGGCTGGTGATGCTTCATCACAAAAGGCAGCTTCTGCATAAATGATGTACGAATATCAATCTTTTGAAACGCTGGATCAACGCGTTTTGGATCGTAAATCGAGGTATAAAGTGGGGCATCGGGGAAAAGCTCGTGCAATGCCAGCACAACCTGCTCCGCGCCTCCCATCTGATTGAGATAATCGTGAACCAGTGCAACCTTCATCAATATGCTCCTCGACTGAACAGCACAGCTGGTATCGTACGCGAAAGGATATGGTAGTACAAACGTAGTGACCAGTTTTCAATATAATACAAGTCCATCAACACGCCCTCGTCAAAAGAAAGATCGCTGCGACCACGCACCTGCCAGAGGCCGGTCATGCCGGGCTTCATCGCCAGACGGCCCTTCTGCCACTCCTCATACTGATCCACTTCCCGCTGCAAAGGGGGACGCGGGCCAACCAGGCTCATATCCCCTTTAATGACATTGAACAACTGAGGGATCTCATCCAGGCTGGTTTTGCGCAGAAATCTGCCAATCGGTGTCACGCGCGGGTCATCCTTCATCTTAAACAACGGCCCCTGCGCCTCGTTATGCGCCATTAAAGAGGCCAGCACCTGCTCAGCATTTTTATACATCGAACGGAACTTATAACAAGTAAATTTCCGCTCATTCAGACCAACGCGGGTTTGCCGGAGAATCACTTCTCCAGGTGAGGTCAGTTTAATCAATAGGGCGAAACAGAGCCAAAAAGGCGAGCCAAGCAGAAGCACCAGCACGGCACCCACAATATCAGTCGCGCGCATCAAGGTACGCTGAATTCTATTTAACGGTTTCTGCTTAATGCCCAGCAGAGGAATGCCCTCGATCGTCTCCATGTCAATGCGCGAGAGGCTCAGTTCGTAGAGTTCTGGCACCAGCTTAAACGTCGCGCCCAGACGCTCACATAGGCGAACGCTGCGGATCGTTTGCTCGTGCAATTCGGAGGGCAAGGCAATAATCACCTCGTCAACCCGCATTGAGCGGATCACCACGGCCAGATCTTCCAGCGTACCCAGCATCCTGAAACGGCCAAAATTACCGGGCTGCTCATGCACATCGTGCACAAAACCCACAATAGTATATCCCAGGTTGGGGCTTGCCACGATATGCTGCATAATCATCTTGCTCAGGCGCCCGGAGCCGACAACCAGCACGCGCGTCTCACCCAGCCCCAGGCGATGGAGCATACCTACTAGAGCTGAGAGCACCACACGGCCCAGGCTAAGAATCACGATCGAGCAAATCCAGATAAACGGCACCAGCAGGCGCGAATTCGACGATGGCTGGGAAACAAAGTAGTAGGCTATCAGAAACGAGAGGCCAATCGTCAGAGAGGTTACAATCCGCCATATCTGCGTAAACAAGCTGCCACTCAAACGAAGAGAGTACATACCACGCAGAACAAAAATCAGCAGCACGCCAAGAATGACGCCTATCTCCAGGGGCAAGAATTTGCCAATTGGCGTAAGAATGTCATCTTTTGCTCTTCCGCCAAAATTGTTACGAAGGGTGGCGATCAAATCGTTCTGAAAAAGCAGTCCATAGCGTAGCTTATAGGCAATGAAGAACGCGAAGTAGACTAACAACGCATCCACCACAACCGTCAGGCAAACCTCGAAGATGCGCCATTGGCGGCGATTGGAGCGGCGGTCAGAGATTACCTTGGTGATCTGGCCGGTTGTCCCGCCCGTGGAAATTTCCGGAGTGCTGGTTGCAAACGTATTATTACCGGGCTGGCCGGTTGTGTGCGGTAATTCGCCACTATTCACGAATTGAGCCATATCCTATTTTACTCCTTGCCGTTCTGACGAGAGAAAGAGCAATCTGGCTCTTTGCCAGAACGGAATAGGGATGATTCACTCTCATTGACAGATATATTTTGTGGTACTACATGAGGTGCTACAGCTTGTTCATACACAGCTATGGTCTGCTTGACCATGTTCTCTGCCGAGAATCGCTCGCGAACTGCTGGTGCCAGAGCGCGACATTTTTCCTGCAAAGCGGCATCACTCAGTGCTTGTTGCAAAGCGAGAGCCAGGGCCTCCACATCATGGGGATCAACGGTCAACGCCAGTCCTGCCCCAGCTTCGGGTAAGCTAGACACATTGGAAGTGACCACGGGAATCCCACAGGCCAGCGCCTCGGCCACTGGCATACCAAATCCCTCATAGAGCGAGGGATAGAGAAAGGTCGCGGCAGCATGGTACCAGAGTGGTTGCTCGATATCGCTGACAAAGCCCGGAAAAAGCACGTCATTCTCCAGACCCAACTGCTGAACGCGAGCAAAAATAGACTCATATAGCCAACCCTTGCCCCCTGCCAATACAAGCTTAGCGCGCGTTCCGGTCATCTGACGCAAGCGCGCATAGGCCTCCAGCAGAGTGGGGATATTCTTGCGCGGTTCTAGCGTGCCCAGGTAGAGCAAAAAACCGTCCTCCAGACCCTGACGCCCCCGGAATGCCTGCACCTCGTCCTCCGCAATCGGCTGAGTCAAGCGTTCATCAACACAAGGATAAACCGTGGTAATGCGCTGCGTAGAAATTCCCAGCAATTCAGCCGCATCCCGGCCTGTGCTATCGGAATCAGTAATAATTCTCGAAGCCCGACGCAGGCTGCGCACCGTAAAGGTCCGGTGATAGAGCCGTTTAGGACGAGTCAGAACTTCTGGCATGCGCAGAAAGGCCAGATCATGCAACGTCACCACACTGGCACAGCCGCGCGGTAAAAATTCTGGTAGCACATTAGCAGGCGAATGGAACACCTGAATGCCGCGCTGGCGAATGAGAGAGGGAAGCGTCAATTGTTCCCAGGCCACACGTGCCGCTGGCTTTGCTTCAGGCCAGGTAGCTGGCACAAAAGTCAGTTGCGGATGCTGAATGTCCAGCAGAGCAGCGGTATCCGAGCCATTTACAAAAATAGTATAGTTATGCTGGCCCGGATGCCTGGCTAATCCAGTCAATAAATAGCGAATATAACGGCTAATTCCGCCGTTACGGTAATTTTGGCTGAATGAGAGTAATTGAGCATTAATACCAATATGCATACCGCCTCCTCTTAGCTCTATAACGACCCCGAATTTACCAGGGTAACAGCTATAGACCTTTTTAGCTCTGCTCCCCCTGCTTGAAAGCCCGATTGACTGCTTTTGGGATACTCATTTTTCAAGCTATACTCAGGCAGAGCTCCTCAAAGCTCTGCCGTTCAGATACATAGGCTACAGATCCGATGCAGCGATTGTCTGCATACCAGTATAGTGGGGAAGGGCATGTTTAGCAAGAAGCTCGAAAGGAAAAGGAAAGTTGGCTGGCTCACCTGCCTGGCTTGCCATCACCAAAAAGGGGCGTACGTTGCGTTTTTCTCTGCATCGGTGTATTATAGCCTAAACTTTCAGCAACTGGTAGTGGTTTACCGCCTGAAGAACCGACCTTTCGAGGACAAGCGAATGGGCGATCGCGAGGGTAGCCCTACATTATGGGAGAAAAGTGCGTGGCGAAACTACTTCGTCTCGATGTTGCACAGCTAACCGATGTTGGCCGTAAGCGCGACCATAACGAAGATAATATGGCTTATGTCATCCCTAAAGATCCGCAGGTGATGGCATATAAGGGTGCGTTGTTCATTGTGGCCGATGGGATGGGTGGACATGCAGCGGGAGAGGTGGCAAGTGAAATTGCTGTGGACACGGTGAGCAATGCCTATTACCAGGACGATAACGACGATGTAGCGGCCTCGCTGCTGCACGCCATCCGGCGAGCGAACGCGGCTATTCACCAACGAGCGGCGGAGAATATGCTGCGCAGCGGCATGGGCACAACCTGTGTGGCTGCGATCTTGCGGGGCAATGTAGCATATATTGCCAACGTCGGTGACAGTCGGGCATATTTAGTGCGGAAAGGCCATATCCGCCAGGTTTCGCAGGACCATTCGTGGGTTGCGGAACAGGTGCGAGCAGGGCTGTTAACCGAGGAACAGGCGCGCACACATACGCAGCGCAACGTGATTACGCGCAGTCTGGGCACGCAAGCAGAGGTAGAAATCGATCTTTTCCGCGAAGTGCTGGAAGAGGGTGATACGCTGATCCTCTGTAGCGATGGACTCTCAGGTCTGGTAAACGATGAAGAGATGCAACAGACGCTCGAACAGTTTGTGCCCCAGGAAAGCGTCTATCACCTGATCGAGCGCGCAAATGAAGGTGGCGGCCCTGATAACATCACTGCGGTCGTCGCACGTGTGCAAGAACTGGGTATTGAGCCGCCGAACGTGCGCCAGCCCGTTCCCGTAGGTGGCCCGGAACTAAGCAATGAGGATACAGCCAGGCTGTTCGCCTCGGTGGGCGCGGCAACCAATATGGCGGCCCGCAATGGTGAAACTCCCGTTCCAGGTAGCCCTTTTCCTTATGTCAGTAGCCCATTGGCCTCTGCTGAGAGTGATACGGCCCCTCAGGCAGCTTTAAAATCCAGGAAACAGCGTGGTCGCCTCTTTGGTCCAACAGTGACACTGGCGATCCTCTTCATCCTGGTAGCAGTGGGTAGTGGCCTCTATTATTTCGTGCATGTAAACCAGGCGCAGACAATTAGCTCGACCCTGAGTGACGCCACACGATTGATTAATCAGGCCAATAACGAAGCAAGTCATAATCCGGCGCAAGCTCTCCAGGACCTCTCACAGGCTCAACAAAAATTACAGAATCTGCAAAAGAACTATACGCTGGGTATTGCTGCGGCTTCACAACTAACGACGTTGCAAAGTCAACTGGTGAGCGAAACAAAAACGGCGATTACAAATTATGACCAGGGTGCGCGGATCACACGTCTGCCCTGTACCAGTTCCTCGCCGAGCAATCTCAGTCCGGGGGTAGCCCAGACACTGGCCTTACTGCGAAATAACAACTCAGTGGTCTACTATGCTCTCGGCCAGAATGGCCAGGTCTACCAGCTCATTCCGAGCAGTAGCAGCCAGTATAGTCTGAGCAGTAATCCGCTCTCACTGGGCAATAATACGCAGATTACAAGTATGATTGGTGCAAACAAAGCCATCTTTGCGCTCAGCCAGCAGATGACCAATAACACGCCCGGTAATTTTGCTCTCAATCTATTGACTCCGGGAGGGCCGCAAGCGCTGCAAGCATCTCACGCACAAAACATCAGCACGCAGAACGGGCAGGTGCCCAGCCTGATTACTGCCTGGAACGCGGGGACGAACACGAATGTCTACGTCGTTCTGTCATCCACTTCCAGTGCTAATAGCGTGACTATTCTGAGCTATAGTGTAGACGATAAGGGAAACTTTACTGGGCCAAAATCGAACACGATTTCGGTAAACAATCGCATCGTCAGCATTACTGCGACTGCCGACCGACTCTTCATGTTGCTGGGAGATGGTTCAATCGTGAGCACACCGAGTGATGCGATCGCCTCCCCAACCTCGGTCTTGATCGATCAGCCACTCGCGCCGACGCTGGCCGCAGATGCTCAAGGCTTTACAGCCAACACAACTGTGCCAACCGTTACAACGACAGCACAGAAAGGCAGTGTTGCCCTGACCATCTCTCCACCGTCGCAATCCAATTCGCCGACGTTGAGCGCGGGCATGGTTACAGGCACCAATGCGTTCCATCTCTTTATTGGAGATCCGTCCAGCCATCGCGTTCTGGATCTGACCCTCCTTGCCACATCCGGCAACAACGCACAAAATGCCAGCGTGACGCTGAGCCTCGTCCAGCAATATACCTCGCCCGCTTATTTCAACACCATCAAGAGCGTAGCTATTGATCCCAGCGGGGCAACGATCAATATTCTGGGCCAGAATGCGTCAGATAGCGAAAGCCTGGTGCCGGTCAGTGCTAATACCCAGAACGCCTGTGCTTCCCAGGCCGGTTAAGGGCTTCTTAGTCAGCAAAGAACCAGAATGGAGGCAAGCTCATCGGCTCTCACTAGTGAGAGCCGATGAGCTTGCCTCGTCCCTTGAAAAATTGTAACCAGAGAACAAACATGGTGGAATAGATCCTCTATTCTAGAACAGGAACGGTGAAATTGTGGGTTTTGAGGCATATTATCGTACCCATACATGCGGTGAACTGACAAAAGCAAACGTGGGCCAGCAGGTGACGCTGGCTGGCTGGATCAACAGACGGCGCGATCACGGCGGCCTGATCTTTCTGGATATCCGCGATCGCTATGGCATGACCCAGGTGATCTGCGATCCAGAACGCTCGCCAGAAGCGCACAGGATTGCTTCAGAACTGCGCTCGGAATACGTGGTGCAGGTACACGGTAAGGTGGTAAGCCGTCTGGCGGGTACCGAGAATCCCCACTTGAGTACTGGCGAAATTGAGATCACGGCGGAGCAGATCCTGACGCTTAATTCCGCCCGCACAACGCCTTTCCCGATCAGCGACGCGATCACCGTCGATGAGCCGCTGCGCCTGAAATACCGCTACCTCGACCTGCGCCGACCAAAGATGCGCGATAATCTCGTACTGCGCCACCGCGTGGTCAAGTATATGCGCGACTACCTGGACGAGCAAGGCTTCCTGGAGATTGAGACGCCCATGCTGATGAAAAGCACGCCAGAGGGTGCGCGCGACTATCTGGTGCCCAGCCGCCTCTACGAAGGCAAATTCTATGCCCTGCCTCAGTCTCCTCAGCAGTTAAAACAGTTGCTGATGGTCGCTGGCCTTGACCGCTACTTTCAGATCGCCCGCTGCTTCCGCGACGAGGACCAGCGTTCGGACCGCCAGCCAGAATTTACTCAGCTCGATGTGGAGATGTCCTTTGTTTCCGAAGAAGATGTGATGGGACTGATCGAAGATCTGCTGATCAGCTTAATTGCGAAGACGACGGGCAAACATATCAAACAACAGCCGTTCCCACGTCTGAGCTACAAAGATGTCATGGACCACTATGGCACCGATCATCCTGACCTGCGCTTTGAATTGCCCCTGGTGGAGATCTCAGACCTGGCCGCCGCTGGCACCTTCGGCGTTTTCCAGAGCACCCTGGCCGCCAAAGGGATGATCAAAGGCATTCGCGTGCCAGGCGCGGGCGGCTATAGTCGCAAGGAGATCGAGGGACTGACCGAGTTCGCGCGCCAACTGGGCGCGCAAGGTCTGGTTTCCCTGGCCATCAGCGCAGCCGGCGAAATCAAATCGCCGTTGACCAAGTTCATGAGCGCCGAGGAGGTTCAGGCAATCATCGCGCGCTTGCAAGGCCAGCCAGGCGATCTCCTGCTCTTCGTCGCCGACAGCGCCAAAGTCACCAATGATGTCCTCTTCCGCCTGCGCGTCAAACTGGCGGAGCGCCTGAAACTGATCGATCCCAATGAGATGGCCCTCTGCTGGGTTGTGGACTTCCCACTGCTGCACTACGATGAAGATCAGCAGCGTTACGATGCCGAGCATAATCCGTTCTCAGGCATGGACGAGGCCCACGTTGACCGCCTCGACAGCGATCCGCTGAACATCCGCGCCAAGCAGTACGACATCATCTGCAACGGCTACGAGATCGGCGGTGGCAGCGTGCGTATCAACGTCGCCGCGCTCCAACACAAAGTCTTCGCGCTGATGAATATGAACGACGAGCAGATTCAGGAGCAATTTGGCCACATGTTGGAGGCCTTTGAATACGGCGCACCTCCTCACGGTGGTATCGCCCTTGGTCTTGATCGCCTGGTCATGCTCCTCGCCGACGAAGAGAGCATCCGGGAAGTCATCGCTTTCCCCAAAACCCAGAGCGCCATGGACCTACTCATGAATGCTCCTTCACTCGTTGACGAGAAGCAACTGCGCGAACTGCACCTGCGTGTTAGACACGAAGAGAGTACTAAAGCACAATAGAGAGACCTTCTTTATCAAACACTGATGGAGTAGCGTGTATCCTTGGGAATTGCGCCATGCGCAATTCCCAAGGATACACGCTACTCCATCGTTATGTACAATACCTTTATAAGCTTCAAAAAGTATCGATTGGCATACGCCTAGCCCCTAGATTTGGATGCTTTTGTATAATGAATATAGGTCCTCCCCAGAGACCCAATCGTTAGAAATTTATAACCGGATGGGAAGATGGTAAGGAGAAAGTAATGACATCAATGAATCAGATGAATTCGACAAGGACAACCACCGCTCCAGTAAGTGCCAGTGCGGCACTCGCGGGAGTCTTACAACATCGGCAAGCCCCTGTTGCCAATGGAGGGGTAGGAGTTGTTCCCAAATTCGTCCCGACATTGACGGAAGACGAAGCTGTTAGCCAGGCTCGCCTGCTCAAGGCTCTGGCAGATCCCACACGCCTGCGTATTTTGAGTTTACTCAGCCGATACGAAGGGGAAGTATGCGTCTTCGAGATTGTTGAGAGCTTTACCCTGGAGCAGCCCACGATTTCGCATCACCTGCGCATTCTGCGTGATGCCGGTCTGGTGGACTGCCGGAAGAAAGGCCTATGGGCCTACTACTATGTGCGGCGGGAGGCCCTGAGCCGCGCCCAGGAAGTAATCAACAGCCTCGCATAGGGAGGTCGTTGTTGGGTTTGTGTTGAATTGCGGGTAATGTAGACGCATGCCACCCCGCAGACGCTGAGCACACATGGTGCAGGCGTACAAAAGCTTGTTCTCAGGTGACACATTCACCAAGGAGCAACATTTCGCGGGTGGCGTGCTTTCTTTTCTTGATTAGTATCGATATGTTTAAAATCGGTACATTTACAATAGAAGAGTATTTATCCGCCCTACGGCCTGCCGCCAGAATCTTGACAGGATACGCACAGACTGCTATACTCTGTCCACAGAGATGCATGCATCTCTTGGAGCTATGTTTGATCCCGTAGCTCAGTGGATAGAGCGACAGATTGCGGATCTGTAGGCCGGAGGTTCGAGTCCTCTCGGGATCGCCCTTTGTTCTCAGTTGGCTTCTCAAGCTGACTGAGAACTTTTTTATCCCTCTTTACCTCAACCGCTAAATCTGACTTTTTTCTGAGTATCTGTCTCTCGGAGACCTCAATCTGTCTATCGGAAGACCAGTAAATCTGATTATCCGATAAAAACTCAACAAACAATTTAGTCGATCCGCAATCTGTCGCTCTATCCACTGAGCTACGGGATCAAACAAGCTCTTCTTTCTCTGTCTGTCTTTTATTGGCAGACGCAGGAAGAAAAAGAGAAGTTACCTCCCTACCGAATGTTAAGCATCTCATTTTGATGTGCTGAAAACGCTTCTTCTGCACTCTGAGAAAGGGTAGAAAGCAACTGAGTAACCTGAATTCTCTTAAATTCTGCAACTTTCAATGTTTCATACCGCATTTGAGTTTGCATTTGGTCATCCTCTGCGATCTGCCACAACATAAACAGTTCATTCAGATAACCGTCAATCTGTTCGCGCTTCGTTTGCCACTCTTCTTTTGTCATAGGGTTTCTAGTCCTTTCAACTATTGAACATTCTACTGCACTAGTTTGAGCCGAGCAGGGGGAAGATCAGCGATTCGCCATCCTCCACGCCTGCTCATAAACAACGCATTTCCTCAACTGATTTTCTTCTGCTTGGCCAGACGAACCTGGTACACCTGCCATTCGTGCGTGCCACGCTGACCAGGTCGACTTCGACTCTGCAGTGCCAATCGGCTCTCGCCATAAGCCACCCCAGAACGTTTCCGAAGCGCCGTCCCTATCATGAGAACAGATCGATGATGCTTCTCGGCCTCATATTCCAGAGGATGAGGCAACATCTCACTCACTTTGCTCAAGGCTTCGGATACAACCACCCATCTCCCGCCCAATTGCTCGTGCCAGGTACGCAAAAAAGCGGTCCACTGGGCATATGCCTCGGGTGTTGCCTCTTCGTTTTTTCCATCCCACACAGACATACTGGCTGTTTTCGACGCTGTCAGAACTGTCTTTTTTTCTGGCTCTCCATCTAATAAATGGTCCAGAACGGACTTGCTCTGCGTCCGCGCCTGAATGGCGGTCATCGCGCGCAGATAGATTTCTGTGGTCATCATGGAAGCATGCCCGAGCAGCCGAGAAAGTTTATAAACGTCTCCTCCCTGCATCAAATAATTGATGGCGTAGGTATGCCGACACGTGTGCGCGCTGCACCGAACCCTCGTCATCCGCGCGCTTCTTCCCCACCGACAAAACGCATGAGACAACCCACACCCGTTTAACGGCTCGTGTCCATGCGTGAGAAACACCGCCTGGGTACCGCTATCCTGTGGACGATAATACGTGAGATACTCCTGCAGGAGGTGACTAGATTGTTTCCCGAGTGGCACCTCGCGCTGCTTCAAACCTTTGCCGAGAACGACCAGGTACGCTTCTTTCTTGG
>WNFI01179763.1_pt4 | contig 21450 bp, 20 predicted proteins | sample 5400471 | NCBI WGS metagenome assembly WNFI01 (sample SAMN13153348, study PRJNA577476) | soil metagenome | isolation source: 100 cm saprolite on Douglas fir-dominated hillslope | place: USA:California | collected 2013-09-17
GGCAACAACACCGGCTGCGGTTGACGCGCGATAGCCGGCGCCTGACTGCGTCCTCGGTCGCTCGCGTGCGAAGCACGCCACGCTCCCTGCGTCCTTGTCGGGCTTGGCTCTCGCGCGTCAACTAGCTGAGCCACAAGGGCCGGCGCCTGCCTGTGCCCCGGACGGGGTGACGTCGTCCTCGCTTGGCCTCAGCCAGCCGTCGAGCTGAGTCCTAGTGCCGCCATGAAGCTCTCCGCGTCGTGTGGGCCGCGGTAGATGATGCCGTTGATGAACAGAGTTGGCGTCCCGAGGACCTCACCTGTGGCGTCCCCGCTGCGCACGTCGCGCTGAACGCGCTCGAGCGCGGCGCTCCCGGCGCGGTCGCTGTCGAAGCGCGCCGCGTCGAGGCCGAGCTCCTTGGCATAGCCACGGAGGTCTGAGTCCTCCAGCGCCAGTTGGCGGTGGTAGAGCAGTTCGTGCATCTCCCAGAAGCGGTCCTGCGCGGCGGCCGCCTCGGCGGCGCAGGATGCCGCCAGGGCGTGAGGGTGGATATCGGTGAGCGGATAGTGCCGGAAGGCGAAGCGCACCCGGCCGGGGGCCATCCGTTCGACCTGCTCGATCGCGCGAAAGGCCATCCTCGAGTAGGGGCACTCGTAGTCGCCGTACTCGAGGATCACCGGCGCGCTCGCGGGACCGCGAACGTGGTCTACCGACTCCTCCAGGGCTTCGAGCATCGTGGCAGTATCACCCCTATCCATGAGCGACATCCCCTCGCCGCCACCCTCCCCTGAGCGCCCGCTCTCGGGCGGCTGCCTGTGCGGGGCGGTGCGTTTCCAGATCACCGCGCCTTTCGCAAGCGCAGGCTACTGCCACTGCAGGCACTGCCAGAAGCGCACCGGTACGACCTCGTCGCTGAACGGGCGGGTCCCCCGGGCAGGCTTCACGCTCCTGCAGGGCGAGGAGCAGTTGCGCGCCTTTCAGGTGACCGGCGGAGTGCCGAAGCTCTTCTGTGCAAACTGCGGTGGCCATCTGTTCAGCGGCGACCCGCTGAACGACGAGGAGGTCGCGATACGCATCGGCACGCTCGACGGCGATCCGGGCATCCGGCCCCAGTACCACATGTTCCTCGACTCGGCGATCCCCTGGGAGGAGATCCCCGAGGACGGTCTGACCCGCTACGCAGGGCTGCGCAGCTCCTAGCCGTGTTCGCTCAGGGCGAGCGCTTCGACTTCGCCTGAGCCGCTCCCGCCACCGCCGCTGCTGCCGGTGCCGCCACCGCCACCGCCGCTGCTGCCGGTGCCGCCGCTGCCGCCGTCACTCGACGTGGACCCAGGCTGGGTCGCCGTGGGCCCGCCCGGCGAATTGCTCGAACCGGAGCCGCCGCTCGTGCCCGAGTCGCCCGAGTGGTCATCTGTCGTCGTGCGCGCCGCCTCGAACGTCGCGCCGCTCAGCCGTCCGCCGTCGCTCATTCCGCGTGAGCCCGACGCGTCGCCCGGAGCGCTGCGGGTGGAGGAGTCGTCCCCACCGCTGTTTCCGTCGCGGTGAGACGACCTCAGGCCGCCGTCACCTCCGTCGCGGCCCGGCAGCAGGCCCTCCCCGCGGGCGGAGCCATCGGAGTGGCGGGAGCCGTCGCCTCGACGGAGACCCTCATGGAGCCCTGATGCGTCCCTGCCGGCGGCCGGCCGTCCCCCTTGCGCGCTAATCGCAGGAGACACGAGGCGATCGGCGGTCTTGCCGAGGATTCCCGCCCCCGCTGCGGCACCGCCGGCTGCTGAGACCTCGGCCGCTCGCTCGGCGGCACCGGATTCGCTCGAGGTGCGCGCGAGCAGACCGAGCAGACCCTGAGGGCTCAGCGCGGCCGCCGCCCGGCGCAGCGTCGTGCGGGCGCGATAGATGAGCCCGCGAACCGCCGTATCACTAACGCCCAGCATGCCCGCCGTGTCCTCATGGCTGTGTCCTTGAAGCGCCGTCAACGTGATCGCATCCCGTTGCTGCTCGGGCAGCGCCGCGACATGGCCGAGCGCATCTCGGGCATGGAGGCCCATGTCGATCTCCCCGGACGCGTGGGGCAGCTCTCCAACCGGCACCGCCTCGATCGACTCGCTTGGATCCCGACGCTCATCGCGGATCATGTTGATCGCTGTGTTGTGCACGATCCGGTAGAGCCACGCCCGAGGCTCCCTTACCTCTCCGCCGCGGGCCAGCGCCAACCACGCCTTCGTCAGCGACTGCTGCAGGACATCCTCCACGCGATGCTCCTGCACGCCGATGCCCCGGCAATAGACATTCAGCGCACGACGGTGACGTCTCACGAGGACCTCGAAGGCCCGCTCGTCGCCTGCCCGCGCCAACTCGGCCAAACGGGCGTCGGCCTGGGCGGAGAGCGGGCGGATCGTGAAGCGAGGGCTCATATGTTGGGTCTCACTGCGAGCATCCCGGCGGGCATTGCAGAAAGCGAAGGGCGGCGGGTGCGCATCCGCCGCCCTCGCATTCATTCGACGCCGAAATCGCGCGAGTCTTTCATCGGCTCGACAAGTTTTGTCTCAGTGTCCCGGTCGTCTGCGGGCGTCGCGATTGGCCCGGGCCGTCCGATCGCCCGGCGCATGCCGCGAGAAGGGGGCCGGCATAGGGCCGACCCCCCTCGGTCGCTGCATCACCTTGCTGTTCCACCGTTTCTAGGCGAGCTCGATCTTCTCCCAGAAGGAGCCTGTGCTCGTCACGGCGAGATCGGCCTCGGCGACCTTGGCGCCGGGCGTCAGCGAGGAGACACCGCAGGTGCCTTCTTCTTCGTTGCCGTCGCCGTGCTCGTCGTCGCCGTGGATCTGGCTGAAGGTGCCCGAGCCGGGGCCGCCCTGGCTGTCATTGCCTTGATCATCCCCCTGGTCGTCGTTTCCGTCGTTGTCGTCACCGGCCTGCTGGTTGGCGGCGCGACACTCGATCTCGGTCCGTTCGGTCACTTTCCCCGAGACCGTCGACCCGTCGGCGAGCGTCAACTTCAACACCCCGTTTTCGAACGACGTGATCGTGGCGGCCGGTTCGGAGCTGGTCGGCGTGCTCGGCGTGGTGGGCGCCGTGGTGCCCGGCAGCGTCCGCACCGACCCGGCTCTAAAGACGACGGTGTGAGCGCGGTGATGGCGGCGGTGATGGCGAACCGCCGCGTGCCGCGCCGAATGGTGGGCCGACGCCGCCGCGGGCAGGGCCAGCGCCAGGAGCGAGGACGCGACCGCCGTCGTGAGGATCCGTCTCATCTGGCTACCTCCAAGGCCGCTGTGGCGGCCGTTCGTTGGTGGACACCATTGAGACACCCCCGCGGCCGAGAAATCACGCGATCCGAGGCGAGGAGTGGACGTCTATACGAGGTTCCGGTCCCTCGAGAGGCAGGGAGGTGGAAGGAGAAGGAGGAAAGGAGGGAGAGGGGCGGAGCAACATGACCGTGGAGAAGGAACGGGCCGGCCCCCCTCTTTTCTTCTTTCTCTTCCTTTCCCCTCTCCTCTCTCAGGCCACCGCCCCCGCCGGCGCCTCCGGCTGCGCCCACCGGGGTCGCGGTCGCACCGGCAGCACCGAAAGCGCGCTCCGCCGGCGCAGCCACTGCAGCGAGCCGGGCTCGCCGCAGCGCTCCCGCCAGCCGGCCAGCATGCGCTCGAGACGTTCCGCATCCGCGACTCGCGCCAGCACCTCCACGCCGCCGCCACCCTCCTCGCGAGGGCCGAGGCGGGCCAGGTAGAGCTCTCCCGTGTCTGCGATCCAGGCCGCGCGGTGCAGCGGCCCATCCGCGCGCTCCCGCCACCACAGCCCCACGTCCCGCTCCCGCGAGCTCAGCCGGGCAGGATCGGCGTTGTAGAAGTCGCCGAGCGAGGGATAGCGCTGTCCCGCCTTGGCCTTAGGGTCAGCTGCTGCAGTCATCGGGGCCACCGATCTTCGAGGGAGGGTTCGCAGAGAACCTTCCCGCTCGAGCCTTAATGACTCGTTACCGACTCGTAAGGATTGGCCGAATCCTTCGCTCTATGCGGGATCGACAGCGCGCCCCGGGCTGAGTCAGCGGGCACGGCGACGAGAGGTGGTGCCACCGGCTCCGCGGAACCGGTGACACTCGAGTCCTCTCAGGGGTTCAGACGCTTCTTCAGCGCGCTGGCGGCGGAGAATTTCGCGGCTTTCGACGCCGCGATCTGGATCGTCGCCCCCGTCGAGGGGTTCCGCCCCTGCCGCGCGGCCCGCTGGCTGACGCTGAACTTGCCAAAGCCCGCAAGCGAGACCTCTCCCCCCGAGGCAAGCTCGTCGGAGACCGTCTCGATCACCGTCTCAACCGCCTGGCGAGCCTGGCTGCCGCTGATGCCGGTTTTCGAGGCGACCGCCTCAGCTAGCTCGTTCTTGGTCATGCCACTCCCTTCTCGAGTGTCTTTGCTCCGAGCAGGCTAATGGCTGATGCGGACGACGGAACCCCGAAACACGGGGCCTCGAGCCCGAAACCGCCCTAATTTCCGGGGAACTCGAGCGGCGCCGCACCCCTCACTGCCCCGCGGGCACGCCCGCCGCAGGCCCGCGAGGGCAGCAGGTAGCGCAGCGCACCCGCCTCGCAGGCCGCCCACAGGGTCGCCAGCCATGCGGCACTGGCCAGGCCAACATGGACCCATACGAGCTCCGTCGGGAGGTGCGTCTCGTACTGGTCGAGCCCCACCGCACCTTGCAGCGCAAGCAGCAAGCACAGCGCCGTCAGCGCCCGCCGGAGGCGATTCGGCGCGCCGCGCCGGCGCGCCAGCACCCAGGCCGCGAGCGCCGAAAGCCCAAAGGCGAGCGCGATCTCCCCGTGGCGGTGGATCACGAAGTCCATCGTGCCGCGACCGTCGAAGTTGAGGCGGTTGATGCGCTGCCCCGGGGAGCCGCCGGCGTGCGGCCCAGCCGCCGTCGCCGCGGTGCCGGCGAAGATCGTCACCGCGCCGAGCACCACCAGCGCCAGGAGCCCGCGCAGCAGCGGCCGATCGGCGATCGTCTCCACTTCCGGCTCCTCCCCGGCTTCGACGGGCTCGCCGGCCGGCTCGTGGGAGGCCCGCCACAGCAGCACCACGGCGGCGAGCAGGATCAGCATCGAGAGCGCGAAGTGGCCCATCACCCAGCCGTAGTCCAGGGCCCCTTTGACCGTGAATCCACCGAGCACCGCCTGGCCCACGACGCCCAGCGGCAGCAGGCCGCCGAGCCATACGAGCTCCCGCCTGTAAGGCCGGCGCCGCAGCGCCCCCACCCAGGCCAGCCCGGCCGCGATCACGACAGGCACCGTCACCACGCGGTTGGAGAACTCGATCACCGCATGGGTGTTCAGCGGCGGGTAGTAGCTGCCGTAGCACTTCGGCCAGGTCGGGCAGCCGAGCCCGGAGCCCGTCAGGCGGACCGCCGCGCCGCTCAGCACGATCAGCGTCAGCGCCACCAGCGCCGCCCTGCAGATCAGCACGTACTGGTGCGCGGTGACGGTGTAACCGTTGGTGCGCTCCCGCAGCTTCGCGAGCATCGCCGTCAAGGATGCCACCGAAACGGCAGTTCGGCAGCGATCTCCTCGAGCCGCGGCGCCGCCGCGTCGCGCTCGGAGACCGTCAGCTCGGCCGCTTCGAGCGGCCACGCGATCCCGATCTCGGGATCATCGTAGGCGATGCCCCGCTCGAGCTGCTGGTCGTAGTAGGCGCTCTGCTTGTAGATCACATCGGCGATCTCACTGAGCACGCAGAAGCCATGGGCGAAGCCGACGGGCACATAGAGCTCGCGCATCGACTCCTCGTCGAGCTCGACCCCCTCCCACCGCCCGTACGTCGGCGAGCCCGCTCGCACGTCCACCGCCACGTCATAGATCCGTCCCCTGGCGCAACGCACGAGCTTCGCCACCCCCTCGCCGACCTGGAAGTGCATGCCGCGCAGCACGCCGCGCCGTGAACGCGAGTGGTTGTCCTGCACGAACGTCTCGGCCGAGGGGATCCCGGCCTGCTCGTGCCACTCCCTCCGGTAGGTCTCCACGAAGAAGCCCCGCGAGTCACCGTGGACGGCGGGCTCGATCGCGACGAGCCCGGGCAAGCGCGTGGAGACGATGCGCACGGGCCGGGAGGTTAGCGGCGCCCGGGCGGACGCGCCCGGCCTAGTGGTGCCGGCGGTGCCGCGACCCCGCTCTGGTGTGCACGATCGTGATGCTCCGCCGCGAGATGTTGCGCTCCCTGTCGTAGGCGAGGAACGTGAGCGTGTGGCGGCCGAGGCTGACGTGCTTGGCGCCCTGCCACCTCAGCTTGCCCGCGAGGTAGGCGGGATCGGCTTTGCCGTCGTAGTTGCGGATCAGCTTTCCATCGATCTCGAGCCTGATCCGGAACACACCCTGGCTGCTGCGCGCCGAGACGCGGATCGACAGAGGGCCGCTGTAGCGGATGTGATTGGAGGGCGAGGCGACCGTGATCCTCGGGCCGGTGAAGACGCCGCAGGATTCGTGCAGCGCGTCGCCGTTGCGGTCGTATTCGCGCATCGCGTCATAGGAGGGCTTGCGCGAGCCGTTAGTGCGGATCAACCCCGACGTGACCGCGCCCTGGTCGATGAGCGGGAACCACAGGGCGACCTTCACATAGGGGTCCTGGGCGAGGCAGTGGTAGGCCTGACGCAGGTAGGTCGCCTGCTGCTGGTCGCTCACGCCTGCGGCCTTCTGCCCGGCCCAGGCGCCTTCCGAGCACACCGCAGCGCTCGTGCGCCAGCTCATCTCGGTCATCCAGATCGGCTTGTCATCACCGTTGGCGAGCATCACGGCGTGCACTTCGCGGTAGGCCAGGAACGAGTCCGGGATCATGCGGTTGTCCGTCCCGCGCAGGAAGTCATATGGCGAGAGCACGTTGCAGGATGTGTCGGTGTGAACCCCGACGGCGTCGAAGTAGCCGCGGCCGCCCGCGGCGTATACGCCTTCGAGGAAGGGATAGTCGTTGCCCGTCAGCCCGCCTATCACGACGGTGGCGTTGGGGTTGCCGGCCTTCACCGCGGGATAGGCGGCCTTCAGCAGCGCGACATAGGCGGCGGGGTTGGGCGCACCGGTCCACCAGCGAGGTTCGTCCTCCTCGTTCCAGATCTCGTAGGCGCTGACGCGGCTGCCGAAGCGCCGCGCGATGTAGGAGATCATCTGGGCGTAGTCCTGCGGCTTTGCCGGCGGGGTGGAGACGTCGGCGGATCCGGTCTCCCAGCTGGGGCTCTGAACCACGTCGAGGATCACTTTCGAGCCCGCGGGCAGTTCGCTGAACGATTTTTCGTAGGCGCTCAGCCAACCCTCGTTGTACGCGCCGGGGCGGCGGCCAGGACCGCGATCAGCGAGGCAGCGAGAGCCGCGAGCGCACGGAGTTTGCCGTGCAGCGCGTGCCCGCGACCAACGACCGATCGCTCGACGCGCTCATGCGGATAACTCACCATCGCTATCTGATCGGAGGGCATACCCGCGGCCCCGACAACGCCGGTTGCTACCTCGACAGATCGACTAGACGCCGCGCGGTCAGTCCCCGTGCCCGCCCAGTTTCAGGGCGCGACCGGCGAGTCGGAGCGTCGCGCCCAGGGCCCGCGACGCACGCGAGTCTTCGCCGAGGACCCGGTAGACGGCGCGCCGAGCGCGCTGGAACGTCTGCCACGCGACTGATTCCTCGGTACGCAGGCGGAACCGCCGCTCGTCATCGACCTTGACACGCTCGGCATCCAGTTCGAGCTCGAGCGACCAAATCCGGTCTCCAGAGTGGAGCAGCTCGGCCTCGACGCGCTGTAGCCGCTCGCCGAGGGCCAAGGCCTCCTCGCGTTTCTCCGCCAGCTGCGCGTTGGCCTCCTTCAGCAGAGCGTCCCGCCTCGCGACCTCGGCGTCACCGGCTCGCTCGGGCTCACGCCGCAACTCGAGTGTGATGTCGGCGAGCGTCGAGGTCGACCCGGCGGCGGGCAGCGGCAGGTGCGAGGCGACCGCCACGGCGAACAGCGGCGGAGGCTCCTCGCACACCTCCCACTCCTCGCCCGCCGGGCGCACCCAGAACGTGCTTGCCGACGCCCCGGCGCCTGCTCCCCGCGCAGGCCCATCGAGGGCGCTCATCAGTGAGCCGGAGATTGTCCGCTGGCCCCACAGGGCGACGTGCTCGAAGCGCGATGCCAGCAGCGAGCTGAACTCCGCCAGCGTGAGCTCGTGCTCGTGGAACTCGTTCACCTGCCCGGCCTCCGCGCTGTAGCGGTCCTTGTCCGGCGTCGAGATGACCAGGATGCCGTCCTCGTCGAGTACGCGGACGACCTCGTCGAGCAGGCGCTCATGGTCGTTGACGTGCTCGATCATCTCGAACGCCACGACCGCGTCGAACGCCCCGGGCTGCAAGTTGGAGAGGTCGAGCGCACTGCCAGTCGCGAAGCTCAGGTTTCCCCGCTGGTAGTTCAGCCGAGCGTGCTCCACGGCCTGCTCGTCGATGTCGACGCCGGTGACGTCCCGTGCCGTGCCCGCGAGCAGAACCGAGCCGAACCCCTCGCCGCAGCCCAGGTCCAGCACACGCTGCCCCGCCACGAGGTCGGCCGCCCACAGGTAGCGATGGAAGTGCTCGTAGATCAGCGACGACTCGGCCGCCCAGGGCACGCACCGCTCTCCCGTCCACTCGATCAGGCGTCTGGCTCCCGCGCTGCGCTCGAGCCTCGGTACACCGGACACGTCGCGAAGATACCGCAGGGAGCCGGCACGGCCCCTGATAGCTTGCCCGCCGTGACACGGCAACGAACGGGCCAACGCCTCGCGGCGGCCGCCGAGCGGGTGCTGATCGGCGCGCGATCGGCCGCCCGCAGGCTGCAGGCGGCGTGGCCGCCGGGTGCCACCGCAGGGACGCCGGCGGTGGACGACCCCGGGCGTGGGTCCGCTCGAGGACTCGAGCGCGAGCTCACGCCCGGCCGCCTCGCGATCGAGGCCCGGACCGTGACGGAGCTCCTCTACGGCCGTCTGAGCGACGCGGACATTGCCTCCACCGAACGCAGGATCCGAGATGAGCCCGGCGCGTGGGAGCACTACTTCGGCGCCGCCTCCGCCGTCGAAGATCACGGGCTCCTGCTGGCGATCGGCGTCTGGCTCGGTTCGGAGCCACTGATCGAGCGCACAGGGCTCCGACGGGTGGAGCCTCCCGAGGACGTACACGCGATGGCGCGCGGACCGCTCAACGGGGCGGGCGCGCTGTATGAGGCGAACATGGTCGTCGATGCGCTCGCAAGCGGCGGAGTGGAGATGACGACGGTCGCTACCGCGCTCGACTTCGGGTGCTCCTCCGGCCGGGTGCTGCGGCCGCTCGCGGCCGCCTATCCGCAGGTCGAGTGGTATGGCTGTGACCCCAACGCGAGGGCGATCGAGTGGGCAGCGGCGAACCTGCCGGGCATCGAGTTCTTCACGTCGGGGAACGCGCCGCCGCTGAAGCTCACGGACGGCGCGCTCGACCTCGTCTACGCGATCTCGATCTGGTCACACTTCTCGCCGCGCCGCGGCCTCGAGTGGCTCGCGGAGATGCGGAGGCTGCTGCGGCCCGGCGGGCACCTCGTGATGACCACGCACGGCGCGGTCGCAGTCGCCCACTACGCCGGCACCGGCGAGCGGCCGCGCTCGCAACTCGCCGAGATCGAGCGCGACCTCTACAGGCGGGGCTGGTGGTATGCGGGCGAGTTCGGGACGGCGGGAGACTGGGGCGTCGTAGACCCCGACTGGGGCACCGCCTTCGTCTCCACCGAGTGGCTGGTGGCGCAACTGTCCCCGCACTGGCGTGTCGTTGAGTATGCCCCCGGCCGCAACATGGAGAACCAGGATCTCTACGTGTTGCAGCGGGTTTGACGCAGGCCCCGGTTGCTAGCGTTCTCCACGCCCGTGACGACAACTATTCCCCGAGAATCGGCGCTGGCGACCCCCCTCGCGCCGAGAGTCGCGCCGGCGATCTCGGTGCAGGGCGTCAGCAAGACGTTCAGGCTCCCCCACCAGCAGTACTCGACGCTCAAGGAGCGGGCCCTGCACCCCTTCCGCAGCACCGAGTACGACGAGCTCCGCGCCGTCCGCGACATCAGCGTCGGGATAGCGCCCGGCGAATTCTTCGGAATCGTCGGGCGCAACGGCAGCGGCAAGAGCACGCTGCTGAAGTGCATCGCCGGCATCTACGGCGTCGACACCGGCCAGATCGCAATCTCGGGACGGCTGTCGCCGTTCATCGAGCTGGGCGTCGGCTTCAACATGGACCTCACCGCGCGCGACAACGTCGTGATCAACGCGATCATGCTGGGGCTCAGCCGGCGCGCGGCGCGAGCCCGCTTCGACGACGTGATCGCATTCGCAGAGCTCGAGGAGTTCGTCGACCTGAAGCTCAAGAACTACTCCTCGGGGATGCTCGTGCGCCTCGCCTTCGCCACCGCGATCCAGGTGGACGCCGAGATCCTGCTGATCGACGAGGTGCTCGCCGTCGGCGACGCCGCCTTCCAGCAGAAGTGCTTCGAGCAGTTCTTCCGTCTCAAGCGCGAAGGCAAGACGATCGTGTTCGTGTCCCATGACATGCACTCCGTCGAACGCTTCTGCAACCGCGCGATGCTGATGGAGCGGGGCGAGATGCGTCAGATCGGCGACCCGCGCGAGGTCGCGCGCGCCTACCACAAGCTCAACTTCGGAAAGCTCCCGCACGAGGCCCCGGCGGCCGACGCGCCTGTCTCGGGGACCGCGATCGCCGACGCCTGGTTCGAGAACGCGGCCGGCGAGCGGATCGCGACGGCGAGCCAGGAGGAGCCACTGAAGATGTGCTTCGAGGTGCGCTTCGCGGAGGATCTGGCCGATCCCGTGTTCGCAGCCACGCTGCGCACCGAGCTCGGGCACACGATCATCGTCGCGCGCAGCGACGAGCGGCGCGCCGCCGGCTCGTGGTCCACGGCAACTCGAGCGGAGGCATCCTCGAGCTGCCCCTGAAAACCGAGATCGAGCGGTCATGAGCGCGAGCGCCGCCCAGCCACTCGCGCCGCCGCAGTCGAGCCACCGTGTCCACGGCCCGTCGGCGCTCAGCGGCGACGTACGGCGCTTCTGGTCGCTCAGCTTCACGCTCGCGCGCACCGAATTCAAGATGCGCTTCTTCGGCTCAGTGCTCGGCTACGTGTGGACGCTCGTGCGACCACTGCTGTTGTTCGGCGTGCTCTGGGTGTTCTTCACGCAGGTCGGCCACGTCAACGACACGAGCCAGCCCGGCCAGCGGTTTTACGGCGTCCAGCTGCTCGGCTCGATCGTGCTGTTCACGTTCTTCGCCGAAGCGACCGGCGGCGCGGTGCGCAGCATGGTCGACCGCGAAAACATGCTGCGCAAGATCCACTTCCCGCGCCTCGTGATCCCCACGTCGATCGTGCTGCTGGCGATGTTCAACCTCGCGCTGAACCTGATCGTGGTGCTGATCTTCGCGCTCGCGAGCGGCGTCGAACCGATGCTCAGCTGGCTCGAGCTGCCGCTGATCATCGGCGGGCTCGTGCTTCTCGCGGCCGGCGTCGCAATGCTCCTCTCGGCGCTGTTCGTCTGGTTCCGCGACATCCAGCCGATCTGGGAAGTGATCCTGCAGATCGTCTTCTACGCCTCGCCCGTGATCATCTCGATCGAGACCGTCCGCACTCACATCGAAGGCAAGACCTTCCTCGGCGTTGACCTTCTGCACATCTATATGCTGAATCCGCTCGCGGTGATCTTCCAGCAGTTCCGCCACGCGATGGTGACCCACGAAACGATCAGCGCCGGGCAGGCGCTCGGCAGCTGGACCGCGTTGCTCGAGCCGCTGGCGATCGTGCTGGTCATCTTCGCCGTCGGGTTTGCGGTGTTCGACCGCTCGGCGGCGAGGATCGCCGAGAATCTGTGATGGAGATGGAACCGGCGCCCACAACCGACGAGGACCTCCAGGCCGAGAACGAGCGGCTGAGGGCGCGCGTGCATGATCTCGAGGCCCAGCTCGTCGAGGTGCAGCGGACTGCCAACGCCGCCGTCGCGCAATGGCAGGACCGCGCCTACTGGCTCGACCGCTGGCATCTCGACCTGAACGCACTGATGAGGCGCCGGGGAGCGTCCGAGTTCCGTGCGGCGGTGCGAGCGATCCGCTCGATCATGTGGGCCGCCAAGCGTGCGCAGCGCCGCCTGCGGGGCCAATGAGCGGCGTCTCGGTCGTGATCCCCGTCAAGGACGGCGAGCGCTACCTCGACGAGCTGCTCGACGCGCTGCGTCGCGAGGGGGTCGACGAGACGCTCGTGATCGACTCGGGCTCATGCGACCGCTCAGTGGAGCTCGTGCGCTCCTACGGCGTCGAGCTGCTGCAGATCCCGCCCGAGGAGTTCTCGCACGGCCGCACCCGCAACCTCGGCGTCGAACGGACCAACGGGGAGCTGATCTGCTTCCTGACCCAGGACGCGACCCCCGCTCCGGGCTGGCTCGCCGCGCACCGCGAGGCTTTCACGCTCGACGAGCGCGTCGGCGCGGCCTATGGCCCGCATCTTCCGCGGCCCGACACGAGCCCGATGATCGCCCGCGAGCTCGACGAGTTCTTCGCTGGCTTCGCGCCCGACAAGACTCCCACCGTGCAGAGGCAGGGCGACCCGAGCTTCCTCTCGAACGTCAACGCCTCCTACGCACGTGCCTGCTGGCAGGAGATCCGCTTCCGCGACCTGCCCTATTCAGAGGATCAGGCCTTCGGCGAGGATCTGTTCGCGGCGGGATGGCTGAAGGTCTACCACCCGCGAGCCGCCGTGCTCCACGCCCATAACTATCCCCCTATCGAGTTCATGCGTCGCTACTTCGACGAGTACCGCGGGCTGCGCGAGGCCCAAGGGCACATCGAGCCCTTCCAGCTCGGCGCGTCGAGCGCCCACGTCAAGCGTGCCGTCGGCGCAGACCGTCGCTGGATGCGCGACCGCGGCATGAGCCGCAACGAGGTGGCGCGCTGGACGGCGCGTGCGACCGTTCACCATGCCGGTCGCAAGGTCTTCTCCGCGCTCGGCTCTCGCGCCGACACGCTGCCGGCGCCGGTGCGCTCAGGGCTGTCGCTGGAGGGCCGCAGGGACACCGGCGCACAGGCATCAAATGGCGCCGACCCGGGCGCTAGTCCGGACAAGAAGGCCTCGGCGGGCCGGCCCGCCGAGGCACCCGCGCCGGCCTCCGACGAGCCGTTGCTGCCGAGCCACAAGCACGTTCCGCGCATGTTGCCGGCCGAGGGCTACGAAGTCGTTGCCCGCGTCTGGGCTAACGGGCCTGCGCCGCTGCTGGACGCGGTGCCGGGCCAGTCCGAGCGCGAGCGGCTGCGCCTGGCGATGGTCGTCCCGCCGTGGATGCGCGGCAGCGGCGGCCACAACACGCTGTTTCAGATCTTCAGCCGGCTCGAGCGACGAGGTCACGCCTGCAGCGTGTGGATCACCGATTATCACGGCTATGCCCGGGAGGTCTGGCCTGCTGTGCTGCGCAAGCAAGTCCGCGATTGGTTCGCGCCGTTCGAGGGTCCCGTCTACAAGGGCTTCGAGCACTGGCAGGGGGCTGACGTCATCATGACGACCGGGTGGGACACGGTCCACGCGGCTCTCGAGTTGCCCGGCTCACGCGCGCGTGCCTACATCGTCAACGACCACGAGCCGGAGTTCTACTCGGCCTCGGCCGAGCACGTGCTGAGCGCCGATACCTACGCGTACGGGATGCATTGCATTGCGGCGAGTCCCTGGCTGCGCGATCTGCTCATCGCGCGCTATGGAGCAACCGCCGAGGCGTTTCAGCTCGGCGTGGACCACGCCGACTACAGACCGCGGCGTGTCGCGCGGCGACGCGACACCGTGATCTACTACGCCCGCCACGCCACCCCCCGCCGAGGCGTCCCGATCGGGCTGATGGCACTGGCCGAGCTGAAGCGCCGGCGGCCGGACGTGCGGGTCGTCCTGTTCGGCAGCGCGGATGAAATCCACGCGTCCTTCGAGTACGAGCACCTAGGAGTGCTGAGCCCGGCGCAGCTCTCGGTGCTCTATTCCGAAGCGACCGTCGGACTGTGCCTGTCGCTGACGAACTTCTCGCTGATGCCGAAGGAGATGCTCGCGTGTGGGTTGCCCTGCGTCGAGCTGGCCGGGATCAGCGCCGAGTCGATCTTCGGCGAGGACGGACCGCTCGAGCTCGCGCCGCTGGACTCCAACCACATCGCCGACGCGATCGAGCGGCTACTCGACGACGAGGCCGGGCGCGATCAGCGCTCACGGCGCGGAATCGAGTACGTCGCCTCGCACACCTGGGACCAAGCGACCGACGAAGTCGAAGCCGGGCTGCGCCACGCGTTGCGCCTGCGCGAAGACAACGCCTAGGAGATCTCGAGCCAGTCGAGCGGCCGGCGGCACAGGGCGTGCCACTGCGTGGGCGCCGCGCTCAATACGGCGCCGGCCGACGCACCTGCCGGTTCGAGGACCAGGCCGTCGATACCCGTGCTCAGCGCGTCGTTGGGGCGCAGGTCCCCACCGCCGCGCGTGAGCCGGAAGGTGTGGCGGCCGGCGCCCAGCTGGACGGAGGCGACACGGATCACGTTGCCGTCGCCGCCGCTCTGGCGGAAAGGCGCGCCGATTTCCCGGCTGTCGATGGAGACGTGCATCGGCCGGTCGACCGTGCCGCCGAGCCAGACCACGTAGCGGCCCGTGGCGGGCACGGTCAGGCTACCTTCGACGCGGCCGGGGCCCGCGAAGGCGAGCAGAGGCCTTCCCTCGAGATCGCTGACCTGCTGAACGTTGGCCGTGCGCGCCGCCACGCCGAGGTCCGCCGAGATGTTCAGCGCGCGCGGGCTGTAGAGGAGCCGTCCGCCGGAACGCTGCGCGGCCCGGGCCATGGTGCGGACCTGCCGGCAGGAGGGTACCGCCGCCGGCTGCCAGCCGCCGCCGAGCGGCACGTGCTCGGCGGGCGCCACCGCGCCGCGGTGCCAGACCGTGTAGTAACCGCCCCTGTAGCTCTCAGAGAAGTTCGAGGGCGGGCGGCTCTGGGCGGGGGAGCGGCGCGCGACGATCGTCCGGAAGCGCTCGACGGTCTGCAGGCTGAGTTCGTCCAGGTCGTAACTGTGGCCGTAGAGTTTGCCCACGCCGGGCACGAAGGTGAACGGGCCGGCGTAGGCGACGCCCGGCAGGTCGACCGTGTTCCTGCGCAGCAGGAACATCGCGTATTCGTCGAAATCGGGGGCCAGCGTGGGACCCCCGCCCGCCCGGTCTTGGCCGATGTCGGCGAGCTCTTCGTAGCGCCCGGTCGGCGCAATGTTGGTGGCGTGGTAGAGCAGGGCGTCCGACGCGAGAACACCCAGCGCGAGGACCCCGGCGAGCAACCAGCCCGCGAACGCCGAGCCGCGCCCGCCGGCACCGAAAGCGCCGATGAGGGCCAGGAGCAGCAAGGTCGGCGAGAGGATCACGAGCAGCTTCGCGTCCGTCCAGGTCGTGCCGTGCCGGTTCAGGAACCACCATGCGATCAGCGAGGCGCCGACGAAGGCAAGCAGGGTCCAGGCGCGGCGACGCCAGAGGTAGAACAAGCCGAGGCCCATGCATACGCCGACGATCCCGATGAAGATGTAGGTCTGGTTGAGGTAGCGCGGTTCGTAGCGATGGCTTTCGCCAAGCCACACGCCGAAGGACTGGATGAACTTCAGCGGGCGCAAGAGGTTGCCCGGGTCCGAAGCGGCGGTCGCGTTCGAGCTCGAGATGCCTTCGGCCAGTTTCAGGGTTTTGTGCAGCGGCCCGATCGTCGGCAACCCGAACACCACGGTCAGCAGGACCAGCGCCACACCGCCTGCGAGCCACGGCCGCACCTCCGCGCGCGTGTTGATCGGCACCGCCACGACGAGCGCGGCCAGCCCGAACAGCCCCACCCAGGGCGCCGCGGCGAGCCCGATCGAGTCGAGCGCCGCCGCCGCCGCAACCGCGAACGGAACGGCCGCGCGGACCCCGCCCGAGGCGCGGACCTCGCGGGCGCAAACAACGAGCGCCCCCATCAGGAAGATCGACGGCAGCGCTGTGATCTCCTTGATCGAGCCCATCAGCGCGTACGCGTAGAGCAGCGCCGGGACAGCGGCGACGATGCCCGTCACACCCGCCGCGAGCGCGCGCAACCCCGCGCGTCGCGCCAGGAACACAAGCACGAGCGTGAGCATGCTGAGCTCGAGCGCCTGAAAGATGCTGTACAGCCAGATCAGGCTCTGGCCCGAGAGCCAGCCTACGGAGGCGAGGACGCTGTGGCCGCCCGAGGGATATCCATTCCCGAAATAGGCGGACAGTGTCGTGCCGTACGAGGCGGCGCCGGAGAACGCGTGACCGTGCTGCAGCAACCGCTCGGCGCCGGAGATCTGGATCGCACCGGTCGTGTCGAGCAGGTAGCCCGAGAACGTGGGGCGCCCCGCGACGATCTCAGGCGCCGCGACGATCAGATATGTGACGAGGGCCGCCGCCGGGGCGATCCACCAGCCATGGCGGCGCTCGCGCAGCCACCCGCGCAATGGCGACGAGCCGAGCACGTAGCCCAGCGCCGCGAGCGCGGCGAGGACCAGGGGGGTCGCCGGGGCGATCGCCCCCACCCAGGTCGTGAGCTGGGAGACGACCACGAGGACCGCGAAGCCGACCGGCGCGATGAGCAGGCCGGGCAAGCGCGTCGAGCAGATCCGCTCGACGAGCAGCCCGCAGCCCCCGGCCAGCAACCAAAAGAGCAGGGGAAACAGGACGACGGCGGCGAGATAGCCCATGGGAGCGGCGCCGGCCCGGCCCTAGCTGGAACGGGTCTCGCGGCGCAGCCCGAGGATGCTGAGCAGGAAGGAGCTGAAGAAGATCTGGATGCCGACGATCAGGACCGCCGCAGCCACGACGGCGAGCCGTTCGTAGGCGAGCGATCCGAAGCCGTTGACGATCCAGCTGATGAGGATCGTCGTGCCGATGCCGATGCCGACCAGCATGAACAGGCCGCCGAGCAGCAGCCCGTGCTCGAGCCTGAAGCTGGCGCGCATGCGGTCGAACCAGGGGTCGCGCTCGGCCATGAAGTACGTGCCGTAGGCGTGGGCGCAGAGCCCGAGCGCCAGCACCTGCGTGCCGACGATCATCAGCAGCGCGCCGCCGATCACGACGTGGATGCCCCATGGCCTGCCGAACAGGTCGAGGCGCGACTCGGCGATCAGCAGCACGAGCGTGCCGAGCCCCGCCATCAGGGCGCCCGGCACGATGAACAGGTGGTTGGGGCTGTGGACGAGCAGGAAGCGCAGGTGGCGCCAGCCGTCGCGGAGGCTCGAGAGCTTGCTCTCGCCGCCGCGAGGGTGGTATTCGATCGGGAACTCGGCGATCCGCAGGTTCTCCTTCGAGGCCCGGATAACCATCTCCGAAGCGAACTCCATGCCCGTGGTGCGGAGGTCGAGCCGCGGCAGCACGTCGCGGCGCAGGGCGCGCATGCCGCAGTGCGCGTCACTGATGCCGGTCCGGAAGAAGAGGTTGAGAAGGCCCGTGAGGATCGGATTGCCGACGTACCGGTGCAGCCACGGCATGGCGCCGGGGTGGATGTTGTCCATGCGGTCGCCGATCACCATCTCGGCGCCCTTGTCGAGCTCCTCCACGAAGCGCGGGATCTCGTTGAAGTCGTAGGTGAGGTCGGCGTCGGCCATCACGATGTACTTGCCGCGGGCCGCGCCGAAACCGGCGAGGTAGGCGCTCCCGTAACCGCGCCGTCCCTCCACCACCACGCGCGCGCCCGCCTGCTCGGCGAGCCGCGCGGATGCGTCGTCGGAGTTGTTGTCCGCGACGACGACCTCGCCCGGGACGCCCATGCGCACGATCGCCTCGAGCGCGGCGGCGACGCAGGCCTCGATGTTCTCTTCCTCGTTCAGACAGGGGATCACAACGGACACGAGGGGGTCGTTGGACCCCTCTCCGTCAGCGAGGCGTGGCGTCTTTGTCTGGACGGCGATGCTCATGCAGGGTGCGTGCCCATCGTCGGGGAGGGGCCGAACACGTCCGTTTTAACTCGCGGGCGCACGGAAAGTGGCGGCACTCGGCGACGATGCTAGCGGACGCCGCGGATTCGAGAGATGATGCCCAGCCATGCGAATCTGCGTAATCTATGACTGCCTGTTCCCGTACACCGTCGGAGGTGCCGAGCGCTGGTACCGCAACGTGGCCGAGCGTCTGGCGCAGGAGGGTCACGACGTCACCTACCTGACTCTGCGCCAGTGGGACCGCGGCGAGCGACTGGACCTGGACGCGCGCATCCGGGTCGTGACGGCGGGGCCGCGCATGGCGCTCTACACGAGCTCCGGGCGCCGACGCATCTTGCCGCCGCTCGTTTTCGGCGCCGGGGTGCTGTGGCACCTGCTGCGGGAGGGACGGCGCTACGAGGTGGTGCACACCTGCGCCTTCCCGTACTTCGCCCTGCTCGCCGCCGCCGCCGCGCGCAGGCGCGGCCGCTACCAGGTCTTCACCGACTGGTTTGAGGTGTGGAGCGAGTCCTACTGGCGCGATTACCTGGGGGGACTCGGCGGCCGGATCGGCGCGCTCGTGCAGCGGCTGTGCGCGCGCGTGCCCCAGCAGGCGCATTGCTTCTCGGAGCTGCACGCGAAGCGCCTGCGCGCGGAGGGCCTGCCCGGGCCCGTCAAGGTGCTGCGCGGGCTCTATGCCGAGCCGACCGCGCTGCCGGTGGCCAGCGAGGCCGACCCAGTGGTGCTGTTCGCCGGGCGCCTGATCCCCGAGAAGCAGGCGCCGCTCGGCGTGGCGGCGATCGCACTGGCGGCGCGCCGCATCGCGGGGCTCGAGGGCGAGGTGCTCGGCGACGGACCCGAGCGCGACGCAGTGGCCGACGCGATCGTGGCGTCCGGCCTGCAAGACCGGATCCACGCGCGGGGCTTCACCGACGCGCAGACACTCGACCGTGAGATGCGCCGCGCGCTCTGCGTGCTTCTGCCCTCGCGCCGCGAGGGTTACGGGATGGTGGTGGTCGAGGCCTCGGCGCGCGGCACCCCGAGCGTGGTCGTGGCCGGCGAGGACAACGCGGCCGCCGAGCTGATCGCCGAGGGGGTCAACGGCGTCGTCGTGCCGAGCGCCGACCCCGAGGCGATCGCCGAGGCGATCGTCAAAGTCGGCGGGGCCGGGATCGCGATGCGCGAGAGCACGGCGGCGTGGTACATCGAGAATCGGGAGACGCTCTCGCTCGAGAGCTCTCTGCGGGCGGTGCTCGATGGCTACGCCGGCGACGGCTAGGCGAACGGCACAGCGCGGCCGAGCGCGCGCGCGTAGCTGTCGAGCGTCAGCCGCGCCGTGCGCGCCCACGTGAAGGCGGTCGCCCGCGCGAGCCCGCGCTCGCGCAGCGATGCCGCCAGGCGCTCGTCGCCCAGCAGGCGCTCGATCGCCGCGGCGATGCCGGCCTCCGAGCGGGGGTCGAACAGCAGCGCGGCGTCGCCGGCGACCTCGGGCAGCGAGGAGGCGTTCGAGCTGGCGACCGGCACGCCGCGCGCCATCGCCTCGAGCACCGGCAACCCGAAGCCCTCGTAGAGCGAGGGGAAGACGAAAGCGCCCGCGATCGCCCACAGGCCCTCAAGCTCCTCCGCGGAGATCCAGGCCGGGAAGCGGACGTCGTCTTGCAGCCCGAGCGCGGCCGCGCGCTCTCGCAGCTCGGCCTCGTGCGCGGTCGGGTAGCCGGGCAGGAGGAGCACCGGCCGGCGTTCGGCGGGGATCCGCGCGAGCGCGCCGATCAGCGCCGGCAGGTTCTTGTGGGCGCGCTTGGCCGAGAGGCTGAGCAGCACGCGGCGCGAGCCGAGCCCCAGCCACGCGCGGATCTCGTGCTCAGGGAGCGGCGCCGCGCGCGCGGTCGCGCCGAGTCCGAGCGGCACGACGTCCACGCTTGCCGGATCGACCCCGGTGAGCGAGAGCAGGTCCTCGCGGGTGCTCCGGGAGTCGACGATCACACGATCCGAGCGGCGCGCGGCGGCGGGCACGAGCAGCCGCATCCCCTTATCGCGGATCCCTGCGTGGGCTTCGGGGAAGCGCGCGTAGATCAGGTCGTGGATCGTGACCACGCGCCGGAACGGGCCCCATAGCGGCGCCGTCGAGGCGAGGCTGTGGACGAGGCTAACGCGCCGGCCGGCCGCAAGCACCGGGAGCAGCGTCTGCTCGCCGAGCACCCACTGGAGACGGTTGCGCGCCTGCACCGGCACGGTGACCACCGGCACCAGCTCTCGCCACGGCCCGTCGGAGCCGGCAGCCTCGCGATTCACGAAAGCCGTGAATCGCATTCCGGGCGGCGCCTGCTCGATCAGGGCGGGGAGCAGCTCGCGCGCGGCCACCTCCATGCCGCCCGTCTCGCCGGGTACGAGGAAGATCAGGTTCAGACCGATATGAACGGCGGGAGCGGCCAAGTCGCGCAAGGCTAGCGTCGCGGCGGCGACCCGGGGCGGGCGCCGACTAGCATGCCCCGCCGTGGCGCCTTCGATCGACGTCGTGGTCCTTGCCTACAACCACTGGGATCTGACCGCGAGCTGCCTGCGTCACCTCGCCGCGCAGAGCCGCGAGCACCGGGTGATCCTCGTCGACAACGGCTCGACCGACGAGACCGCGGACGCGCTGGCCTGCGAATGGCCCGGCGTGGAGGTCCTGCGCCTCGAGCGGAACCGGCCGTTTACCGAGGCCGTGAACCGCGGCGTGGCGGCCGGAGCTGGCGAGGTGGTCGTGATGCTCAACAACGATGTCGACCTCGACCCGGACTGCCTGGAGCACCTCGCCGCCCCGATGGCGCTCGACCCCGCAGTGGGGGCCGTCGCGACGGTGATGTTGACGCCGGGGCGAGAGCGGATCGACAGCGCCGGTGTGACCAGCGACGTGACGCTGGCGGGGTTTGCACGCCTGCAGGGAGAGCGCCCTGAGCGCGCTGCGGAGCCCCGACCCTTGCTCACCGGGCCGGAGGGGACGGCCGCCGCCTATCGCCGCTCGGCGTGGGAGCAGGCCGGGGGTCTCGACGAACGGATCACCGCCTACATGGAGATCCTCGACCTGGCGTGGCGGCTGCGCGGCGCAGGATGGAGGGCCGTCGTCGCCGCCGAGGCGCGCGGCGTCCATCTCGGGTCGGCGACATTCGGACGGCGCTCGCAAGCCCAGCGGCGTCTCGCGGGCTTCAGTCGCGGCTATCTGCTGCGGCGCTACGGCGTGCTCCGCGAGCGCCACGCGCTGCGCGCGCTCGCGACCGAGGCGGCCGTGGTCGCCGCCGACGCCTGGTTCGCACATGACCTCGCCGCGGTGCGGGGAGGCCTGGCGGGCTGGCACGCCGCCGGCGGGCTGCCGCGCCGTCCGGCGCCGCCTACAGAGGCGATCGACGCGACGATCACGCTGCGCGAGTCGCTTGCGCTCCGGCGCGGCGCGACCGGCGGCTGAACTCGCCGTCTCGCTTCAGCGCGTGGCGATCACGTTGACGGCAGGGCCGTGCGGGTTGTCCTCTTCCACGCGGGTCTGGACACCCTTCCAGCCGAGGTG
>WNFI01698575.1_pt1 | contig 21436 bp, 20 predicted proteins | sample 5400471 | NCBI WGS metagenome assembly WNFI01 (sample SAMN13153348, study PRJNA577476) | soil metagenome | isolation source: 100 cm saprolite on Douglas fir-dominated hillslope | place: USA:California | collected 2013-09-17
CCATAGAGTGCAGGCCTGCATCACGAAGTGCCGGCGCGAGAGTACTTTCTACGGGCCTATCTCTAAGCTAACAGTGCCCCGCAGTTGCGCCACGCACCCCGGGAGCAGCCGCGGACGCGAGCCGCGCAAGGTCGGTTACCATTGGGGGCACGAACCACCGAAGTCCCCCGTGGTTGACGGGTTGGGCTTATGGAGTTGGATATTGCCACCGCCGCCGTTGCCCGGCGACGAGCAAGCCGACGAGCCCAAATAGTGGGGAAAGCACTGGGCGGTCGTGTCATAGAGATAGAAGGGATCGCAGCCTAGTGAGGTGCAGTGCTTCAACCGGATGTCGAACTGGTCGTTGACGCCCGGTTCGCCCGCGTCTTTGGCCCGAACGTGAAAGTAGACGTCACCATACAGGTTTGTCCTGGCTGTCCCACAGATGTGACGGATACCGGTCGGCTGGCCCGTCTTGGGGTCAGTGCCGTTCTCCCCATCGGGAACGTAGTAAGTGATGCTGGTCGCGTGAACGTTGAGGCCTGTGGCGTGGTCGAGGTATTCGAGGTGGCCCCAGTACGGTACCCCATTCGTCCCAGAACCGTTCTTGCAGCCGCCACCGACGCCGAAGTTCGCGTTGGCGCCGAAGGGGACGATGAAACCGCCACCGGTCAGAAAGTCGCACGGCGTTAGCCACGCCTTCACCGGGGGGGCAGTAGTGCTAAGCACCAGCACCGCCACCGCCACCAGGAGTCCTCCTGCCAAAAGTCCGGATAGGAGCTTACTTATTATTCTTCCTCTCTCGCTCATTGGTCTTTCTCCCTTCGCATCTAGGCCACTTGACGTGGCGTTATGAAATACCCGCTGTCGCGGACGCGATCACCACATCGGCAACGCCATTGACGATGACGTGAAGAGCATTCACCACCGTGGCGCCGTTGGATGAAATTGTCTGCTCGTTGATAATCAACTGACCGCCGGGAATCGCAACCGTCTGGTTCGGGTTCCCGGTCACGCCGATGGGCACTCCGTTAATCGAAAGCCCGCTGATAGTCGAGCTGCCACTGCCGGCAGCACCAAGCACCTGCGACGCCTGTGCCATAACAAAGTCGGCAGAGATGCCGACACCGGCTACATTCAGATTCAAGCCTGCGAGCGAGGCTGCGGAGTCAACCTCATCGGGCCAGCCGATCGCTGTTGCAGAAAGAACTTCCCCGGCAAGCAAAGAGGGAATGTTCCCAGTCAGTTGAGACGCATCCCGAGCGTCGGTCGTGCCTCCAAGGTTCCCCGTGTCGGCGAGTACGGTTGTGGTCGCCGTTCCGAGCGGTCCGAGAACGGTTGCTTGCACCGCTCTCGCGTCTCCCACGACCGTAGGTGTTGTGCTGAGCTGCGCGATGCTGGCCGCAGGCCATGCCAGCAGTCCGGCCAGCATCAGAGCGACTGCTACTGATGCTGAACCGTAGTGATATGTACGATTCATAGTAACCTCCCTTTGAAATTTCTTCTTTCGGTGGCAAAATGTTGGTGGCTGCCAAAGCCTCGTTGACCCTGCACAGAATTCTCTGGCCCATCCCCCTCCGAGCGTGACCAAGCTGTCGGCTTGAGCACGCCCTCTCGCGCATTGGCCCTCGTTGTCCCGTTTTCAACTTCACCCGCGAACCGATGAGCCTCCCGGAGGCCATGGCGTTGGGCAGCGTATAAACCTTCGCCGGCCTTTACAATCCAGTAGGTCCTTGAAATGGATGGAATAAAACACTGAAACCAACATGAGGAGAATGCCGGATGAAAAATAATTTCACTGCTGTAATATTCCCAGCGGATGCATAACCACTAGTACCCGATATGATTCGGGACCTTAGATTTGAAAATAGATTTTCATGTTGAATAACCACGCGACATTAGGCCGTGTCCCCAAGGTCCTCGATCACAAGTTTAGAACCGCTCTGTGAAAGATAAGGACCCGTGGACCTTTCAGTGTCCTAACACTTGGTTAGAAACAATCCAGTGACGAAACAAAAACTTTTGTGCTTGGTGGAGTTCCGCCGCGGAGAAATTACTGACGCCGATAAAACGCACCTTCCCGTTCACGGCGAGCTCCTCCATCGCTCCCATGGTTTCTTCAATCGGAACGATATAATTCGGCCAGTGACGCTGGTAGAGGTCGATCCTATCGGTGTGCAGGCGCCGGAGCCTGTTGTCTGCTGCCCTCAGCAGGTCCGAACGGCGAAAGTATCTGGGGAGGACTTTTGTTGCTAAGAAAACCTGCTCTCGAAGACCATGGATCGCTTTCCCAACTATTTCTTCTGTTCCATAAGCTTCGGCCGTATCGATCAGCGTGGCGCCCTCTGCGATGCCCTTCCGAAGCGTTTCAACTCCGCCCTTGTATTCCCATGTGCCCATTCCCACTGCGGGCAGAAAGACGTTTGTGTCCGCCAGCCTCTTGTATTTCATGTCTTGAGCGGTCGGGCCTGATCTTGAGCGCTCTCATCACAAACGCACGCTGTTTCGACTCCGCTCGCCCGGGCTGCCTTAAGCTTTCTTGGCACCGCCGCAGGCTTTCTTACCAAAAGCATAAGCAATCAGTGGGAATGCGAGTAGTCCAGGCAAGGGATCGTCCGCCACGGCCAGTGCGAACTCGAGGGGGCCTTGGAAAGTACGCAAGTAGGCGCCGACACTCAATCGGCCTCGCAAAATCTCGTGGAATGCCGCCGACAGATCCGTGCTCATCCTCACCCACCGAACTCCAGTACGCCCGGTGATCTCCGACACCGGTTCTCCAACCATCATGCGCCAGAGCAAATATGGATAATCCACACCGGCACGGCCGCACAGCGAAGACCAAGTCCAAATTCGGGGGTTGATGTCCAACAGCTTATATCGGCCGTCGCGACAATCGTATTTGAACTCCACTTCTACGACACCCGTATAGTTGATGGCGGCCAGCAACCGCCGCGAAGGCTGCTCGATTTCGGGCACCTCGAGAGTCTCCACGAAGCAGCTCGAGTGGCCGAAGTCAATGGGATATTGGCGCGTCCGCCGGGCTGTGAGATATCCGAGTGTCGTCCCCTCCGAGCAGAGCGCGGTAAAAGAGAATTGTGACTCTCCTCCACCAGGGATCATCTCCTGCACAAGAATCAGGTCTGGCGGGACAAGTTCCCGTGCCTCTCGGTAGCGGGCAAGGAGAAGATCTCGATTTTCAGCAGGCCAGGCCTTGTCGACGGTAAACCGGTTGACGCTGGCTTTGACAGCGGGCTTCAAAATTACGGGGAAGGGACAGGCGGCGGCCTCAAGGTCCGCTTCGTTGCCGGGATAAAGCGTCCACGGATAGTCGATAGATTCCTTCGCCGCTAGACGATAGGTCAGGCGCTTGTCGTATGCCCAGCGCAGACTGTGCCAATTGGGAGTGGTGACGCGAAACCGCCTGGAAAGTTCACCGTGATACTTCGAAAGCAACGCGGCTGATTCGTCCTCCGTCGGAAACAATACCCAACCATCGAGGCGATACTTTTCCGCTAGGCCTGACAGGTACGCGACTTGTTCTTCACTGCTCCCATCAGTCCAGGGCAATGTGCGCAGTGTGTAACGCGAGAGACTTGCGACCCGTTGATCCGGTGGAGTCGTGACCCAGACTGGGACGCCGTTGCGACCCAGGCTCCTAGCGATGCACAAGCCGCGGTAATTCCCGCCGATTACGAGCGCTCCTGTCTTGTTCGTCATACGAAAAGAGTTGTTCCGAGTCCAGAGAACACCGTGACGGCGCGCCGCATCCAGCCTCAGCGCCGGAAGAAATGAGTGGGGCGTTCCATCTTATCAAGCACTGCGATGATCGATTCGCCGGCGCGAACCCGGTCGCCCGGATTGACCGCAATTCTCAGGTTTTTCCGCTCCTGCAGGACAACGTCCACCTGGGAGCCCAGGCGGATCACACCCATTCTCTCGCCCAACGCCACTTCCTGACCTTCACGCACGAAGACAGCAATCTGACGGACGAGCCGCGAGGCGATTTGCACGACGGCAACTTGATATCCATCATTCTCGATGATGGTCGTGGCTCTTTCATTTTCGAAGATCATTCCCGGGTGGCGGAGCGAGCCAAATAGACCGGGAAAGTGTCCCCGGAAAGCGACCCGCCCGGAGCACGGTGTGCGGTTCACGTGGACATCGAGGAAACTCATGCTGATCCCGACGACAACCGCATCTTGCGTGCGCAGCGGAGTTTTGGTCAGCTCGGACAGCCGGTAGTCATGACCATTCTTCGTCGAAAACGGCAAGATACCGTTCTCGGAGTGGCGCACGTAGATCACCATGCCGTCGGCGGGACTCACAATGACGTCGTTACGATCGGGGGGTCTCCGCTCGGGATCGCGATAGAAACGATAGGCCAGCAGGCCGACTGCCATTACAATGGCCAGCAGCCAGACGAGTCCCGCTTTCTCGCCGGTTGTCATTGCCAGCGGGTGCGCAGCGACACCTACCACGCCTGCTGCCAGCAAAGCCAGTAGAACAACGGTCAAACCGACACGCAACATCCCGAGTTGCGCCTTCCAAGCTATCGGCAGAGCCGTCAAAAGCACCAACAGCATAGCCCATAGGATGTAGCTACCCATTCCTAAAAACCCCGCTTCAAAGACAAGTAGGGGACCAGAGCTAGTTCCATCAGGCCCGGCAGGGGATCATCCCGGCTAAAGACGGCCTCTTCATGGTATGTCCGAAGTGAGCGGAGAAACTCGCGTCCTTCAATTTGCCCATTTAGAATCCCCACGACTCCCGTCGGCAGATCTGTTAATAAACGGATCCATCGAACACCAGCCTTCCCCCTGGACGGCTCCACCGGTTCATTCATCTGGTCGGAAAATAGCAAGTGTGGGAAATCAACGCCTGCCTGACGTCCAATCGTGTGGTAACCCCAGGTGCGTCCGTTAACATCGAGCAGTCGATATTGCCCATCTCGAGGGTCTCGTTTGTATTCCGCCTCGACGAGACCATAGAAATTGATCGCACGCAGGAAGTGCAGCGAATATTCTTCCAGCAACGGCGCTTCAACTGTTTCGACATAGGTGCTCGCGCGGCCGAACTCGATCGGGTGCTGCCGCCGTCTGCACGCGATGAGACTGCCGATCGAGTCCCCTTGCTTGAAAAATGAGCAGTAGGCGTACTGGCAGGTCCCATCGCCGGGAATCAAATCTTGAATCATGATTTCGTCCGGCGGGATGTACTGTGAGGCTCGTCTAAATAGTTCCCGCAATTGAACCGGATTGTCCGCCCGCCAGGCCTTATCTTTCGTAGCATAGATGAAATGTTCTTTAATCGCAGGTTTGACCACGACAGGGAAACGACCATCCACTTGTTCGAGATCCTTCTCGTTCCGTGGGTACCAGGTGCGCGGCGAAGGGATGCCCAATTTCTGTGCCAAGCTGTATGTGTTGCGCTTGTCCCAGAGCCATTTTACGGATTCCCAGTCCGGCGTCGGTACGCGAAAGATTTCCGAGAGTTCCGCTCGGTGCTTGGAAAGAGCAGCAACCGTTTCATCGCGTGTTGGATATAAAACCCAGCCACGAAGCCCCTGCTCCCGCCCCAACTCCATGAGCGCCAGGATTGTCTGCTTCTCATCGTGGAGAGTCGGGACCCGGCGCGCAAATTTGGTGTAGCGGGAATAACAGGCGATCGAACTCTCATCGTCTACCACGCAAACCGGCACACCATGATGGCCCAAGCTGCGGACGATCCCCAGCCCCTGGTAATCGCCGCCGATTACAACAGCACCTGGTCTGGCTGCGCGAAAATGATTGGTCGATTTCATTTCACTCTCTCAACGTGGCTAGGTCTTGCGCGACGGAACGCTCACCGCCGCTCGACTCTTTCCTGTTCGCGCGACGTATTGACCGAGCGTGCGGGTCGCGAAGTCGGCTCCGGCGACAAAATGCATCAGCGGTCCATAACTCCAACCCGCAGGCGCACCGAGGAAATGCAATCCCGGGACAGACGCCTCAAAGTTTCTGTCCAAAACCGGAAAGCCATTGGCGCAGCGGATAGAAGACAACAGCTCGCGTGACAGAAAGCTGTAGCGCGAGATTTCTATGCGGTAGCCGGTCCCCAACAGCACATGATCGACTAGACGCTGGCCGCCGTCATCCAAATGTAGGCGCACCTCGTTGCCTACAACACTTGCAGAAGTGACCGTACGCCGCGTCGTGATTGGGACCGACTGCAGACGTGGCACAAGCCAGATGGCTCCTCTAGGTCCAGTCGAACGAATCCGAAAATCGTTTTGTATGAACCGAGGCAGGTAGCGGACTAAGTTCGGCGCCGCGACGATTCTGCTGACGCCTGCAGGTCCGACATCGGTGGAGGCGTAGAGCAAGTGGCTAATGGGCCCCAGTTTGTGGAATCGTGAGCTCCGAGTAAGCCAATGGACTCGAGGTCCCCTCACTAGAACCTCAACCTCGGCACCGCCTTCGCGCAACAGCGCCGCTGATTCGAGGGCACTTTGTCCGGCGCCGATCACGGCAAGTCTTCTCCCTGAGAAAACACTTAGGTCATTTCGCCGGGATGCATGAAATACCAGCGGGTCAGGCAAATCTCGAAATTGGGCGGGGATGTTGGCGAAGGGACCGATTCCCGCAGCGACCACGACGCGCCGCGCTCTCAGCTCCTCTCCGTCTTCCGTGGCAACACGGAATTCTCCGCCCGCACGCTCGATACAAGTGATTTTTCGAGGATCCGTTTCCGAAACTGCTTGCCGTTGGAACCACCGGCCATAGTCAATGAACCGGTCGAGGGGGATTGGCCTCGACAAGTGGTTCCCATTGGCCGCCTGGTACGCGTCCAAACTCAGCGCACGGACTGGGTCGGAGAAATGTGAGGCCGCATAAGGTGAGCGCAAGAGCATGCCTTTGGGCATCTGGCGCACCCAGAAGGCCATCGGCTCGCCAAAAACGCGGATTTCCAAACCACGGATCGTTTGCAGGGGTGCCGCCGCGGATAGTCCGTAGGGACCTGCCCCGACGATAACTACGTCATACTTTGCCATATCACCTCGCTAATACGAGCAAAGCGAACCCACCAAACGCCCGAACCGTCAGATCCGGATGCAACGCAAAGCAGATTTTCCTCGGGAACCTCAAGACCTTTTGCAGGCGGTCAATCGGAAGGTCAATCATTCTTGGCGTATAAAAGTGGTCGAGCACTTCATAACCGGTGTCCTCTAAGGTCCGCAATGCGGTCTCTTGCGTAAAATAATGAATATGGGCATAAAGGTTGCGGCGCTTGAGGATGCCATTTTTCCGCAAGACGGTTTGTGCGCAGAGATCGAGTGGAATGTGAAAGATCTTATAGTTACTTTTTGGCCGGATGTCTCTCAAGAAGCTGAAATAGTCTTCCAGGTGTTCAATTACGTCGAGCACCAAGATGAGATCGAAGAAGGCATTTTCCTCTTGGCGGATGTCTGCGAGTTTGAACTGAACTTGTTTGTTTGCCCTCCTTCTGCACATATCGAAAGCTTGTGGAGAAATTTCGTATCCCCAGAATCGGCATTCGCTATCCAACTGCCCTTGCAGCTGTTTGAGTACCTCCCCGGCACCACATCCGGCTTCGCAGAGCGTCCTCGGTTGGAGGTTGTTTTGTTTCAACATACGGATTATTTGTTTTGCTTTCCAGGGAGACTCCTCTACGTGCCAGTTGGCATTCTTCTTCAGGTATCGGCCGTCCTTGTAAATCTCTGCGTACGACATCGAGCTGCTCAGTCTTTCCGCTTAAGGGAATTTTTCGACGAGTGCGAACCCGTGACGCTGGTAGAAGGCATAGACAACTCCAGGATTTTCTAGACTAGCGTGTCAGCCAGGGGATCAAAGCCGCGGCGAAGAGCACAACTCTGCCGCGCTTCCTAAACTCATGCGGTAAGATTGCGGTAAGATTGTGGACTCTATTAGTTAGGCCAACTCATACGTCAAACGGTCACCGTCACGAACGGCATACGCAACTCGCGCCCTCTCTTTTTCTGGTCCATCGATCGCCCAAGTGTTCCCCTGAGGCACAAGTTTCATCTGGCTCCGCGCCCTCCACCAGCGATCGACTTCTCCAGGCAATGCCATCCAGATCTTCTCCCGGGAGATTATCTCTCGCAGGTAATCGAGCAGCGCTTCGTAGACCTTGCGAGCGCGCTGACTAATCAAATAGTCCGGATGCGCAGTGAAACTCATCAGTCCATACTTCTCCCTGATGAGAGCGAGTTGTTTCTTCCACAAATCAAGCGAATAATCGTTCAGAATGTGAAATAGCGAATAATCTTGGGTCGCAGTTAGCGGAAGCTCGAGAACCTTCCCGATGAAGTACGGCATAACGGTGCAGCAGCCGCCTCGCTGCGGCTCCAGGTGCGCTACGCTTGGCACGGACATATCGTAGGAAAACTCGAATGCGTCGAACCATTCCTGATTCCGATACATTGCACCGGAGCGAAAACCGCGGGCCTGATACTTGCGAACATAGTCGTTGATTTTTGCCGCCCGACGGAGAAACTCCCCGCGCTCTCGAAAGAGAAACCCGTCGTGATTCAGATCGTGAACATTGAATTCAAACCCCCGTCTGCGAATTCCCCTCACGTAATCATCGGGAACCTCATAGCGATTCTCGGGCACAACCTGAAAGGAGGCCTTGATCCCACGAGAGTCATCGAGATCCATCAACTGGGGAGTGAAATCCCGCCCCACTGCAGTCTCCACATCGTGGGTCATGATCAAACAGTTTCGAGCTCCTTCCGGCCAGAACCAGATGAACGGCACTCGACGCACCCCTTCGGCCTCCATTGAAATCCGGAGAAAATCCTCATGGAGTGTTTCGACCGTAAAGTCCACCGGCCAGTCCGGAAATGATGATTGTCGCCAATCGCCCAGATAGATTTTCTGAAGGCAGCAGCGGACCGAAAGCGGCAAGAACTCTCGAACAGCATAGTATGCATTGCGGACCAACGCATGACGGACCAAGCCGTTTTGCCCGAATGACAAATGCGTAGCGTAGCGTTCCTTTCGAAGATTGTCGATCATTTCCGTAGGATCGAACGGGAGATGAACGTGACATCCGTTCAAATCTCTGTACTTCGGAGCATCGTATAGATGCGTGTAGGCAGTCTTTGCGATGGACCCCGGTTCACAACTCCCGTGACAATTCGTCCCTGTGCCAAATCGAGGGAATCTGATTTCCCTCACGGCAATTTCAGAAACGATGAAGTCTAGTGAGTTGGCTGGGATTCGATAATACTCGGACAGGCTTTCTTCTATAGCACTATTAGAGCTTCTTTTCTCTTGCTGGGCTCTTTCTCGAGAGAGTCCGGGCAAACGGGCATGCATACTGCCTCAGTCAATCGTCCTGGAGAATATTCATTCTGGATTTCTACAACAAAACTGCTCGCTTACACCTGCATTGACATCAGAGCTTGCCCGTCTTGCGTCGAACATATTTCGAACGCATTGCCGCGGCAATCTATGAAATTCCAGAACCGATCGGATTGTTGATGGGCCGGATAATGGCGCCTCTGCTGCCCAACGCTGCCAGCCCACCAGGCGCGTGAGGCATGGGGACAACGGGAAATCTTTGCAGGGATTGTCATCAAGGATGATCCCCAATGGAATCAACAAGCCAGACTCCCCCGGTTCAACCGTTCAAGACCCTTGGCCTCTGAACTCTTCGGTTCCGACACGAGATTTTGTAATTGCATTACTCATCGACCATCTGGCCGAAATTCAAAGCCAGGTAACCAGTTTCGATCGGACCGGCTACCGCCGTGCGTTGCGCTTTTCGCTGGGCCAAGACCCGCGATTCCTGCTCCTTGGCTTGATTTGACTCGACGACCGCATCGAGAAGCTTGGAAGGAAACCTGTCGCGCAAGATGGCAATGTTGGGCATCACACAGTGGCCGCCGATAGGACCGGGGAAAATATGTGACGGAAGAAAACTAATCTCTTGGATGAAGCCGTTCACTTCTTCATATGAGGCGCCACACTCAGCCGCCATCCGCTCCACTTCCTGAGCCCAGCCAATCAAAATCCCAAGCCACGAGGTTTCCACCAGCTTGCTGACCTCGCCGACCTCGGGAGTGCGAAAAGTCTCGACTTCAAAACCCGCTCCCGCAAAGTGCTGAGCGGCTTGCCGCGTCGACTGTGCGTCAAAGCCAGCCACGAATTTCCGGTAGGACAACATGTCGTCCTCCATTCTTGCGTGCTTGCCTCTGACCGGACTGTACACAACAGGCTGATCCACTCGTTCCTGCACCTTGCGGGTGGTCCCCACGCAAAGCGTGCTATTGATAATGGTGAGTCGGGGCTGGTATTTTTTAATGTAGGACACCGTTGTGCTGGCAAAGTCTTGAATCTGAAAGGGATAGCACACATGTAAAATTGAGCATGGGCGATTAATCTGGGCAGGTGAAACATCGATGCCAGCGCACTCGTAGGTGCGACCCAGGATCCGGAGGAGGGGCCGGCCTACTTCCCCCATACCTGCAACAATTACAATTTCTTCAGTCACAGTTTTTCCACCGTCCTTTGTTGAATTTCAAGCAAGCTCTCCCGGAATCTCCTGTCGCTTCAAGACTCGGAATGGGTGCCAAGGCAGCACTCCCGCGGGTCCGAGGATGGTTTCCACTTCCAACTAGCTATGAAACGTGGAAAAACTCAGGCCTAAAGTTCCAGATTCATACCCGAGGCCAGCGGGTGTCGCCCCTTTAGTTAACCTCGGGGCGCATTCAAGCTTTTTCTTTGTCTGGTCAGACTGGGCTCATCGTACTAGCACAAAATTGCTATAGAGGTGCTTCAGAGCGTTTTGGCGATTGTCCCATGCGTATTTGTCCAGAAAACTCTTTGCGCTCTGTCGTTGCCGCTCCCGGCGCGCGTTATCTCGATAAAGGTTCACAGTTGCCGCGACCATGGAGTCGACATTCTCAGGCTCGAAAAAAGAGACCATATCCGATGAAAAATAGTATTGAATGGCCTGCAATTTCGGCACGATGGCAGGGATATCGAGGATGACGTAATCGATCAATTTCGCGGGAAGCATCAATTCCGTGGCCACATTTGCTCGGTTGGCCACAATTCCCACGTCCATCGTTTCCAGTTCTTTGGGGAGCGTTTCCCAGGGAACGACGCCGTGAAAGTGCACATGCCTCGAGAGACCCAGGGTCTCGATTTGGGAAAATATATTCTCCAAATCGTCGCCCTCACCGTAAAGATGAAGTTCGAAACCAGGAATTTCGTGCACCAGTTTCGCAGTCGCCTTGACAATTAAATCGATGCCCAGTCTTTTCGAGATTGTCCCGTGATTGACCATTCTGAACGCGTGAGCCTGTTCGTGGTTGTTGGAAGCTGGTTTACGCGACATAAACTTCGGCATGGTAACCACCGTTATGATCTTTTCCGCTGGAACTCCTCTCTTAATGAGGGCGTCCCGTTGAACGTGGTTAACGCAAATGAGTTTGTGTGCCAAGCAGAAGCAGATCCACTCCTCGAGCCGAAGAATACTGAAAATAAGGCAGGATGTAGTTCCAAACTTGGCCACATAAGTTTCAGGAACCGTGTCATGGACGTCGAGAATCAGTTTGCGTCCGAATAGGCGGGGTATAAGACCAGCGAAAATGAGCATGTCCGGCATATTATGAACATGGATAACGTCGACGCGAGATTGAACGAAGAGACGCGTGCAGGCAACAAATGCGAGCACCAGGAATGTGAGATAGGATAACAGATAACGAACCTGGCCCTTGCCCCCGTATATCCGTACTCTTAATTCCGTCAATGTGACTCCACGAAGTGAGTAGGTTCTGGGTGTTGCGCCTTCCTTTGCAACGAAGAAGATCACTTCGTGTCCCCAGCTCACGAGTGATTCAGCTTCAAGCCGTACCCGGCCGTCTATCGAATAATTCGTGTAAGCAATCATGCAGACTCGCTTCGGTGCGGCTTCGTACTCCACGGACGAATGAGAGTTAAGGCTCATAAAAGGGAAAGCCCCCCTTGCCGTTTCACGAAGCTATTTTCAGTTTCGTCTCGCCTCTCCAAGCGATATCCGAGTGAGTCGGAAGTGCGGAGTCCATGGAAGTTCTGGAGTTTGGGTGATGAACTCTCATCAGAAAAGGAGGCTGACCGTCTGGAGCCACGCCTCTTGTTTTCACATGCAAACTGTTCTCAGCAAACTGCACTTGCTCGAACCGAAGCGCTCGCCTCTTTCGAAACCACTTTACGATCTCCTCTGCTGTTCCGAACCACACCCGATAGCTCTGGATCTGCTTCAGAAGGTTGACATAGAAGTCTCCCCACAATCTTTCCGGCGACAGGCTTCTCGTATGCCAATTCACTGTCAATGCGCCACCAAACATTGCTGTGAATTCGATTAGCTGCTTGCACGTATCGAGACCTTCCGTTTCGGATAGGCTCATCCGGCGCGGATAGAACATGGCGGTGTCTTGAATGTTTAATGAGAGCTCAAGCAGGTCTTCCGCAGCCGGGGGACAGAACACCTGGGTTGTTCCTCCGCGAAAGCCGACCGCGTCGTTGTACCCAAAAGTGGAATCGTAAGAAAAACCCGCTTCTTCCAGGGTTTTGGGCGAACTTTCGGCAAAATAGAGCCAGTGTATGCGAACTCCAACCTCAGATTGCCCCGTTACATCACAGATTCGGCTCAGCTCGGTACGGGCCTTCTGCGAGTCATGCCACGCATCGATACCATGGAGACCAACTTCGCAGTCGTGCTTGAGTAAGTCTCGCACCTGCTCCTTGATTTCTGCGACGTCATACTTCGCAGCCCTTCGCTTCGGAGCCGCACCAGAATCCCGCGTACCGGCACAATTCTTGAAAGGAATCAAAAAAAAGGTCGAACGAAGGCCTTGCTCAATTTGCATGTAACGCTCAAACTCAAGCCACAAGTCGTCCTGCAATCCTAGGTAGACTAACGGGAGAGAAAAAACTGCCTTCCAGTTTTGCAGCAGTTTGGACCACGCCATCCTTCCTCTCGCGGCGTCAATCAGAGAACCAGCTAGGGCACGATATATAAATCCCCACATGGTGTGGTCAAGTTTGTGCTGACGTATGCCAGTGAAATCGACATCATGTGTGAGGCAGGCCATAAAATCATATTCGGCAGGCACAGGCGGGACTTCCACAAATGGAATCCCAGCATTCAACATACAGCTGCGAAGCAGTGAGATGTGGATTTCCAGAGTAGGAATGTGGGCATTCTCTCGAGGCTGTCCCTTGGAGAGCAAAAACGAAATTTCCTGAAATAGATCATATCCGATGCGCACGGTCCGGCGCGTTGACTCGCTGATTTCAAGTCCTGCGACTTCGACTTTCCCTCCGCACCGTATGAATGTCCGGCCTACCGGTTGAAAGACCGCCACGTCTCGATAAACTGGAAACGCAACGCCATTCCACTCGAGCCATTGACATCCTTGTTTTAACTGCGCTGTAACCCCGATCTCGTCATCGGGTCCGGTACTTCTCGAGTTGTAAATCACCACCACACGTGTGCTCAGCTTGGCCGGTATCTCATTAGATGTGACCAAGACTATGTCGTAATTGTGGTGCGGCACGTAGAATTCCCATGGCGTTTTGAACAATTGAAAGAATTCTTGTACGGCTTTGATTTCACTGTCTTTTGAGATTATGCCGATCACGAGGACTGTACTTTCTATAGAAAGTCGGGTTCCTAATAGGCAGGTCGTCTAGGCAGGGACACGCGGTAGCAAGAAAAACGGCAACTACACCGACAAAGACAAAGCCGTTCCGTATGTCCATACCATTCCACCGTGCGGATCGAGGTCGAAGAGCTTCTATTGCTGGTCAACGGAATAAACCTTTGAATTCGTCGAGGAACCGAATAATTCATGAAAGAATGAACTCATCCGCTCCTTCTCCTCATTCCTCACAAAGGTCACAAATTCTTCGGATACCTCTCGCTTCTCACAGCTGCAGTGGCCCCAGCAGAATCCAATGAATCTGGCGAGTGCGCCTAGCGCGAAAGGCTTCGACGGAATTCTGCGGGCGAGCTTCAGGATCTCGAACAGCGCAGACGAGCCGAGGGAATGGTCCATCAGTCCTTCCCAGAACCGATAACGAATGAGACGATCCGCACTTCCCGTGGGGCGGTGATGAAACACTTGGAGCTGAGGAAAAGCCTCCACGCGCCAACCATGCATACGAGCCACCACTTCGGCATGCCAGTCAGGACTTCCGTATTTCAGGGCGACGTACCCGCCGACGGATTCGAAGCACTCGCGGCGGAACATTTGAACAGCGTGGGCGACGGAGCGGACGCTGTTGGTCCGACGGCTCTTGAATTTCCTGTCTTTCTCCTCGCAGATGAAACCGCCGGCGAGGCCCAACTGGGGATCCTCGTCGAACTTCGCGAGCAGCCGGCTGTAGTAGCTGGGCTCGAAGGATACGTCCGCATCCACATTGCCAATGAATTGATAATCGCCACGCTGTAAATGGCTGCATCCAAGATTGATGGCCTGCACTTGCGCCGCGAAATTACGGGTATGCTTATCCCGAATTTGTATTAGTTGAATGAACGGATGGCGCGCCGCATAGCTCTGGACGATTTCGTCCGTGCGATCCGTGGAGCCATCACTTACGATTGCCCATCGTTGCGGAGGCAGCGTCTGGGCGATGAGAGATTGAATCGTTCTCTCGATGTAGGCCTCTTCGTTGTAGGCGGCGGTCACCAGGGTGTACTTTTTTTGCGCATCGTTCACGGCGCTTCCGCTCCTCTGCGGTAACTCATTCCCATGACCCAACGGATGCACGCTAGGCTTCTCTTTACTTTGAAAGTAGCTGCGGTCCGTCTCGATTTTGCGGCCAGGAACAGCAACGAATAGCCCACCAGACGAATGGCTTGATGGATCCAAACGATGAGTAGATATGTAAGCTGGGAGGCTCGGCTGTAGTTTTTTTGCCAGTACTGAAAATTTGCCCGCTGCATTTCGACGGAGAACCGGACTGGGGCCCTGGCGGTAGTTCCCCCGCCATAGTGTAGCGACTCCGCCTCTGGAAAATAGACAACCTTCCAGCCGGCGTCATGAAAGCGCTTCGACCAGTCGAGGTCATCTCCATACATGAAAAGCGTTTCATCCAAGAGCCCGACCTCGTCGAGGGCTTCCCTGCGCGTCATCAAGAACCATCCATTCAGAACGTCCACCTCTGCGATCCGATCCCGATTGAAATAGGGCATCAAGAAGCCGCCAAGAAGCTTTGATCGGGGGAACAAAACATCCAGGGCCAGAGCCCGGCAGAAAATGCGCCACACAGTGGGTGCGCCCATGTAGGAACGATAGGATTTGCCGTCGACGCCAAGCATGCGCGGACCCAGGAGGCCAATGCGTGGATTTTCCTCGATGTAGGCCAGCATCTTTTCGATGCAACCGTCCAGAACCCGCACGTCTGGATTAACCAGACATATGTACTTGCCGGAACTTTTGCGAATCCCGATGTTATTGGCTTTCGCAAAGCCTAGGTTGGCTTCACTTTGGATCAAAGTGACTCCCGGATAAGAGTCGCGCACCAGCTCGCACGTGCCGTCCGAGGAAGCATTATCCACAACGATGATCTCCGCGTTTGGGTCTTGGCTGTAGGCTCGAAGCGACCCCAGACACTCCTCCGCGAACTTCTTGCAATTCCACGTGACGATCACAATTGAGATGGCCTTCATTTATTACCTCTCTGGGGGTCCATCGCTGCCGGATCGTCCCAGCAAATTGTGCAGACGCGCATGGCGCTTTGAGCGGTGTTGCGTCGGATGGGCAGAAGAATTAACTTTGTGTTCGTTGTCGATCGGGACTGCCAGACAATGCCCGATTAACCGGTTCGCTGTGCCAGATATTCGCGAAGGCCATCCTGCCAGGGTTTGAACGCATTCAAACCCTGGCTTTTCAGCGCAAGGTTCTCTAGCACGGAATATTTGGGCCGAGGCACTTTAGGGGACAACCCGTTTGGCGCAGCCACTTTGAGGTTGACGCGGGTGTCAGTGATCGCGAAGATCTCCCGCGCGAATTCGAACCAAGAGCAACTGCCATTGGCCGTGGCGTGATAGAGCCCGTAGCGATCCGAGCGACTGAGCATGACCATTTGCTGCGCCAGTTCTTCGGTTGAAGTTGGTGAGACAACCTCGCAATCCACTACGCAGACCTCCCCCCGTTCTCGCGCGAGCTTCAACATCAGCTCGACGAAATTCAAACCGCCCTTGGCTCGGCACGGGCGTTTCCCATACAAGCCCGACGTGCGAATCACGAAGTACCTTTCCGTTGTGCAGCGGACAAAATGCTCTCCGGCCAGTTTGCTAATGCCGTAAACGTTTAGCGGCCGAGGAGCGTCCTCCTCAACGTACGGGCTGCCTTTGCTGCCGTCGAACACGTAATCGGTGCTAACGTGCATCAGAACCGCCTCCAAACCCCGCGCCACCTGGGCCAGGTTTCTCGGACCGAGTGCGTTGACGGCGAATGCTTTCTCAGGTTCGCGCTGGCAGTGCTCGACGTGATGCATTGCCGCCGTGTTCACGATAACCTGCGGCCTCAGCTCCCCGAGTGTGCCCGAGACCGAATCAAGATCAGTGATCTCGATGTCGGGGTGGGTCAGTGCGCAGACCTGATCGCCATTCCTAGAGAATGCGACGACGAGATCACTGCCGAGCTGCCCGTTGGCGCCAATCACCGCGATTTTCATCGCTAGACCGCCATCGCCATTGCGTGGATCTCGATTCCGTTTTCGATGGCCTTGAACGTATCGATGTTTGAATAGAGGGGATTATCCCAGTCCCGGGACTTGTCCATGTTGTCGATCAGGTTCGCGACGATGGATTTCACTTCGTCAGCCGGGTGGAAACTCAGGACGTTCTTTGCCTTCTCGATGCTGACCTTGTAATTTCGAAAATCCTGGATGTGTTTGATGCAAAGGTTTATACGCAGCCCCAGGCGCTCCTCAATCGTACTTTTAACCAAGTCACCGACTTCTCCAACGGTGTAGTTCCCTGAAGCGACATTGAAGATGCCCGAGATCTTGTGATTGGCCTCGATGGCACGAATGTACGCTGTGGTCGCGTCCTGGATGCTCAGAATGGGCCTCCAGATGGAGGGATTGTCGAGGGTGATGGTATGGTTCTTCATGGCGCTCTTGAACATCGTGTTGATGATGAGATCGAAGCGCATGCGCGGGCTATAACCAGAGATCGTGCCCTTGCGCAGAGAGATGACCGAAAAGTTCTCGTCGGCCAGTTGCAGCGCTGCCTGCTCGCCCTGGAGTTTAGAGATACCATAGGGGTAGCTGGAGCCGACCGGACGCGTCTCGTCGTATAGCTCGTTTTCGGTGTATCCATAGACAGAGCACGAGCTCGCATAGATGTATCGCTTCACGCTGGCTTTCTTGGCGATGTACGCCAGATAAGAGGGGGCGGCGGCATTGAAGACGAAATTCTTGCTCGGTGAATACTCCGCCATGGGATCGTTGGAAAGGCCAGCAAGGAAGATCACCTGATCGTACGGCTCCAAGTCTTCGACCGTTAGCTGAAAGATGTCCTTATTGAGTGTACCGACCTGTCGAGGCAGGTGGTTGCCGAACCAGAACAGGTCCACGACGTCCACCTTATAGCCACGATCGAGCAGCTTAGGGATAAGCGTGGATCCAACGTATCCGGCACCTCCAGCGATGAGGAGTTTCATGATGTCCCCCGTTTACTCAGTTTTGGGTCTCCATTAGTACTTGAAATTTTCAGATTCAGGCGAGACAAGCCACTGGGCCAGGGTTTGTGCCTTCTTGTCCTTCTCTGAGAGCTGGATTTCAGAGATCGGCAGCGGCCAATCTATGCCAATTTCCGGATCATTCCAGAAAATGCCGAACTCGGCTCTGCCGTTATAGATGCCCGTGCATTTGTACTGGATTTCCGCGCTGTCGGAGAGAACGCAAAACCCCCGCGCAAAACCAGCGGGGGCCCAGACCTGCCGTCTGTTTTCTGCCGAAGCCACTACACCAACCCACTTCCCAAGCGTAGGCGATCCCTTGCGAATATCCACAGAGACTAGAAATGCGCTCCCCTGCGAAACGCGCATCAGCTTCCCCATCGGAGGATCCCATTGGAAGTGCAGGCCGCGCACCACCCCTTTGACCGAGCGGGAATGATTGTCCTGCGCGAAGAGGTGGGGCAGGCCGTGGGCCTTGAACTGGTCCGTTCGAAAAGTTTCCATGAAGAATCCACGGTCATCCTGAAAAATGCCAGGGACCAGCACAACAACGTCCTGCAAGTACCTTGACTCAATTTTGATATCCATTGGCGCTTCTAGAATCTCACTTCGTGTTGAACGCGATTTTCGTCGGTGGTCGCGGCTCAAACTATGCCTGACGAAATTGCGAATTGGATTTCGTCTCATGTTCGAAAGGCACACCACTTGCGCTCGAACTTGATCCCAACGGCGCGGAATAGGCCAATCGTGATTGGACTGACGGCATGTCAACCTGAGGCTCTGGCGATACAGCCTTCGCTTCAAGAATGGGAGCTGTTGCCGCGGAGACCATCGCCAACGTCGCGAACCAAGCAACGCGGGTCTGATCAAAATAGCTGATTCCGAAAAAGGCCACAATGTGGGCGAGCAGCGCAGAGCCAAGGAACCACAGAAACCATTCCTTTCTAGGATCAGCCCCTTCAACGGACTTCCTTGCGGTTCCAATCCTTCCAAAACATCGGGAAATCATGGCAATGAAAAAAACAAGCGCTAGCAGACCTCCCGTCTGCCCCTCCTCGACGTATGCGTTGGACGTATCCCACATGTGGTCACCCCAATTCTGATTGGCATTGGTTCCCAGGAGCCACCAGTCGCCAAAGTTCCTGATGAACTGATCGACGAGCATCGCCCGGTGATAGCCCGAAGAGCCGCCCACCAATTCAATACGGTCAATCAAGAACCAAACAGGCGCGTTCATAACGAGATGTAGCGCAACCAACGCAATGACGATACCCCAGCGGAAAGCGCGCATCTGCTTGCGGAACGGCCACAAACATATCGCGACGATCGCTGCCCCGCAGGTCACCACTGGTGTACTGCACGCAGAGGCCACTGTCATGACAATGGATGAGATCACGCCAAAGAGCGCGGCAACTTTGGACTTCCCGCTCTTCCACAGCCAAAAGAATAATGGCAACAATGTAGCGCCGAAGGTTCCAGCCAGAATCGGATGCTGAAATACGGCCTGAGATCGAATCCGGCCATTCCGGATCTCCGGTACGCTTCGGACTCCCCCAAGGAGTCCGAAGACGTTTTGCTGAGTAAGCTGCTCATTCACCATGCAAATCCCCACAATCACCGCGAGAACAGCAAAACACGTAATCGCCCTATTTATGTCACCCTCATCCTGAATCAGCAACCTCAGAAGAAAATAACAACCAAAAGCGTCCCAAAGGAAACCGAACTGATTAATCACCGCCGCCGGCTGCAAGTAGAGAAGGATGAAGGCCAATGCATGAAAAACAGCCCACAGTGAGAAAGCCCCGTCAACAGAATTGAAACGGCCAGCAACGAGGCTCGTCTGCGAACAGAATTTGGTTGCAGCCAATCGAATCCAACCAAACAGCAGGATAATGCGAAATACGAAGATGTGCGCTCCGGCGACAAGGATTGCGTCGCGAGCAGGGAGCAGAAGGGTAGGGACAAGCAAAGGTATAATTACATATTTGCGCGGTAAGAGAAGGATCAAGGTAATCGAAATTAACATCAAGACCAGGACGACAGGGTGGAGCGTTGCCTCAATGCCACCCCCACCAAATCTAAAATTTTCTGGCGGCACTTGATTACCTTCGCTCTTCTATGTCTCCATTTCTCAGGGTGCCTACGAAGGGTTTCATGATGGGCATCGCGAAAGCCTTCCTTCTCGAGACCGCTCTTCCACTCGGACCCACTCCCCAGAGTTAGGCTCATATCTCTTGATAAGTCTTGCAGGATTTCCTGCGATCAAACTGAAGGGAGGGAAGCTGCTGGTCACGACAGAATTTGCGCCCACAACGCTATTTCGGCCCAAGGTTAGTTCGCCCTTTGCACAAAAGATGACGGCGTTGTATCCCAACCAACAGTTGCGCCCGATAGTGATCCTGCCACCGGATGTCGTGCCCTGCACATGAATGGGAAGATTTATGTCGGAATACTCATGATTGTGGTCCATGATGAGGACAGAAGGCGCAAGCAAGACATCCGCCTCGAGGCAGATGTAATTCCTTGCGGAGACCATGGACCTGCGCCCGATCTTACAGCCATTCCCCATAATGATGGCGGGCTGCGAGCTATGAGAATCCTCGGGAATAGTCAGCCAAACATGCGGAGCGATATAAACCGCATCCCCCAGGCATATTCGATTCGCAATCGACTTCGGTACTTCGCAAGTGTAATGGACGGAAACACCCCGCCCAAATCCGCGGAATGAGTATGTCATCCGCATCCACGCTGTCCTTGCCTTGGTCAGGAATCGACTGGGCAAGAGCAGGGGGTCTTCGCGAAAGACTTCCGTTTGCAGACTCATACGCGTCAGCCGGATCCTGCCTGCGTATCGACAGTCAAAACTCTTCTGCGCCAAGGCATCAAGGTATTGAGAAACATGCTTCTCTCTTCTGTGGAAAGTGTCCCTGTCAAAAGTAATGCGGGCCACGCCATTAACAAACACACGATTCCAATCTCCCCCAGCTTGACTGTGGCATCTAGACGCGCGCTCGTGGTCCATGGGATCGGGAACATCGCAGCCACAAAGCCACCAGCGATGACTGCCGCCGTCGCGATTGCAAGCCGCAAAGTGTCCGGCGCGATGACCTTTGGATTGGAGCCGCGGAATGTCGCTGACATTGCAAAGAACATAAAGATAACGCCGGCCAACTCTGCCACGGCAAGCCCTGTGAGTACTCCATAAAATCCAATCCTTGTTCCCAAAAGAGCGACGAATAGCAAAATCACGATCCGGAGGATCTGGCGAATATTATCCAGCAGCGCCCTACCCGTGGTGCGATAGAGGACCAATTGAAGGAGAGAGACAGCCTTGAAGAGACTTGCAAGTGAAACCAGCGCTATAACGATGCCAAAGAAATGGCCGGTCTCGCCCGTCCATGCTAGAACCATTGTTGGTCCGAAGGCCGAAACGAAGGCGAGTGGTGGCAACGTGACCATGAGCAATGCCTTGAATGATTTTTCTAGAAAGCGGTGCATCCTCTCGACGGACCCGGAAGCGAATACCACTGCACCACCTGACAGAATTGGAAGAAGCAGGGCGTCCTGAGCCACTAGCGCTGAAGTGGCCACTCGATTGGCAACGGCATAGACGCCGGCGTCATCTGCTCCGAAAAACCTGAGAATGAAAATTGGCAGGATCGCCACATAGAGTACCTCAAGAATGTTGACCAGCTGATAGCTGCCAGCAAACCGGAACAATTCAGGGAAGACATCCTTCCTAAAGTGCGC